>Ga0134099_1000490_pt1 | contig 46324 bp, 35 predicted proteins | sample 10_taG_2_FD_105482 | JGI IMG/M metagenome (GOLD analysis project Ga0134099, IMG submission 105482) | Switchgrass degrading microbial communities from high solid loading bioreactors in New Hampshire, USA - 10_41_5_180_A2 metaG | ecosystem: Engineered > Bioreactor > Semi-continuous > Anaerobic >...
ATTTTGCCTTCATTGACATCCACTACACATGGTGCGCCGCTTTCCGGTCCCATAAGGCTGAAACTTACCAGGCTTTGGGACTCGGGTTTGAATTTGTTGCTCATTGGGTTTACCTCCTTCTTTATATTTTTTAGCTTTACTTTTATTGGAATAAAGCATAATATTTCTAATAATAAAACTAAATGTCTATATTATCAGAATTTATTATTAGGATTTAATTATAAAATAGTTTATCAGCTAATAAAAGAAGTATATAATGGAAGCTCGGATTGAATTAATAATTACGGATGTGCATTGACATTTAGCTTATTTTGGATAAACTGTCAATGTATTAAATTCCGTAATGCATTCTTAGCTCTTTTTATGCTTGATTTGGAAAGGTGGAATACTTTCTTGGATATTGACAAACAGGAAAAAGCGCCTATTTATGAAGCCCTGCAAAGATATAAATCTATGCGGGTCGTACCCTTTGATGTGCCTGGGCATAAGCAAGGAAGAGGTAATCCGGAGCTAAGAGAATTCTTAGGTGAAAAATGCCTGGCAGTAGATGTCAATGCTATGAAACCCTTGGATAATCTAGGCCATCCTGTCTCCGTAATTAAGGAAGCCGAAGAACTGGCAGCGGAGGCTTTTTCTGCCCGGCATGCTTTTTTTATGGTAAATGGAACGACTTCCGCTGTTCAAGCTATGATTATGAGTGTTTGTCAACAAGGGGATAAAATAATCATGCCCCGCAATGTTCATAAAAGTGCCATCAATGCCCTGATAATTTCCGGGGCGATTCCGGTTTACGTTAATCCCGGAATAAATAAAGAGTTGGGTATTCCCCTGGGAATGTCAATAAAAGAAGTAAAAAATGCTATAGCCTGCCATCCGGAGGCCAAAGCAATATTTGTCAATAATCCGACATATTATGGTGTTTGTTCCGATTTAAAGACAATTACTGACTTGGCGCACAAAAACAATATGTATGTTTTAGTCGACGAAGCGCATGGGACCCATTTCTATTTCGGGGAGAACTTGCCTTTAAGCGCCATGGCGGCAGGGGCGGACATGGCTGCGGTGAGTATGCATAAAACCGGCGGCAGCCTGACGCAAAGTTCTTTTTTGTTGGTTGGCAAAAGAATAAATCCCGGACATGTACGGCAGATTATTAATTTGACTCAAACCACCAGCGGGTCTTATCTCTTGCTTACCTCACTCGATATATCCAGGCGGAACCTTGCTTTAAACGGGAAAAAAATATTTGCCAAAGTAACAGCCTTGGCCGAGTATGCCAGGACGGAAATCAATAAAATCGGTGGCTACTACGCTTTTTCCAAAGAACTAATCAATAAAGACGATATTTTTGATTTCGATCCCACCAAATTGTCTGTTCATACGCTGGAGATAGGCCTGGCCGGGATAGAGGTCTATGATATTCTAAGGGATGACTACAATATTCAAATTGAATTTGGCGATATAGGCAATATCTTAGCCATTATCTCTGTCGGAGATCGAGAACTGGCATTGGAGCGGTTGGTATCTTCCTTGGCAGAGATAAAAAGGTTATATTTAAAAGACAAAACAGGAATGCTTGATTATGAGTATATAAATCCACAAGTAGTGATTACTCCCCAAAAAGCATTTTATGCCAGGAAGAAAAGTGTACCCATTAAAAAAAGCGCCGGTTGTATCAGCGGGGAGTTCGTTATGGCCTACCCGCCGGGGATACCTATCTTGGCGCCGGGCGAACGGATTACGCCCGAGATTATCGACTATATAATCTATGCTAAAGCCAAAGGCAGCTTCCTGACCGGTACGGAAGACATGGCTGTGGAAAACATTCGAATCGTAGAGGAGTAAAGCGGAGGAATAAACATGGAATTGTGGTTTACAGAGCAACATACCGAAAATGTAAGATTTTCCATTAAAGTGGACAAACACCTTTTTAGTGGGCAGAGTGAATACCAACGTATAGATGTTTTTGAGTCCAAAGAATTCGGAACGGTTCTAACGCTCGATGGTTTAATGATGGTAGCCGAAAAGGATGAATTTATTTATCATGACATGATTGTCCATGTGCCCATGGCTACTAACTTGGGGATAAAAAAAGTGCTGGTTATCGGTGCCGGCGACGGGGGAACCGTCCGCGAACTTACCAGGTACAAAACAATTGAAGCCATAGATATGGTGGAAATCGACAGAATGGTGGTCGAGGTCTGCCGTGAATATTTGCCCCAGACCGCCTGCAGCTTGGATGATCCGAGGGTTAAAATATATTATGAAGACGGCTTAAAATTCATCCGGGCCAAAGAGAATTATTATGATCTGATTATTGTGGATTCCACCGATCCGTTCGGGCCGGGAGAAGGTCTTTTTACCAGGGAATTTTACGGCAGCTGTTACAAGGCATTAAAACAAGACGGTATTTTGGTCAACCAGCACGAGAATCCGTATTACGAAACTTATGCCGTGTCCATGCGACAAGCTCATCGAAGAATCAAGGAGTTTTTCCCGATTTGTAGGGTCTACCAGGCCCATATTCCTACCTATCCGTCAGGACATTGGCTGTTTGGTTTCGCTTCCAAAAAATATGATCCCCTTGACTTTGACGAAAAAGCTTGGAAAAGCTTGGGACTTAAAACCAGATATTATAATACCGATATTCATAAGGGAAGTTTCGCTCTGCCTACCTATGTCCGGGAACTTCTGGCCGGGGAATGAAGCTTGGACGGCCTATGAGAATGGACAGGTCAATGGTTATTTCCAAAGAATTCATGGCCAGAACTTTTTGTTTTCTGTTTTCATCGGCACCCCATGACAAGGGAGTCATATTAACCAAATGCGGAATAAGTGCTTGATTTAAAGTTACTGAGTATTGCAACTCTCGCACATCCAGAAGATCAAGTTTGGCACGGAATAATTCCAGGGTGTTGTCGTTATTATAGGCTTGTTTGTCCGTACTGGCAAAAAAAAGCTGTCTTAATTCTTGAAGGTAGCCTCTATTGGGAACAACTTTGAAAATCAATCCTTCGGCTCGGAGCAATCTTTGAAATTCAGAATAGTTGGATGGGGACAGAATGTTGGATATGAAATCAAACTGTCCACTTTGAAATGGGCAATTGGCAATATCACCCACGCACCAGAGCAATTGCGGATAATTCTTGGAAGCCATTTGAACGCCTTCTTTAGAAATATCCACGCCCACCCCTAAAACAGTGCAACTGCCGGCCGCCTTTAATTCCTGATGTAGACGGAATAAATGGGAGCCTTCTCCGCAGCCTGCATCCAATATTTTAATCATGCCGCCGGGGGGTGAGGCCTTGTTTATTAGGCCGCTGATTTGTTGAATTAAAGGATCGAATAGGCCGTTTTCACTAAGAATTTTACGGGAGGTAAATAATTGTTTGTTGTACTTGGTTTTGCCGGCATGGGGCAACAAATTTACGTACCCCTGTTTGGAGATATCGAAACAGTGGCCATTCAAACAAATTAGGCTTTTCGAGCTTGTTATTTTTAATCGCATTTGCTCCGAACATATTGGGCATTGGAAAACAGCCGCCAGTTGGTCGTTCCAGTTAAGAGGGACATTATTATTAATGGACATTCAGATACCTCTTGATAGAAGTTGTTGGATTAAACGATTAAAATTTATTAGCAACTGGATATATATTGGACAATTAATTAAATATCGGACAATTAATATGTATATTAAAATTATATTAAATATTAAAAAATATATTAAATATTAAAAGTTTGAAAGGCTGAATAACGACTAAATATTATTACATAGAGAAAAGAATATTATGCAGAGAAAAAAGGGTTGTTTATCAAGCAACCCTTTTTATTATAGTCAAATATTCTTACTTATAGCCAAAGCATTTTCCGGCCAAGCATTTCGCCGGCCTGTTTTTTGTGGACTGGTGTTTGCCGGATTAATACTTTTCTTGACTATTGCCTTTTTAGCTTAACTTAATGATCCTTAAAATTTAATGACTCTTGGTTCGGCCGTAAAAGAGCAAATGGTGGCAGTGGCATCTTTTAGATAAAGTACTTCGCAATTGCCGTCGTCAGCCGCGTACATTCTTTTTAGGCCCGGGTTTTCATCAAGCATATGTTGTCTGGCTTCCATGCGATCATCTTGGACAACGGTGGCTTCGATCCGGATCCAAGTCCTGTCCGGGTGCATACCACAGATTTCTATTTTAGGATTTTCCATCATTTGTTTAAAGACCTTTTTGATATTCCCGGTCTGAATATAAATTTTACCCTCATAGAGATCTATAGCCCCGAAAGGACGCACCCTGGGCTGATCTCCTTCACAGGTAGCAAGATAAAATGTGCCGCATTCCTTTAGATATTTAAAAACTTCGTCCATCAACATTCGCTCCTTTGCATTTTCTTAATATAAATTAATTTTAGATTATTAATTAGAAAAAACAAGCCTAATATTTGGATTAATTAGGAAAAAACGCTTCCCTCCACTGTCTTTATCGTGAGGGGAAGCGTTTTTTCTTTTGATTTTGGTCTGAAAATATATGGGTTTCCAAGGCTTAGCCCGGCATTGAATTAGGCCAGCATTGTAATTAGATCATCCTTGGCTGTCGTGATACCGCCTATACCGAAAGTCTCCACCAAAAGCTTGGCTACATTCGGGGAGAGGAAACCGGGAAGAGTGGGTCCGAGATGGATGTTCTTGACTCCCAGGTGAAGCAGAGACAAGAGTACAAGAACGGCCTTTTGTTCATACCAGGCAATATTATAAACAATTGGCAAATCGTTAATATCTTCTAAACCGAAAACTTCTTTCAGTTTAAGGGCGATAAGGGCCAAGCTGTAAGAATCGTTGCACTGGCCGGCATCCAGGACCCTGGGAATGCCTCCGATGTCACCGAGATCCAATTTATTGTAACGATATTTGGCACAGCCGGCAGTGAGGATTACGGTATCTTTAGGCAGCCCGGCGGCAAAATCGGTATAATATGCTCTGCTCTTCATCCGGCCGTCGCATCCGGCCATAACAACAAACTTTTTGATTGCTCCGGATTTTACAGCTTCCACCACTTTATCGGCCAGAGCCAATACTTGGGTGTGAGCAAAACCGCCGACTATGGTTCCGTTTTCCAATTCTGTGGGAGGAGGGCATTTCTTGGCCATTTCAATAATAGGACTAAAGTCTTTTTGGCCATTGCTTTTTCTGTCCGCAATATGCTTTATACCTTCAAAGCCAACGATGTTGGTGGTGAAAAGCCTGTCTTTATATGAATCTTTTGGCGGTACAAGACAATTGGTTGTTATTAAAATCGGCCCGTTAAATTTTTCGAATTCTTCAGTCTGTTTCCACCAGGCATTGCCATAGTTACCCACCAGATGAGGATACTTTTTGAAAGCCGGATAATAATGGGCCGGCAGCATCTCACCATGGGTATAGATATCGATACCCAACCCTTCGGTTTGAATCAATAGTTCTTCCAGGTCTTTAAGGTCGTGGCCGCTGACAAGTATGCCCGGATTTTTACCGGCTCCGGTTTTAACTGTGCTTAACTCCGGTGAACCATAGCATGTAGTGTTGGCCTTATCCAGCAAAGCCAGAGTGGCTACCCCGTATTTGCCGGTTTCCATCACTAAAGCCACGAGATTTTCAACCGTCAAAGAATCATCCAATGTTGCGGCAAGAGCTTTATACATAAATTGTGTTATTTCTTCATCGGTAAATCCCAAAACCTTGGCATGATAATAATAGGCAGCCATTCCTTTGAGACCGTAGATAATCATTGACCGCAGGGAGCGGATGTCTTCATTCTCAGTGCTTAAAATCCCAACCAGCGGGGCCTTGCTTGTCAATTCTCCGTCGTCTTTCGGCATCCAAGTGGCGGCGTCAGGAGCATTATCAATGTCCAGCCCAGCCTTGGTTAATTCCTTGCGCAGAGTTTCCTTTAACTGCAAACCCGCTTTAATTTGGTCCGTAATTGCTTGCTGATCAAAATTTACATTGGTAAGGGTGACAAAAAGACTTTTCACCATATAATCATCAGCCATTGCAAAAACTTCGGATTTATTGTCCTTTAGATTTTTTTTGTGGGCCTGATCCATATAGTAAGCAATTCCTTTAACCACATAGATAAGTAAGTCCTGCAAGTCGGATACTTCGGGCCTTTTGCCGCATACGCCGGATTTTGTGCATCCTTTGCCCCCGGCTGTTTCTTGACACTGATAACAGAACATAAATCTTTGCCTCCTTTAAATATTTTTTTATTTGCCAATAAAACTTTTCAGCACATCTTTACCTGTATTATAAAAAAGACGATTTTGCCAGGCGGTAACATTTGTTACCAATAGTAAGGAAGCGGAAATGTATATTGACAATTATAATTATCGATAATATTATATCTATAAAGATATATCGATAAAAATATATCGATAATATTGTATCGAAATTAAGGCGGGAAGAAGGTATAAAAGTGGACAATTTCTCTTCCAAAGATAATGTTGCAAACATTATCAAGATACCAAAACCCACATTGCGCAGACTGCCCCTTTATTACCAGTATTTAAAGAGAGAAATGGCTTTGGGCAGGGAATTTATCTCCTGTACAAGTATTGCCGAAGGTATGGGACTCACTCCAATCCAGGTGCGGAAGGACTTGCAAGTCACCGGAGCGGTGGGAAAGCCTAAAATTGGCTATCATACAGGGGCGGTAATTTCTTCCATCGAGGAATGTTTGGGGTACAAAAATACTAAAGATGCTCTGTTGGTCGGGGCCGGAAACTTGGGATTGGCTCTTCTCGGTTATGAAGGGTTTGCCGATTACGGTTTGAATATTGTAGCGGCATTTGACAACGATCCGGCCAAAATAGGTATGGAATACCGAGGGAAAAAGATCTTGGATATTGCCAAGTTCTCCGATTTAGCCCGAAGGATGAATATTCAAATCGGTATTATCACGGTGCCTGCCTCCCAGGCTGTGAACATTTGCAATCTCATGATCGAATCGGGGATAAAAGCCATCTGGAACTTTGCCCCCGTACTATTGAGTGTTCCGGAAGGCATTGTTATTCAAAATGAAAATATGGCGGCATCATTATCGGTTCTTTCCCAAGAACTATTAAAAGCAAAGCAAGAGTAAAAATGTTGTAAGCTCAAATGAATATTTATGGAAAGGAGCAAGTTTATGGAAAATATTACTTATGAAAAAGTGGATGCCATTTTATGTGAAAAAAATTACAATCCTCATGACCTGATTTCCATCTTACAGAAGGTACAAGAAGAATACAACTATTTACCGGAAGATGTCATGTCTTATGTAGCTTCCTCTCTTGGCATTCCCGCTTCCAGAGTATTTGGCGTCGCTTCATTTTACTCCCATTTTACACTTCAGCCTAAAGGCAAATATATAATTAAAATTTGTGACGGAACCGCTTGTCATGTCAAAAAATCCACTGAGATTGTTCAAGCTTTGGAAAAACATTTGGGACTTTCCGCTGATCAACGGACAACTAAAGATATGCTTTTTACCATTGAAATGGTGGCTTGTTTGGGAACCTGCGGTTTGGCCCCGGCGATGGTCATAAATGAAAAAGTCTATGGGCAGTTGACCCCGGAAAAAGCAGTGGAATATGTCAAGCGAATTCAGGAAAAGGAGGCCAACGGAGGTGACAATAATGAACAGCATTGAAGAGAGAAAACGTATTTATGAGCAAAACAGCAAGCATATTACCAAAAGGATTATCGTTTGTGCGGGTACGGGTTGTATTGCCAACGGCTCATTAAATGTTTACAACAAATTCTTGGAGGAAATTGAGAAAAATGGGCTGAAGGCCATAGTCAAGCTGCAGTCCGAGGAGAAGGGTATTCATGTCTCCGGCAGCGGTTGCCAGGGATTTTGCCAAATGGGTCCTCTGGTCACTGTTTTGCCGGCCAAAATTATGTATTGTATGGTCAAAGTCGAAGATGTACCGGAGATAGTTGCCAAATCGGTTATTGGAGACGAAGTTGTGGAAAGATTGCTATACAAAAACCCGGTAGACGGTTCCCACTGCCGGACAGTGGACGATATTCCTTTTTACAAGAGGCAAAACCGCTTTATTCTTAAAAATTGCGGTCTTATTGACCCTGAGGATATTAACGAATACATTGCAGGCGGTGGCTATGCTGCGGCCAAAAAGGCTTGCACAGAACTTGCAGCCGAGGAAATATGCAAAATAATATTGGATTCGGGCTTAAAAGGCCGGGGCGGAGCCGGATTTCCCACCGGTAAAAAATGGGATATTACCCGGCTTCAACAAGCGGATAAAAAGTATATTATTTGCAATGGTGACGAAGGAGACCCCGGCGCCTTTATGGATCGCAGTTTGATGGAAGGCAACCCCCACAGTGTTTTGGAAGGTATGATTATTGCGGCCCAAGCCATAGGAGCGGATGAAGGATATATTTATGTGCGCACTGAATATCCGCTAGCGGTAAAAAGAATACGCCGGGCTGTGGAAGATGCCACGGCAGCAGGCGTTTTAGGGACCAATATCTTTGGTACGGAAAAAAGTTTTACTGTCAAGGTTATGGAAGGAGCCGGCGCTTTTGTCTGCGGCGAAGAGACAGCTTTAATAGCTTCTGTGGAAGGAAAGCGGGGCATGCCTAGGCCTAAGCCGCCGTTCCCTGCTGAGAAAGGATTGTTTGGGAAACCTACAGTAATCAATAACGTGGAAACTTTAGCCACTGTGCCGACAATTCTTAATATCGGGGCCGAGGCTTTTCGTAAAATCGGGACGGAGACGGCATCCGGAACCAAAACTTTTGCCCTGACCGGTAATGTAGCCAATACCGGTTTAATAGAAGTGCCCTTTGGGACCACCTTGCGCCAGATAATTAATGATATTGCCGGCGGGGTGGTGGCCGATGACGGATCTCTTTGCGGTACGAATTTTAAAGCCGTGCAAATAGGAGGGCCTTCAGGAGGATGTTTAACTCAAGACCACCTGGATTTGCCCTTGGATTATGATTCGCTGAAAAAAGTGGGAGCCATGGTCGGCTCCGGCGGTTTGGTTGTAATGAACCAGGAAACCTGTATTGTGGAAATAGCCCGTTTCTTTATGCAATTTACCCAAAACGAATCCTGCGGCAAATGTGTGGTGTGCAGAGAGGGGACCAAACAGATGTTGGCCTTGTTAACGGATATTGTAGAAGGAAGAGCCACGATGGCTACCCTTGACTTGTTGGAAGAACTGGCCGGGGTGGTCCAGGTAGGTTCATTGTGCGCCCTCGGCAAAACGGCGCCCAATCCGGTTCTTTCCACCCTCAAGTATTTCCGGGATGAATATTTGGAGCATGTAGTCCATAAACGCTGTCCGGTCGGAAGATGTGCAGCCTTGAAGAATTATGTTATCGATCCGGAAACTTGTATCGGTTGCGGTTTATGCGCTAAGAAATGCCCCGTAGGAGCAATTAAAGGTGAAAAGAAATCTCCTCATGTTATTGACAGTGTTAAATGTATCAAATGCGGCGCCTGCGTTGCTTCCTGCAAATTTAAGGCGATTTCGGCTTAAGCAAAGGAGTGTAGAACATGAGTGAAAATAAAATGTTAACTGTAGATCGCATACCGGTTGCGATCGAAGATGAGAGAAATCTCCTGGAGGTTATCCGCAAAGCTAATATAGAGCTGCCCACTTTTTGCTATCACTCGGAAATGAGTATCTACGGCGCCTGTCGTTTGTGTTTGGTAGAAATTGAGGGCAGGGGCTTGCAGCCCGCATGTTCGGTCAAACCTGAGGAAGGGATGGTTGTTAATACCAGCACAAAAGAATTGCGCAAAATTCGCAAAATGATTTTGGAACTTATCTTAGCCAGTCACGAGAGTGCCTGCCCGACTTGTGTCAAGGGAGGAGACTGTCAGCTGCAAAAATTGGCTCGCAGAATGGGAGTTACTCATGTTCGGTTTAACCATGGCCGAAAAAGAGTTAAAATAGATGATTCTTCTCCGTCTTTGGTGCGAGATCCCAACAAATGCATTCTTTGCGGGGATTGTGTTCGGATGTGCAATGAAATTCAAGGCGTCGGAGCCATAGATTTTGCTTATCGCGGTTCCAATGCCATGGTAACTCCTTACTTTGGCAAAGAGTTGGCCAAAGTGGAATGTGTAAATTGCGGTCAATGTGCCAGGGTATGTCCGACCGGGGCCTTGCACCCCAAGACGAATATCGATCAGGTTTGGGATGCAATTCATGACCCGGAGAAGAAAGTTGTTGTCCAGCTTGCTCCGGCTGTCAGAGTGGCCTTGGGAGAAAGCTTCCATATGGAAGCCGGGACTCTGACTACGGCCCAGATTGTCTCCGCTTTAAGAACCATGGGTTTTGATGCGGTCTATGATACTTCTTTTGCCGCGGATTTAACGGTTATTGAGGAAGCTGAAGAATTCTTGGGACGTTTGAAAAAAGGAGAAAATATTCCCTTGTTTACTTCCTGCTGTCCGGGATGGGTAAGTTTTGCCGAACAGTATTACCCGGAATTTTTATCCAATCTGTCTTCCTGCCGGTCACCTCAGCAAATGATGGGTTCCGTTATCAAAAATTTCTTGTCAACCAGTGAAAATATTAAAAAAGAAGATATTGTGGTTGTATCCATCATGCCTTGCACAGCCAAAAAGAGCGAAGCTTTGAGGCCTGAATTTTGCCGAGACGGCGTCAGGGATGTTGATTATGTGTTGACAACCCAGGAATTAGCGTTGATGATTAAAGAAATGGGCCTTAATTTCAGCCAGTTGCCCAAAGATTCCTTTGACCTGCCCTTCGGTTTTAAGACGGGCGGCGGAGTCATCTTCGGCAATTCGGGTGGAGTTACGGAGGCTGTTTTAAGATATGTCAGCGAAAAAATTGCCGGCAAAAAGAACAGCAGCTATGTATTCAGCAATGTTCGGGGTAACGGAGAATTACGGGAAGTCAAGGTCGAGCTGGGGGATAAAACAATAAGCCTGGCTATAGTAAGCGGTTTGGGCAATGCCAAAAAGCTGATTGAAAGAATCAAGAGCGGCGAAGTCCACTATGATTTAATAGAAGTAATGGCTTGTCCGGGAGGTTGTATCAATGGCGGAGGACAACCAGTAACTCGCGACGCCAATTTTAAAGCTAAAAGAACCGTCAGCCTTTACGATAGTGAAAAAACCTTGCAATTGCACAAACCCCAGGATAATCCCTATGTTACTGAACTTTACAAAACCCTGCTCCAACATCCGGGCAGCGAGACCGCCCATGAATTGCTGCATACCTCTTACCGGGCCAGGAAGAACGGTTAGTTGCTTCTTGGCCCCGGTCGGGGATTCTTTGGCCTGGCAGTTTTCGAACTGTTGGCTGTATATTGTCCGGTTAAAGGAGTGAATTGTTTGGTGGATGGAGCTAGAACGATTCTGAGAACATTATCGGCCAAATGCAGAGATTGCTATCGTTGCGTAAGAGTATGCCCGGTCAAAGCAATTGGCGTAAAAGATAACCAGGCTTATGTTGACGCCAAGCGCTGTATATTATGCGGCACTTGTGTACGGGAGTGTCCGCAGCACGCCAAAATTTACCGCAACGATATTGAGACGGCGGCTGAACTGGTGCGCGCCGGAAAAGTTATCGCCAGTGTGGCGCCGTCTTTCAGTGCCGTTTATGGGGGTTGGAAAGGATCAAGGATTCCCTCCGCTTTGCGCCGCCTGGGTTTTTATAAAGTTGCTGAAACGGCGGAAGGGGCCAGGCTTGTAGCTTGGCAAACGGAGAAACTGTTGCGTTCAAATTTTACCGGGCCCTCTGTTTGCACCGCTTGTCCGGCGGTAGTCAGTTATGTGGAAAAGTATTGCCCGGAACATATTGACAAACTGTTTCCTGTTGTTTCACCGATGATTGCTCATGCCAGACTCCTAAAAAAATGCTACGGACCGGATATTAAAGTGGTATTTATCGGCCCTTGCCTGGCTAAAAAACAAGAGGCCGAACGTGCCGCCTATGCGGGTGATGTGGATGCGGTATTAACTTTCAGTGAACTTAACCAGTGGTTGGCCAGAGAAAACATTTTGTTGGAGAATTGTCCTCCGGACAACTTCGATAACACACTTAAGCCGGGCAACGCCAAACTATTCCCTTTACCCGGCGGTATGCTCAAAACCATGGGTATTGTCCAAGACGGCACCCAGCGAGACATAATGCATTCCAGCGGTATAGATAATGTTAAACTCTTGTTTGAGCTCGGCAATGCTCTCAAAGATTTGGAGATTGTGGAACCTATGGTTTGCAGCGAAGGTTGTATCAATGGCTTGGGTATAGATCTGGGACTTAATCTTTTTGAGCGACGGGCCAACCTGATAACCTCGGCGGCCGGTCAATTTGATTGGCAGGCTGCGGACATAGATATTAAGCATCCTTTGGTAGATGCTACAGCTAACAATCCGGAAGGTGGGCCTAAGTCTCAAAGTGCCTTTAACGGTGAAGAAGAATTGGAGGCTTTAGGTCTTGACCTGACGGCAGTTTTTAGCCCGGATCAAAATATTGGGGAGGACTTCACCGAGGAACAAATTAATGAAGTTTTTGCCAAGATGGACAAAACCGATCCCGAGAGCAGGCTGAATTGCGGTGCTTGTGGCTATTCCAGTTGCCGGGAAAAAGCCAAGGCGGTCTTAAGGGGGATGGCCAGCATTGAAATGTGCATTCCTTATATGCGCAAGCTGGCCGAACAAAGAGCGGATAAGATTATGGACAGCAGCCCCAGCGGAATTGTTATTCTCGATGAAGCTTTGAACATTCTTGCTATGAACTCTTCTTTCTGCCGTTATTTTACCTGCGGTAAACACCTGATCGGCAGAAATATTTCCTATTTACTGGACGCTCAAAACTTTGAAAAAGTGGCCACCGGGGTTAAAGAGTATACCGAAGCGATAGTATCCTGCTATGGGCGAGAGTTTCACCAGCTTGTTTATCCTTTGCTCGGAGAAAAACAATATGTAGGAATTTATACCGATGTTACAGGAATTCTGATGACGGAAGCCAAAATGGAAGAATTAAAAAGACAAACTATCCGGAAAGCCCAAGAACTCTTGGAACATCAAATCAAGGTTGCCCAGACCATGGCAAAATTTTTAGGTGAAAGCACTGCTCGCAGTGAAGAATTAGTAGAAAGGCTGATGGGCACTTATGACAGCTAAATGGCTTTATATTGAGGATACGATTCAGCAAGCCAATAAAATGGATAACATGATTTGCGGTGACTACTACCTTTGCCAGAGAACTTTCGAACATACAATCTTTATTCTTTGCGATGGTTTGGGTTCAGGTATTAAAGCTAATATATCCGCCACTATGTGTGCTCATCGCCTTTTATGGCTCTTGGAGTCAGGGATCTCTTTATTCAAGTCCAGTGAAATGGTGTTGGCCATGATGCACAAGGCCAGAACGCAGGCGGATATCCCTTATGCCGCTTTTACAGTGGCCTGGGTTTTGAATAACGGCCAATATAAAGTATTGTCCTATGAAAGCCCCTCACCTTTGTTGGTTAACAAAAGCGGTGCGGAGATAATGGCCCAGAGGGTTATTAGCTTGTCCGAGGAACCGGTTAAAGAATCAACCGGCATGCTGCGCGACGGAGAAGCCTTGGTGCTGATGACCGACGGTGTTACCCAGGCTGGGTTGGGAAAAACCCAGGGCTTGGGCTGGGGTGTGGAAGGAGTTAATTATTATCTGAATACCGCCCTTTATCGAGGCAAATCCCTTGCGCAAGCATCCCAGGATATTATGGACAAAGCATGTCAACTTTCGGGAGGAGTTTTTGCCGACGATGCTTCCCTTGTAGTTTTAAGCTGTCGGCAAGCCAAAGTCTTGAATATAATGACCGGGCCGCCTGTCTATCCCAGCGAAGACGAGAGCTTCGTGCGCGATTTCTTAAGCAGGGAAGGGTATAAAGTGGTGTGTGGCTCAACCACCGCCGATATAGTGTCCAGGGTTATAGGAAAACCGGTGGAGATTCTGTCCCTGTCTTCCTCTTTTGCTCAACCGCCGAGGTATAAAATTGAAGGAATAGACCTGGTCACAGAAGGGGCGGTTACTTTAAACCAGGTCTATAACATTTTGGATGAGGATCCGGACAATTACGACAACGGGTCTTGTGTTAGCGATCTGGGTAGAATGATGTGTCATGCTGATTTTATCAATTTCTTCGTAGGAGGGGCCCGCAATCCCAGCCATAACAATATTTCATTTAAACAATTAGGGGTTTTGCCCCGTCAAACCATTGTTAATTTGCTTGTGCAAAAATTAAGGGATATGGGAAAAATTGTTTTGGAACATTATAGATAAATATTCGTTTGTTACTGTAATCCTGAATTATAGACTCTATATTCGGCAAATCCTTTGAGCTGGGATTTTTCCATTTCCACTTCCAGCAAAACTCCTTGTTCCGTATATGTTTCTTGCAGCACTTTGCTGTGGTTATGCAGCAAGGCCAGGATTTTTCCTTTATCATAAGGGATCAGGAGCTTGACCCGGATTCGCCGGCCAAAAAGGATGTTTTCTATAGTTTCCTTCAACAATTCCAAGCCTTGTCCTGTAAGGGCGGATATTTCAATAACCTTCCGGTTTCCCGGCAGAGAAAGGGAAAGCGGATTTTTTGTTGCCAGGCGATCGATTTTGTTTAGTGCAATCAGAGTTGGTTTGTCTTCGGCTTTTAGTTCAATCAGAATCTCGTCTACAATTCTTATTTGATCTTCAACCTGGGGATCGGAGGCATCGGCTACGATTAAAATCAAATCTGCCAGCACAACTTCTTCCAGCGTAGATTTAAAGGCGGCGAGTAAACCGGGTGGCAGCCTGCGAATAAAGCCCACTGTATCAGCCATTAAAACCGTCCGGCCGCTGGGCAGAGGCAGCCGGCGTATTGTGGTATCCAAAGTGGCAAAGAGTTTGTCTTCCGCCAGGACCTGAGTTGAACATAAAGTATTTAGTAAGGTGGATTTACCCGCATTGGTATAGCCCACCAAAGAAACGAGAGGGATATCGTTCTTTTGCCGGTTTTGCCGCAACGTGTTTCTTTGTTTGCTAATAGCTGCCAGTTCCCGTTTCAAATGAGAAATGCGGGCTCTGATATGGCGGCGGTTTGTTTCCAGCTTGGTTTCACCGGGTCCGCGGGTACCGATACCCCCTCCCAAACGGGAGAGTGCAGTTCCTGTCCCGGAAAGGCGCGGCAGCATGTATTCCAGTTGGGCCAGTTCCACCTGCAATTTCCCTTCTTTGGAACGGGCCCGCTGGGCAAAAATATCCAAAATAAGAGCTGTGCGGCTTAGCACCTTGCAGCCAAGGGCCTCTTCCAGGTTGCGCTGCTGGGTTCCGGACAATTCAGCTTCCATTATTACCAAGTTGGCATTTGAAGCTTGGACCATAAACTGAAGTTCTTCCAATTTGCCTTGAGTGATAACTGTTGTAGAATTCAAGCTGCTTTGTTTTTGTATTATTTTCCCTATGACTTGGGCCCCTGCAGTTTTGGCCAGTTCTTCCAGTTCGGCCAGAGCAATTTCAGCTTCACTGGAGCCGCCGGAGCCAATGGAGTTAATTCCAACCAGTATGGCCCTTTCCTGGGGGCTTTTATTATCCTCCGAAATCCGGCGCAACTGGCGGTCCGCTTGCTCGATCAAGCGGTTCAAATCGCTGAAATCCGTTTTATCGGGCCGGTCAGGACCAAAGATTTTAACTTCCTCCGGCTGTTCCGGATCAATAATACCGGTAAATAGCTCTTGTGCCTGTTCGCCTTTAATACCTACCGCAATCATAGCGTCAAGGCGCAGTTTTTTCAGGGTATTGATATCGATAGCGGATAGATTTCCGCTGCCATTGGGATGGGTATGCAGGCAGCGAATGCCGGCAAGACGCTGGGGGTTGCGTTTGCCTTCGACCTGAGCAAGAGTTACAGACCGGTGATTTCCAATGCTTACATCGACCACGCGTCCTTGGCGATCCAGGTAGAGAGCTATTTCTTTGTTTATAAGTGACGAGAGATAAGAGACCTTTTCTACGAGTTCAAGGGACCAGAGCTGTTCTTGGGGAACAGCCAGATTATAGAGATTGGCCAGTTCCAGCCGTATACTCTTTTTCAAGCCTTGGTTGGCACCGTGTACTTCCTTCATGTATTAGAATCTTCTCTTTCACTAATAATAAAGTGTATGCACATATTGTATAAAAAAATGGGTCTTGATAAAAGCCATAGTGCCCAAAGCTTTATTCTCATTAAAGGGCTTTTAGATCTTTGCATTAGTTGGTAAAATGTAGGGGACAACTCGGTCCAAAGGGGTAGATTGTATGCAAGCCGACAACTGGCAAAGATTTTGCCGTTACTTATTTTACAGCGAGGAGCTGGGACTGGAGCTTGATATCAGCAAAATCCACTTTGCCGATGATTATTTGCCCGGTATGGAGAACCGGATGAAAATCGTCTATGCTCAAATTGACAAGCTGGAACAGGGGGAAATATTCAATCCGGATGAAAACAGAATGGTGGGCCATTATTGGCTGCGTTGCCCTCAACTGGCTCCCCGGCCGGAAATCACCCGGGAGATTAATTCCACCATTGCCGCCGTTAAACATTTTGCCTCACAGATCCATAATGGAATTCTAAGAGGGCAAAATGGACGTTCATTTGGCAATGTTTTACTTATTGGGATCGGCGGCTCAAGCCTGGGGCCCAAATTCTTAGCCCAAGCCTTGAGTCAACCGGGAGATAAGCTCAAGACCTTTTTTCTCGACAATACCGACCCCGATGGAATGGACATGGTCTTTGAAGAGTTAAAAGATCAATTGGACCGAACCCTGACCATAGTAATTTCCAAAAGCGGTGGAACCATTGAGACCAGAAACGCCATGGAAGAGGTCAGATATTTATATCGTCAAAAGGGCTTGGATTTCTCCAAACATGCAGTAAGCATTACCCGGGCCGGTAGTGCCTTGGATAAAACCAGCCGGCAGGAGCAATGGTTGGCTGCTTTCCCTATGTGGGATTGGGTGGGGGGGCGAACCTCGGTGTTGTCCGCCGTAGGTTTATTGCCTTTGGCTTTGCAGGGGGTAAATATTGATTTACTGCTTCAAGGCGCCCGCAAGTGCGACGAAATAACACGCAGGCCTCTTACTTTAAAAAACCCTTCAGCCTTGCTGGCATTGATGTGGTACGCTGTTACCGGGGGCAAGGGAGGCAAGGAAATGGTAATCCTCCCTTATAAAGACCGGTTGCAGCTTTTAACCCCTTATCTCCAGCAGTTAATCATGGAATCTCTAGGTAAGGAGACCGATCTTGAGGGCAAGGTTGTCCGGCATGGAATAACGGTCTACGGCAACAAAGGGTCGACCGACCAGCACTCTTACCTCCAACAGCTGCTCGACGGTCCGGATAACTTTTTCGTTACCTTTATTGAAGTTCTAAAAGACAGGCAGGATTCTTCCCTCAGAATTGCCGACAATTCCACCAGCGGGGACTATTTGCAGGCATTCCTGCTGGGAACGAGAAAAGCCCTTACCCTTAAAGGGCGGCAGTCCATAACCATAACCATCCCGGAGATAAATGAATTTGCCCTTGGGGTTTTGTTGGCCTTGTTTGAAAGAGCGGTCAGCATGTATGCCCTGTTGGTCAATATCAATGCCTATCATCAGCCGGCGGTGGAACTGGGTAAAAAACAGGCGGGAGAGATAATAGCATTAAAAAATAAAGCTTTGGATTTTTTGTGGGCTCATAAAGGGCAAAAATATAATGTGGAAACTTTAGCTTCGGAGCTGGGCCCGGAAACGGACAAGGAAACCCTTTATAAGATCCTGCGGCATTTGAGTCATAATCCCCAAAACCGCATCAGCGCAGAAATTGAAAACCCTGAGGCAACAGATGTTTCCCTTGCTTCAATATACTATCAAGCTCATTAAGCGCTTGGCAATTGCTGCTTTGAGATTTGGCCAATATTTAAATTGGCTAAGTATGCAATATCATGTACTTTTTTGGAATAAAAACATATTATTTTCCAGAAGCATTTATTAAATGTAAGGAGAGGGAACTTTGGACATGGTAAGGCAAGGAAAAGCATTAATAAATCCGGCCTTGGAAGATAATTTGGAAGATAGAGTAAGGGAAAGATATAAATTTTGGACGGAATGCGACTATTTTGACAGTGCCACCAGGCAGGAGCTTCTTTCTTTGCAGGACCCCAAGGAAATTTCAGAGCGGTTTTATACCGATCTGGAATTTGGCACGGGGGGAATGAGAGGCATTATTGGTGCAGGCACCAACAGAATAAACAAATATGTCGTGCGCAAAATTACCCAAGGGTTGGCCGATACCATAATCGAACAGGGAAAAGAGGCCTGTAAACGGGGTGTAGTTATTGCTTACGATTCCCGCCGCAACTCGGCGGAGTTTGCCATGGAAACGGCTTTGGTTTTAGCGGCCAACGGTATTCGGGCCTTTTTGTTCGATCGTTTAAAGCCAACGCCGGAATTATCCTTTGCCGTAAGATTTCTCGGAACCATAGCCGGGGTTAATATTACAGCCAGCCATAATCCCAAAGAATATAACGGTTATAAAGTGTATGGGGAAGATGGCGGACAGGTTCCGCCTGCTCAAGCTTTGAAAATAGTGGAAAAAATTCATAGCCAGATAGACTGGCGTATTCCGGTTTTAAGCCTTAAAGAAGCCAAGGAACGGGGGCTTTTGCTGGAAATTGGTTCTGATGTTGACCTGGCTTATTATATGGAAATAAAGGAAAGTCTGCTTTATCCTGAACTGTCCCGAGCAAAGGGGTCCAGACTTAAAATAGTCTATACACCGCTTCACGGGGCAGGAAATGAGCCTGTTCGTTCCATCTTGCATGATATCGGATTTACCTCGGTGTTTACCGTGCCGGAGCAGGAAAAACCGGATTGTGAATTTTCAACCGTTAAACTGCCCAATCCCGAGGACCCGGCGGCTTTTGAACTGGCGTTGAAATATGCTACTGAGCGGCAAGCCGATATTATATTAGCCACTGATCCTGATGCCGACCGGCTCGGCTTGTATGCCAAAGACCAAGACGGTTCTTTCCACAGGTTTACCGGCAACCAGATTGGAGTAATCCTGGCTTATTATTTAATATCCCAGCGGCAAAAACTTGGCAGGTTGCCAAAAGACGGGAAACTGGTAAAAACTGTCGCTTCTACTGAGCTCGGTGATGCCGTAGCCGCTCATTTTGGTTTGGAAACCATTAATGTGCTGGTAGGCTTCAAATATATCGGTGAGCAGATTAAGGAAATGGAAGAGAAGGAAACGGGCAGTTTCATTTTTGGTTTTGAAGAGAGTCATGGCTATTTGGCAGGAACTTATGCCCGGGACAAGGATGCGGTGCAAGCATCCGCCTTGCTGGCCGAGGCCGCTTTGTATTACCGAGAAAAAGAAAACAAGACCCTGCCTCAAGTCCTCGAAGAAATATTCCGATTATGCGGTTACTATATCGATGAACAGGTGGCAATTTCTTTGGAAGGCAGAGAAGGAAAGGAAAATATTAATAAAATCATGGACTATCTTAGAAAGAAAAAGCCCGCCGCTTTCGGTGGACTAACCGTAAAAAGTATGGATGACTTTTTTCATCGGAAAACCTATTTTATGATTGAGAATAAAGAACGGGAGATGGGGGCGCCTTTATTGCCTCCGGAAAATGTACTGAGGCTCAGATTTGAACAAGGGGGTTTTATAATGGCCAGACCCTCGGGAACAGAACCCAAAATACGATTTTACTTTTGCCTCAAAGGGAACAGCATGACAAGCCTTAAGGAAACACTTAATAATGTTAAAGCCGACTTTTTGGAAGTTATCTATAACGTTCTCGGATTTCGGCCCATAAAATAGCGGCTAAAAAGATTAAACCGACAAAACCCATCAGAGGATAAACAGTGGCAATGACCCGTGAAAAACCCAGTTGGGCTGCCAGGACGGCGAAGGCACAGGCTCCTGCCGCCCATAAATAACGATAGATATATCTGTAAGCAACCCGCGCGCTAAATCCATAGAGCATGCCAACCGTGGTCGTATATATTTCCAGGAGCAGGATGAGGCCGTAGGCCCAAGCCGCGACAGTACTGAGCTTTTTGGCCAAAAATACCATTGGGACTTGGAAAGTAAGGCTTTCAGGTGCCGCACTGACAATAGCCAGACTAATGGCCAGAATACCGATCCCCAATCCCAAAGCTCCCATAATACTGCCTTGAAGGATAGTTTTCTTGTTGGGGGCTTCAACCCCCAAAGGAGCCAAGATGGCTACCGCCAACATTATATTGTAAGATACATAGAGCAAGGTAGCCAGAGGCCAGCTTTGAGATATTGGGGATTCCAACGATTCTATAATATCTATTTTCTGGACGGTTATTGGGTCTTTGGCAATGGAGAATAGGGCTACACCCAAGACAATGACCAGCAAAAAGGGAACCACTATTCCTATGGCTTTAACCACATTATTAAAACCCGCAACTACTGTAAAGAGGGCCAAGAGAACAATTGTTATACTTCCGTATAAAGCGGGCAGGTTAAAATGCTCTTCCGCTACCGCTCCTGCACCGGCAGTCATCACAATCAGGACCCCTAAAAAGCTGACAGTAATAAACCAATCCAAAAATAAGCCCAAATGGGGACCTGCGGAGAATCTCACCAGTTCACAATGGGAATCGGCCTTTAAATCCCGGGAGATTTTCATGATAGCAAAGCCAAAAAAGCAGAACATTACAGCTGCCAATGGAATGCCGATTAAACCCATTTTGCCGTATAAGGTAAAAAATTGGAGCACTTCCTGCCCCGTGGCAAAGCCCGCCCCAACCACCGTGCCGATAAAAGCGGCGGCAATTGCCGGGGCGGTTAATTGTCTGCCTTTTTTCATATTATCCCTACTTTCTTTAAGAAAGCTATATGAAATTGTTTTTTTACGGTATAATTATTGATGTTTCAGCTTGGTCAAGGTTTCAATCTTCCTAAAGATAAGTATGACGGGTTTTGCCATTTTAGTATGGGGGGTGAAAAAATGTCCTCACTGAGAAAAAAAGTATATGCTACGATTATTATCGCCTTGTTTTGCCTGATCATTGTTACCGGGATCGGGAACTACCGCGCGGAACAACTGGCGATAAAAATTGCAGCGGATCAAATAGATAAGGCACTGGCCCTTACCTTCCAGGAGCTTGATAACAACCGTTTGCAAACACTTATTCAGACTTTGGATGATCAAGATCCTTATTATGATCAAATTCGCATTCTACTAAGACAGATAAAGCAAGACCATAATCTTGCCGACCTGGCCATACTTTATAAAATTCCTGAAACAGGGTGGTTTTATGTCGTCGATGCCAGAGAGAAAGAAGATCCCTCTTATCATCCTCTCGGCGCGGCAGAAAAACAAGCATCAGTATATATGGAGAGAACCTGGAAGGAACAACCTGCCGGCATAGAATACCAAGCTTCTTCGTCTAATGCTTTTATCTCCAGATATTTACTGCTAAAGGATGCCCAGGGAAGCGCGCTGGCGGTTCTCAAAGGAGATCTGGCGGCGGGAGACATTACTTCTTATTTGTATAAAACCCGCTATGTCCAAATAGGGGTAATTATTGTTTCTTTAGTTTTAATAGGATTGATTACGGGGGCCGGCTATAAGAAGACCAAGGTTCGGGCTTAAAAGTAAGAACAAGTGAACAAACAAATTTAGAATAAGAAAATCCCTAACCGGAAATATATAGAAAAGAATAAGCATATATTCTCCCGGGAGGGATTTTTTTCGTGCAGGAATATTTTATTGAAGTAGGCACTTCAAATTACAGGGAAGGCCTATATCGTAGGCTTTCCGATTTACGCGCCTTGGAGGGACTCCCTTTCGAATTATTCGAATTGCAAAGCGAAGCTCCCTACCTTGTGCGCTGTGTATATTCTACGCTTGAGGGAAGACAAGCGGAAGACCGGCTTGCCTTTAGAATATATAATTACTATTTTGCCCGGGCGCTGGCAGAGATAGTTTTCCAGGAATGGGAGCGGTCTTATGTTAAAAAGGTTTTAGTTACCGAATACAATTTTGACCTAAGGGACATAAATAGATTTATGGCCAAGTTTTGGCCTGCCTATAAAGAGAATAAACAAGCGTTTTCTGATCTTAAAAAAAGAATACTGATCAGATCAATTTTGGAATTCTTGGATTCCAACCAGCGCTTCAATATAGAAGGGTTTATGAATTTCAGAGCCGATCAATATAAACGGGAGCTCAGGAAGCAAATAGCCGGGGCGGTTGAAAATTATGTCCTGGATCAGGAGCATCAAGGTTTTATTAACATGCTCAAAAAGTACCTGGCCAAACAAACGGCTGTTTTTCCCACCCTAAATGTAATTATTAAAGCCTGGGGAGAAGTTCAATTTTATGATGACCGGGAACAAAATGTCAGCCGGGAATGTTTGGAGGATCATTACAGATCGGATTTGGAATTGCATGAAGATATATTGATTATTGCTATTATTAAATGCGCTCCCCCAAGGCTTGTGGTTCATGGCCTTACTGATAAATATGTAAATATGATGAAGATTTTAACAGAAGTCTTTGAAGAAAAAGTCAGTATTTGTAATGGTTGTCCCCTTTGTGGCAACAACCATTGACAATGCTAACAGGGTAGTATAAGCTATTGTTAAATAAACAATGAAAACGCGATGACAGGGACAGTAATCCGAATAGAAGCAAACAGAGAGAAATGCCCAGGCTGAAAGCATTTCTGCGGAGTTCGGGATGAACACCACCCTGGAGTGCCGTGCTGAATAACAGTAAGCAGGCCGTAAAACCCGCGTTAAGGGTTTAGAGGAGAATATTTTATTCTCAAAGTTGGGTGGAACCACGGGTTTATTATTTGCTCTCGTCCCATAGGGGACGGGAGCTTTGATCATTAAGGCCGAATTTAGGAGGAAATGAACAGACCATGATCAATGTAACTTTAAAAGATGGATCAATAAAACAAATTCCGGCAGGAACAACCGTTCTGGAATTGGCTTCTTCTATTTCCCAGGGATTGGCCCGCGCAGCGGTGGCCGCAAAAATTAATGGCGAAATTAAGGATTTGAACACTAAGCTGGAAGAGGATGCCGAAGTTGAAATATTGACATTGGACAGTGAAGAAGGATTGGCCGTAATGAGGCATTCTACTGCTCATCTATTGGCTCAGGCAGTCAAAAACCTTTTTCCGGGAACCATCCTGGGTATAGGTCCGGCCATTGCCAACGGCTTCTATTATGATTTTGACTCCGAGCATGTCTTTACTCCCGAAGATTTGGAAAAACTGGAAGCCGAAATGAAAAGGCTGGCCAAGGAGGATTATAAATTTGAACGCCAAGAATTGACTAGGGAACAAGCCTTAGATTATTTCCAACAAAAGGGCGAAAAGTACAAAGTTGAACTTATTAATGATTTGCCTGGCGAAGCGCGCATTTCGATTTATACCCAGGGCAATTTCACCGATCTCTGCGCCGGTCCTCATGTTCCGTCCACCAAAATGCTTAAAGCCTTTAAATTGCAGAGCATAGCGGGCGCTTACTGGCGAGGCAGCGAAAAGAATAAAATGCTGCAACGTATATACGGTTTGGCTTTTGCCAAAAAATCCGATTTGGACGACTATCTAAACAAACTGGAAGAAGCCAAAAAAAGAGATCATCGCAAATTAGGGATGGAACTTGACCTTTTCAGCCTGCATGATGAAGGCCCCGGTTTTCCTTTCTTTCATCCCAAGGGCATGGTCTTGAGGAATATCTTGGAAGATTTCTGGCGGGAAGAACACCTAAAAAGGGGCTATGTGGAGATCAAGACCCCCATTATTCTCAGCCGAAGTCTATGGGAGCAATCCGGGCACTGGGATCATTATAAAGACAATATGTATTTTACCAAGATTGATGATCAAGACTTTGCCGTCAAACCGATGAACTGCCCGGGCGGGATGATTATGTACAAGAGCAAGTTGCGCAGTTATCGGGATTTGCCGATTCGCTGCGGTGAACTGGGTCTTGTCCACAGGCATGAGTTGTCCGGTGTTTTGCACGGGCTCCTAAGAGTACGCAGTTTTACCCAGGATGATGCGCATATCTTTATGCTTCCTTCCCAAATTAACGAAGAGATAATTGGAGTTATTGATTTGATCGATTATTTCTATAAAGTTTTTGGTTTTGAATACCATGTGGAGTTGTCCACTCGTCCGGAAAATTCCATGGGATCTGACGAGGACTGGGAAATGGCGACCAACGCCCTTAAGGAAGCTTTGGAGACCAAGGGCCTGGAGTATAAAGTAAATCCCGGTGACGGGGCCTTTTACGGTCCTAAGATAGATTTTCATGTCAAAGACTGCCTGGACAGAACCTGGCAGTGTGGTACAATCCAATTGGATTTTCAGATGCCGGAGAAATTTGATTTAACTTATATTGGCGAAGACGGGGAAAAACATCGTCCCGTTATGATCCACCGAGTGGTTTACGGTAGTTTGGAGCGCTTTATCGCTCTCTTAATCGAACATTATGCCGGGGCCTTTCCGGTCTGGCTTTCTCCGGTGCAGGTCAGGATTTTGCCCATCAGCGACAGGCATAACGAGTTTGCCAAAAAAGTAGAGACTGTTTTGAAAGAGGAAAAGGTCCGCGTAGAAATCGATCAACGTCGCGAAAAAATAAACTATAAAATCAGGGAAGCCCAGACAGCAAAAATTCCCTTTGCTCTGGTAGTCGGCGATAAAGAAATGGAAACGGATAGTGTTTCCGTCCGCCGTTACGGTGAGCAAGAAACTGCCGTTATGAATCTCAATGATTTTGTTTCCCTGATCAAAACCGAAATTATCACCAAAAAAATTAATGACAAAGGACTGGTCCAATAATTTGGAGGGAAAGGGAGCTTTCAATGTCATTTAAAAAAATAAGCCAATTAACCCCCGGGGAAACTATTATATCCTTTTTCTTAATCCGCAAAGTTGAATGCCGAAACACCAACAGCGGCAACAAATATCTCGATTTTATCTTGAGCGACAACAGTGGGGAAATCGTTGCCAAGTTATGGGATTGTTCCCCAGAAGAGGAATCTCAGTTTGCCAAAAATATGTTGATTAAAGTAAAAGGCACCGTGGTTGAATGGCAGGGAAGAAAACAGCTTAAAATCGATAAAATCCGCTTGGTTGAGGCAAAAGACGAAGTGGATATTGAGGAATTCGTGCCGGTGGCTCCCTACCCGGCCCGGGAAATGTATGCCGAACTGCTGGCTTACCTCGAAAAAATCGGCAACAGCAAGCTCAAAGAAACAGTGCGGCTTATTATCGATGAGGTTGAAGAAAAATTAATGACCTGGCCGGCAGCCCTTCATAATCATCATTCCCTGCGTTCAGGTTTGCTCTATCATACTCTTACCATGCTCAAAGCGGGAGAAGCGCTCCTGCAAATATATCCCTTCCTCAACAAAGACCTTTTACTGGCGGGTATAATCCTGCATGACATTGCCAAAATTGAGGAAATTGAAGCCGATGAGCTTGGGCAGGCTACTGCTTATAGTATTGTGGGGCAGCTCTTGGGGCATATCGTGCAAGGGATAAAAAAGATTGATTGGGCGGCTCGCCAGGTGGGTTTGGATGAAGAACTGAGTCTCCAGTTGCAGCACATGATTCTTGCCCACCACTATGAACCGGAGTTTGGCAGCCCCAAAAAGCCGATGTTTCCTGAAGCCGAACTTCTGCATTACTTGGATATCTTGGATGCCAGGATGTTTGATATGCAAAAGGCTTTAGATACGGTAGAACCTGGAGAATTCAGCGATCGCATATGGGCTCTGGACAATCGCAGGTTATATAAATCAAATTTTAGTGGGTAATAAACGGGACAAATATCAAAGTAGTTAACTGAAGAGAAAAATACCAGGGACAAGCGGTATAAACTCTGGCTGGAATTACGGAGAGTGAAGAAAGTGAATAAAAAAAGGCACAACTATCGGATAATAACCTGGAGTTTGACCATAATCCTTCTATTATCCCTAGGAGGATGCGGAATCCTGGGCCATAGCGGAGACAGTGGGCAAATTTTACCGGATGATAAAACCCAGGGGGCTCTTAGAGTTGGGCTGATTGTCGATGAAAGAGGAATAAACGATCCATATAACCAGAACGCCTGGCAAGGGCTTCAAAGGGCAAGCCAAGATTTTGATATTGCCGGCAGTTATGTTCAAGCGCAGGACAGTAAAGAATATGGCCGTTTACTGACTCAATTGAAAAAGCAGAATTGCAACTTAATATTTACCCTGGGCAGTGACGCTGTCCCGGCAGTCTTGGAAGCTGCCGCTCAAAATCCACAAATAAAATATATTTGCCTCGACGCTTCCTTGGAGAGCACTCCTCCCTCCAATGTTATGGCTGTAGCTTTCAGAGTGGAAGAACCTGCATTTCTGGCGGGCTATCTATGCGGGAAAATGACCAATACTCTTGTGGCAGGTTTTATCTCCGGGGACAATAAAGACTTGGCCCAAAAATATCATTATGCCTATAAAGCCGGACTAAGATATGCCAGACCTAACTGTCAATTAATGAAAGGGTTGGCGGCAACCTATTCCAATGTTAATCGCTATAAGACAATTGCCGAACTTATGATTGAATCCAATGCCGATATGATTCTGAAGATAATGGGTAAGACCGATACCGGAACAGTATCTGTTTTGGACAAAGCGCAAACTGAAATTGCCTATATCACCAAAAACTTAAATGAGATCATCTATGATTTACTCCGACAATATAAAGACAACACACTTGAACTTAAGAATTTAAATTTGGGTATGGCAGAAAATGCCCTTAAAATTAATTATACAAACCCGGACATGGTACCGTTAAATACTTACAATGAAGTGCAGAAACTGGAAGAAAAAATTATTACCGGAGAGCTGAAGGTCCCGCGCAATGAGGAAGAATATCTTAAATTTATTGATAATTGATCAATTTATTAAGTTCCCGGCGGAATTTAAGATCAATGATTGACATTATCAAACTCGGTGTGTATACTATTTATGCGAAGTAGAAGTCATCCGCTTCTCACCTCATGACATTGTCAATGAGGTTGCAAATGAGTTACTCCTTTATGGTGATTCTCATTTTGAATTTATGAAGACGGGTGGACTATACCGTCTTTATTTTATTTTATTAACCATTTAATTACCTCAGGAGGTGTTTCCCTATTAACAAAGATTTGCGGATTAATGAAGAAATCCGGGCTCGGGAAGTTCGACTTGTCAGTGAAGGCGGAGAACAACTCGGGATTGTTCCTCTGACAGAAGCATTGCATATTGCGGCGGAGAAATCATTAGACCTGGTTGAAATTGCACCCAATGCCAAACCACCGGTATGCAAACTCATGGACTATGGCAAATATAAATATGAGCAAGCCAAGCGAGAGAAAGAAGCACGCAAAAAACAGAAAGTGGTTGAGGTAAAGGAAGTAAAACTCCGTCCCAACATTGAGGCCCATGATTTCGAAACTAAGGCTCGTAGCGTTCAGCGTTTTTTGAATAGCGGGGATAAGGTTAAGGTGACAATAATGTTCAGGGGCAGGGAAATTACCCACCCTGACCAGGGAAAGATGCTATGCTTAAAATTGGCAGAATTCCTTAACGAGCAAGCTGTCATTGAACGCGAGCCGAAAGTGGAAGGCCGCAATATGATTATGATTTTATCTCCAGTTACAAATAAACACGACTAAATTAAGAAAAGGAGGTTGCTTAGACATGCCTAAGATGAAGACCCATCGTGGAGCTGCCAAGCGTTTTAAGAAAACCGGTACTGGAAAAATTGTACGCCGTCATGCGTATAAGAGCCATATTTTAGAAAAGAAGACTTCCAAGCGCAAACGTAATCTCCGCAAATCGACTGTGATGCATAATACTGATGCCAAGCGGATTGCGCGTCTGATAGCCTACGTAAAATAAGCACTACAAGGAGGTTTGTACCATGGCACGTGTTAAAAGAGGTGTCAGAGCCCATAGACGCCATAAAAAAATATTAAAATTAGCCAGGGGTTATAAAGGCCGTAGAAGCAAAACCTTCAAGATGGCCAAACAACAAGTTATTCGTTCTATGGCCTTTGCTTATGCCCATCGCAAATTAAGAAGAAGAGAATTCCGAAAGCTTTGGATTACGCGAATCAATGCGGCGGCCAGAATGAATGACATCACTTACAATCGTTTGATGTATGGTTTGAAATTGGCCGGAGTCAACATAAACCGCAAAATTATGGCGGATTTGGCTGTCAATGATCCCGCCGCCTTTACCAGACTGGTGGAAATTGCCAAAGAAAAACTGGAAAGCGGCGAAAGCAAAGCCAATGTCAATGCCTAAAATTTCAGTGGAAAAATGTTTGGGGAGTTCGAGCTTTTAACAAGTATCGGGCTCCTGTCTTTATATGGGTACCGGAGGATTATGATGATTACTTCTTTGCAGAACGAACAGGTTAAACGGGTAGTCGCTTTGCACAAAAATAAAGGGAGAGCCGTAAATCAGGAGTATCTGGTGGAGGGCAAGCGTTTTATCAAAGAGGCTTTAATAAGAAAGGCCAAAATTAGAGCGATATACTATGAAAATAATAAAGAAGTTAACAACCTGGTAGAAGAAGCTTCTTCTTTAGGCATACCCGTGCAAGAGGTATCTAACTCGGTAATGAAAAAAATGGCGGCCACAGAGGAACCCCAGGGTATCTTGGCCGTTGTCGGCATAACGCCTGCCGATTGGCAGGACATATCCGGAAGTTATGATATTTCCCCGGCTAAAAACGGAGGCAGTATCATCCTGATCTTGGATAATATTCAGGATCCCGGTAACCTGGGTACTATTTTAAGAACCGCTTTGGCCGCGGATGTTCGACATATAATATTGACAAAAGGCACAGTTGATCTTTACAATCCAAAAGTATTGCGCAGCAGCATGGGATCCGTTTTTTCCCAAACCATTTTAACAAGCAAAGAACCGGATCAGATAGTGAATTTTTGTCAGCGGCACAATTTTTCCCTGGTTGTTTCCTCCATGGAAGGGGAATCCATATTTGCCGCCCAAACTGAAGCTTTTTTTCCTCTGGCTTTGGTTATCGGCAATGAAGCAACCGGCGTTTCCGAAGTATTTGTTAAAAATGCTGCTAAAACATTCTCTATTCCTATGTTTAACCAAGTTGATTCCTTGAATGCCGCCATGGCTGCCGGAATATTCCTTTATGAACTCAGAAGGCAGCAGGGATTCTTGTAAAGCTAAATTTAAAATGATATAATTCTGAAAAAGCAAATATTTTTTGCTTAGAACCTAAGCCTAAGAAAGGTGGGCATATAATGTCAACGGAAGATTATTTCTGGAAAGCCTTCGAGGCCACCGGTTCTCCTTATCTTTATATGCTTTACAAGAAGCACAAAAAGAATAGAGACAATGACGATGATTGGGCTAAAAGGAATGCCAACCTTTAAGGGAGGATCGACCCCGGACTGCAAGTCGATCCAGGGAGGCATCCTCCTCTTAATATATTAATATAGAAAAAGAGGTTAAATTTCACCTATGAGTCAAACGGCAGGCACCGTTATCAGCCACCTAAGAGTAACCATGAACTTTTATGGTTAAACAAGGGTGGTACCGCGGGAGTTAAACTCTCGTCCCTAGGGACGAGAGTTTTTGTTACATTTAGGAAGCTATGTTCAAAAATAGAGAAAGGGTGATTAGGTTGAAAGCGGAATTGGAGAAGATCAAGAAAGAAACATTACATAAGTTGGAGCAGCTTACCACAATGGAAGAGCTTCAAGATCTAAAAGTAAAAGTTATGGGGAAGAAAGGTTCTCTTACCGCCTTATTGAAACAAATGGGAACTTTAAGTCCTGAAGAAAGGCCTAAAATGGGACAGATTATAAACGAATTACGCGGTAAGTTGGAACAGGCTTGGGAAGAAAAGGCCAAACAGCTTGAGCAAATAGCTTTGGCCGCCAGGCTGGAAGGAGAAAAAATTGATATCAGCCTGCCGGGATGCTGGCTGCCCAAAGGACACCAACATCCTTTAAGCAAAGTAATTGAAGAAATTGAAGATATTTTTTTGGGTATGGGCTTTACCATTGCCGAGGGACCGGAAATTGAAACCGATTATTATAACTTTGAAGCCTTGAATTTGCCGAAGGATCATCCGGCAAGAGACATGCAGGATTCGTTTTTTATCACCGAAGACATTCTTTTGCGGACGCAGACTTCACCTGTTCAAGTCAGGACTATGGAAAAGATGAAGCCGCAACTGCCGGTAAAAATTATTGCTCCGGGCAAAGTATTCCGTCACGATGACGATGCCACGCACTCTCCTATGTTTCATCAGGTTGAAGGATTGTTGGTGGATAAAGGAATCAGAATGTCCGACCTTAAAGGGATACTGCTCTACTTTTCCAGGCAAATGTTTGGCGAAAGCCGGGAAATACGGCTAAGGCCCAGTTTTTTCCCTTTCACTGAGCCCAGTGCGGAAGTCGACGTTTCTTGTATGCTATGTGGCGGGGACGGCTGCAGGCTCTGTAAATACACAGGCTGGATTGAAATTTTAGGTTCGGGGATGGTCCACCCCCGGGTATTGGAAATGGGAGGTTATAACCCCAAAGAGGTTACCGGTTTTGCTTTTGGTATGGGCGTGGAGAGAATTGCCATGTTGAAATACGGGATTGAAGACATGAGATTGCTATTTGACAATGATATTAGGTTTTTAAAACAATTCTAGGAGGAATACGGTCCATGAGAGTAAGCATAGAGTGGTTGAAACAATACCTTAAAATAGAGCAAACCCCGGAGGAACTTGCAGAAATACTTACCAGAGGCGGCATTGAGGTCGGAGGAGTGGAGTACCTGAATAAAGGTATTAAAAATGTGATTATCGGCGAGATAAAAACCATCAATGCTCATCCCAATGCGCAAAAGCTGCAAGTTTGCACTGTTGATATCGGTTCGGAAGAACTTACAATAGTAACAGGGGCGGACAATATCCTGGTGGGGGACAAGGTTCCGGTAGCCGTCCCCGGAGCGGAACTGCCCGGGGGTAAAATTATTGAGACGGCTGACTTGCGGGGGGTTGAATCCCAGGGAATGCTTTGCTCCGAAAAAGAACTGGAACTGGAGTTCGTGGGACTGGACAGAAGCAAGGGAGGCATATTGATTCTATACCCCGATGCTGAAGTCGGCACCCCACTGGTTGATTATCTTGGTTTGGATAACTATGTCCTGGAATTGGAACTGTACCCCAACAGGCCGGATTGCATGTCGATGGTAAATGTAGCTCGCGAGCTTGGCACCCTATTAGGGAAAAAACCGAATTTCGCTGAGTGGCTGCAAACTGATGAACCTATTTGGCCTACGGATGTCAAGCAAAAAATAAACATTGAAAACCCGGAGCTAAGCTGGCGGTATTCAGCCTTGCTGGTAGAGGATGTTGTAATCGGTCCCTCTCCTCGCTGGATGCGCAACAGGTTGCGGGCTGCCGGCATCCGTCCTATTAATAATGTGGTGGACATAACCAACTATTGTATGCTGGAGACCGGTCAACCCCTGCATGCTTTTGACCGGGATAAGCTTAAAGGTACGGTTCGTGTCCGTTTGGCCCAAGAAGGAGAAAAACTGGTCACCCTGGATGGGGTTGAACGCCAACTGGACAACTCCATGTTGGTGATTGCCGATGATAGCGGGCCCATAGCACTTGCCGGTGTTATGGGAGGATTGGATACCGAGGTAACCGCCTCTACCAAAAGAATTCTTTTTGAATCCGCTCATTTTGCAGGGGCCAGTATTCGCCGTACCAGCAGAAAATTGGGCCTGCGCTCCGAGTCCTCCAGCCGCTTTGAAAAAGGTGTGGATCCCCATGGGACGGTAACAACCTTGGTCCGGGTGGCGGAATTGCTGCTGGAGCTGGAGGCGGGTGTTCCCATGTCTTTTGTTGAGCATAAAGTCTATCTTCCTCCTCAAACCGTGATTGAGTTTTCGCGGGAAAGGGTCAATGCCGTCCTGGGAGTCGATTATTCCAAACAGGAAGTGGAACGGGTCTTGGAGTCCCTGAATTTTGACTATGAGCACAGGCCGGACGGCAAATACATTGTCCATATTCCCTCTTACCGGCAAGACCTGAAAATAGAGGAAGACATGATAGAAGAAATTGCCCGGATAAACGGCTATGACCGTATTCCCACAACCCTGCCCCAAGGTGTCCAAACCCAAGGGAGAAGAACTCCGGAACAGGAATTGCGTCGAAAAATCCGCCATACTTTGGTGAAGGCCGGAATGAATGAAATAGTAACCTATTCTTTTGTTAAAAAGGAGAACGATGATCTTTGGGGCCTGCGGGGCATGAATATTCCTATTCTTAACCCATTGCGGGAGGAATTGGGAGTGATGAGAACTTCTCTTATTCCCGGCCTTCTGGAAACGGCCGCCCGTAATGCAGCCAGGCGCAATCTGGATTTGCTTCTTTTTGAAATGGGCAGTGTTTATTGGCCGCACGAGCTGCCGTTAAAAAATCTTCCTCAGGAAAAAACCTTGATTGCGGGATTGGCTCAGGGTCAAAGTCCACGCCATTGGCTTGTTCCCCAGATCAAATTTGACTTTTACTTTGTTAAAGGGATATTAAACCAGTTGGAATTGGCTTGCGGCCTTGAATTTACCTATACCCCCTTAAAAAACGACCGTTATCAAGGGCTGCTTCACCCCGGCCGGTCGGCGGAAATACATGTAGCCGGTGAATATCTCGGCTTTATAGGGGAAATCTTCCCTCAACTCGATGCAAAATTGGGTTTGGAAAGACCGGTTTTGTTTGAACTTGATTTTGATGTTCTCTATAAAAATTGCAAAACGACTCTGGTGGCCAAATCCTATCCCCGTTTCCCGGCTATCCAGCGAGATTTGGCCTTGGTGGTTGCTCAGAATGTTGCTTCCGAAGCCATTAAAAACAGGATTCTGGAGTTGGGCGGAGACCTTTTGCAAGAGGTGGAAATTTTCGATGTTTACCAAGGACGACCAATTCCCGAAGGCCATAAGAGCTTGGCTTTCAGCCTGCGTTATCAGTCCCCTGAGCGGACCCTTACAGATGAGGAAGTCAATAACCTTAATTCCAACATCTTGGCAAGCATACAGGAGGAATTTGGCGCTGAGTGGCGAAAATAGTCTTTAAATTAAAGCCGGATTCTTAGAGAAAAAGTTATTTTTTAAACTAAAATAAGAGAAAGTGGGGAAATAAGGTGAACCAGGACAGCCAAAAAGTTCCGGTCCAGATTTTCGGTGAATCATATATCGTCAAAGGTAACGGGACGGAAGAATATATCACCAGCCTGGCTAAAGAAGTGGATAAGAGAATGAAAGAAACTGCTTCCAAATTTCCCCGGTTGGCCGCTCACCAGGTGGCTACCCTGGTTGCCCTTAATCTGGCGGATGAATTGTACAGGCTCAGGGAAGAACAGAAAACTGTATTAGCTATGTTGGAATAGTAAAAAGGGGAATAGATATAAACCTGAAGCCTGCAAACCGGTTTTATAAATATTTGGCTGCCGTCAATCAGTAGATTGAGGGCAGCTTTTTGCTTATATAAGTTGTCAATCGGCCTGATTTTTTGTAAAATTAAGTATTCAATTTATGATGAACTTATTTTTAAATCCGGTAATATTGTGGGGAAAGAAATCCAATCAATACAGGGAGGTTCTGGCATGAAAGCCATTATAACAGTGATTGGCAAAGACAAAGTAGGAATTATTTATGCCGTTACCAAAATCTTAGCCGAGAGCAACGTTAACATTGAAGATATAAGCCAAACAATCCTGCAGGATTATTTTACTATGATGATGCTGGTAAATCTGTCCAATATGAACTGTGATTTCAATCAGCTCAAAGAACGGCTGGAAAATCTGGGTGAAGAGATCAACCTTTCTATAAGAATCCAGAGGGAAGAGATTTTTAACTATATGCACAATATTTGAGTTTCCTGCATAATATTTGAGTTTTCGAGTTTCCTGCGCAATGTTTGAGTTTCCGGTTTTCTGCGTAATTATTGGGATTTTCAAGGCAGCGGTATATCTTTGACAGTCAGGGGGTAAAAAATCAGCATGACTTTATACAGCAATAACATTTTTGAAACCATTCGCATGATTGAAAAAGAGAAGCTGGATATCCGCACCATTACCATGGGCATATCCTTGCTTGATTGTATAGATGGCGACGGGGCAAAGGCCAGGCGGAAGATTTATGATAAAATAACCAGGCTGGCCGCTAACCTGGTTAAGGTCGGCGAGGAAATTGAAACTGAATACGGAATTCCGATTATTAACAAAAGAATAGCGGTTACCCCCATTTCCTTAATTGCCGGGGCCAGCGAGGAAGACCATTATGGGGAATATGCCAGGACTTTGGATGAGGCGGCAAAACAAGTGGGGGTTAATTTTATCGGCGGCTTTTCCGCCATGGTGCAAAAAGGCTTTAGCAAAGGGGACAAAATACTGATAGAATCAATCCCCCAGGTGTTGAAAGAAACCGAAAGAGTATGTTCTTCTGTTAACGTGGCCACTTCCAAAGCCGGAATCAATATGGATGCGGTAAAACTCATGGGCAAGATTATTAAGGACACTGCCTACCTCACCAGGGACAGGGATTCTATCGGTTGTGCCAAATTGGTTGTCTTTGCCAACGCTGTAGAGGATAATCCTTTTATGGCCGGGGCTTTCCAGGGAATAGGCGAACCGGAAGCGGTAATCAATATTGGGGTTAGCGGGCCCGGGGTGGTCAAAAAAGCTTTGGAGAAAGTAAAAGGTGAGCCCCTGGATGTGGTGGCCGAATGCATTAAAAAGACAGCCTTTAAAATAACCCGGGCCGGGCAGTTGGTTGGTAATGAAGTTTCTCGGAGGCTTAAGGTACCTTTCGGCATTTTGGATCTGTCCTTGGCTCCGACTCCGGAGATTGGGGACAGTGTGGCCAGGATTTTAGAGGAAATCGGGCTGGAAGCCTGTGGTGCCCATGGAACTACCGCAGCCTTGGCCTTGCTCAACGATGCGGTGAAAAAAGGCGGCATAATGGCTTCCTCTTCGGTAGGGGGCTTAAGCGGGGCCTTTATCCCGGTTAGTGAGGACGAAGGGATGATCAATGCCGTAAAATGCGGAGCTTTAACCTTTGACAAGCTGGAAGCCATGACCAGTGTTTGTTCGGTGGGCCTGGATATGATAGCAATTCCCGGGGATACAAAAGAATCCACCATTGCGGCTATTATTGCCGATGAAGCGGCTATTGGGGTTATTAATCATAAAACCACTGCCGTTCGTATTATCCCTGTTTACGGCAAAAAAGTGGGAGAGAGAGCGGAGTTCGGCGGTTTATTGGGTTATGCGCCAATTATGCCGGTCAACGAGTTCAGTGCGGAACAGTTTATTAATCGGGGAGGCCGGATTCCCGCCCCCATTCATAGCTTTAAAAATTAAAGGATTGGTCCGTTCATTTGTCGAATTACACTGGCGGGGGCATATAAAATGCATTTAACTATGATCTTTGTTGACGGCCTGGGTCTGGGCTCCGAGGATAACAATCCTGTGTATTTGGCCCGGACTCCCCATATAGACCGGCTTCTTGGAGGCCATTTTTTATGGGGAAAAAGCCCGGAAATTTTGCATAATAATTGTATATTATACTCTTTGGATGCAACGATGGGTGTTCCCGGAATCCCGCAAAGCGCCACCGGGCAGACAGCTTTATGGACCGGGGTTAATACCGCCGCCCTGTTGGGCTACCACTTAAGAGGTTTTCCCAATGAGGAATTAAAAGAAATAATTAATAAAGAAAGTATCTTTAAGAAACTCAGAACTCAGGGAAAAAAAGTTACTTTTGCCAATGCTTTTTTTCGAAATGTTTCGGACTTGGATAAGTCCGACAAAGCGGATTTGTCCGCTTCCACCCTTTGCGCTTTGGCCGGCGGTTTGAAATTAAGAACCAAGGAAGACCTATTGGCCGGGAAAGCTGTTTTTCAGGATATTACCAATGTGATTTTCCGCCAAAGAGAAGCACAGTTAATAAAGTCGCAAATTAATCAGAATCTATTGAATCAGGGCTATGTTGAACAGGGACAGGCGGTTCCTGAGGAAGTGCCTATTATAGAACCTTTTACGGCTGGCCGGCGCTTGGCAGGCCTTAGCAAGGAATACGACTTTACCCTGTTTGAATATTTCCAGACTGACATCAAAGGCCATAAAGGCCAGCCGGAAAAAGCGATTAAGGCCATAGAGACTTTGGATGAATTCTTGGGGGGCTATCTTGAGGTTGCGGAATCCTTAATCTTATCCGGCATTAAAATGGCATTGATCTTAACCAGTGATCACGGCAATATTGAGGACTTAACAACTTCTACCCATACCTTAAATAAAGTGCCCGCTCTCTGCTGGTCCAATTATGGCTTAAAATGGCCCAGGCTGGAAAGCATAACGGATGTTACCCCGGCCATTATCGACCTGCTAAATGAAAAAAATGAACAGGCATAATTGATAGGATTTTGGGCAGGGATTAATCAGGAATTAATTCCTTTAATATATTTAAATGGTTATATATTGGTGGGATTATGACAATAGCTGATCAAGGCAAGAAAAAAGTTTCAAAAATAGAGTTGTTAGCCCCGGCCGGTGATTTCGAGGCTCTAAAGGCGGCTGTGGAAAACGGGGCCGATGCGGTCTATTTGGGGGGCAAATTGTTCAATGCCCGGGCTTCGGCCGCCAACTTTGCCGGCGAAGAGTTAAAAAAAGCCATATATTATGCCCATGAAAGCCTGGTCAAGGTCTATGTCACAGTTAATGTTTTGGTGGCGGACAGCGAGTTTCCGCAGCTGGAGGATTTTTTATACGAACTGTATACCCTGGGAGCGGATGCGGTTATTGTTCAGGATATTGGCGTGGCCCGCTTTATTCGGGAAGTTTTGCCGGAAATGAAGATCCATGCCAGTACCCAGATGACTGTCAATAACAGCTATGGACTTCGTCAATTGGAAGAAATGGGTTTTGCCCGGGTTGTACTGGCCAGGGAAACAACCAGAGAGGAAATCAAAAAAATGGCGGCTGAAACCAATTTGGAGTTGGAGGTTTTCGGGCATGGAGCTTTATGCATCTGTTATTCCGGGCAATGCCTGATGTCCAGTTATATTGGAGCAAGAAGCGGCAACAGGGGCAGGTGTGCGCAGCCCTGCCGCCTTGCTTATCGTTTGGTGGATTCCAAAAACAGGGATTTGCTGGACGGGCTCAATCTTGGCGACCACCTTTTAAGTCCTCGGGACCTTAATTTATCTGATCACTTGGCTGAAATGCAGCGTTTGGGGATTTGCTCCCTTAAATTGGAAGGCCGGATGAAAAGAGCGGAGTATGTGGCCACCGTGGTAAGAATCTATCGTAAGGCTTTGGACGCTTTGCAGGACGGAGGGCCGGGGCTCACGGATCAAGATAGATATGAACTGACCCAAATTTTTAACCGTGATTTTACCACCGGTTATTTTCATGGTTATCAAGGTGCCGGCATGATGAGTTTCAGCCGCCCCAATAACCGGGGAACTATGCTGGGCAGGATTCAGGAAGTAAAACGAGGACGCATTTTTCTCAAATTGGAAAACACGCTGCATACTGGTGACGGTTTGGAAATCTGGACAGGTCGCGGCCGGGAGGGAATTACAGTCCAAAAAATTTATAATTCCGCAGGCCGGGAAGTAGAGAGCGCGGCTCGCGGAGAAACCGCGGTTATTGAATTTAGAGGGGCAGCCCGCAAAGGAGACAGGGTATTTAAAACCTATGACCGGGAACTAATGGCCAAAGCAAACCTGAGTTACCAGGAGGGCAAGGAAAAACGAAAAAGACCTCTTAAAATGGTGCTCTCGGGCCGAATCGACACCAGGCTCCGCCTGGAAGCCATTGACGGGGAGCAAAGAGTTGCGGTTGAATCTTCAAGTCTGGCCCAAAAAGCTTTAAACAAGCCTTTAACTTATGATTATTTGTGGCAACAGCTGGGCAGGTTGGGCAACACTCCCTTTATCCTTGCGGAGCTAGAACTGGAAATCCCGGAAAATATAATCTTACCCGTCAGCGAGATTAATAATCTGCGGCGTCAAGCCGTTACTTTGCTGTTGGAAAAAACCCATAACAGGCAGGACTTTAGCCCTGTCAATTATCAAGAATACCAAAAGAGATGCCGGCAATGGCGGCAGAAAATTGAGATAAAGAGCAGACACGGAGCCGCTGACTCAGAGAAAACAAAATCGCCTGAGATAATCAAACCGCAGCTAACGGTTGCCGTGAGCGATATAAAAAGTATCCCTGCTTTGGTAAAAAGCAGGGCGGATAGGATTATTATCGGAGGGGAGCATTGGAGATTTCGCCCTCCTCTTAAACTTCAGGAGTTGCAGGAAGCGGTTGATTTTTGCCTGGGGCAAGGGGTGGATTTGCTTTGGCGCCTGCCCCGCATTATGAATGAAGAGCAAAGCCAAAAAATATTTGCCCAGTTAAGTAAAATTTCCGTTTGGCCCCGGAGACCGGCCGTTATGGTCAGCAATTTGGCCGGAATCCAAATGATTAGATCCCTTGACCCCCGGTGGGCATGGGAAACGGATCACTATCTTTATGTGTTTAATCAAGCCGCTTTATATTGGATACTGTCTATAGGAGGGCAGAGGGCTGCTCTTTCCACCGAATTGAGCAAAGAACAATTGCCGAGACTTGCCAGTCCGGGCCATGTGGAAATGCTGGTTTTTGGCGATATGGAGATGATGATCAGCGAATTTTGCTTACTGGGGGCCACCTTGGGACAAAGCTTAACCAACAAAGCCCGGAGTCGGGATAATTCCTACCTAAACAATTCCGGTCAAAGATGCAGCGGGATTTGCCACGGGGGAGAGTTTTTTTTGCAGGATAGGCTTGCTTACAAGTTTCCCTTGGTCACAGACAGGGAATGTAGAATGCATATTTTTAATTCCAAGAAGTTGAATTTAATTACGGAGTTAAATAAAATTGCGGAAATCGGCTTGCGCCATATTCGTTTGGAACTGCCCCGGGCTACGGAAGGCCAAGCCGCTGAGACAGTACGTATTTTTAAGGAACTCTGGACCGAGGCGGCTGAGGGCAGCTTGATCGACGAGGCAAAAACCCAAGCTGCCCTGCACAAGTTAGAGCTATTATATCCCGAAGGATTTACCAAAGGACATTTTTACAGAGGAGTGCTGGCTTAAGTGATGGTTGCTTCAGATAAAGTCCTGGCTAAACTGGATTATGGAGCCATAAGGGAGAGATTGGCAAGACATTGTATGTTGCCAAGGGCTAAAGAATTGGCGGAAGGGCTTGTTCCGCAAGCCGACCTGCGTGCGGTCAGGCAAATGCTCAGAGAAACTGATGAAGGGAAACTGTTGCTGCGCATTAATCCATTATTTTCGGTACGCGGGGCCAAAGAAATCCGTCCCTATTTGGAAAGATGCGAGCGCGGTGGGATTTTAACTCCGGAAGAATTGCTGGAGATTCGGGACACTTTAAAGGTTGCCAGGCAAATTCGCCATACTTTGATCGATAACAAAAAAACCGGCAAGGATTTATACAGTGAATTATATACCATTAGAGAAACAGTGGAAGCCATTATACCTCAAACAAAGATCGAGGAAGAGATAAGCCGCAGTATTGCCGAGGATGGCAGTATTCAAGACCAGGCTTCCGCTGAACTAAGCCGTCTGCGCCGGGCCAAAAGCTCCAGCCAGCAAAAAATTAAGGATACTCTTGATGACATCTTGCGCAACCCCAATTATCAAAAAATGTTCCAAGACCATGTTGTTACTACCCGTGGCGACCGCTATGTTGTCCCCATTAAATTGGAGTATAGTTCGGCCTTTCCCGGAATTGTTCATGACCAGTCGGCCAGCGGAGCCACCGTTTTTATTGAACCCATGGCCATTGTGCAGCTCGGCAACGAATTGCGGGAAATCCTGCTTAAGGAAAACAGGGAGATCCAACGAATTTTGAGGGAACTGGCCGCTTTGGTAACGGCAAAGGTTGTTGAAATAACAGAACTATATGAAGCACTGGCCAAGTTGGATTTCATTTTGGGCAAAGCCCGGTTGAGCGAAGAAATGGAAGCCGGTTCTCCCATCGTGGTTAATAAGCAAGAGATTAAACTGGTCAAAGCCAGGCATCCCCTTTTGACCGGCCATGTAGTTCCCATTTCTGTGGAATTGGGACGAGGCTACCGATTTTTGGTTATTACCGGACCAAATACCGGCGGGAAAACAGTTACCCTTAAAACCATTGGCCTAATGAGTGTTATGATGCAAGCGGGGCTTCATATCCCTGCGGAGAGCGATTCAAAGCTGGGGGTATTCAGCCAGATTTTTGTTGATATCGGTGATGAACAAAGTGTTGAACAATCCTTAAGCACCTTCTCCGGTCATATGAGCAATATTGTGGAAATTATCAATAAAGCCGATGACAAATCGCTTGTCCTTCTGGACGAATTGGGAGCTGGTACAGATCCTGCCGAAGGAGCCGCCTTAGCTATGGCGATCCTTTCAGAACTGTTGGAACGAGGCAGCTGCGGGGTGGCGACGACCCATTACGGTTCCCTGAAGAGCTTTGCCTATAACACTCCCGGCATAGAAAACGCTTCCGTGGAATTCGATCCGGATACTTTGAAACCGACATATCGTCTAATCACGGGGATACCGGGCCGCAGCAACGCTTTGGCTATTGCCCAGAGACTTGGTTTAAGCCCCAAGGTTCTGGAAAAATCCCGTTCTTTTCTTTCAGAACGGGAGATCAAAGTGAGCGGGCTATTGGAAAACCTGGAAGACACCCAAAGAGAGATAGAATGGCAAAAACAAAAATTGCAGGAGGAAAGGCAAAAGGCGGAAGAAAAAACCGCGGAATTAATAAAGCGGGACCAAGAACTGGATGAAAAATATGAAGAGATAATCCAAAAAGCAAAGGAGGAAGCCATAGAGATAGTCCGCAAGGCCAAAGCGGAAGCGGAAGCGATTATCAAAGAAATTCGGCAGGCGCAAAAACAAGAGCGTAAAGAACAGGAAGCGGCGATCGAAAAGAGCAGGCAACGCATAAAAAAATTATCGGAAAGTTTTTACCGGCAAGACCCGGATTCCAAAGCCAAAGGGCCTAAGCCCGAGCAAATAGAACCGGGACAGATGGTATATATTCCGAATTTGAGACAAAAAGGCCAGGTGTTGCAAAAACCTGACCATAATAACGAAGTATTGATTCAAGCAGGTATCCTCAAAATTAACGTACCTTTGTCCCAAATAAGAATTGTCGATGAAACCAGGAACCCCGAGCATTTAGCCAAAACAATGCAAGGGAGCATGGGGTTGAGCAAAGCGGTTACTCTGCGCAGTGAAATCGACTTGCGCGGTAAGCTGGTGGAAGAAGCGGAAACACTATTGGATAAATATTTGGATGATGCAGTAATAACCGGTATTAACCAAGTAAGTATAATCCATGGCAAGGGGACCGGGGCTTTAAGGTCTGGAATTCACCAATTTTTGAAGAATCACCCTCATGTTAAAAGCTATCGCCTGGGCCAAATTGGGGAAGGAGACGCGGGAGTAACTATTGTGGAATTGAAATAAACTTAAGGACATTGGATAACACCCTGACTCCATAAGCAGCCGCCGCAAGTGGGAAAAGTATTGCCAAAACAGTCTTCTTCGTTTTTTCTGGCCAGATCACAGGAAGCGCAAAGCAAACAAGGGGAGAAACTAAACTCGTTCACTTTTTCCCTGAAATTATGGTATTCCGGAGAATCCCAGATTTCCTTAAGTGTTTGTTCTTTAATACTGCCAAGACCATAGTGAGTAACATCTCTTTCCAATTTACCTAAACTAAAATAAGTTCTATGGGAATGCAATAGTCCCATGCAGGGGCTTACAACCCCATCCCACCTGACGAAAGCACACCTTTCTTGAATAAATCTACAGCTCCTGGTATCTGTGCCCACTTTGTTTCTCATAATGCTGATATTTGAATAATCTTTGAATAAATCAAATAAAGGCTGCTTTGTTAGCTCCGTTTTATCGATTAAGGGAATGCTTATGGCTAACTGGCTTGAATGACAGGACGGAAGCTGGAAGCCGCAAACCTCGAGATCACAAACCATTTCATCCACCATTTCTGCGCTGTAAGGAATGACATTGCTCACGGACACCTTCTGGGCTCCGATCCTGGTCGCTAGCTTGCCTAGATTTTTGAGATCGTTAATATTTCTTTTCATTACTACGAAAGCAATCCCGATTTTGATTTTATGAGGGCTATATCTGTTTAGTCTCTGCAATTCTCTCAAATTTTCCACTACATTATTGAATTTTGCCCCCTCGCGGATATCTTCAAATACATCCGCACTGCAGCCGTCGAAGGATACCCAGAGGGTATCCAGTTTATTTTCCAAAAGTCCTTTGGCCATGGCCCGGTTAAGTAGTGTCCCGTTGGTGGTAATTTCTACATTTAGACCTAAAGATTTGACCCGGCCCACCATATATAAGATGTCCTTATGAAATGTCGGCTCGCCAAAGCCTCCGAACATAACAGTTTCCAGGCTTTTCATTTCCTTCATTTGTTCAATCAAAGAATCAAATACCTGTCTGTCCATGCTTCCCAATGGTTCATGCCAGGTATGGCGAATACATGTTTCACAATGCAGATTGCATTTGGATGTTGGTTCAATGTACAACTTGGCCAGACTGTGTAAATTGGGACAGATCTCTAGGCGGTTTCCTTTTTGCACTACTTTCAGAGAGGACAATCCTTCTTCCAAACCCAGTTTTTTGGATAACTCTTCAGGAAGTTGCAATTGATTTGGGCTTACCAGTTTGACATGGTATTCAGGATTCGGCTCCGGAGGAAGCACAAACGGTTCCATATCGTCAGGAAAGCCCCTGTATCCAACTGCGAATTCGAAGCTGGGCTGCCAAGTTATTTTTTCCTCTTTCCATTTGCTGTTTTGCAAGGTTCTTCTCCTTTGACTGTTATTTGTTATAAGGAACAATCCTCAAATCTTATATCTACATAATAATACTTTATTACTGATTCTGGCAATTGCCTGCTTACTCCTGGAAAAACTGGGAACTTGGAAATCCCCGTAAGAAAGGAGATGTCTTGTGAAAGACATCTCCTTAAACTATTAATTGTTCGTTAATTAAACACTTTCAGTTTACAAGGTTTAGGGTTACCGGATTGGAAGGAGGACCGATAACAAAGGTATCATTGGTCAGTAAAGCGGCCCAGAAAGTATAAGTCCCAGGTGCAAGCTGATTTTGGGAAGACCCCAGACGATAATTAATTGACTTGGTCCTGTTGTCTTCCGGCTGGAAGGTTTCTATATAGTCAACATCCGGGCGTTTAATATATAAAACCAATGAATACTTAGCCGGATCAAACTCTGTTAAAACCGGCACACTGACAACTGTAGTTTGGCTGTTATAAATAGGGGCGGATATTGAAATCTGAGGAATAGAAGGATCACCGGCGGGAGGACCTCCAATATTGCCAGGATCGTTTACCGTATTATAAGCCGTAGGCGGTTTGTAAGGTTCTTCCTCCTTTGGCCAGGGAATATCTTTAGGACGGTTGGGAAGGTTTAAAAATACTTTTTTAATTGCCCCGACCGTACCCTCTGCTGCCAGCAGATTGGGATTGATGGGGTCTACCAGCAATTCAATCCAAATATCGCTGACGCTGGTAGGAACGCTGTCCACTGCGCAAATTTCCGTAGAGATGAATTCTTCCGGAGTCAGGCTGCTGGGTAAAAGCCCTGATTTTCTGTCAAATGTGACTGCGGTTATGCCTTTCGGGCGTGGGATGCTGGATTGCACTTGAAGGCCTTCATGGGCAACGGTCATAACTTCTTTCCAAATCGTTGTTGGGTAGCTTCCACCGTAAACTTGCCTTAAATAATGCTTCTTGTCCGGGTCTTTGTCGTAACCCATCCATACAACCCCCACATATTTGGGGCTGTAACCGGCGAACCATGCATCCGGATTGCCGGTTCTGTAACCATATATTTTGGGATCAAGGGATGTTGTACCCGTTTTACCGCATATATACCAATTTCCCATGCGCGCCCTGGTTCCGGTACCGGAAGTTACCACAGTGCGAAGAAGATCGTTCATAATATAGGCCGTTGTTTCTTTCATTACTCTTTTGGGGGATGGGGTATATTCAACTAAAGTTTTTCCGTCCCGAGTTTCAACTTTTATTACGCTGTAAGGCTCATTTTTTACTCCATTATTGGCAAAAGTGGCATAGCAAGAAGCCATTTCCAAGGTCGAAATCTGAAATGTCCCGAGAGCCATGCTTAAAACCTTATCGCTTTCTTTAAGATCAAGGCCCAAATTATTTTTGGCAAATTGCCAAGCATAATCTATTCCCAGAGCATCCATAAGTTTCACGGCGTAGACATTGACCGAATTTCGAACCGCTTCTCTCATTGTAATTAGGCCCTTCCAGCCGGATGTCTGAGTATCGAAGTTGACCGGAGACCAGGTACCGCCTCCGTCTTTATATGTTACCGGCATGTCGTCGAAAACAGTACCCGGATAATAACCGCCGTGTTCCAGGGCAGGAGCGTATACTACCAGGGGTTTGGCTGTGGAGCCGGGCTGGCGCTTAGATTGCCAAGCACGATTTAATCCCATGGGAGTATATTCGCGGCCCCCAACCATTGCGGTAATGGCACCCGTTTCAACTTCCAGAACGGTCATGGCCCCTTGAACGGGTATATCATCCACGCTCTTTGGGAAGTTTTCGGGGTTGGCGAATGCTTTTTCGGCAGCGGTTTGAATTTTGGTATCCAAGGTAGTATAGATTTTCAACCCCCCGCTGAATATCTGCTCGGGTGAAAGCCCATGCTTATCTTGTAATTCATGAATAACATAATCCACAAAATAAGGATGATTTTTATTTCGGGTTGCTGCTTCGGGCAGCTCTACTTCCGTTTCTTTGGCTTTTACTTGCTCGACAAAAGTAAACGGTTCCTCTTTATATTTCTCATATTCTTCCTGAGTAATCAGGTTTGCGTCTCTCATGACGCCCAGCACGATATTACGCCTTGTTTTTGCTTTATCGGGATTGATATAGGGGTCATAAACACTGGGGGCCTGGGGAAGGCCGGCTAAGAGTGCCACTTCGGCGGGATTTAGTTCATTCAATTCTTTTCCGAAGTAGGTTTGGGCGGCCGTCCTAATACCAAAGGAAGATTCTCCGAAATAAATCCTGTTTAAATAAAAAGTAAGAATTTCTTCCTTTGTATATGCTCTTTCTATTTGCAGGGCGAGCACTAGCTCCTGAATTTTACGGGATAACTTTAATGCTGTTGGGTCTTCAATAAAAGCATTTTTAGCCAGCTGTATTGTGATGGTACTTCCTCCGCCCACAACTTCTCCGGTTTTAATAATATCCAAAGCCGATTTTGCAATGCGAATTATATCGAAACCGTGATGTTGAAAAAACCTTTTATCCTCTACAGCAATAAAAGTATCTTTTACCAATTGCGGAATATCTTCATATTCCACTGACAAACGGTTTTCGGATGCATGTAGTTGGGCGATAGGCTTGCCGTCTTTATCAAATACGATTGAAGATTCGCTTTTGGCGGAGAGGAGGGTAGGATCCCATTCAGGAGTTTGAGCAATGGCAACGATAGTATAGCCTGCTAAAAAGAGAAAACATAATATGAAAATACCCAAAAATCCCAACAGCACCTTTTTCAAAGGTGTTAGCTTGTTCTTTTTTCTCATTTTTCGAACTCGCCTGCTTTTATTATCTGAATTATGGTTACCAAAACTTTTGTTTGCCATTTTAATGCCTCCACATTTTTAAGGCTTTCTGTTTTGCTAATAAGCAAATAAAGCATTAAATAATAGATAGTATAAAAATATAATGCAAATAAATATAAGGAACAAAATTGAACGGGGGTTGTAAGCTTAAAATATTATATCATATTAATTTGGGGTTAAAAACACAAGCGCTTCCTCTTCCAGCATTTGGAGTCCTTACCGTTCATGGCTTCTTAGCACATAATTTGTTATGTTATATATAATAGAATTGAAGCGCAGCAACATAATAAAGGGCAGTAATTCTTATCATATACAATATAAAACTGTTCCGGAAGAAACTGTTCCAGCCGTTTAACTATTAGGTCGCAGATTAAGTTTTATTTGGTTATAGATTTTCCGGCTGACGACCAAATCAAATTTGTAATAAAAAAATGAAATTCGTTTAATTTTAAGGTTGACAGTGCAAAAACAGCATGATATTATAATAAAGCGTCGCGGAGGCGGAGCCCGAGAGCGGAAGAGGAG
>Ga0134099_1000491_pt1 | contig 46297 bp, 44 predicted proteins | sample 10_taG_2_FD_105482 | JGI IMG/M metagenome (GOLD analysis project Ga0134099, IMG submission 105482) | Switchgrass degrading microbial communities from high solid loading bioreactors in New Hampshire, USA - 10_41_5_180_A2 metaG | ecosystem: Engineered > Bioreactor > Semi-continuous > Anaerobic >...
CTGAGGGCTGCGAAGGGGAGCGAGAAACAGGACGTTTCGAGCAGCGAGTACTGAGTGCATGGATGCCGAATTACGAGCGGTCCCCTTCGCACTTAAAGTTTGCCGATGGGTTGCAGGCGAGGAGTACCGGAGCGAGCCGGCTAATACACCTGCATCCCGGTTAATATTCCGGTCAAGCCGATGTTAGCTTAGATATAAGACATTTGTACAGCAATTATGATGGATTCAGCTCCACTTCCTGCAAGGCAAACACCGGGCCGTCCTTGCATACTTTTACATAACTCTTATCACTAGATTTCAGTTGACGGGCACATCCCAGACAGGCCCCTACACCGCAGGCCATATTCTCTTCCAGGGATACTTCCCCTTTCAGACCATATTCATGGGCATATGCGGCTACTTGGGCCATCATGGGCTCGGGCCCGCAGGTATATATGAACCAATCTCCGGTTTTTTGAATAGAAAGCTGCTCTTTTAGCAGATCGGTTACCAATCCCGGGTATCCGGTTTTTCCATCCATAGTCGCCGGCCACACTTCTGCTCCAAGCCTGCGGAACCTGTTCAAGGCCGCCAAATCTTGACTGCTTTGGGCTCCATACAAAACCTTAACCTTGTACCCTTGTTCCAGCAATTCCCGGGTCAGAAACAGCAGGGGAGCAATTCCCACCCCTCCCCCCACCAGCAGGGCGCTTTGTCCTGGCTGTGGCCAGCTGAAAGCCCGGCCCAGGGGCCCCATTATATCCAGATATTCCCCAGACTTAGTCCGGGACAAAATCTCGGTCCCTTTGCCAACTACCTTATAAAGCAAGGTAATCGTATTCTGTTGACGGTCAACATCGTAAAGACTTAAAGGTCTGCGCAGCAAGGGATCGTACTGGCTGCTGACCCGCAGGTGAATGAACTGCCCCGGTTTGCACAAGGGCACAATTTGGGGAGCTTTCAATTCCATTTCAAACAGGTCGCTGCTTACCTGGCTGTTGCTGATAACCTGAGCCCTCTCTATACAGGGCATATATTCCCCTCCTTTCAGCGGCCTTGCACATATTCCTGCAGGGATTTTACCGGATTTGAATCCAGGTAATCTCCTTCCTGGACTACTTGCTGGATTACCCTTACCGTATCTAAAGAGGTTAAGCATGGTATGTTAAGTTCCACTGCCGCCCGGCGAATCTGGAACCCATCAGAGAAAATACGCCGCCCGTGAGTTAAGGTGTTAATACAGAAATCAACCTTGCCTTCCCGGATAAGATCAACTATATTAGGCGACCCCTCCGCAATCTTTTTAACCCGCTCAACTTCTATACCTATCTGAGCCAAAGCTTGTGCGGTTCCCTCCGTGCAGATCAGTTTAAAGCCCATCCGGTAGAAATCTGCCAGTATGGGAATAGCTTCGGTTTTATCCCGGTCGGCTATGGTAGCAACAATTACACCGTTCTTGGGGATGTCTACTCCAGCAGCCAGTAGCCCTTTATAAATGGCCATTTTCAGTGAACGATCAATTCCCATTACTTCCCCGGTAGATTTCATCTCCGGGCCCAAAGTAATATCCACCTGTTCCAGTTTATTAAAAGAAAATACCGGTACCTTGACCGCATAAAAATTCGGTTGGGGTGCCAAACCGTTTTGGTAACCCATTTCCGTGAGACTGCTGCCCAGCATAATCCGGGTAGCCAGCTTTACCAGGGGAATGCCGGTTATCTTGCTTATGAAAGGCACGGTGCGGCTCGAGCGCGGATTAACTTCCAAAACATACAATTCGTTCTGGAATTCCACAAATTGAATATTTATCAGGCCCTTGACCTTTAACTCCCGAGCCAGCTTTATGGTATAGTCGATTAATTTCTGTTCAATTTCCGGGCTGATATCAAAAGCAGGGAATACTGCCATACTATCCCCGGAATGCACTCCTGCTCTTTCAATGTGCTGCATAATGCCGGGGATAAGCACTGTTTCCCCGTCTGACACAGCATCTACCTCAATTTCTTTGCCCAGCAGGTATTTGTCTACCAGTACCGGGTGTTCACGGGTTACTTTAACCGCGGTCTGCATATACATTTCCATTTCTTCCGGGTTGTACACAATTTCCATAGCCCGGCCCCCCAGTACATAAGAAGGCCGCACCAACACGGGATAGCCAATGGCTTCTGCCGCTGCCAAAGCTTCCTCTACCGAATGGACGCTCCTTCCCGGTGGGCGGGGAATGCCTAACTGTTCAACCATGGCATCAAAGCGATGGCGATCTTCAGCCCTGTCAATACTGTCGTAGGAAGTACCCAGTATTTTTACTCCCGCCCGGTTTAATGGTTCAGCAAGGTTTATGGCTGTTTGACCGCCAAACTGGACTATTACTCCTTCGGGCTGTTCTTCCTCAACTATGTTCATCACGTCTTCAAATATCAGGGGCTCAAAATAGAGCCGGTCGGAAGTATCAAAGTCGGTACTGACTGTCTCCGGATTGTTGTTGGCGATTATGGCTTTAACTCCAGCTTCCCTCAGAGCCCACACACAGTGCACTGATCCGTAATCGAATTCAACCCCCTGGCCGATGCGGATAGGACCGGATCCAATGACCAGGACCTTGCGGGCCTGGGGATCGTGCCAGGCTTCATTTTCCTCTTCATAGCAGGAATAGAAGTAAGGAGTTTGAGCATCAAATTCGGCAGCGCAGGTGTCCACCTGTTTATACGTGGGTATAACTCCCAACTGACGACGCAGTTCCCTAATCTCATCTTCAGTCTTGCCATAAATGTTGGCAATCTCCAAATCGGAAAAGCCCATCTTCTTGGCTTCTTGAAGGGTCTCCCGGTCAATAGGCTTATTACTCAGGTTTAAGGCAAAATCAATGATATTTTTGATTTTTTTCAGGAAATATTTATCAATACGAGTGATCTCCCAGATTTCGTCTATAGTAAAGTTGCGGGCAAAAGCTTCTGCAATTATAAATATCCGTTCATCATCAGCTTCTTTAAGGCGCTGCCTGAGCTTTTCATCACTTATTTCCTGCAGTTCCGGCAAGCGGAGGCCGATTATGCCGATCTCCAAACAGCGAATGGATTTTAGAAAAGCGGCTTCAAAACTGCGGTCAATGGCCATAACCTCTCCGGTGGCTTTCATCTGGGTGCCCAGACGGCGATCTCCAAAGACGAACTTGTCAAAGGGCCAGCGGGGAACTTTTAAGACTACATAGTCGACCGCCGGTTCAAAGCAAGCACTAGTCTTGCCGGTAACAGCGTTAGGTATCTCATCCAGTGTGTAGCCTATGGCAATTTTGGTTGTTACCCTGGCTATCGGGTAGCCAGTAGCTTTGGAAGCCAGAGCCGAAGAGCGGCTTACCCTGGGATTGACCTCGATTACATAGTATTTCTTGCTGAAGGGATCCAGGGCAAACTGGATATTGCATCCTCCGGCAATTTTAAGAGCCCGAATGATTTTTATGGAAGCAGCCCGCAGCATCTGGTATTCTTCATCCGTCAGGGTCTGGGCCGGGGCTACTACTATGCTGTCGCCGGTGTGAATTCCTACCGGATCGATGTTTTCCATACTGCAGATGGTAATGCAGTTATCGTTGGCATCTCGCATTACCTCAAACTCAATTTCCTTATAGCCGGCTACACTGCGTTCAATCAGTGCCTGTTTTATAGGACTGTTTTTTAATCCTTTGGTAACAATGCGCCGCAGTTCATTTTCATTGGAACAGGTTCCCCCGCCGGTCCCCCCTAGGGTGTAAGCCGGGCGCACTATAACCGGATAACCGATACTATCGGCAAATGCCAGGGCCTCTTCCACACTGTGAACTATTGCGCTTTCGGGTATAGGCTCCCCCAACTCCTGCATGGTTTGTTTGAACAATTCCCGATCCTCAGCGCGGGCAATAGCTTCCAGGGGCATACCCAAAAGAGGTATCCCAGTCTTTTCCAAAACCCCTTCTTTGTGCAGGGCCAGGGCCATGTTGAGCCCTACCTGCCCTCCCAGATTGGCAATAATTCCATCGGGCTTTTCCCGTTCAAGTATTTTCTTCACCGTAGATACGGTTATAGGCTCAAAATAAACATGGTCGGCTATATCTGCGTCGGTCATGATTGTAGCGGGATTGGTATTTAACAGAACTACTTCAATACCTTCTTCTTTCAGTGCCCGGCAGGCCTGGGTGCCTGCATAGTCAAACTCGGCGGCCTGCCCTATAATTATAGGTCCAGAACCTATGACCATTACTTTCTTCAGGCTGGGATTAAGCGGCATTCTTTTTCCTCCTTCATAAGGTGTCTACAGCTGGGCGATAAACTGATCATAAAAAAAGCCTGTTTCGCTGTAACCCGGGTAACTTTCCGGATCAAACTGAACGGAAAACACCGGCAGGGATCGGTGACGAACCGCTTCCACCGAGTTATCATGCAAGCTGCGCATGGTTACCTCTAATCCGGTAGCGGGTAAGGAATCCTCATCAATAGCATAGCTATGATTTTGAGTGGTAATATAGATGCGGTTGTTATCCATGCTGCGGACCGGATGATTGGTTCCGCGGTGCCCGCATTCCAGGCGGTAGGTCTTGCCTCCCAGGGCCAGAGCCAGTATTTGGTGTCCCAGTCCTACACCGAACAAGGGGAATTCCCCCAGCAGTGACTGGCATTCTTTAATCACGGCAGGTATTGCCTGGGGATCACCGGGACCGTCCGAAATATATACTCCCTGGGGAGACAAGTTTTTGATTTCCCAGGCTTGAGTGTCGGCAGGAACCGCCACCACTTCACACCCGCGCCGGACAAAGGAGTTAATAACTCCCCGTTTGGTCCCCAGATCCAGCAACACCACTCTTTTTTTGCCTTCCCCGTGACCGAATACCATTGTATTGCGCCGGGTAACATACTGCACCAAATCACCCTGCAGATTTTTGGATGCTCTGGCAGCTTTGGTGATCAGCCATTCTTTATGGTCAAGATTGTCAGTTATTACTCCTCCCATTACTCCCTGGGAACGTATGAGACGAGTTACCGCTCTGGTGTCCACTTCTGTCAAAACCGCAATTTCACTTTTGTTGAGAAAACTGATCAGGTCTGTTTCCATCTCATAGTGGCTGGGAAAATCAGTAGCCTCTCTTAATATCAGTCCCTTGACCATAGCGTCACGGGAGGCAAAACTCTTTTCATTGAAGCCTACATTGCCGATCAAGGGATAAGTCATTACTACAATCTGGCCGTAATAGGAAGGGTCGGTGATTATATCCTGATAACTGACCATAGCTGTGCTGAATACTACCTCGCCATCGGCCAGGCGGCAGTCATTCAGGAGTTTGCCTTCAAATATACGGCCGTTTTCCAACACCAAATATCCTTTCATTTGTCACACCTTCTTTATGCAATAATGCCGTCGCGAGCTACGATTTTGCCTGCAACTATAGTGGCATATGGCCATCCCTTATATTCTAATCCCTTAAAGGGAGTGTTTTTCCCCTGGGAATAAAATTTGGCCGGATCAACTGTACGCACCGCTTCCGGATCGATAATGGTCAAATCAGCTATTGCTCCCACCTCTAGCCGGCCGCGATCCAGGCCCAGTACCCGGGCAGGTCCCAGGCTCATTTTTTCGACCATGGTTTTAAGATCCAATATCCCCTTGTGAACCAGGCTCATTACTACCGGTACGGCTGTTTCCAATCCCGAGATTCCCGATGCTGCCAATTCATACTCGCAGTCCTTGCTTTCAAAGTGGTGGGGAGCATGATCAGTAGCAATGCAATCAATAGTGCCATCCTTCAAAGCTTTCCACAACGTTTCCAGGTGTTCCTGGGAGCGGAGAGGAGGATTGACCTTGGTATCAGTATCATAGGACCCTACGATTTCATCAGTAAGGGTAAGATGATGGGGGGTTACTTCACAGGTCACGTGTACTCCTTCGCTTTTGGCTCTTTTGATCATTTGAATAGAGCCGGCTGTTGACACATGACACAGGTGGAGATGTGCTCCGGTCAATTTGGCCAAAAGCAAATCCCGGGCGACCATAACTTCCTCTGCCTCCGCCGGTATGCCTTTCAAGCCGTAAATAGTGGAGAAGAAACCTTCATGCATCTGGCCGCCTTTGCTTAAGTGAAGATCCTCACAATGGGACATTACTGGTATTTGAAACATCTTGGAATATTCCAGGGCATAGCGCATTATGTCCGCTCTCATAACCGGCCGGCCATCGTCGGAAATAGCTACACATCCTGCTGCTACCATTTCAGCAATTTCCGCCAGTTCGTTGCCTTCCTGCCGGCGGGTGACAGCACCGATGGGCAACACATTCACCACTCCTGCTTTGCGAGAGCGTTCCCGGACAAAACTGGTTACCGCTGCATTGTCAATTACCGGGTCGGTATTGGGCATACAGCATATGGTGGCAAAGCCTCCAGCGGCAGCGGCTCTGGTCCCCGTAGCTATGTCTTCTTTGTATTCAAAGCCCGGTTCCCGCAGGTGGACATGAATATCAATAAAGCCAGGGCATACCAATTTCCCGCTGGCATCCAGCATTTCTCCTTCATCAATGGATATGTTCCGGTCAATGCCCATCACTTTGCCATCTTGAATGAGCACATCCGCCAGCTGGTCCATGCCGCTGGCCGGGTCTATCACTCGTCCTCCCTTAACCAGCAATTTCATCTCTTATGCCTCCCATCATGAGATACAGTATGGCCATTCTTACCGCTACTCCATTGGTAACCTGTTCATTTATCACTGCCTGCACTCCGTCGGCAATCTGACTGGATATTTCTACTCCCCGGTTCATAGGGCCAGGGTGGAGAACCAGCACATCTTTTTTGGCCAGGTGCAGGTGTTCAGGTCTGAGCATGTAGAGATTGGCATATTCATCCAGGGACGGGAAGAAACCTACCTGCTGGCGTTCTCTTTGAATGCGCAGGACATTAATTACATCTACTCCCTGCAGGGCTTCCTCCAAACTGTAATACCATTTCACACCCAAACGGTCCAAACCCGGAGGAAGCAGGGTGGCAGGACCTACTACCCGTACCTCGCAGCCAAATTTCTTTAATCCGTATATGTTGGAACGGGCTACCCGGCTGTGGAGAATATCCCCCACAATGGCTACTTTCAGCCCATCCAGGTGTCCCTTGTGCTCCCGAATGGTGAAAAGATCCAGCAATGCCTGGGTGGGATGCTCGTTGGTGCCGTCACCGGCATTGATTACCGACATTTTGGTGTTGCGGGCTATATAGTGGGGAGTCCCGCTCATGGAATGACGTATTATCATCACATCAAAACCCATTACCTCCAGGGTTTTGATCGTATCCCGCAGGCTCTCTCCCTTCTGCACGCTGCTGGTGGAAACACCCAGGTTGACGGTGTCTGCGCTCAGGTATTTCCCGGCAATTTCAAAGGAAGTGCGGGTGCGGGTACTGTTCTCATAAAAAACGGTTACCAGGGCTTTTCCGCGCAAGGTAGGCACCTTTTTAATATCCCGCTGGATAATATCCTTCATGGGCTGTGCGGTGTTCAGAATTAGTTCAATCTCTTCCCGGCTAAGATCATACAATCCCAGCAAATCCTTGCGTTGCATTGGCTGTTAGCCTCCTTCCATAAAAAAACCTTCCTTGGCACAGCAAGGAAGGCTTAAGCCCTGTTCTTAACGCTTCTCCCTTGCTGGCCTCTCGGGACCAGATTAAAGGGTTAGCTATCAACAATCTCTTGAATTACCACCCCATCCCGTCCGTCTACCTCCCGGACCATTACTGAGATATTTTCCTGGTGTGAGGTGGGTACATTCTTGCCGACAAAGTCAGCCTTGATAGGTAACTCCCTATGGCCCCGATCAATCAGTACCGCCAGCTGAATGCATCGGGGACGCCCCAAGTCTATTAAAGCATCCAAGGCTGCTCTAACCGTCCTGCCGGTATATAACACATCGTCTACCAGGACGATGATCTTGTCATTGATGTCGAAATTAACCAGGGTACGATGCACCTGAGGCTGAGCTGAAAGGGTGGTCAGGTCATCACGATAGAGGGTAATGTCCAGAATTCCTACCGGCAGCTGCACTCCTTCAATATCCTTTATATAAGAAGCAATCCGCTCCGCCAAAGGACCGCCCCGGCGCTGAATTCCTACCAGGGCCACATTCTCAACGCCTTTGTTTCTCTCAATAATTTCATGGGCTATCCGTGTCAAAGCTCTTTTGATGCCCATCTCATCCATCAGTTCGTGTTTGTCGCGCAGCTGCAAAGGAACTCCTCCTTTACTAAAAAACCTGCCTTCCGCAAGGCAGAAGCAGGTTCATTAATATGCATGTTTATGCATACTTATACATAACTTGCTAGCCTCACGGGACCAACTTAAAGCTTCTTTACTGATTCTAATCAACCCTTATTTATCTGTCAATGTATACTTAGTCAATTTTGCCAAAGCTTGCTGAAATTCATCCGGCAGAGGACTGCTGAATTCCATGTATTCCCCGGTACGGGGATGATTAAAGCCCAGCACGCAAGCATGCAAAGCCTGGGAAACCAGGCCTAAGTTGTTTTTGGCCGGGCCGTATACCGTATCGCCCACCACCGGATGTTTTATATAAGAAAAATGAACCCGAATTTGATGGGTTCGTCCCGTCAACAGGGATACCTGCACCAGGGTATAGTTCTGATAACGTTCCAGAACCCGATACCGGCTGATAGCTGGTTTTCCATCAGCAATTACCGCCATTTTCTTCCGGTCAACCCGGCTTCTGCCGATAGGAGCCTCTATAGTTCCCAGGTTTTCTTTGATAACCCCGTGGACCAGTGCCTGATATTCCCTTTTGATAGTATGTTCTTTTATCTGTTCCGCTAAAACACGATGAGCCTGATCATGCTTAGCTACCACCATGACACCGGAAGTATCCTTGTCCAGCCGGTGTACAATTCCCGGTCGCAGCTCTCCGTTAATACCGGACAAATCTTTAACGTGATACAACAAAGCATTAACCATAGTATTTTCCCAATTGCCATGGGCGGGATGGACCACCATGCCTTTGGGTTTGTTCACTACGGCAATGTCCTGATCCTGATAAATTATCTCCAGAGGAAGGTTCTGGGGTTTTATGGCTACTTGCCTGGCTTCAGGCACATGGATAAGTACCTGATCCCCTTCCTTTACTCGGTAACTGGGCTTGCGTACCTGCCCGTCCACCAGAACCTGGCCGCTTACTATCAGATCTTTTATGGCGGTTCGGGAAAGATCAGCCATTACTTCGGCCAGGTAAGTATCCAGTCTTTCCCCTTCCATGTCCTCCTCAATCAGATACAAATGAGAACTGGTCACTTCCTAACCTTCCTTCACAAAGAATAGTATGTGGATTACCAGCAGAATTCCGCCTACTACCACCGCGGCATCGGCCAGGTTGAATACCGGCCACCAGCGCAGATCCAAAAAATCTATTACATATTGAAGCCTCCAGCGATCAATAAAATTACCGGCTGCTCCTGCTACCAGCAATCCTGTCCAAATCTGCACCGGTTTTTCCACTGTATAGCGATGATTATATATTATCAAGCCCAGGATTACCAAAGCTGCTGCGGCCAGGAAAAACCAGGCTTGGCCCGGCAATATTCCAAAGGCTGCTCCCCGATTCTGCACATAGGTAAGGTAAAGCCAGTTTCCCAGCAGGGGATGGCTTTCACCCACTTGATAGTTACTGGCTATCCACCATTTAGTAATCTGGTCAAGGAACATAACGGACAATACAGTTATCCAAAATCTCAATTTAATCCTCCTACTCGGCTGCAATCAATCAAGTTTAATTGTATGTCAATCGTTCCGGGTGCTCAAGTTAACATTAATTCTGTTATACTAGGAACAGTCGCGGTTAAAATATCAAAACTACAGATTAGGGATTTAGCAGTGATGTTGATTCGTCGTGATCCTTTGCTGAAAAAGCAGATATTAACTATCGCCGGTCCAGCCATGGGCGAGATGATTATGTATATGATCATCGGTGTGGTGGATATTGCTGTGGTAGGCCGCTTGGGAGCTGCTCCTCTGGCCGCCGTCAGCCTGGGTGCGGAAGTATTTTATGCCCTGGTCTTATTTCTTGAGTCTCTGGCTATAGGCTCCAACATATTGGTAGCTCAGGCCAAGGGGGCCAACGATCCTGATAAGATCAGAATCTATACTGCTCACACTCTTATTATTGCGTTATTGCTCGGTATTATTGCTCAACTGGTTGGACTCTTTTATGGACCAGCTTTTCTCGGTCTGTTTTCCGTTGAACCGGATGTTTATGCTCAAGCCTTGGATTATTTGCGTATTACCTTTGCCATTGCTCCTTTCGCCTTAATGCTCTATATGACCAATGCTGTTTTTCGCGGTCTAGGGCGTACCGATCTCCCTATGATTATTGCCACTATTGTCAACATCGTTAATGTGGTGGGCGACATAGTACTGGTTTATGGACTGGCTGGCTTTCCTAAAATGGGGGTAGCCGGTGCCGCCGCTGCCACGGCTGTTGCTCATGTTTTAGGCTGGGTTCTGGCCTTGATGGTTTTATTCTCTCTAGACCAGGTACGTCCCCAGATCCGTGACTTTTTATCCCCTAAATGGCAAAGCTTCCGGGATATTTTTTCCCTGGGCATACCTAATGTGGTGGAACAGTTCTTTAATATAACCAGCCATTTAATTTCCATATTCCTGCTAGTCTACCTGGGAACCCTTCAATTTGCCACTCACCAGTTAGCCGTTAATGTGGAGTCAATTTCCTACATGCCCGGTTTGGGCATTACCATCGCCGCAACCACTCTGGTAGGTCAAGCTGTCGGTGCTCGTGATCCTCGCAGCGCCAGGCGGTTCGCCCAGGGTTGCATAGAACTAGGCCTTATTACCATGGGCTTCTTTGCTCTTATCTTCGCCCTGGTTCCCTCCTGGGTGGCCAGTTTATTTACCAACGACCCTGAGATTATCACCCTGGCGGAGATAGTTATCCGGATCGCAGCTTTGGAACAGCTTACTATCGCTTTCTCCTTTGTATTAAGTGGTGTGCTGAAGGGTTCAGGAAATACCCGCACTCCCATGTTCATTAGTACAGGATTTACCTGGCTTTTCCGCATTCCCATGCTGTATGTTCTGGTCCGTATTTGGTCAGTTCCTTTGCAGTACATCTGGTTCTTGTTTGTAATCGATTGGCTGCTCCGTTCCCTGGTATACCTGGTTCTGTACAGGCGCCAGCACTGGCTGCGTCCTGCTTATGAGGACACCAGCACGGATCAGGAATAACCAGAAGGTGAAACAACTCCCGTTATTAACTGCCCAGGATCCGTCTTTTTATCTGCTGGTGGGCAAAATCTTCCAGTCGGTCGTTTAATGTACCTGTAATCTCTATCCCCTTGCGGGCAGCCATCATATGGATAAAATAATCAGCCACAGCCGGATTCTTGGGCAACAGCGGACCATGCAGGTAAGTTCCGATCAGGTTTTTGTAACGGACTCCCTCCTGACCGTCTTCACCATTGTTGCCAAAACCAGCCAGAACCATGCCAAAAGGCTCCAGAGATTTGTCCTCCAGGTAAGTTCTCCCGCCATGGTTTTCAAAACCCACGACGGTAATTATCTGCTGGTTAATCCGGCAGGCCAGGACAATGTTGCCGATTAAGCGCTCCTTCTCACTCCGGGTACAGAGATTAAAAAACCCCAATCCCTTAAGCTGTTTGCCGTCCGCGGATTCATAATGAGTACCCAGCAGTTGGTAAGCTCCGCATATAAACAAAGCCGGAAGTCCGGCATCCAATTGTTTCCATAATTGATCGGCTCTGCGCAGCAGATCCCGGTAAACCAGTCCCTGTTCCCGGTCTGAGCCTCCTCCCATAAAGATCATGTCAAAGGTACTGTAATCTACTTCGCTGTTCAAGTTAACGGGCTGTACCAGGCAGTCATGCCCGTACCATTGCAGCCTTTTCTGTAAGCAGATCAGGTTGCCCCGGTCACCATACAGGTTCATCAAATCAGGATAAAGGTGAGCAATGCAAAAGGTGGCCATTTTATTCACCTCCTGCTGCCGGTTGGGCAAGGTTGTATTTAGGCCGGGGACGAGTTGTTTTCCTGGCTAGCCGGGACAGGATTTTGCGGCTGGCAAACAAGGTGGTATAAGTACACAGAAAATAATATACTTCTGCCTCCATATCCAGACAGGCTTTGATTCCTGCTTCCAAATCAGACTCCACCGTTATTATTTCCTCATTAAAGCCAGCGTACTTGAAGCGCAAAGCTGCATCTCCGCTGCGCAAGCCGGAACAGGTAATGCCTTTTATGGCCGCGGACGGGTGGGCAATATTTTCTATCTGAGCATCCCATATCCAGGAAACATCTCTCCCGTCGGCGGCATTGTCATTTAAGGCAAAAAACAGGCTCTTACTGGCGGGGTCAGTATTCAGGGCGGCCAGGGTTTGGTTTAGGCCGGTAGGATTCTTGACCAGGATTTGTATAGCTTTCTTGTCTCCGATTAGAAACTGTTCCATACGACCCGCCCGGGGCTGGTAACTGGCAATGGCCCGCTGGACAATCTCATCTTGAATGCCCACCAGTTTGGCTACTGCTACCGCTGCCAGAATGTTATAGGCATTGTAAAAGCCTAAATAAGGGCTGTGTATTTCAATATTGTTTACGAAAAAGTGAATCTGCGGAGTCATGCGCAGATCGTGCCCGGTAAAATTGCGCCGGGGGTTGCGGCTTCCGCATCTGGGACAATTAAATTTGCCCAGCTGAGCGTAATGAAAGCGCTCATACTGGAGTTCCTCCCCGCAGAAGGCACAAAACCGTCCTTCCCGGCTTTCTTCACCCTGAAATAGATCATAATCGGTATCATCAAAACCATAATACCAGCAGTGCAGTCCAGTATCATTCTGGAAATGAACCACCAGGGGATCATCTGCATTTAATACCAATTCAATATCAGTGTTCCGAACGGCATCTTTTATAAGGGAGATGATCCGGTCCAATTCACCGTATCGGTCCAACTGGTCCCGGAAAAAGTTGGTTATCAATACGACCCGGGGAGTGAGCTCTTTTAACAATAAAGGAACATTGGCTTCGTCGGTTTCCAGCAAAGCATATTCATAAGGTCGATTACCCAGCAGGTTGGATTCTTTTATAAAAGCGGTGGTAATGCCGGTAACCATATTGGCGCCGGCCCGGTTATGAACAAAGGAATAACCTTTTTCCTCCAGTATGCGGGCAATCATATTGGTGGTAGTGGTTTTCCCGTTGGTGCCAGTAATAATGAAAATCTCTTCCTGTACATTGGCTCCCAGTTTTTTTAAGATATCCGGATCAATTTTCCGGGCTACCCGCCCGGGAAAGTCGGTCCCATGATAGCCGAAAAGCCTGCTCAGACAAATAAGCAGTTTGGCGGCAGCAATGGCCATAACTCTACGAATTACCTGCATAGTTGTTCTCCTGTTGTTTTGATCATACTAAATCTAGCATAACCAGCTGGCAAAATAAACTAGAGCTTAAAAAAAGGGCCTGGCAGCGACAGGCCCTTGAACACCCGCTGGTTATGAACCGAACCAGGCCCCGAAATCCAATAGCCTGGGTTTACGCGGTACATTCTTTTCCAAAAGTGACTGATATACTTCCTCCAATTTCCGGGCGGCATTCTCTGCTGACAGGTTATAAGCTTTTTGCAGGGCTTGCTCTTTAAACCGGTTATAGAGCTCTTCATCGGCCAGCAGAGTACATATTGCGTTACTAAACTCTTGCAAATCACATTCGGTCAACAGGCCATTAACCATATGATCTACCATGTCCTGTACCCCATAAGCCTTTATAGCTACCACCGGAAGGCCGGTAGCCATTGCTTCAATCAAAACCAGGCCCTGAGTCTCAGTCATGGAAGAAAATACAAACAGATCTGCGGAATGATAAACATGGGCCAAAGTCTCAAAAGGAAGAGCACCGGTAAAAACAACATCCTGTTCCAAATTCATTCCCAACCGGGTGGTAAGACGTTTTAACTCCCCTTCCATGGGACCCTGGGCGGTTAACACCAGGGTGGTGTGAGGATACCGGTCTTTCACCAGCCGGAAGGCTTCGATCAAAAATTCCAGGTTTTTCTCCTTGGTAAGCCGGCCTACAAAAAGCAAGACCTTATTTTCTTCGGGAATCGGGTAATTCTCTTTCAGCCACCCGGAATTGCCCTTTTGCAGCTTGTGCAGCGGTACCCCGGTGGGAAGAACGGTTATAGGTGTACGGATCTTGTATTTTTTAAGAATCTGCTCCACCTCGGTGGTGGGTACGATAATATGATCGCAATGGTTACAAAAATCATTGCTGTATCTTATAACAACTTCTTTGGCCAGTTCCTGAGCCACAGGAACATAATGCACATACTGGTCATACAAGGTGTGGTAAGTAAATACAATAGGAATTCCGTACTTGCAGGAATAGCGCAAACCTACTCTGCCCATAGTAAAGGGAGAATGCACATGAATAATATCCAGATTAAGTCTTTTCACCAGCATGTTCAGTCCCGGCAATACCGGAATGGCCAGAGCAAAGTCGGGATTGGTAGGTGACGGCAGAGAGTAGAAACGGAATACATTTTCTTCTGGCTCACATTCCTGGGGGTAACTGGGGGCAAAAATGTAAACCTGGTGCCCGTGACGTTCTAGTTCTTCCTTGAAAGTAGTAATGGAGGTCACAACGCCGCTGGTATAAGGCTTGTAACTGTCTGTGAAAATACCAATACGCATAGCGAGTCCTCCTAGGTCAATACTTGCGGTCTTTCTTTTCTATTTTTACTATAGCAATTCAGTAATGAAAACTGCAATTATGCCTAAACGGCAAAAATGCCTCAATGATCATAGAAATCATGGCCGGATATTTGAAAAGTCTCACCTAGGTCAGCCATTGCTCCAGCTGTAATAACATCCTGCTCAGCCGGTCGAATGAATTCATCCTGAGTCTGCCGTGCACAACCAGCACATAATGTGGTATGGCTTAATCGCTGGAGTCGGGCAGGTTCGATGGGATTTCCGCACATTTCACACAGCCCATACTTGCCGGCCTCCAGCCTTTCCAGGGCATTATTAACCTTTTCCAGTTCCAGTTCATAGAGCTCCAATATGCCGAAATCCTTTTCTCTTTCAAATACCTCGCTGCCAATATCTGCCGGATGTTCATCGTACAAAGACAATTCATCGGTAAATTCTGCCAGCGGGATCATCATCTGTTGCTGTTTGGCTTTTATAATATTCTCCAGTTCCTGTTTCTTCTGCAGCAACCTGGTTTTCGTATCCATGCAGACACCCCTTCCCACGCTGTAACTATCTTTACCCTAGTATTCAACTTTAGGTGGGAAAACATACCTTAATTGTTTAAGGCATGAATGGGAGCGGGGATACGTCCTTTGCGAGCTATAAACTTGGCCGGGGAAAAAGTATTGACCTTCATTACTGGAGCTCTGCCCAGCAATCCGCCGAATTCCACCCAGTCTCCTTCGGATTTGCCAGGTGCAGGAATTATTCTGACCGCAGTGGTCTTGCGGTTAATCATGCCAATAGCAGCTTCATCAGCAATAATGGCGGATATTATATCGGCACTGGTATCACCGGGAATAGCTATCATATCCAGACCCACCGAACAAACGCAGGTCATGGCCTCCAGTTTTTCTATAGTCAAGGCTCCGGCTTCTACGGCATCAATCATGCCTGCGTCCTCGCTTACAGGAATGAATGCTCCCGATAATCCGCCTACATAGGAAGAGGCCATAGCGCCTCCCTTTTTGACGGCATCATTAAGCAGAGCCAGTGCTGCCGTACTGCCATGAGCACCTACTCGTTCCAGACCCATAGCTTCCAGAATATCTGCCACGCTGTCCCCTATTGCCGGGGTTGGTGCCAAGGACAAATCAACGATGCCGAAAGGCACCTGCAAACGCTGGGAAGCAACGCGGCCCACCAATTCACCGGTGCGGGTTACTTTAAAAGCAGTCTTCTTTATGACATTGGCCAATTCCCCTAAATCCAGATCAGGATGCCGGCGCACCGCGTTAAGAACTACCCCGGGTCCGCTGACCCCAATGTTTAAGGTGCATTCAGGTTCGCCGGGGCCATGAAAAGCTCCTGCCATAAAAGGATTATCCTCAGCCGCATTGCAGAATACCACCAATTTGGCACATCCCAGTCCGTCCCGGTCAGCAGTAAGCTCGGCAGTTTTCTTGATGATCTGCCCCATGTAGTAAACGGCATCCATGTTAATGCCTGCTTTAGTGGTAGCTACATTGACCGCTGAACATACCCTTTCGGTTTCTGCCAAGGTCTGGGGAATAGCATGGAGCAAGGCCAGGTCTCCCTTGGTAAAACCTTTGTGTACCAGTGCGGAAAATCCGCCGATAAAATTAACTCCCACTTCGGCAGCGGCCCGGTCCAGGTACCGGCCTATTACCAGCATATCCTCTTGATCAAGGCCATCGGCAACCATGGCTACCGGGGTCACTGATATGCGCTTGTTTATAATAGGAATACCGTACTCTTTGGCGATTTCATCACCCACCGGTACTAAATTGCTGGCATAGCGCAATACTTTATCGTATATTTTTCGCCCGGTGCCCTGGCCGTCTTCGGACCGGCAATCCTGGATATTAATTCCCATGGTAATGGTACGGATATCCAGATTTTCCATCTGCACCATACGTACGGTTTCCAATATTTCATCCTTGTTGATATGGAATGGCATGGAATCCCTCCGCCGTTATATGCGATGCATAAAGTTGAAAATGTCTTCATGCTGAACTGTTACCTGCAAACCCAGCTCTTTGCCTTTCTCAGTGAGCATATCTCTAAGGGTGCCAAGTTCCACTCTGCTGTGGCTGGTGTCAACCACCATAACCATTGTGAAGAATTCCTGCAAGATTGTCTGGCTGATGTCCAGTATATTTACGTTGGCCTCAGCCAGAATATTGGCTATGGCGGCAATAATGCCAACCCGATCCAACCCCAGCACGGTAATGATTACTCTCTTGCCCTCTTCCACCAGTTTGCCTCCTAGCCTTCCAAAGATTCCACCACATCAGCACACCGGCTGCATAATGCCGGTTTTCCTTCCTCGGTGGGGACACTGGTATCGATAATCCAACAGCGTTCACATTTGCCCCCTTGAGCGGGCTCCACTGCTGCCCAGACCCCTTCCACGTTCTCCAAACTGACTGCCTGACCCTCCGGGGGCTGGCTGTTCACCAAATGCAGGTGAGAAACAATAAACAGCTTATCCAAGCCTGCCGTCTCTTGCAGTAGTTTATACCATTCATCATCAGCATAAACGGTTACGGCAGCACCCAGGGAGTGGCCGATTATCTTGCGGGTCCGGGCTTCCTCCAGAGCTTTGGTTACCACTTCCCGGACTTTGAGCACTTTATCCATTCTCTGTTCCAGAGCTTCATCCAGGTAAGCATCGTTTTCCTTAGGCCAGCTTAAAAGCTGCACACTCTCCGGTTGATCCGGCTTGCGCAGGAAACTCCATATCTCTTCCGTGGTAAAAGCCAGGATAGGAGTCAGCATTACTACCAGATAATTGATCAACTGGTACAGCACGGTCTGGGCTGCCCTTCTCTGGGGATCATCAGGCCGGCTGCAGTACAGGGTATCTTTCAGTACATCAAAATAGATGTTGCTCAGATCCACAGTGCAGAAATTGTGTATCGAATGGAAAACAATATGGAATTCATAATCCTGGTATGCTTTAGTTACCCGGCGCAGCAGTTTTTCCAGCTTCAGCAAAGCCCAGCGGTCCAACTCACTCAGTTTTTCATAGGGTACCTGATCCTTTTCATAATCAAAGTCATAGAGATTACCCAGAATAAAGCGGCAGGTATTGCGAATCTTTCTATAAGCTTCAGCACTCTGGCGGATAATGTTTTCCGAGACAGCCACATCAGACCGGTAGTCAGCCGAGGCTACCCATAACCTCAATATATCGGCTCCCAATTCTTCTATCATTTTCAATGGATCTACTACATTGCCCAAAGACTTGGACATTTTGCGTCCCTGTTCATCAACGACAAAGCCATGAGTAAGCACTATGCGATAGGGAGCTTTTCCTCTAACAGCTACCGCAGTGGACAAGGAGGAATTAAACCATCCCCGGTGCTGGTCACTGCCCTCCAGGTACATATCCGCCGGCCACCTCAAGTCCGGATAGGTTTCCAGCACCCCCATATGACTGGAGCCGGAATCAAACCATACATCCATGATATCGGTTTCTTTGCTGAATTTATCTCCATGGCAGTGGGGGCAGGTAAATCCAGCTGGCAGCAAATCTTTGGCCTCTTTCATAAACCAGATATCCGATCCGTGCTCAGCAAACAGCTCACTGACATGGGTGATGGTCTCATCATTAATCACCGGCTCGCCGCAGCTGTCGCAGTAGAAGATGGGGATGGGAACTCCCCAGGTACGCTGGCGGGATATACACCAGTCACCCCGGTCGCGAACCATGTTGTAAATTCTGTCCCTTCCCCAGGAAGGAATCCACTGTACTTCGTCGATAGCCTGCAGGGCAGCTTGCCGGAAACCATCTATCGATGCAAACCACTGTTCAGTAGCCCGGTATATAATGGGATGCTTGCAGCGCCAGCAGAAGGGATATTGATGTTGAATATTGCTGGCATCAAGCAGGGCATTCTTTTCCTTCAGCAAATCTATTACCTGCTGATTGGCATCGTGGACATATAAGCCTGTAAAGGGCTGGGCTTCCTCGGTAAAACAGCCGCGATTGTCCACCGGGGACAGTACTGGCAGTCCATATTCACGTCCCACATAAAAGTCATCTTCACCATGTCCGGGGGCCGTGTGTACGCATCCGGTACCAGCATCCAGGGTAACATGCTTGCCCAATACAACCAGGGAGTCCCGGTCAACAAAGGGGTGGCGGCACACTGCCCGTTCCAGTTGCTGACCTTTGCATTCACTTAAAATCTGGTAATCCGACCATCCCAGTTTGTTTGCTACTTCTTCCAGCAAGCCTTTAGCCAGTACATATTTCTCATTGTTGGCTGCTACCACTACGTACTCAAAATCCGGATGAACGGCAATACCTGTATTGGCGGGCAGGGTCCAGGGAGTGGTAGTCCAGATTACCACAAAACTATTCTGGGGTAAAACTCCCTTGCCGTCTTTTACCGGAAATTTAACGTAAATAGAAGGTGAAGTTTTTTCTCCGTATTCTACTTCAGCTTCTGCCAAAGCAGTTTCACAGTCGCCGCACCAGTAAACGGGTTTCAGCCCTTTATAGATATAGCCTTTCTTGGCCATTTCTCCGAATACTTTAATTTGAATGGCTTCAAATTCGGGCTTCAAGGTTAAGTAGGGATTGTCCCAATCCCCCCGGACACCCAAGCGCTTAAACTGCTCCCGCTGCAGGTCGACATATTTTAAGGCATAGTCCCGGCAGTGCCGGCGAAACTCTATAACATCCGTGCGGTGCCGGTCTATTCCCAGATTTTTAATAGCCTGTTGCTCAATGGGCAGACCATGGGTATCCCATCCAGGCACATAGGGACTGTCATACCCGTACATCGACCAGAATTTTACGATCATATCTTTCAATACTTTATTCAAGGTATGGCCCAGGTGAATATCACCGTTGGCATAGGGAGGGCCATCATGCAGAATAAACTTTGGCTTACCGGCATTGGCTTTCTGAACCTGGTGATAAATATCAATACTTTCCCAGAATTTTAATATTTCCGGTTCCCGGGAAGGAAGATTAGCCCGCATAGGGAAATCAGTGCGGGGCAGATTCAGAGTTGCATCGTATTTACCTTTAGCCATCTTGATCCAACCACCTTAACATTTTTTAAGTCTTATTACCCTTTCTGGTAAATATAAAAAAACCTTTCCTCCACCAAGGGACGAAAGGACTGCTTCCGCGGTACCACCCTAATAGCATTTTCATGCCGCTCTTACTCTTAACGCGAGTAACGTTCTGGTCTACTAACGGAACGCTTTCGACCAGAAGGTTCCCAGGTGATTTTCAGCCCGGTTCCTGTGCCCGGTTTCCACCTACCCGAACTCTCTGTTACAGTATAACCAGGCTTACTCTCCTGATCATCACCAAATATTAGTTGTTTTATAAAAAATCGCTACTAAATTGTAGCATATCGCTTTCGGCTATACAACTGCACCCCTTTATTTCCTGGGGTCATTATGGTGAAAAACCCTTGCTCCCTCAAAAGACTCCTAAAGTATGATGTCTGTATAAATCACTCTCCAAGAGTGTTATTGCAATCCTTTGAAGGTCGCAGCAATCCCTATGCTGGTCTGGGCTTACTACGTTTTGGCCGGAGTACTAGCCGGGGGCAGTTGTTTAAAATACTGGCAGTGTTTTTTCAGCACACAGCGTTGGCATTCTGGCTTACGCGCTTTGCAGACCTGGCGGCCGTGCCAGATCAGTAAATGATGAGTTTGATTCCAATCCTCCGGCTTGATGATCTCCTTCAGTTGCTTCTCGGTGGAATCTCGGTTGCGGGCGTTTACCAGTCCCAGGCGATTGGCTACCCGGTGCACATGGGTATCCACCCCCAGTCCCGGTCCGCCAAACCCAACCGCTATTACTACATTGGCTGTTTTGCGCCCTACTCCCGGAAGCTCCATAAGTTGTTTAAAGGTTTCCGGAACCCGGCCCTCGTACTTGTCAACCAGTATTTGCGCCATATTTTTCAGGTGACGGGCCTTACTATGGTAAAGGCCCACGCTTTTTATCATTTCTTCCAGTTGGTCAATATCAGCTTCTGCCATAGCATAGGCATCCGGATACCGGGCAAACAATGGTGGGGTTACCCGATTAACCTGCTGATCAGTAGATTGGGCGGATAATATTACTGCCACCAGCAATTGGAACATATTGCGGTATTTAAGCTGGGTTCCGGCTTGGGGATATTCTTGCCTTAACAGTTTAAGGATTGCTTCCGCCTGTCTGGACATCCAGGTCCCTGTTCCTTTCTTGAGTAAATACAATCAGGGGATTGGTCACCCAATCCCCCGTTTTGTCAATTAAAATGATAACACTTTGCTTAAAAATGACTGGGTGCGTGGGTTTTGCGGGTTATCAAAAATTTGGGAAGGAGTACCTTCTTCTACAATCATGCCTTCATCCATAAACACTACTCGATCCCCTACTTCCCGGGCAAATCCCATCTCATGAGTTACTACTACCATAGTCATACCTTCGGTAGCAAGATCTTTCATAACTGTCAGCACTTCGCCTACCATTTCCGGATCCAAAGCTGAGGTAGGTTCATCAAAGAGCATTACTTTGGGCTGCATGGCCAGAGCCCGGGCTATGGCTACCCGCTGTTTCTGCCCGCCGGAAAGCTTGTTTGGATATACATGGGCTTTATCAACCAAGCCGACCTTTCTTAATAATTCCATGGCCTGCTCAACAGCCTGTTCTTTGTCTACTCCTTTAATCTTAACAGGAGCCATGGTTATATTCTCCAAAGTAGTCTTATGGGGGAACAGGTTAAACAGCTGAAAAACCATGCCTACCTGCTGGCGAATGGCATTTATGTCTACTTTGGGATTAGTCACTTCTTCGCCGTCAATATATATATGGCCCCGGTCAACTTTCTCCAACTGGTTAATGCAACGCAGCAGAGTACTTTTCCCGGATCCGCTGGGACCTATAACACAGACCACTTCCCGGGGAGCTACAGAAAAATTAATGCCTTTCAGTACTTCCAACTTGCCAAAGGATTTGTAGACATCCACTATTTTTATCATTCGGTCGCCAGCCTCCTTTCCGCATAATCGCCCAGCATGGATATCGTCTTGGTCATTACCAGATATATAATGGATATGGTGCCGAAGACCCAGGTGGCCTGATAGGTGTTGGCAAAGACCAGGTCACCCCGGTGCATTAACTCGGCCACGGTAATGGCCGAAACCAGAGAGCTGTCCTTCAAAAGGGTTATGAATTCATTGATCAGCGGAGGTATGACTACCTTGAATGCCTGGGGCAGGATTACCAAAACCATGGCCTGGCGTTCGTTCATTCCCAGGGAGCGGGCGGCTTCCATCTGTCCCTTATCTATGGCTTGAATACCTGCTCTCAGGATTTCCGCAATATAAGCACCGCTGTTTACTCCCAGAGCTATTATGGCTGAGGAGAGGGGGTCATTATCATAAATCAAGGGCAGTATTCCAAAGTAGAGGAGGAATATCTGCACAAACAAGGGTGTGCCTCTGAAGAAATCAACATAAGCGGTAGAGAGCCCAAATAGTATTTTATTTTTCGACATCCTGCCAAATGCGGCAAACAAGCCCAGCACCATTCCCATGGCTACGGAGGTGGCAGTGATAAAGAGGGTATATCCTGCACCCCCGAGGAAATAGCCAAAATTGTTGGCAGTTACCCGATAACCAGCCGATGAAGTAATTGCGTCCAGTATTCCCACTATAAATGTTAAGTTTTCTGATAATGGCATAAGGTGTTTCCTCCTACCCGAACATAGTGAAAGCGCGATAGTTCTCGCGCTTTCAGCCTTATTAATTTAACCTATAATTTCCCTATTAAAACCACTTAGAATAGATTTCATCATAAGTGCCGTCTTCTTTTATCTTGGCTAGACCTTCATTCAAGTCGTTAAGCAGTTGGGTGTTGTCCTTTTTAACAGCAATGCCGTACTGGTCATCGGCGGAGAATATATCGCCTACCATTTTCACGTTGGTATCGCTATTTACCTTTAGATAATAGGCGGTTACAGGATGGTCATTGACTACAGCGTCCACCCCGCCTCTTTCCAATTCCATAAAGGCTGCTCCGATATCATCAAAGATACGTACTTCTGTGCTGGCATCAGCTTTTTTCACTTCGTCGCAGTAAGCTGCTCCAATAGTCCCGTTCTGAGCAGCCAGTTTTTTGCCTTTAAGATCTTCGGTGCTCTTAATATCCTGGTTGTCCTTGTGTACCGCGATAATTAAGCCGGCATCAAAATAGGGTTCGGTGAAATTAACAGATTCCAAACGCTCAGGAGTAATGGACATACCAGCAATGGCTGCATCGATCTTACCGCTTTGAATAGAAGGAATAAGAGCTTTGAAATCCATATGTTTAATCTCGACTTCATAGCCCATTGCTTCACCTATGGCCCGGATCAGGTCCATATCAAACCCAACCAGCTCTTGGCCTTCCTGCATTTCAAAAGGCGGGAATGTAGCATTGGTTCCCACTACCAGTTTCTTGGTTTCCGGCGCTGCTGCTTGATCCTGCTGATCATTATCCTGAGACTGCCCGCTGCACCCTACAAGAGCAAAGGCCATAGCCAAAACTAACAGGCTGGCCAATATCAACTTCACAAAATTCCTCATTACCCCGCACTCTCCTTCATTCAATTTCTATTTATTAAATAGTTCCAATCTGAAATAATTATACAAGTTACTGTATGAAACCACAATCTTTAAATGATTTATTACCGCTTCTTGTCCGGGTATGTGGTATGATATTCCTTGGATGTCTGCAAACCATGTATTATCTATGCATAAGGAAAGAACAACATGATGCCTGATCTGCTTAGCAAACGAACTGGTGCCGAACTTAGCATGCTGGCCGTGGCATTCATTTGGGGTGCCACCTTTGTGGTAGTCAAAAATGGTCTTAATGATATAGAGCCCTTTTTATTTTTGGGATTGCGTTTTATCATCGCCTTTCTGGTGCTGGCTGCAGCGGCCGGCAGGAAAATTCTCCATGCTCCCCGGTCTACCTGGTTAGCCGGCTCCTTGTTGGGGATTTTTTTATTCATTGGCTATACCTTTCAGACCATCGGGCTGCAGTATACCACCTCCTCCAATGCTGGTTTCGTTACCGGTGTCAGTGTGGTACTGGTCCCTATTTTAGATGCCCTTTTCAAGAGGACTTTTCCTTCACTCAGTACCCTGGCAACTGTGATATTGGCTGCTGTTGGCCTGTATTTGATGTCTGTTCCCGCCGGTGGCTTTCATCCTAGCTACGGTGATCTGCTGGTCCTAGTTTGCGCTTTCGGATTTGCCTTCCATATAGTTTTTGTGGCCCGCTATTCTCACCAGCACGATCCTGTGGTTATCACCTCGGTACAGATCCTTTTTGTGGGCATAGTATGTATGGTTTTGGGGCTTACCACTGAAACCTGGCCGGAAAAATTCACCCATAACGCAATAACAGCTATTTTGACTACTTCTGTTCTGGCTACCTCCCTGGCTTTTCTCTTGCAAAATGCCCTGCAGAAGTACAGTACCCCCACCCGCTTTGCAGTAGTCCTGACCATGGAACCGGTTTTTGCAGCCCTGGCTGGCTATCTTTGGGCTAACGAAATCCTCAGTTCCCGGGCTTTAGTTGGAGCAGTTCTGATACTATGCTCCATGCTGATGGCCGTGTTTATCCAGTCCGAACCGGCTGCTGCAACCTCTCAGAAGCACTCGCTGTAAACCCTTGCCAGATCCACTGTTTTTCTGTAACTATAAAAACATATAGAAGAGATTATGGGGGGATTGTATGCAGGGGGAATTATCGCGCAAACAGATTCTCCTTAAGCAGGGTGACATTTTTGTTCTCAAAACCACCATGCCATTCCCGCTGCGGGAAAGCAATGCCTATATTGCAGAATCAGATGAAGGCTGGGTAGTAATTGACACCGGGGTAAACATCCCGGAAAACCAATATCGCTGGACTCAGGCCTTAAAAGAAATCGGTATTTACTTTGGCCATATCAGCAAAATCTACATTACCCACTACCACCACGACCATATGGGACTGGCCGGTTGGCTGCAGCAAAAAAGCCAGGCTCCTGTTTATCTGTCGGAAGCGGATGTGGAAACTTTTCATACGTATATAAGCAGCAACTATTATTATGAGGCTATAAAAGACTGGTGCCTGCAGGCAGGATGGAACCAGGAACTGATCAAAGCTCTTGATGATGATGTAAAAAGTATTGATATTCTCATGCAGCCTTATCCTCAACTTACTCCTTTACCTGAAGGCAGGGAGATAAATTTAGCCGGCTGCCGTTACCGGACTTATTTATTGCCGGGGCACTCAGATGGGCATGTTGTCTTTGCAGGTATCGATAACGGCTGGCTGATAGGAGGAGACAACATCATTAAGCATACTATTCTCCATTTGACCGACTGGCCTCATACCCGTCTGATTAATCCCCTGGAAGAACACATGCAAGCCCTGCAAAAACTGCTGACCATGAAAATCAATTCCGTTCTGCCGGGACACGGGATAATCTTTTCCGATATTGGAGAAAAAATCGCCTTGATCGAACAGCATCATGAAAAAAGAAAAGACCAGGTACTCCTGGGCTTGAAAGAACCTACGCCAGCCTGGAATCTGGCGGTCCAGTTATTCCGTGACAATCCCTACATCCATATCAAGCGGCTGATTCTGGCTGAAACATTGGCTTATCTCAATGCTCTCGCCAGTCAGCAGCAGGTAGAGATAGAAAAACGAAAGGGAGTCAACTATTATAAACGAATCTCATAAAGATTCCAGGCGCCTGCGCAGCCGTTCTTCACTGACTCCCCGGATTTCAATCAATTTACGCTTGCTGCTTTCACCCCTCAGGATTACAACATCCTGGCGAGGCACCTGCAGCCAACCCGCTAGGAACTTTATCAGAGCCTGATTAGCTTCCCCATCAACTGGAGGAGCAGTAATCTTAAGCTTGAGACAGCCTTCCACCTCTCCGCAAACCTGGTTTTTGGCAGACCGGGGCTGAACTATTATCTCCAAGCGCACACCGCCTGGAACCGGTTTCAGATTAACCATGCTGATCCTGGCCAACCGTAACTGTTTCCAGTTTCTCCATTATCTCTTTTAAGTCCCGCCCATAGAAAAAGTCGGCTAATTCCTCAATTTTACGCTGATTCTTTTCCAGCATTTCCAGCTGTCCGGTTACCTGAGCCTTCAGCTCAGTGTTGAATACATTCATACGTTTTATTATTTCCTGATAGACCATGAGAATATCGGAAATTCTCCGTTTGGCTTCATCCAGCATTAATTGGGCTTCTTTTTTGGCCGCGGATTTAAGATCTTCAGCGGTGCGCTGTGCCAGTATGAGGCTGTTGTTCATGGTCTCCTCCATACGGTGATAACGAGAGAGTTCCTGTTCCAGTCGCTGAATAGTTTCCTTGGATTTTGAATATTCGCTGTATAGATTTTCGTAATCCTGAGCAATGCGTATTAGAAAATTGCGTACCTCATCTTCACTATAACCTCGTACGGCTTTGCGGAACTGTTGATTGCGAATTTCCATGGCAGTGATCATGAAAGGCCCCTCCTTTCCTGTAATTACAAGGAATTTCTGCCGGCAAACCAGCCTGAGGTAATACCTTTAGGATACTGGCTCAGCAAACGCTGGTAGGGTTCTATATCCCATTCTCCACGAGATAATTGATTTAACCCCTCTTGATAGATATTTACCACCGCCTCCAATTCCTGAGGCGTCATGTACTGACCTTCAATACGCAGGCCATTAACTTGCGCTTTCGTTAGTATCGGCAAAAAATTATATAAACTTAACGGTTGAGGAAGAAAAACATAGTTGCGGCAATACTCGTCACTGCGAATTTCATAATACTGGCCCAATTCATCGCACAAAAAAGCCCCATCCTCTCCGCAGTGAACGGAGCAGGGACGTTCTGTATCTCCGGCAGCAGCTTTCAGAAGACACAAATCGGTTATCAAAGCACATTGGGGACCGTGTACTATTAAATCTACCACCAAATCAGAATCCAGCAAGGCTAAAAGATCACCAAAGCTGGCCTCCTGGGATGCCGTAAAGCGAACCAGACCTTGATCCCGCAGTAACTGTCCGGCCCGAGTATTACTAATATTCAATCCTGGACCGCCAAAAAGAATGTAGCCTCGTTCACGTGCCTCCTGCAAGGTACCCAGGTCGTTTACCATTACTGCCTGGCAAGAGTAACCTTCCAGCCGGTCCAGATAAGATTGTATTATGGGCATGTCCTTCTCCATAACAATTCGCGGGGTCTCCACAACAAAACTTAGTCCCTGTTCCTGGCAGTATTCCATGGCATTAACCAACTCCGGCCAGGTCCAGCCCCGGTTACCCGGCTGCATTTTCTCCAATCCCAGTATAAAATAGCTGACCGGTTGACGGGCTAATTTCTGTAGTCCTTCCATGTCACCCACTTTCACTACTATTTCCGGTATGGTCTGGGTGGCTATAGTCTGAGGGGTAAAATCTTGCAGCCCCAGGGCAACTACCTTTACCGGAGCAGTAGGGAATTTGGGCTCCCGAGTTCCGTCCACACCAATGGAGTCCAGTTCAATTGGTCCAAATAATTCCCCGCAGGTAAAATCGCGGATGCGGTTTTCCTGCAGTTTGTGCATAGCCTCGGGATCAGTCTGATAATCATCCGGGTTTTCCATAAAGCGATCCAAAGCCTGCCGGTAGGTTCTTACCAGGAAACCCAGGTAATCTGCATCGCGCATGCGCCCTTCTATTTTAAAGGAGGTTACTCCCGCTTGGATCAGTTCCCGCAAATACGGATACAGGCACAGATCCTTATGGGCCAGGTAATAACCAAAAGGCAGGGATTTAGAGCCCAATTCCAATTGGTACTTCCATCGGCAGGGCTTGCGGCATCGACCACGGTTACCGCTTTCTCCTGCTATCAGACTGCTGAACAGACAATGCCCGGTATGAGAAACACACATGTCACCATGAATAAAAAACTCCAAACCCAAACTTGTTTTTTGGTGAATGACTTCAATTTCCTTTAAGGTAAGATTCTTTGACAGAATAACCCGGCTGAAACCCAAGGACTCTAAAAAGTCCACAGCACTGGAAGAACCAATATTCATCTGCACACTGGCATGCATGGGGACAGTCAATCCCAGTTCCTGATGAAGGGCTGCGGTGGCCAAATCCTGAATGATTAAACCGTCCACCTTTATCTCCTGCAGATAATAGAGGTAGTCCTTCAATCCAGCCATTTCATCCTCATAGTAGAGGTTGTTAACTGTTACATAGAAGTGTTTTCCCTGTTCATGAAGATAATCCACAGCCTTTTTTAATTCCCAGTCAGAAAAATTAAAATCCGGACGAAGCATTCGCATGTTGAACCGCTTGCCGCCGGCATATACTGCATCAGCTCCTGCCTGGGCAACACTTTCTAGGACATCCCATTTTCCTGCAGGAGCCAGCAGTTCCAAATCGGTATTTGTCATTGTTGAATAAACCCCTTTAATAAATGTAATACAGCAACTGAATGACCAATCGCTGAACCAGAGTTACGGCCAGAACTGCCAGAATCGGCGAGAAATCTATTGGTCCGGCAGTGGGAAGCAACCGGCGAAAAGGACTCATTACGGGTTCAGTTATGTCGTATATAAATTTTATGATAGGCTGATAGGGATTGTGGGGAATAAACGAAAGTATGCAACGTCCTATTATCAGCCATACCAGAACATTAAAGGCAGTATTGACAACCTGTATAACAAACATAATTGACGAACTTCCTCCCTGTTATTCCCGACCTAATTGTTTAGAGCGTTGGTAAGCTTTTTCTATAGCATTAAAAAAGGCACTGCGCAAGCCCTGCTCTTCTAACTGCTTAATGGCAGCGATAGTAGTGCCTCCGGGTGAAGATACCTGATTTCTGATTTCAGCAGGATGCTGTCCGGTTTTCTCCAGCATAGCAATACTGCCGCTAATAGTGGTAAGTACCAGCTGTCGGGCTAGACTCCAATCCAAACCGATGTGAACCCCGGCTTCCATCATAGCCTCAACTACCATCATAACATAAGCCGGTCCAGATCCGGATACCGCAGTTACGGCATCCATTTTTTCCTCCTCAACCCTGACCGTCTTGCCAATTCCTGACAACAGGCTTTCTACCTGCCGGAGATCCTCTTCCTCTGTACCCTCAGCTGCATAAACCGCCACTATGCCCTCTCCTACTAGAGCCGGCAAATTAGGCATGGTTCGTACTATTTTTATTCCCCCAGGCAAATAGCTCTGTATTGCACTGGTTTTTACCCCGGCAGCCACTGAAACCAATATTTTTCCGGGATTCCAGGCCGCGGCAGTGTATGCCAGAACATCACCGACCTGGGAAGGCTTAACCGCCAATATCACCAGATCTGACTGTCTGACCAAATCCCTTTGGTCGCAGCCGGCGGCCTGAAAAAGATTCGCGAAAAGCCTGACTCGGTTGCCATCAATATCATTAACCAGCAGAACTGAATATGGGCAGGTCTCCTGTTTGTGGATTCCGGTCAAAATAGCCTGAGCCATTTTGCCGCACCCAATTACCCCTAGAATCATTTAACGGTCCACTCCTGTTGAATTGAGCCAGTTAGCCCTTCGTACCAATGAACGCTGATCCTTGGCAATTTCTACATTGCTGGGAGCAAATAAGAATATATGCTTGCCCAGCCGCTGGCTGTTGCCGTCCAGGGCATAGGTGGTGCCGCTGATAAAATCAATAATACGCTGGGAGATTTCCGGGGGTGTTGATTCCAGATTCATTATAACCTGCCGGCGGTTTTTCAGGTGGTCAGCCAAAGCCTGTGCCTCTTCAAAGTTCTCCGGTTCACAGACGATCACTTTCATGTTTTTATTGGTATGAATGCTTACGATATTGGCGGCGCTTTTTGTTTCCTGAGTATTTTGAGGTATTTCCAGCAATTCCTCCCTTACTTCCTCATGTTCAATACCCAGCCACGACCAAAACTTATCACCAAAACCCATTAATCCTGCCTCCTCATCTTAATCTCCCTTAAACTCCTTGAAATAGCGAGGAACCCACCCTGATCAGGTCCGCTCCTTCCTGTATAGCTACCTCGTAATCCTGGGACATGCCCATGGATAAATGCTGGAGGGAAACATTGGGTATTTCATACTGCCGCAGTCGCTTCTGCATCTCGGCCAGTTCTCGAAAAATCGGCCGGGAATGCTCAGGATCATCACTGAGGGGTGCCATTGTCATCAGCCCCATAACCTTAAGGCGGGGAAGCTGATCAATAGCCTGCAGAAAAGGCAATACGTCAGCGGGAGGAACCCCAGCTTTTTGTTCTTCACCGGATATATTCACTTGCAGCAAAACCGGTACAGTTATATCCAGCATTTCCGCTCTTTTCTGCAGGGCTTCAGCCAGATTCCACCTGTCCAGTGAATGGATAAGATAGGCTTTATCTATTACCTCTTTTACTTTGTTAGTCTGCAGTCTTCCGATCATATGCCAGCGTACATTAGGCACAGCTGCTCGTTTGTTTACCAGTTCGCTGACCCGGTTCTCGCCAAAATCGGTAATTCCCAGTTTGACAGCCTCCTGCACAGCTTCTACTCCTACCGTCTTGCTGACAGCCACCAAAGTAACACTGTTAACATCCCTTCCTACACTGGCACAAGCAGCCGCAATTCTTTGCCGGATATGGTTGAGATTAACTTCCAGATTCTGCATATTATCGGTCCTCTGATCAAGGTTTATCTTATCTGAAAATATATAAATTCTGTATTTATGCAGAATTTCCCTCTTTTACAACGGTCAAACCGCCAAAAAACTGGCTCCAAAGGTTGATCCTCTTCCCACTTCGCTGTCCACAAACACTTCTCCCCCATGGGATTCAACAATATGTTTTACAATAGCTAATCCCAAGCCCGTCCCGCCATATTTTCGGGACCGCGCTTTGTCCACCCGGTAAAACCGCTCAAATACCCTGGGAAGGCTTTCCCTGGGTATGCCAACCCCGGTATCGGTAAAAGAGATAATAATGCGGCTATCCCGGCGCCGGCAGCGAATAATTATCTTGCCATGGGGAGGAGTGTATTTTATGGCATTATCCAAAAGGTTTATGAGTACTTGTCCTAATAAATCTTCATCAGCATGTATGCGGGGCAGGTTTTGCGGATATATAAACTCCACATGCAAATTCTTTTCACTGATCTGGGGTCCCATGATATTCATAATACTCCGCATGGACCTCACCAGACAAACTGGTTGCAAATGAAGGGTTCTTTCCTTGGATTCGATGGAGGATAAACTGAGCAAGTCATCAATCAAACGGGTTAGCCGGTCAGTCTCAGCCTCAATAATGGACAAAAACCGCCGGCAGGTATCGCTGTTTTCCATAGCCCCATCCAATAGAGTCTCCACAAATCCCTTTATAGAGGTCAGAGGTGTTCTGAGTTCATGAGATACATTGGCCACAAAGCCGGAGCGCATCTGGTCAAAATTGCGGGCTTCCGTGACATCATGAAATACGGCAACAGCAGCTTCCACCTGATCATCAGGATCTTTAATAGGTACCACCCGAACACGGAATATCTGAGTGGTAGGCTTTATGGTAGTTTCGGTAAAAACTTCCTTGCCGGTGGTCAATACCTGGTGGATCATGCTGCAGATTTCCTCATCGCAGTTTATGTCTTCCAGCCGTTTCCCTTCCAGGTCGCCCTCGCTGACTAAAAACAAGTCTTCAGCAGGTTTATTAGCCAAACTGATACGCGCCTGGGTATCCACCACCAGGACTGCATCCACCATGCTGGCCAGTATTCCTTTTACCCGCCGTTGTTCCTGCTGTAGTTTTAACATACCCGTTTATCCTCTATTTCACTCGACCTTCCACAATGCGATATCCTACTCCCCTCACCGTCTCGATATAGACTGGATAGTTGGAGTCGTCTCCCAGTTTTTGCCGCAGGTGGCGAATATGCACGTCAACTGTCCGAGTATCACCGGAATACTCGTATCCCCAAACCTTTTCCAGCAGAGCTTCCCGGGTAAATACTTTCCCCTGATGAGACACCATCAAACTCAATAGCTCAAACTCTTTGGGGGTAAGTTCCAGCTTGTCCTCCCCCAAAAAAGCCTCGTATTTCTCAGGAACCACAATCAGATCTTTGATTACATAAGCTTTTTCCCCGACCGCCTTTTCTGCTTCCAGAATCTTCAAAGCCCGCAGTCTTGCTTTGACCCGGGCTACCATTTCCCTGGGGCTGAAAGGCTTTTTAATATAATCATCAGCCCCCATTTCCAATCCCAGAACAGTATCGATTTCGTCGCCTTTAGCGGTCAGCATTATAATAGGTATGGAATTGGTATCCGGATTTTGCTTGAGGATGCGGCATACCTCTAATCCGTCCACATGAGGGATCATGATATCCAGCAAAACCAGGTCGGGGTGTTCTGTCCGGACCATGTCCAGGGCAGTTTTGCCGTCATTGGCCACTATTACCTGGTAACCTTCCTTTTCCAAATTGAACTTTACCAGTTCAACTATATAAGTCTCATCATCAACTACCAAAATCTTATGGTTTTTCATGCTCTTTAACACCAACAAGGGCGATCAGGGCTGCCATTCGGCCCGTTTTCCCCTGCTCCTTTCGGTAAGAATAGAAATAATCAGTGCTGCAGGATGTGCACCAGGAAGAGACTGTAATCTGATTCTTCGGTATCCCGTAATTAATGGCACACCTGCGGATGGTTTCCTTTAAATCCCATGTAATACCCTGTTGCTTCACTATGATTATATCATTATCATCTGGGAATGCAGAGAGCACTTTATCAGCCAGATCAGCCTGTATTTCATAACAGCAGGAACCGATTCCAGGCCCTATGTAAACCAAAATATCAGCAGGCTGGCAGTTATATTGTCTCCTCATAACTTCCAGGGCCTGAATTATAATTAATCCCATGGTGCCTTTCCAGCCGCTGTGACACAAAGCTGCCACTTTTCGCACTGGATCAAAAAGGAAAACCGGGATACAGTCAGCATAGAAGGTGGCCAATACCAGGTCAGGTACAGCAGTCACCAGCCCGTCAGTAGCCGGCAGGGCATCTTCATGGTCCCGGGAACCCCGCCCAGCCAAACTGCTGTCAACCACAGCCACCTGATTGCCGTGCGCCTGCTGGCAGCACACCATATGGGACAAATCCAGCCCCATTAACTTCATAGCCTGCTTGCGATTTTTCAATACAGCTTCAGGTTTGTCTCCTACATGCAAAGCCATATTCAAGCTGTTGTATATCCCCTCACTGGCTCCGGCATGCCGGGAAGTGAAAACAACTTTAGCCCCTCTTTTTTCCCAGTCGGGCAGGGTCAGATAGTTTATGTTGTTCTGTAATTGCCATATCTCCTGACTCATTTGTGCAAACCACCCTTTTCGCATAAAATAATGGCATAGAGGTGATAAAGGATGAACTGTCCCCAATGTGAACACCAGATAGAAAGCGCCGATGCAATATGCCAGCACTGCGGCTTCGATTTAAGCTCTGCTGCCTGGGTTGTGCTGACTAAAGTGTATCCCCCTGACGATTTAATTATAGAAAGCTTATTAAACTCCTATGGCATACCTCATAAAATACTGCGCCGGGAAGTTCCTCAAATGCCGGTAACAGTAGGGCCCCTAGCAGAAGTTATAGTTATAGTGCCCGAGCAGATCCTGGCCCAAGCTAAAGCCCTCCTCCAGGAACTGGAGGACCAGTCTGAATAATAGCTGAGAACTGGACTTGGTGGTGTTATTATGCTGACCATCAGCGAAGTAGCCCGTAAATATAGCCTCAGCAACCGGCAGGTACATGAAATGGTACTTTACGGGTATTTAAACGCAGCTGATATCAAGCGCCATTCCGGGGGCGGTACCATCTTGCTCTTTTCGGAACAGGATATAGATAAGCTGGATATTCATTCTATACTCCAGGAAATAAATAACCGGAAAAAGTATGACCATTTCCGTTCTGCTTCTTCCGATTTTCGCCGCATGACCCGGATGTTAAACTACTATGACCGGTTTGTAGCTTCGGTTCAGGACCATCCCCAGCAGCACTTTCTTATGGTTTGCTTTTACCTGTTTCACCTTAATCATTATGCCAAAAAGTATCAGGAGCAGTCTGCAGAGCTATACCGGTTGAAAAACCAGGTGATAAAAAGACTGTATAACCAGTATACCGATTTAATCCAGGCCATTTATCTTTTAGGTCCGGATCGGAAACAAATCTGGCTGTGTGATGACTGCAAGGATTCAGCCCGAGCGGCAGGGATGTCTTATGTCGATTACTTAAAGAAAGGATATTATTGTCCCAAATGCACCATTGGGTCAGTAGATAAGGAATATTACTCTTTAGTGGAGTTCCGGATCTCTCTGGATGACTACCGTTTCACATTTCATTTGCCCCGGGCATCAGCCATACGCTGGATGAAAGATCTGGACAGTCTGCCCCAATCAATTCGTGAAACAGGCAGGTACCAGGACAGTATGTATCTTTACGGCCGCGCCATAAGCCGCATCGAAGAACGGATTCTGCCGCTGCCGGTTATATTGGAGAAGCTGCATCAGTTTTTGGCCAGCAGCACTTCAACCGCCGAGGGTCATGACTTCTTGAGCTGATCGATAGTTTTGATAAAACTGTTAAGATCTGTAAACTGCCGGTATACGGAGGCAAAGCGCACATAGGCCACTTCATCCAGTTTTTGCAAGCGGTCCATTACCATTTCCCCAATATCCCGGCTGCTAACTTCACGGTCATACTGATCACGCAAATCTCTTTCGATTTCTCCTACCAGGCGTTCAATCTGATCCATACTAACCGGTCTTTTTTCACAAGCCCGGGTAAGCCCGGCAATAAGCTTGTCCCGGTTAAATGGCTCCCGGTTGCCGCTCTTTTTAACTACCAGCAGAGGACGTTCCTCCACCCGTTCATAGGTAGTAAATCTGCGTTTACAGGCATTACATTCCCGCCGGCGACGAATAGAATAGCCATCTTCACTGGGACGTGAGTCCAGCACCCGGCTTTCCAGTTCCTGGCAATATGGGCACCGCAAATTCGATTCCTCCTTGCTGGGAGGTAATTTCTGCCCTTATTATGACTAAACTCCCTTAACAATTCAACCAGCTATAAGTCATCTTCCTCCAGCATATAACCATCCCGGCGGTATTCTTCAATTTCACTAGCTATGGGCACTTCCACCAGAATCACATCCCGGCCGATGCGCACGATTTTCTGCCAGGGAACCACTATTTCTTCTCGCTTAGTAAACAAAAACCCCTTCACCCGGCCGGGCAGTACTAAAGCCAGTACTTTCCCATTGTCCAGGTCCAAATCAATATCGATGATATTGCCCAGTTTTTTGCCATCAAGAATATTTATTACGTCTCGATTCCTTAAATCAGATATTTTAATCATGGCGATTCACCTCTTGCTACTAAGCATATGAAAAACACGGGGAAAATTATGATCATACCAACTGACACGGACAGACAAGGTTACTTACTCTCCTCCTAATCAGACTTATTTCCCGAGGGCGCAATGGGTAGCAATCTCTTTGTCGGTCTTTATTTTATTTCCTATTAAAGTTTTTCTTCCATTTATTCGATAAAATAATGAAAGTAAAGCAAAAGCGGGCTGGACTCGTGAGAGGGGCCCGCAGCGGTGCTGAACGACTGAGGCACCGCTATTAGCATTGGCAAGGAGGACTATACCCATGATCAGGTCTCTCTACACGGCTAGTACGGGCATGTATGCCCAGCAATTAAACATCGACACCCTCGCTCATAACATGGCTAACGTAACTACCACCGGTTTCAAGCGCCAGCGGGTTGAATTTCAGGATTTGCTCTATCAATACATACGACGCCCGGCAGTCAATGAGGATTTGCTGGAGCCCAGCGGCCTGGCAGTAGGCCTGGGAGTGCACCCGGTAACATCCTATACCCTGTTTTCCCAGGGCAACCTGCAGGAAACCGGCAATCCCATGGATGTGGCTATCAACGGCAATGGGTTTTTCCGAGTAGAAGTTCCCGGTTATGATGATTACCTCTATACCCGGGATGGTGCGATTAAAATAGATGCTGAAGGCAGGCTGGTGACTTCCGATGGTTATTACTATGTGGGAGTCGATGCCTTGGATCCTCAAGCCTATGACATAACTATTGAAAGCAACGGTATGGTTACTTACAGATTGCCGGGGGAAGAAGAATTGCAGGAGGCTGGTCAACTGGAGCTGGCTACTTTTGTAAACCCGGCCGGTTTGGAAAAACTGGGCAAGAGCTTATATCAAGTAACTGAAAACTCCGGAGAACCTATTGACTGGGATCCGGAAGAAGACCGGTCTATCAGCTTGGTATCAGGATATCTGGAAGCATCAAACGTTCAAATCGTAGAGGAAATGGTCAACTTGATTACTGCCCAGCGGGCTTATGAAATGAACTCCAAAGTTATCCAAGCTTCCGATGAAATGCTGCAAACCGCTGCCAACCTGCGCAGATAGGAGTGCTGATCTTTGAAAGTAACCGATACTAAGTGGATGCAGAATATGACTGATTTGGTTAAACCAGATACGGCTAATAAGCCCTCCCAAGACTTTGCTGCCATACTGAACAAAGCTATGGAAAGCAAAGACGATAAGCGCCTTTATCAGGCCTGTCAGGACATGGAGAGCGTTCTGATGTCCAAAGTATTGCAGGCCATGCGCCAGACCATTCCCAAAAGCGGATGGCTGGGTGACAGTTTTGCCATGGATACTTTTGAATCCATGCTTTTTGACGAATACGCTAAATTAATCAGCCAATCAAATACCCTGGGTCTTGCGGAAATTATGTACCGGCAATTAAAACAGAACATTGCCAATATCTCGCCGGTTCAAACTGACCCTGAAAAATAACGTTGTTACACTAGACTGAGCAAAAGAAGACACCCTGTTACAGCGAACAGGGTGTCTTTCTTACGTTCAGGATGTTAGCCAACTAGGCAGAAGCTTCCACAAGCCGCTTGCCCTTTTCGGTAAGCCGGACATAGACTCGGCCTTGGCCTATAATATCGACCAATTCCAGCTCGTTCAACCTTTCGGCTACAGCTCCCAATTCTATGATAGGAGTTCTCTGTTTTACAGCCATCTGGTTGAGTCCCACCGGACCGCTCTTCAGGTTGTGCATGAATTCCAGCATGCGGCTGTCGATATTGTCTTTGGCCAGCAGTTGAGCGTCTTTTTCCGCAATGTGCTTGAGGGCTTCTTTTTCACCTTTATCCGTCAGCTTAAAGAACAGCTGTTTGATACCACGGTATTTCTCCCGAGTTACCAAACCGCTCTTTTCCAGAACATCCAGCTCATGATGGATATGGGCTGCCTGCAAATCTTTATCTTGTGAATAGGAGGCCAGAATATTGGTCATGGCAGCAGTGTTATTGTAGCCTTTCTTAATGGCAACCAACAATTCTATACCCAGCTGACTGGGAGAAGATCCCTCCGGTATAGCCTTGACCGTATCTTTCTCCTTGGTTAGGAGGCTGACTACTACCAGGGTAATGAAGGTAATGGGGAATACCAGCCATAAGGTGTGAACCCGGGTGTAGTTGTCGGTGAGTATCTCCCAATATAATACGGTACCCAATGCTGCGAGAACTGAAGCTACAGCCCCTTTGCCGTTACCTATCTTCATCCACCAGGAATCCAGGTAGAAGATAAACAGGGGCGCTCCAATACCGGTACCGAAAGCAAACAAGAGACTTAATCCACGGGTCCAGACTATAGCAAAGATAACTGCTAAGAGACCGTATATTACAGTCCCCCACTTAGCAATACTAAGAAGCTTACCGCTGTCTTTTATTTTCAGGAAATACTGGGCAATATCACGGACCAGCTGGTTTACCCCGGAAACCAGGTAAATGTCACTGGTGGACATGGTAGCGGCCATAATACCGGCCATTACCAAAGCAGCCAGGGGAACAGGAACCATATTGAGTAATGAACCTAAAGCTAAATTGGCGCTTTCCAGGTTGGGGATTAGCTGGCGGGTCCACATACCGATATAAGCACCAACTATACCGGTACTGTAAGCAATTATCACTGTCCAAATCCAGCCTTTCTGTACTACCTTCAGACTTCTGGTGCCAGCTGATCTGGCCCAGTAAGGGGATTGGTTAAGCAGGGACTGGTGCATCAAAAGGAAGGTAAGTACGGAAGGAACGATAAATTTAACAACTGGCAAGGTTCCAAAAGGCCAGGATGTGAAGTTAGCCGGCAGCTGAGCTGCATCGGGCATACCGTAAGTTACCAGCAGATACAAAGGCAGGGCAATGAAAACCACAATAACAACCCAGGAAAACTGGATCAGGTCAGTAACCGTGGCTGCCCATATTCCGCCCAATGCCACATACAAGGTTACCACTATGCCCACAATGGCAATAGCCACAGGAGTGCTGATTCCCAGAGCTCCAGCCAGGATTCCGCCGCTGCCTACATACTGCCAGCCCAAAATAGCTAATGAGGCCAACAGGATAACTATGGTTATGGCTAACCGGCCTCCCCGGCCATAGCGGTATTCAAACCATTCAGTGGGCGTCATGGCACCACTAGTGCGCCAGAAACCGGCCCATAAGAGCAAGGCCACCAGAGCACCGGTACCCCAGCCCAGGTAGAACCACATACCGCCAACACCAAACATATACCCGTACATGACAATACCTGGCAAGTAGCCGCCAGAAATAAGGATAGATCCGTTTCCAAAGGCAGTCATTAGAGGAGTGAATTCTCTTCCGCCGATCATAAATTCGGTCTCATTGCTGGTGGTCTTTTTGCCGACCCACCAGCTTAAAATGACCATTGCCAGTATATATACGATTGTTACACCAATCATCCATGAGCTTCCTGCCATATTGTGCCAACCTCCTATAATAAATTGGGATTCACACTTGCAGCACTTCGCTTACCAGGCAGTCCAGCCGCCATCTACCATCATAATCGAACCAGTCACAAAATCAGCTGCATCCGATGCCAGGTAGAGAACAGCACCGACCACGTCGTCTACTTCACCTACTCGTCCCAGCAGTATACGTCTTTTCACGTCATTATGAAATTCTTCATCTTTAAACATAGGTTCAGTAAAGGGGGTATATATGAAAGTAGGAGCAACCGTGTTCACGGTAATGTTATAGGGGGCCCATTCACCAGCTAAAACTTTGGTCAACTGAGCAACTGCTCCCTTGCTGGCACAGTAAGCTGAACGTTTTACATAACCTACTACTGACATGGCTGAGCCAAGGTTAATGATTTTACCGCGGTTTTGCTTCATCATTATTTTCCCTGCCGCCTGACAGCAGAAGAAAGTACCCTTCGCATTAGTATTCATTACTTTGTCCCAAGCTTCCTCAGTTACATCTTCAGCTCTCTGCTGTATATTAATTCCTGCCGAGTTTACCAGAATATCCAGACGGCCAAAATCAGCAGCAATAGAGGCAAAAGTATCATTAATCTGATTAACCTTGGTAACATCACATACATAAGTACGACAGTGTCCGCCGCGAGCTTCAATCTCCTGGCGTGCCTGCTCCAGCGCCTCAGCTGAATAGTCTATTAAAGCTACAGCAGCACCGTTATCAACCATGGCTAATGCACAGGCTTTGCCGATACCATTGCCGCCGCCGGTGACTGCTGCAACTTTTCCGCTTAAATCCGCACTTAGCTTAGCCATTAGCCTGCCTCCTATTCATCTTCCCAAATAGCAAAGACTCTTACAGGACTACCAGTCAGGCCGCGGAATTTTAAGGGGAACATAGCCACATAGAAATTGTCATGACGTGGGATTTTAGTAATATTTACTAAGCTTTCCGTATGAACTACTTCTCTTTCTGCATGAACCGTATGATTGGGATAATCGATATCGGCAGGAGTATCCAAACTGGGAGCATCTGTGCCAATGTTAACTAAACCTTGATCTAACAGCCAAGTGGTGGCTTCCTTATCTAATCCAGGATATTGGCTCAGATAATAATAAGGATCTGTGTCACTGTAAGGTTCTATACCGGTCCAATAGAGCAGGATCATTCCCGGTTTCAGAGTAACCTGAGCTTCATCCAAAGCTTTCTTTAAATGATCTACTGTGATGTGTACACGGCCTTTGACAAAGGACAAGTCAATCCACGCAGCGGGAGCAATGAGCTCTTTCAGAGTAATCTTGTCCACTGACAAATGAGACTTGTTGGGATCGAAGTGATATACTGCGTCTACATGGGTGGAGGTATGGTCACAGGTAATAATCCCTTTCACTCCAAAACCATAGGGATATTTGCTGTTTTCTCCTAAGCTGAATCTGGTTTCTTCGTGGGTTTTGTGCCACCAGAAAGCTGTCTTCATATGACCAGGATATACTGGGATTTCCGGGGCAATGTCCTTACCCAAGTCAAGGAAGTTAAGCTTTTTCCCCATGAATTCAACTACTTCTAATCTTACAGCGTCATTTCCACTCATTGCTATTACCTCCTTATCTTATGTATTTAGTTAAGAAACTTGAGACCTACCCTCCTTTACCGAAAATTCGTCCAAATCCCAACTCAATCTGAGTCGGGATAAGTTACCCCAAAATACTTAGCCAGTCCCTAGTTTTAACTCATATAGTATTCTGTCCGAACTTTGTTATTTTTATTGCAAAACCTATGCCAATAAACCATGAAAATTGTCGAGGCGGTAAAACTGCCCATTCTTCCCTATTTAGCGGTCATTAAAAGGATTTGCGGGAGCTTAATAACTAACAGCATGCCTGTCACGTTTTTGGTACACCTAGGAGGGAAAGCCTGAAAATACGGAAATCTAGCGGGTCAGAATGATGTGTCACGTATTCGTGACATGGGTTCAGTATTGTTACAGTTTTCGATAAAAAAACCCACAGAAATATATCTGTGGGTTTTTTAATACTCTTGAAAGGTTCAAATTTGCCCCAGACCTTATCTAAGTATATTATTGGCAATAACTACTCTCTGAATCTCACTGGTGCCTTCATAGATTTCGGTGATCTTAGCGTCTCTCATCATTCTTTCTACCGGATATTCCCGGGTATATCCGTAACCGCCCAGAATCTGCACAGCCTGGGTTGTGGTCCACATTGCAGTTTCCGATGCCTTTAATTTTGCCATAGCTGCATCCAGGGAATACGGCATACCGTTGCTCTTCTTCCAGGCTGCATCATAGGTGAGCAGGCGGGCTGCTTTAATTTCCATAGCCATATCAGCCAGTTTAAACTGAATAGCCTGCAGAGTTGCGATGGGCTTGCCAAACTGTACTCTCTGCTTGGCATAATTAAGAGCATATTCATAGGCACCCTGGGCAATACCCACAGCCTGGGCGGCTATACCGATACGACCACCGTCCAAGGTCTGCATGGCCATCTTGAAACCATCCCCCTCTTTCCCGAGGAGGTTTTCTTTGGGGATACGGCAGTTTTCAAAAACCAAGTCGCAGTTTTGGGTACCTCTTAGACCCATCTTGCGTTCAAATTTGCCAAAGCTGAATCCAGGTGTTCCTTTTTCCACGATAAATGCGCTAAAAGCTTTGCTTTTCAGTTCTTTGGGGCCAGTACGCGCAAAAACTATATAAATATCTGCTGCGCCAGCATTGGTGATAAATATTTTACGACCGTTCAAAACCCATTCGTCGCCATCTAATTCAGCTTTAGTGGTCATGCCCATAGCGTCACTACCGGCATTGGATTCAGTCAAACCAAAAGCACCCTGTTTCGTACCTTCCACCAGGGGAACCAGATATTTTTTCTTCTGCTCTTCGGTGCCCCATTTCCAAATAGGCCAGGTACCCAGGCTGACATGTGAAGAAAGAGTATCGGCTGCAGAGGGATCCACCCTGCCCAGCTCTTCTACGGCGATAGCGTAGGCAATGTAATCAAATCCAGCCCCGCCATATTCGGGTTCAAAGGGTATTCCGGTTAAGCCTAGTTCCGCCATCTTGGCAAATACTTCCGGGTCAAAATACTCCTTTTCGTCCCGGTCGGCTACCTTGGGAGCCAGCACTCCTTCAGCAAAATCCCGTACGGATTGCCGTATCATCTCGTGTTCTTCACTCAGTTTGAAATCCATTCTGTCATCTCCCTTTCTTCTATTAAATCCTTTTCGCAATCCTTTATATTTACCAAATGTTTCTTTCCCTTAAATGCGTTAAATGACTGCCCTTTTATATAGCAAAAATCATGCCACTTATCGGACAAAAATCAAGCTATTTTGACAGATCTTTAATCCATATTGTTTATTGGCCATAAAGCCCGGTATTTCGGAATACTAAACTTATGCTTATCTCAAGTTTCTATAATTTAAAACTGTATATTTTATGGAAAAAATAAGCCATTTCCGGTTCAGGTGATTTATCTTTGAATCACTATGATTAAATTAGATGCCAAGTATCTATAATTTACCCTGCCCATCATATTACAAGCATTGTTTTTCTAAATTGTTGGTGCAGGCTGCTGCCATAAACACAGGTGATTTCCAGATTTTCTTCCCTTTAGGTTTTGCCAAACAGCCAGCTATTATTACCTTGAACACTGAACCACTTTTGCATCACCCAGGTTACAAGAAAATAAAAAAAGCCTTAACCACGCACAGTGGCAAGGCCTCTAAACTAGCAGAATACTATCCGAAGAACCGGAACATCAGCATAACACCACTGGAGGTTTCCGGGGCTCCTTCCTGGAATTCATTCAGGGATTTCTTCATCTCTTCCAGTATTCTGTCCAACTGGTATTCATGTTTTATAATTTCGTTTAATTGAATAGTAATATAAGCTTCTGAGAATTCTTCGCCCTGTCTATTCTTAGCTTCCGATACACCGCTGGTATAAAGCACCATGGTGTCACCCTGCATAAAGGTGATGTGATTTTGCTGGAAATTCACGTTTTCCATATTGGCTAATCTAAAGCTCTTAGCCTCGTTGACTTCCTCAAACTTATCCCCGGCTCGTTTAATAATAGTAGTCGGTTGATCGGCGTTGACATACTCCATCTCCCCGGTTTTCAGGTTTATAATGCCAATAAATGCGGATACGGTCAATCCCTCGGTATTATTCTGGCTGAGCTGATTGTTGGTTTCTAAAGCGATCCGGTACGGTTTGTATCCTAAACGAGCAAAGCTCCGGATATTGGCAGCCGTCAATATTGCCAGCAGCATTGCGGGAATACCCTTGCCCAAGGCTTCCCCAACCACTATACAAAGATGGTTTTTATCAATTAAAAAGAAATCATAGAAATGCCCTTCTCCGCCGGGAGCGGTTCTGGTAGCGTAAATATCAAATTCGGTCCGGTTAGGAAAAGCAGGAAAGACCGTGGGGAACATATTATTCTGGATCTGATTGGCTACATTCAACTCCTCTCCAATGCGCTCTTTTTCTGCTGACATGGCAGCAACATTAATCATATAGTTCTGTATTTCTCTGGTCATATGGTTGAGGCTGTTGGCCAGCAATTCAATTTCATCCTTGGTATGGACTGAAACCTCCCGGAAAGAAAGCTGGGAGGGATCATCGGTCTCATAGCTCTGCTGGACAAAGTTATCAGCACTTTCAGCAATACGCTTTATGGGCATAATTACCGAGCGGTTCATTATGGTTATGAACACAAAGAGGAATAACACTAAAAGGCCGAGAGTGCCCAGGGCTACTATAATCAGATAGGACCGCATATTCTCATGAATTAAATCCATGGAAACATCCATTGCCAAAACACATACACCGTTTCCCTGGGAATCTATTATAGGCAGATAACCGGTCATCACGTAACCAAATTCACTGTCGTTAATATGAAAGCGGGTCTCGGTTTTGCTGTTATCATCCTGCAAGCAGTTATAGAACAGGTTGGTGGTTAATTCGTCAAAATCTCCTTCCCCGCAGGGGTCTCCCAGGGTATTTATGGTTTCTGCTTCTTCCCTCAATTCCTGTTCTGTATAGGCGTTCAGGACATAAGCCATATTTTTAGGATCTTCAGGATCTTCCTGTTTATCTCCGGCAGATACAGGATTAATTGAAGGAATAGGTCCTGGCATAATAAGTCCTGGAAAGCCAGGTCGTCTAGGAATACCAGGGACAATGTTTTGTTTCGGAATACCAGTAATACCGGGTTGTCTACGAAGTCCAGGAATATTGGGAAAACCAGGAATAACTGAAAGGGCAGGAACTCTGGGTCCGGTGCCTCCCCCTGATTGTTCCTTTTTTCGATCGCGCAAGGAATGAGCCAATTCAGCGGAATCCAGTAACGTTGTGGCTCCCATTCCTACATAGTCAGATACCTCATCGCCTACATCAAAAAATTTGTCCACCTTACTTAATATCTTTTCAGCCTTAGATGGTTGAGCGTCGGCAACTGATTTCCTAGTTTCTTCCTTAGACAATTGCTCAGGTTTTAGGCCGGCGGTGACTTCCTTCTTTTCATCCTCTTTTTTCTTTTTCCAGTCATCAACATACTTTCTGATTAATAAGTTTTGCCTGCGCTCCTTATTTTCCGGTTGAAGAGATTTATCATCCTTAAGAAATTCATAATCAGATGTTGATGATGACGCAGCTGCAGCAGTAGTCGTTGCCGCAGCAGCGGTCCCTCCTGTTGCTGAAGCGGAGGGAGTGCCTGTGGTTGACGAAGAAGTTCCTTTTGCAGCAGCTGCGGCAGCTCCTGTACCGGCAGTTGCAGCAGTTCCTGGTGGGGGCAGGCGCTGGCCCGGTTGGTTTTGGAGGCATTTTCGCAGCCTGGGCAACTGTTCCGGCCGCTCCTGATGGTGCAGACGCAGCTTTAGCAGCTTGATCAGATGCTGTTGTAGACGCCTTAGCAGCAGTTGAAGGAGCTACCAGTGGAGGAGGTGCCGGTATCCCAGGGCGATGAGTTGCCGCAGCTCCTGGTGGAGGAGGTGCCGGCCTGCGGGGGCGAAGAGGTGCTGTTTTAGCCGCCTGAGTCGCAGCTGCATAAGTACTCAGTGGGGGAGGTGCCGGTAATCTCCTCGTGCCTTGAGGCACCATTCGAGCCGCCTTTGTTGCAGATGCAGCAGCTCCCGGTGCGACTGGCGCCGGTGTGGCCGGTTGAGAAGATGCAGTTTTGGGTGCTTGGGCAGCAGCTGCAGCAGCTCCTGCTGTATCATGCTCAGAACCAGCAGTTTGAGGAGTTACCCCAGCAGCCGCCTCGGCAGCCCCGGCAGCAGCTCCTGCGGTATCAGCCGTCGTCGGATCCGTTAATAGTTCTGGCAAGTCACCAGCGTTTACACTCCCTGGTTGCGTTGGTGATGGTATATCCTCATCATGAGAACTCTGCTCCTGCTGAGCAGGTGCGGGTTGCTGGGTCTGCTGATCAGAATCTGAGGTTTTTTTACCTTTATCCTCTTTATCCTCTACCACATTAGTTGCACTAGCAGGCATCACGTGATTCCTCCCCTCTCCTATTGAACAAGAACCAGATTTCTTTCAACCGCCTCCGCGCAGGTTATTTCCATGTTAAACGCCTGTTCCAGCAAGTCGTAGGCGTTGTCTATTGTTTCTGCAATTATATCCAGCGTCACCCCGATATTCTTGACCACACCTTCCGCATTAGCATCGGTTTCTATAGTATAGGCATGGTTAAAAAATATCTGCCGGCTGCGATAATAGATTCCAAAATTACCTAAAGTTATAAACTCGTTTAAGCGCATGATGATTTTTTCCACTTCAGGAATAGCAGCTTGGGGAATGCTGTCAAAAATAAGACAGTAGATTTGCAGCTGGCTACTGCCTGTTTTCAGATGTTCCACTGTTATTTCTATAGGAAGATCTACTTCGCCACCCCGAAGTACTGGGAAGATCCCCCGTAACACGGGCTGGTCATTATTTTCGTCACCTAAATCTAACTCTGTGTCCGAGGCCAACTCATCAAGCATTTCTTGAAGGAATTGCAAAAAATTTGCTTCCCATGGTTCGACCATAGCAATTACTCCTTTGCACATTATTGGGGTACAAAAGCTGCGAGAACTTTGCAGATTCATTATAGAGTATCATTTTTCTAAGCATTTCTTTCCGGGGATTAAGACCTGCAGTCAATGGAAGCCCTGAGCCTGGCCTCGACGTGATTAAAAGCTTTTTCTGCAGCTTATAATCGTTTTCGCTGCTCTTCTGAATCGTCCGGGTCAGGCCGCAAACAAAAGAGAGGTTACGATTTCGGCGGGTGAAAAAGCTAGACAACGCAGATGAACCAGAACTGCAACCATATTGTTAGGCATTTACGTTCTTTCTTTTGGCAACTTTCTTAGAAATACACTAATTTGACTGAATGATGTGTTTTTGCCTGCGCGTAAACCCCCAAAGGATAAGAAACATAGTGGTATCATTTTAAATCGGTTCTATAAACATTTTTATACACATACTTTATTTTGCCAATAAAAAGAAAAAAATTAAGCCACGGGAACAGAAGAAGGCAAGGGGACGCAGACTTTGTCTGCTTAATAAAAGAAGACAAGTTTTGCGTCCCCTAGTCTTACTATACGGCTTAAGCAGGAGCATTAGCCGGGCGAACGACGTACGACGAGCCGTTGCAACCCACGGCGATACTGAGGGCTGCGAAGGTGAGC
>Ga0134099_1000493_pt1 | contig 46258 bp, 42 predicted proteins | sample 10_taG_2_FD_105482 | JGI IMG/M metagenome (GOLD analysis project Ga0134099, IMG submission 105482) | Switchgrass degrading microbial communities from high solid loading bioreactors in New Hampshire, USA - 10_41_5_180_A2 metaG | ecosystem: Engineered > Bioreactor > Semi-continuous > Anaerobic >...
CACCAAGCGGCAGATCCAGATTATGCAGGATTTCGGCTCTACAATCCTGATGTGTACGCCCTCATACGCCCTCTATCTCGCCGAGTCCGCCGAAGAAGCGGGCGTGATAGGCGATCTGAAGCTGAGGGTGGGCATCTTCGGCGCGGAGCCGTGGACCGAGGAGATGAGGCGGCAGATCGAGGAAAGGCTGCATATATCGGCGCACGACATATACGGGCTTTCCGAAGTAATCGGCCCCGGCGTATCGTGTGAATGCGAGGCGAAGAACGGGCTGCATGTCGCCGAAGATCACTTCGTTCCCGAAATCATAAATCCCGATACGGGCGAGGTGCTCGGCGAGGGTGTGAAGGGAGAGCTTGTATTCTCCTGCATAACCAAGGAAGCGATGACTCTGCTCCGCTACCGCACTCGCGACATATCCTCTCTTAACTATCAAACCTGCTCCTGCGGACGGACCTCTGTCCGTATGACCAAGCCGAGCGGGCGTGTAGACGACATGCTCATCATACGCGGAGTCAACGTATTTCCGTCCCAGATCGAAAGCGTGCTCATGGGTATTACGGAAGCCTCGCCCTACTTCATGCTCGTCGTCGACAGGGTGGATAACCTTGACCGGCTTGAGGTGCAGGTTGAAATGCGGCCCGAGTTTTTCTCGGACGAGGTGCGCGTAATCGAATCTATTACCAACCGGATAAGAAGGGAGATCGAATCGACGCTCGGGATTTCGGCCGCCGTGACGCTGGTCGAGCCGAAGTCCATACAGCGGAGCGAAGGCAAGGCCGTCCGGGTGATCGACAAGCGCAAGCTTTATTAGAAGCCGTTGCCGGGCAATAAGCCCGTAATGAACCCCAGATTTTCGCTTATTGACGGATTGCCCGCATCCTTCATGAAGCGTCTCACTTATCCGGTGTCACTTGAAAAATATCGTGTTTTCCTGTATACTGAAATTGCCAAGCGGAAATGAATTAAACAGGGGAGGTCGCTTCATGTATATCAATCAGATCTCGGTTTTCATTGAAAACCGCCCGGGAAGGCTCTCTGCAATCACCAAGGTTCTTGCGGAAAACAATATAGATATACGCGCGCTGTCGCTCGCCGACACAACGAATTTCGGCATCCTCCGTCTGATTGTGGACAAACCCTCCGATGCAGAAAGGATCCTGAAGGATAACGGCTTTACCGTCAGTGTCACAAAGGTTATAGCCGTACGGGTCGAGGATAAGCCCGGCGGCATGTACAGGCTTCTCGATCTGCTTTACAACGCCTCCATCACCGTGGAGTATGCTTATGCGTTCATTGCCCGGAAGGAAAACGGCGCGTTTGTAATTCTCCGCGTGGAGGACAATGAAAAGGCGGCGGACTGCCTGATGTCCGGCGGGTTTGAGCTGCTTTCCGCCGAAGAGGTATACTCGATCTGATTTACTTGATTTCATCCTTCATCAACGGATATATTAACTCCCGAAAAAACTTACTGCTTGCGAAACTTTAAGCATATATTACTGTCTGCATTTTGTTTGCCGCCAATTCCGGCCTAACGGTTATGCAGCTTTTCCCCGGAGGTTTGGCTATGACCGAAATCACAAAAGAGGTTCGTTCTCTCGCAGCCGAAGCGGAACGCTCTCTTGTGCAGATTTTCAAGCGAATCGACCAAACGGCGGAACGCAACACCGAAAGGGTAATGACTGCGTTCCGCCGTCATTCTGTGTCGGACGCCTTATTTGCAGGCACTACCGGATACGGTTATGACGACCGCGGTCGGGACGTGCTTGACAAAATTTATGCGGATGTCATGGGCTGCGAATCCGCCCTTGTGCGGCTTGGCTTTGTCAACGGGACGCATGCCATCACATCCGCGCTTTTCGCCGCGCTGAAGCCGGGACAGGTCCTGGTTTCGGCCGTAGGCGCGCCGTACGACACGCTGGCGGGAGCTATCGGAATTCGCGGCGATTACCATGGCTCGCTTAAGATGTACGGTATCGGATATCGCCAGGTAAATACACTTGAGGACGGCTCACCGGATATTGAAGGGATTTTGGCAGCGGCCTCGTCTCCCGATACGGGCGCCGTACTTATTCAGCGCTCAAGAGGGTACTCGACAAGACCGTCTTTATCGGTGCGGCAAATCAGGGATCTTTGTGCAAGAATAAGGAAGGTCAGCAAAGCCGCCATTATCATTGACAATTGCTACGGCGAGTTTGTCGAGGACGAGGAGCCCGGCGGACCGGAGGGAGGCGATCTGCTCTGCGGGTCGCTCATAAAAAACCCCGGCGGGGGGCTCGCCCCGACGGGAGGATATGTGGCCGGGCGGTCCGACCTTGTTCAAAAGGCCGCGTTCAGGCTCACCGTGCCGGGAATAGGCGGGGAGTGCGGCAGCACGATGGGGCAGAACCGTCTGTTGTATCAGGGGTTATTTTTTGCGCCCCATATCGTCGCAAACAGCTTGAAAACAGCCGTTTTTTGCGCTAAAATAACGGAAATGGCGGGTTTCAGGGCCGACCCGAAATGGGACGAGCCACGCCGCGATATAATCCAGATGATCGAACTCGGAACGCCGGAGGCGGTCAAAGCTTTCTGCGCAGGCATCCAGGCCGGTTCGCCGGTGGATTCCTTCGTCACGCCGGAGCCCTGGCCGATGCCGGGCTACGATTGCGACGTCATAATGGCCGCCGGTACGTTCATTCAAGGCGCGTCCATCGAGCTCAGCTGCGACGCCCCGATGCGCCCGCCCTATACCGCATACCTGCAGGGGGGGCTAACCTACGAGTCGGGCAAGCTCGGCATCATGCTTGCGCTCAGCCGGATATTGAGGTGAATATGGTAATACTCGGAATCGACCCCGGCATCGCGACCGTCGGATACGGGGTCGTACGGTATCAGAACAACAGTTTTTCGGTAATTCAATACGGAGTAATAAAAACCGCGGCCGGCCTTCCGCTCAGCACCAGGCTTCTGGAGATTTCTAACGATCTCGTCACGCTGATCGATACTTTCAAGCCGGACTGCGCGGCCGTGGAGGAATTGTTTTTCACCACGAACCAGAAAACGGCGATTCAGGTCGCGCAGGGAAGAGGCGTTGTGCTGCTCGAATGCCGCAGAAAGCAGGTCCCGCTGTACGAATACACGCCGCTGCAGGTCAAGCAGGCGGTCGTCGGCTATGGAAAAGCGGAAAAGAAACAGGTAATGGATATGATGAGGCGGATTCTGGGCCTTGAAAGGATACCCAAACCGGACGACGCAGCCGACGCGCTTGCCGTCGCCATATGCCACGGGCATTCGTCGGGCGCTCAGGGGCTCCGCGTCGACAATTCAACCTGACGGAGGTAAAGGAATGTTCTATTACATAGAAGGTACGGTTGCGCATATGGAAAGCGGCCTCGCCGTAATTGACGCGGGCGGGGTCGGCTATGCCTGCAACACAACGCTCAATACCCTCTCCCAGCTAGAGAAGGGGAAGCGGGCCCGCCTCTACACATATCTGCATATCCGTGAAGATATATTTGATATATACGGTTTTTTGACCCAGGAGGAGTTAAACTGCTTCAAAATGCTGATATCCATATCGGGTGTCGGTCCAAAAGCCGCAACGTCCATACTTTCGGCGGCCACGCCGGGGCAGCTTGCCATGGCCGTCATAACGGGCGACGAGAAGATGCTCACAAGGGCGCCCGGCATCGGCAGGAAAACCGCTCAGCGCATAATCCTCGAGCTGAAGGACAAGATGAAGAAGGAGCAGCTGGAAGCGGCGTCGGCAAACGGCATCGCGGGCGCACCCGCCGGCTTCGGCTCCAATGCCTCCGAGGCCGCCGCGGCTCTCGGAGTTCTTGGCTACAGCCAGCAGGAAGCCGCCGCGGCCATGAAGGGAATAAATACGGAAGAGCTTCCGGTCGAGGAAATCGTCCGGCTCGCACTGAAGAACATGGCAGGTGGTAAACGATGAGCATAGAATTTCAGGACGGATTTGAGGAGCGCATCGTGTCGTCCACGCTGGTCGGGTCGGACGAAAACGAGGCGACGCTTCGCCCGCGCACGCTGGCGGAATATGTCGGACAGGAAAAGGCAAAGGAAAATCTCTCGGTATATATCGAAGCCGCGAAGATGCGCTCCGAGTCGATGGACCATGTGCTGCTCTACGGCCCTCCGGGACTCGGAAAGACCACCCTTGCGGGTGTTATCGCAAACGAAATGGGAACCAATATCCGCATAACGTCGGGCCCCGCAATTGAAAAGGCCGGCGATCTTGCGGCTCTTCTCACAAACCTGAACCAGAACGACATCCTGTTCATCGATGAAATCCATCGCCTCAACCGCGCCGTGGAAGAGATTCTTTACCCTGCAATGGAAGATTATGCGCTCGATATTATTATCGGCAAAGGTCCTTCCGCGCGGTCGATCAGGCTTGACCTTCCTAAATTTACCCTCGTCGGAGCCACCACAAGGGCGGGCCAGCTCTCGGCTCCGCTCCGCGACCGGTTCGGAGTAATCCTGCGGCTCGAGCTGTACACGCCTGAAGAGCTCCTGAAGATCGTCAGCCGCAGCGCGTCGATCCTCGGGATCGACATCGAGCGGGGAGGTGCGCTTGAAATTGCGCGCCGTTCGCGCGGCACGCCGCGAATCGCCAACAGGCTGCTGAAGCGTGTGCGCGATTATGCCCAGGTAAAGGCAAACGGTGTTATAACCAAACAGGTGGCGGACGAAGCCCTCAGGATGCTGGAGGTTGACGATATCGGGCTCGACGCCACGGACCGCCGGATGCTTTCAAGCATCATAACTTACTTCGGCGGAGGACCTGTCGGCCTTGACACTCTTGCGGCCACAATCGGAGAAGAAGCTATTACCCTCGAAGACGTCTACGAACCTTACCTTCTCCAGCTCGGATTTATTAACCGTACGCCAAGAGGGCGCTGCGCAACCAAACTAGCCTACGACCACCTGAAAATTCCCTGTGGCGGGGATTCGACCATGCAGCAATCCCTCTTCGACTAAATCTTATTATTTGCCGGAGGTTATATGGCCAGACTATTTGGAACGGATGGCATTCGCGGAGTGGCGAATGAAAACCTCAGCTGCGAGCTGGCGCTTCATGCCGGCCAGGCGGCAGCCGAAATTCTTACCGAAACAACCAATCACAGACCCATGCTCCTGATAGGCAAGGATACCAGAATCTCCTCGGACATGTTCGAGGCCGCCCTGGCGGCCGGCATATGCTCCGTCGGCGGAGATGTGACGCTTCTCGGGACAGTGCCGACGCCTGCGGTCGCATATCTCACAAAAAAACTCGGAGCCGATGCCGGTATCATGATATCGGCCTCGCACAACCCCTATGAGCATAACGGAATAAAAATCTTCAACTCGGAAGGATATAAGCTGTCGGACGAGCTTGAGGACAGAATCGAAGCCAGAATCAAGGAAGGCTCCGTACTCAGGACCTATGATAAAATCGGCAGCGTCAGGCACAGCAAAACAGCTCTGGAGATGTACATCGACCACATCGCCGGCGCAATCAAGAGCGACCTCAAAGGACTGAGGATACTGGTGGACTGCGCCAACGGCTCCGCGTCGGTGACTGCCAAAGCGATCTTTGAACGCTTCAAGGCGGAAACCGAGATCATTTACGACTCTCCGAACGGGGTCAATATCAATCTCAACTGCGGGTCCACCCATTTGGAGAATCTTTCAAAGCTGGTCGTCGCGGGCGGATACGATGTCGGCATCGCTTTTGACGGCGACGCGGACCGCTGCCTCGTAGTAAACGAAAAGGGCGAAACCGTCGACGGCGACCACATCATGGCCGTGTGCGGGATCCATATGAAAAAGGCCGGACTGCTTGCCGGCGACACAATCGTCGCCACCGTCATGTCCAACCTCGGTTTTCACATTTTCGCGAGGGAAAACGGCCTGAAGGTCATCACGGCTCCCGTCGGGGACCGCTATGTTCTTGAAGAGATGCAGAAGGGCGGTTATGTGCTCGGCGGTGAACAGTCGGGCCACCTCATTTTCCTGAATGACGAAACAACCGGGGACGGCCAGTTTACCGCAATGAAGTATCTTGAAATCCTAGCCGAGTCCGGGAAGAAAGCCTCAGAGCTTGACGCCGGAATAAAGCAATATCCGCAGGTCCTTAAAAACGTCCGCGTCCATCCCGACGCAAAGCACAGGCTTGCGGAGGACGAATCCGTCAAAGCCGCAACAGCCGAGGCATGGAAGCTCCTGGGCGACAACGGCCGCATTCTCGTCCGTCCTTCGGGTACCGAGCCTCTCGTCCGCGTCATGGTGGAGGGCTTCGATGAAAAAACCGTCCACGAAGCCTGCGACCTTATCGTTGCCGCCGTGGAGAGCCTCAACGGCTGACGCATCGCGTTCGAACGGCCGCATTCGACGCATGTCCTGTAATAAATTCGTTCTTGCAAATACTTACGGATATGCTATAATACACAGGTGACTGCCGAGAAATCAGCAGTCACTGCATATCGAGGCGTAGCTCAGTTTGGTAGAATGCTTGCTTTGGGAGCAAGATGCCGCAGGTTCGAGTCCTGTCGCCTCGACCAATCTTAGAACCTATCATTGATACAATGGTGGGTTCTTTATTTTTACCCGAAACAGCGCAAAAGCCCAGTGTTTCTGGGCTCTGGTTCGGTCGGGCTGAGAGTTAAGTAATTTTACCCGATAGTGTTAGTTGATACTCCTCCAAAAGTATCCTCCTTTACACAGATTGCAGACTTAATCTATCGCTCTACTTTTCAGTTAACTTATATTTTCGCTCACCGACAATCTGATTCAACTGCTCTTTGTTTGTTATTATACCCTGGATTAATGATTTTCTCCCTATCAGTCTCGACATTACCAACTGTCCTGCGAGATGTGAATCAGGCCCACCGTTGGAGTTGCAATAATCCACCAATACCAGCGGCATTATACCATTCTCAAACAGATCCGTTGCTGTCTTCAATACACAGCAGTCCGTGTCTACTCCGCAAATGAAAATGTGGGTAGGTTTCTCTCCGTCATTGATTTTTTGAAGAAATGCAAGAAACTCTTCATTCAAACAAGAATAGATGTTCTTATCCACAACAGTATCCCAGTACAAGCCATCGACAAGGTCAACATCGGGACTGGTTAGTAATTTGCGCCAGTTGAGCATTTCAGTATACTGGCTGCCTTCGCGATTCAAAAAACGGGTGGCTATGACATAATCAAATAAATGCCTGTTTGACAGTTCAACAATTTTCCCGCTTACATCCTTCATATGATCATAACGGATGAATCCGTTTTGAAGATCAACAACAATTAAAATGCTTTTCATAATACCTCCCGTACTCATTATTATTCCTACTTGTTATAATAGTCAAATAAGACAGTGCCTATAGCGAGCATCAGCATCGCTCCAAAAATCGCGGCATTCCTTGCAGAGTTGATATTTGATATTATGTCATTTATGGTTTTAAAAAGCGACGATGCCGTAAACACAGCCATGAACATGCTTAAAAACAGACTATTTCGCTTTTTGACATCCTGTGCCTGTGCTTCTTTTATCTTTCTTTGTGTCCTGATCTGCATTATGACAGATTTATACAAACTTTTTACAGACGAAGTCTGGACCACTTTTTCGAGAACCTGTTTATAAAGCGTGTTCATGTTGGCGCTGATCTCGTTTTCCAGTTCCGCTTGGTAGAATTCGATCAGGCTTTCTGCACGCTGCAATTCCTCTAAACTGCAATTGTAGCTCTTTTTTACATTATCTATCGAGTTGTCCGCAATGAACCATTTTGACTGGACATAAATTTCTGCCCTAACGAGGGCGCTCACTTCGGGGTTGGATACAATATCGTCAAAAGAGTTGATGTCATTTTCCGTTATGATGGCGACTGCCGACCATGAAAAATGTATGACCGAATTGGCTGTAGTTACTGTCGTCTCAGGCAATTTCGAACCCCTGTTGTCTAGCCCGCTCTGCAACAGTTCGCAATACTCGACCGAATAGCATCTCTTTGGAAGGGGAGCATACATTAGGTAATTTACTTCTTCTTCGGACATCTCGCCTTTTTTAATAATATAAGCTGTCAATACATACGAAAGTCCGTCCATTTTGTATTTACCGTCGCCGGAAAAAGGACGAGCCGGCTTGATCCGGTATTTTGATGCTGCCTTTGCTATTGTCTCCCAACACTTCAGCCTGAATGTAAGCATCAGTGCTTTTTCCTGCGAGAGGATATCGCAGTCTTTCAACCCGTTTAGAATTACAGTTTGTGATAACCTCTTCTGGACATATGCTGTGACCGCCTTACTGTACGGCCTTACTTCGTCTTTGATTCCGGCTATTGCATCTGCATCCAAATCGGCCAGCACAAAAACGCCTATGCCATTTGTAAGTATATAGCAGAACAAGTTTGGAGTTAATTTAGCAATGCAGATGGCCTCGTCCGCAATTTCGGTCTTCAGGTAACCTACTTTCGTTACTTTTTTCATGGAATATTGCACAGATATATTGCTCCTTACCAGTATACCAGTATCCTTTTTGCATTCATCTGTCAATGTATCCACAAAAGCCTGTGCAAACTGTAGATTTTTTAAATTGTCAACACTCAGAATATCATAAAACAGGTAACCGAGGTCAAATGGAATGATATGTATCTGGCTTATGCCTGTTTTCTCAAATATCCTTTCTTTTAACTTCTCTGCCATCGTAACCCCTTGATCTATTTAAATTATTAGGAACATATATACTGATTTATATTATAATACAATGTTTAAAATAATAATACCTCTTTATTATAATCAAGTCCATATAAGCGCGTAAATTTCTCTGTTGAAACGATAGATCGGTCAGATCTGTGCAGTAGTTGTAATAAATTTATCAACCGAGATTGATACAATAAGAGCCGGTCCATCAGAACTGGCTCTTGTTGTGCCTTAGTGGTAAGCGACTGCATTAAGAACATATTACTAAATAGAATTATTGGAAGGTTTATTCTGTCCAATAATATTTCCCTCATTGTCTGTAATATAAGTACCTTTTGTAGTGTCTAATATTACGTATTTATTGTTCCAGGGATCTTTTACAACTGCACATTTCCCGATTCTAATATCAAAAGGCCCGTATATTATTTGACCTCCTGCTTTTTCTATTTCTTTAACCGCTTCGATTACTGAATCTACTTTTATATCCATATTCTGTTCTTTGCGTTCACTCTGAATGACAATTTCAGTCTTTCCTTCATCCATTCCAAGGCCTGCTTGTGTATCTGATTTCCATATGACTCTCAATCCCAGACAGTTGCAATAATATTCAATTCCCTGCTGAATGTCTGGAGTATAGAGCTCTATACAGTCCAAATACCGAAATAGTGGTTTTTTTGATGTATCCATATGTCCGTTTCCTTTCAAGAATTAATTATTCGCATTATCATACAATTATGGCCTAAATACCTTTATGCAATTTGTTATACATATCCCGGTTACTGGTCAGTTCACTGTTTTTTAAATGCATCGGACATTGTAGTTCCCCTTCTTATTAGTTTACTTTATTGGGATCAATAATTTATAACTATGAACTGCAGGGTCTTGAAAAATTTCATCATAAACCTCTATATAATCATAATCTTCAATATCATACCCCAGACTCTTTGCATATCCGATTGTTCCCGCATAAGCATCCGGTGTAGAAATAGAATCAGGAACGCTTGCTTGAATGAATTTCTGTACTCTGATAAACCTTTTGACCATGCCCAACGGTGCTTCGGACGCTCTGCTGACGCCTATTGAAGCCATATACTTTAATTGGCCATTATCACAGGTTTCATGCTCACATATTCCGTACATTGTCATGGGATTTGTTGCTTGTTTTATGTCGTCAACACGTGTCAGAAAATCACTCCATAGTCTGCCGATACTACCGTCGCTATCCCACATTTTAGCCCTGCATTCCATACCAATAACATAAAACCCCTCCGATTGAAATAAGCTGAACGCCATCTGACGGCTGTCATTAGAAGCTTCGTCATCACTTATCGATAATCTTTTTAGCGGAGGCGGGTAATTGCTATATCGATATTTTTTCGGAGAAATACCATATACCCTGGTGAATGCACGGGTAAATACATCATGTGATTCAAACCCGTATTCAAATGCAATATTGGCTATAGACTTATCGCTCTCTATCAAATCTTTGGCCGCTAATGACATCTTTCGCCTCAATATATAAGCACCGACAGTATCTCCGGTTAATCTCTTAAATAACCGATAAAAATGAGGCACCGAATATCCTGCTTCACGAGAAATATCATAAAGGCTGATATTCCGGGTAATGTTTTTATCAATATAATTCAAGGCTTTTAGCAGATGCTGATTATTTAACATTATCTCACCTCACAGCATAATAATAACATTTTTGACGGGGTCTATCTCGATGAATATTATCATTTTGAATAAATCCGGGCACCCTCTTGGAGCGTTTAGTGACTTGAAAAGTAAGACAGTACCTTGCACCACTTGACTTGGGCAAAGGATATTTGCTAAATTGCATCAATTTAATACTCTTCAAGTAAATCGAGTATGAATGAAGTAAGAGACAGTCCATTTGGGTTGACTCTTACTTTTTCTGTTATAAAGTGATACTATAATGGTACTATTTGGGTGTATAAAAATGAATCCTTATTGTTTGGATTTCAGGGATATTTATCGGACACATCTAAGCATTGTAAGACAAGAAACAGTTTCGTTATCCTGTTATCATATCCTCGCCGGGGAGGTAAAAAGCCGCTATGTACTGGATAAAGGAAATGCAAAGCGCTATCAGTTTCATAGAGGACAGACTGACAGAAGAACTTACTATTGAGGATATCGCACGCAGCGCTAACTCATCAAGCGCAAATTTCCAGAGAATTTTCAGTATTGTCACAGGCATGACAGTAGGAGACTATATACGCTCGAAACGGCAATCCAGGCCTTGAACGATTGCGCTTCGTATGGCGGCTTCCTGTGGAGTCAGGGATTCACCTTCGATGAAGCCGGTTTTGAAAAATTCCGGTCGAAAGAGGCTCGAAAAATCCTTGCCGACGCAGGGCGTGAAGCCATGAGAAAAGATATGATTGCCGTTGAGCAATTTGAAAAGATACTTAAGCTGGCCTGATTTGACAGTAAAATTGCGCTTTGTCGGTAATGAAAATATAAAACAGAGCAAGTGCCTCCTTGTGTCTGTATCGCCTTTGAATCCGACAGAATGAAATAAGTTGTATCAGCATCGTACGTTTTTTGCAAAAAGACTTTCATTTATACAGTGGAAGTCTATTTTTTTTACACTGAAACAGCTTGCTATACTGGTTTTATGCCATATTGTTGGCATGAAAAGATATCTTGATTTATCGAGTGAAACAGAGAACACATCATACCGGATCAGATATTATTTGCTGGACTTTTCGGCTGTTTACGGGTATGATAGGAGTATCCTGTGGCGCGTTTCAACATAACTAACAGTCAGGAGCCTGATTTTATTTGCACAGCGCTGGCGCCGGTATTCATCCGCGATATCGCCGATGATATGACCGCGGTCAAGGAGGCAGGCGCTTTCTTGGAAAGACTGGAAAACCTGGGACTTATTACCCTGAACTACGATATACCCCTGAACGGCTATGCCTACACGGAATATAAAGAAAGTGCCATCTAGGAGTTTTTCTGCAAGACGGTGGCGAAGGGGGCCGCAAGGCCCGGGTTTCCGGGAGACACCCCGGAACTGGAACTCGGCAGCATGGCGCTCACCGAGATGGGCGAGATGATCGCGGCCTCTCATTGTGGTCACGCACACCATCACCATCAATAGACACCTAAACCCTTTCGGTGCTTCAGGCCGAAAGGGTTTTATGTGCATTCGCGAGAATTAACTATTGCTTTGTTCAACTTTATTCCGGCATTAAGGTTCTATATTATTTTCAAAACATATCCTTGTAGAGATAAGTAATTATTTGAGGAGGAATATCAATGAGAAAAATATTGAAAGTTATGCTTGCGGCAATCATCTTGCTTGTGCTTGTATTTGCCGGCGGAATGATATATCTTAGTATAGGGCTTAAAGCAGGTCAGAATGTTGTTTTAAGCGGGCTGGATATGTCTAATGTTCACGACGGGGTATATTATGGATCATACAAAGCGGGAAGATGGTCAAACAAGGTCGCCGTAACCGTTGATAACGGAAGGATCACCAGTATAGAAATATTGGATGATGTTACTTTCGTAAAACCTGAAGTCAGTGATGAGTTGTTTTTTAGGGTGATTGAGGCGCAAAGCACTGATATCGACGCAGTGTCGGGGGCAACAGTAACGTCCAAAGCTTATCTGAAATCAATAGAAAACGCTTTATCAATAAATGATGGAGGAAATTATGAATAAAGATTTGATAAAAAGCTTGTGCATCCTTGTTATTCCGTTTGTTGTCTGTGCGATCATCTACCCGTTTTTACCGGACCGGATACCAAGACAGTTTCATATGGATGGAACGATATCATATATGGCGAAAGAGTTCATTTTTTTCCTTGGCTGTATCCCCTTTCTCATCTATCTTTGCATGAAAAAAAGGAAATAGCTCTGTTGAATATGGAGTTTGATATAATGCCGAACAGGATGAACTGCTCCCTTGTAGTCCTACAACGGACACGCTATGATTCAATACGTTACATTGAAAGAAACTCCAGATTATGATATTATCTGATAAATGCGGTGGGTCAGTCCTTGCATATAGAGACTCGTTTAACGGCTTTATGCAGGGTGATTATCACGAAGTAAAAGAAATCTAATATGTAACATGCGAGTTTGTTGTCAGACAACCCTGACAACTTGGATTTTCGACTGAAAGAGGTATGAAAATGAAATTAGGGAATGAATACCTGGATTATGCGGTGGAACAGATCGTGAACCTTTGCAGGATACCCAGTCCTACCGGCTTTACCGGTGAAGTACAGCAGTATCTGGTCAGGGAGCTGGAACGCATGGGATACCGGCCGGAAGTGACTCATAAGGGATCCGTGCTTGTGGATCTGGGAGGAGAAGGAGACGCTCTTGCACTTGCGGCTCATGTGGATACGCTGGGAGCCATGGTCCGGGCGGTTAAGGCGAATGGAAGGCTGCGGCTGACCAAGATCGGAGGATATCCCGAAAACAACATTGAAGGCGAAAACTGCACTATACATACCCGCAGCGGAAAAACCTTCTCAGGGACAATACAGCTGACCGAGCCTTCCATCCATGTATCTGAAAATACCGGGACCTTAAAACGGGATGACAGCACCGTGGAAGTGATCGTGGACGAGAAGGTTGAAAAACGGGAGGATACGCTTGCTCTTGGGATCAGAACCGGGGACTTTATCTCCTTCGATCCAAGAACAGTGGTCACGAGCAGCGGCTTCATTAAAAGCCGGCATTTGGACGATAAGGCCAGTGCAGGGATCCTTATGGCATTGGCCAGGCTGGTACGGGACGGGAAGATCAAGCTTGCCCGGAAGGTGTGGCTGGTGTTTACCACTTATGAAGAAGTTGGCCATGGAGGCGCAGCCGGCATCCCCGAAGGGATCGTGGAGATGATCTCCATAGACATGGGAGCTGTGGGGGACGATCTGGAGACTAATGAGTATAAGGTATCGATCTGCGCCAAGGATTCCGGAGGTCCTTATGACTATCAGGTGACAACCCGGCTGATTAATCTGGCGGAGAAGCACAAGCTGAATTATGCTGTAGATATTTACCCGCGCTACGGCTCGGATGTGAATGCTACGCTGAGTGCGGGTTACGACATCCGCCATGGTCTTATAGGCCCGGGCGTTTATGCCTCCCACGGCTATGAACGGACCCACCGGGATGGTATTGAGAATACCCTGAAGCTGCTGGCTGGGTATGTCAGCAGTGTACAAGTTTAGTGTGATTCTTAAATACGACTAATAGTACATACAAATTGATTGCGGCGAGTGCAAGAATGCGGTATTCTTCGCTCTTGCGTATACATAGTCAGCGCATTCACGTGTCTGAGACGGGGTTATAAAAAACGCTTTGCCGGTAAGCACTAAAACCTGCCGGCAAAGCATTTTTACTGATATGGTGGAAGCTTAAGATAAATTTATCGCCGCTTTGGGAAATATGAAGTGTCGGATGTAATTAATAGGCTGTATAATAATTCGCCATCGTGCTGCGTCATATTCATGGCAACATACTGGTCCTCCAGGGGACTGTAAAAGACCCTGCAGTTATATCCTTCGGCAGTTGTGTATTCATCATAGAGGTAATAATAATTGCTCTTCAAAGTATTCTCGTAAGCAAGCAGCGCAAGAGCGAGCTTTCGAAGGTCGTTTTGTATGCCTTCCCGGTCCTGCGTATAGTCGACCATATTTTCCACATTAAAATAACTTTGCCAATAGGTTGGATTATCGCGCGAATCACTGAATCCATAATAGTACGGAATGTGCATAAAGAAGTTAAAGTTTGGAACAAAGCTGTTCTCATAATAATCCGTTTTTGATATCCAGACCGGGATAATTTCGGTGGCAACTACCATGTTTGTCTCTTTGTCAATCAAATCAAGACTGATTTCTGTTTTTCTCATTTCATTATTCAGCAGGCCAACCATGCATGTAAATATCAGATTAACTGACCGGAAGTCAAAAAAATCCCCATAATCGCATTCGAAGTAATTGTGATTGTAATCGATATAGAGAGTAAAAGGCTTATCGTAAACAACGGTTATAGTATATACTTTAGAGGTTCCTGCAGTAACCGAATGATCGTATGTAGGCCATACTTCTATACGTGCGTCGGACGGATCCAGTGCGGACACATCAACCGAAATTGATTCGGTCGCAATAACTTTTTCGTGTGTTTCCGCATCCAGCATCTGCAAGTTAATAACCGTCGAACCGGGTGATTTTGCATAGACGGCAAGATATTTTGAGCCGTCTTCCGATTCACTCAGAATGCAATCCGCAATATCGGCATCTTCAACGCTGATTTTCAAGGCTCCGGCCTGTCCCGAATTGTTGTAGATCGGAACTTTGGCCGTGTAACCGGCGGTCATGCTCAGCGAGTTTTCGCCCAGCTTCAAGAGCGCATTGCCGTCTTCATTTGAGAGAAACAGAACCGATTTTCTCAGAGAAGGTTTGACCATTCTTGCAAGAATGGCGGCGGCTTCCCTGCGCAAAATAAAGCTGCCCGGGCTGAACGTGCCTTTATTGTCGTTTCCCGTGAGCACTCCGGCACGGTAAAGCTTGTAGACGGCGGGACCATAATCGTCGCTTATCGACACATCCGGAAGAGCGTTGTCCTCGACGATGTTCCGCGGGCGCAGGGCCTTCTCGGGCAAAGCGTTTGCGAGAATTTTTGCAAACTCCCCGCGGGTTACATAATCGTTATAGTTGCCGAAGCCTGATGATATGATACCGTTTTGCCTCGCATAGTCGACATATACCTGATACCAGGGGGTCCCCTGCACGAAGTCGGATGAACCGTTGTAATAGATACTGTGCATGCATGCGGCAAGTTTTATTGCCTCGGATATTTTCAGATTGGTGTCGGGGCTGAACTTATCCGGCGAAACTCCGTTTAAAAGCCCGTATTTTGTAGTCAATGAAACATAACCGGCATACCACTCGTTTGAGTAAATGTCGGAGTAGCTGACCGGAGTATGATAATAATAACCGTCCCTTATTGTGAAATTTGTGAGGCTTCCTTCGGCTGCGGCTGCATTTATCGGTATTGCGGCTAAAATAACAACAAGGGCCAACATGACTGATAAAATACGTTTTAGCATAAAAACACCTCTTAATAGACTCAAGCATAATCAATGAGTCAAAATGCATTAGATAATTATTTCTGTTTTCGTCGCTGATGTATCCCCGAATAAAATAAAAATGGCCTATAACATAATATATCATAATATATTACAGAATATCAAAGAATAACATGATATTACAGAAAATGGCAGCCGTTAATGCCATGTTCACTCGAATATAGTCGCCGCACTATCCGTGGTAATTTGCTAATACAAGGAAGGCTGGTTTATGTGAGTCAGCCTTCTTTCCATTCGTGCCGAAATGACTTTCGCATCAAGGCCTTTGACGATTTCTGTTTGATTTTGATTTTAATAGTGGTATAATTCTCGTTATCCCTGGATTGATGGAAACCAACGATTGAAACTAAATGAAGATAAGAAGATTGGAATTATAATGAAAAAACACTTTATGTTGTCAAAGAAACACGATATGGATATGTGCAGCGGACCGCTGTTCAGGAAGATATTGATTTTCGCGTTGCCTATTATTGCAATGAACATATTGCAGCTGATGTTCAATGCCGCGGATATGATAGTCGTCGGGCGTTTTTCGGGAAAGGAAGCGCTTGCTGCGGTGGGCGCTACGGGCGCACTGATCAACCTGATCGTCAACACATTTATGGGATTATCGGTTGGTACGGCAGTTGTCGTTGCGCAGGATTATGGGGCCGGCAATGTATCGGGCCTGAGCCATTCCGTGCATACTTCCATAACCATCAGCATAATCGGCGGGGTGGTAGTTATGGTATTGGGTTTGTTATTTTGCAAGCCGCTGCTTATTTTGATGGGTACTCCCGATGACATACTCGATCTGTCGGTTCTGTATATGACGATATACTTCCTGGGAGTGCCCGCCACGATGATATATAACTTTGGCGCGGCCATTCTGCGTGCCGTGGGAGACAGCCGGCGGCCGATGTATTACCTGGTCATATCGGGAGTAGTGAACGTAATACTCAATCTGTTTTTTGTAACTGCGCTGCATATGAGTGTCGACGGTGTGGCATGGGCTACGATAATATCCCAGTTCCTTTCCATGGCGCTGATAATGATCTGTCTGGCCCGGAGCAATATAATAGGAATACGTTTTATACCCCGGAAGATGCGTATTGACCGGCAAAAGCTGAATCAAATCGTAAGAATCGGATTACCGGCAGGCCTGCAGAGCGCGTTGTTCTCCATATCCAATGTAATGATACAGTCGGCGGTCAACTCCTTCGGCTCCGTCATGGTGGCGGCCAGTTCAGCCGCGAGCAATGTGGAAGGATTTGTCGGAACCACAATGAACGCCTATTACAATGCGGCCATTTCCTTTACCGGACAAAATATGGGTGCGAAGAAGTATGACCGAATTGATACAATTGCAAAAGTGTGTACGTTATTGATTTTTGCCACATGGATTATTATGAGCGGCGCTATATTGCTTTTCGGTAAATCGCTGCTTTACATGTATACTTCGGATCCCGAAGTCATGGATCTTGGCATGCTTAGGTTGAAAGTCTCCATGGTTGCATACTTTACATGCGGCGTGATGAACGTTTTTCCCGGTCTGACCCGCGGTATGGGCTATTCCGTATTGCCAATGATCTGCACGCTTATAGGGGCATGCCTCATGCGTATCGTTTGGCTGCAAACGGTGTTTGCCTGGTACCCGACTGTGGTTATGCTTTTTGCCTGTTATCCGGTTACCTGGGGGCTGGCGGGGCTCGGGCAGGTCGGCATCTTCTTTTATGCGCGGCACAGGATCCGGAAAAATTCTGCGCTTGCCGCCGGGTAAAACAAGAAAAAGCCCCTTGAGGAGCCGCTGCGCGCATAATACAAAGTCCGCCAACTTGGCGGACTTTTTTGCATGCAAAACCGGCCGGACGTATTAACGCATGGGCATGCATGTGTAATATTTTAGCGAAACTTAAGAAAAAATAAGGGGTTGCTTGCTTGGCGGTGCTGTGAAATTATGGTAGAATTCTTACAAATTAATTTCCATTAATTCTTAAATATTTTCTCGCAATATTCCATTAGTTTTGTTGATTTTTCAATGCTATAAGGGAGGGAGCGCGAAATGGACGAATCGCTGGCCATTCAGCGAAGGCTTGAACAACAGCAGCGCCGGCAGGAGGAACCGCTGGAATATGGATATGAAGAGGGGTTTCGCAGGGCATTATTCATAACCGCTGATTTTCAAAACGCAGAGGAAGTCGCGGCATATGATCGGATTCGTGCGACCGGGCAGAAAAAAAGCTTTGGGTTTTGGCATTACAATACCCTTTACCCTGTGAGAACGGCTGCATCTCCTCAGGCGCGAAGACCGGACATGGAAAACAAAAAGGAACGAAAGGCCTTCTACAACGCGCAGAAAAAGAAGGCCAAGTCAAACGAAGACGGCCTGCTCTCAGAGGAAGATGTGGAAAATATCGAACTTCTGCGCCAATCCACCTGGGGGCAGAAGACCTGGATGCAGGAAAAGAAAAAAGGCAGCGACTTCACGCAGGAAGAACTGTATCAGCAGGCGCTGAGCGGCGATTTCAAGGATTTCGAACATCTTGACGAACCGCTCCGAAACGCGCTGGCCAGCCAATGGATGCGGCAGAACTTCGTCATGCCTCTGCTGGGCCAGACACCGGGCGAGTATGTCCGGAATCTGACGGAGCGGTTTGGTGTGGAAGGACTCATGAATCCATTGTTCAGGCTGGGCATATCCCTTGCAATGCGCAGCGGGTTCAAAAATATACCGAAGGAGTTCTTCATAGAACTCGACAACAAATGCTGCAGCGAGATCATGGTCATGACGCTGACAAAGAAAGTCAGCCAGGAAGAAAAGGAAAGAATAGCCTGCGAGCATCCGGAGTGGGAACAGGATAATGAAAAAGCCCGGAATGCCGTCGAGCGGGATGTCCTCCGCAACCAGGCCTCCCAGATCTTCATGGCAAAAAACCTGCTGCTGATGCACATGTCGAGATTTTCGCTCAAGCAAAAAGGAAAGCCTGACACGGACTGGCCGCACGACGTAGCCGCCGCTTTCGGGCACTGCTCGCGGGTGTCTTTTATCCTGCCCCCGCTCAAGGACTCGAGCCGGTATGAGGCGGAAAGACACCGGGATATGTGGCAGGCTCTGCGGGAACTGCGGACATCGCGCGTTGATACATTAAAAGAAAACGTCAACAGCATCCTCTTCAGACGCGCATCATCGACTCACGATTTCCAGCGGCGCAAGGTCAACCGGGAAAACGGCGGCGGCGAATTCCAGGAAAAAAAGAAGCCCTTTAATTTAATCGGGCAGGAAGGTGCGAACGTTGCAATCGGCGGCCTCTACAGCCGGGGAATCAACGGCCGTCCTCTCCTGAACGACGGTTCCTGCGGGCACATCTACTTCATGAAGAGAGAAGGCACCACGGCCGAATATGGCGGCTACCTCATAGGTTTCGAGTCCGACGCTTACCAGAAGACCAACCAGCTCGGCCATAAACATGGCTTCGGAAACGGCGAGCACGCTTCCAGCTTCGGAGGACAGCGCGTCGATGAGATCGGAGATAAATACGGCGGACGCGTATGCGACCTCGGACATATAGACCCCGATACGATCACCATGCGCATGATGCAATTGGAGCGGTACATGCGCGTGGCCATGGCCGAGGACGCGGATATGACGCCCGTTATGCGCATACTGGCCGGCAGGAGAATGAACGAGGAGAGCCTTGCCGATTTCTTCCGAATGATCGAATTGCAGACGGCGGAACTGGAGAGCAGGAAAAGTAAATATAAAGGAAACGCCACAGACTTCCATTACAGGAGGGGCGCATAATGAACGAAGCCAATAAAAGACCGTCCGCGGACGAACTTCCTCCCCTGGAAGTTACCCTGATCGACCACACGAACCTTTCACATTTCGCGATTTTTATCCCGCCGGAGTTCCATGCCGGAATCGAGGACGGTTCGCTGTTCGCACTGGGAGCCATATCCGATGACACGGCCTGCGCGGCGCTGGTCGCGGAGTTCGAAGACGCCGACGTACGGTTGCTTTCCGTCTTCGTCGCGCCGTCGTACAGGAGGCAGTACATTGCCTCCACGCTCGTCGGCGAACTGCTGGATTTTATCGCGGAAAACGGGGAGCTTGCGATACAAAGCATTTCCATAGATTACACCGATGACGGCAGCGGTGTTAAGGAGTTCCTGGACAGCATCGGTTTCCTGCAGGAAAAGCAGGAGGAAAAGACCTTTTCCCTGTCCGTTTCGGCGCTTCCGGACTGCAGGTTCATGAAGCGGATGGCGGCGAAGGATGTGTCGGTTATGTCTCTGGAGTCGCTGTCGCCGTTCCACCTCCGCGAGATCAGTTCGGCCATGGAGAACCAAAGCGCCGATTACCTCGGGAAGCCCCTGAATCCGGAAACAGTCCTGAAAAAGCTGAGTTTCGCCGCCTTCCGGGACAACAAACCCGTGGGCTGCGTCTGCCTGAGCGAAGGCGCAAAAGAAGGAGAACTTGTTATGACCGTGTTTTTCACCTCCGAGAAGACGCTGCCGGTCCCCATGACCTTGCTGCGCGCCGCGGCGGAGGCTGTTATGAAGAATCGTCCCGCAGTTTCCGAGATCAGGATCCCGGTCCTGACCGAAAGCGCCGAAAAGCTGCTGCAGGCCCTGACCGGCGGAGCCGCCAGAGTATGCGGGACAATGTATTCCGCCGTTCTTGTAATTTAGCGGCGGAAATTGTTATAATCAGTCATATGGTTTATTCTCCTTTGAGTATACAATGCAATAGAATGAAGTCGGGATAATAAAAGGGGATATATTCGTTAGATAGAAAAATGACGAAAGGTTCGACGGCAACAGTGAGGACTCAATAGTTGATTTATGGGTTCCGATTGAAAAAATCAGGTGATTCTCATAATACTGTTTATCGAGGTACATGTTATATTTTATATATAGAATTTAACGTTCTAAAAGATTCTTCTTTTAAGGGATACTGCACAGATACTTTAGAAGCAAAAAGTCCTGTTTAGTGAAAACAGGGCTTTTTATGTTTAAAACCTTAACTTCGATGTGTTATAATAAAGTAAAATTTGGGAAGTTCTAACTGTTTTTTGTGGAGGACAATATATGAGTAACTTTAATACCGACAGTTCCAGAAAAATTCTTATTATAGGCGGCGGGGCAGCGGGATTTTCGGCTGCAAAAGCTGCCTCTGCCCAGGATCCTGAAGCCAAAATAACCATGTTCAGTGAAGACAGCAGATTGCCGTATTACAGGCTCCGCTTATGCGAGTACATCGGCAGGAAAGCGGAATATGACAAGCTTGAAATCAGCAATGAGGAATGGTTTGAGAAAAACGGGATCCGGGTTGTGTTATCCTCAAAAGTAACGGCAATAGATACCGAAGCCAGAAAAATTACCGCAAACGGCAATGAGTATAGCTTTGACAGCCTGGTAATCGCCACCGGAAGCACGCCAATCATGCCTCCCTTTGAAGGCAGGGAACTTACCGGCGTCCATTCTATATGGACCTGGGATGATATCGCCGCAATCAACAGGAGTCTGCTGAATGCAAAAAAGGCGGCCGTTATCGGAGGCGGGCTGCTTGGGCTTGAGGCTGCGCACAAGATCTCAGAGACGGGCATTGATGTAACGCTGAAAGAAGGCATGCCGAGGCTTCTGCCCAAACAGCTTGACGAAGAAGGTTCGGAAGTGTTCGAAAGCAAGGTTCGGAGCCTTGGCATATCTGTGATTTGCGGAAAATCTGTGGCAGGGTTTGAAGGAGATGACAACGGACGCGTCGCACGGGTTCGCATGGCCGACGGCACGTTGATTGAGGTCGACGTTGTTATTGTGTCGGTTGGCGTTGCGCCCAATACCGCCATATTCCGAGAAAGCGGCTTAAGCATGGACCGGTTTTTGAAGGTCAATGAGAAAATGGAGACAAGCATTGAGGGCATATATGCGGCCGGAGACGTGGCTAGCGTTAACGGCAGATGGTTCGGACAATGGTCGGCAGCCGCAGGACAGGGACAGGTTGCCGGAACAAACGCCGCGGGAGGAAATGCGGTTTACAAAATAAGCGAAGTCCCTTATATTCTTGCATCCATGGGCACAAGAGTTGTCTGCTCGGGTGATACCGGCGTAACTCAGGCGGATAATTCGGAAACAGCTTACGAAATTGTCAAAAAGACTGACAAAGAAAATTTCTCCTTCCAGACTTGTATTCCATGACGGGTTGTTCGCCGGATATATGCTTGTCGGAGAACCGGCGAAAGCTTTTAATAAACTCCAGTCATTAATTAAAACCAATACAACCGCTGATGCCATTGATAGTGTTCTATATAACTGAAGCATTTGAACCTGGAAGAAGCGGATTCATCTGCAAATAACTGCAAATTAGAGGTTTATGTAAGTATGGAGTGGCAAAAGGAGGAGTGGTTTATTTTGATGATTTACAGATAATATCATGCGTCGCGAATCCATACGTTATGCTAGTATTAAGCCGAATTCGTCCTTTGCGAGCCTCAGCGCTTCCTCGTCGGTTATCTCACGGGATTCCTTAACGCCATTTTTGATTTGAGTGAACAGATTTCCTGTTATCGCAATATGTCCGTCTGCTCTGCGGAGATTAAGCATACGTCTCTGCGCGAAAATCGCATCGGGCCCTTCCGAGCACGCGATATTGGCCGGGATGAAGTCGATCGGCTCCCATGGGGCTTGAGATATGTACAATACGTCCGCCTCATGTATTTCGTCGATCCCGTCGGTTATTCCCGACATTCCCATATCGGTTTTGCCTTTTGTCAGTCTCCTCAGAAGCCAGCTGAACTCCTCTTTGCGCTCGAACCAGAAGGTTTCTCCCCTCACGACCTGTCTTACGCCGTCCTCCAGGACCACCGAACCAGGCGGCATCGGGCCTCCATACCCCACGTCGCAGAACAGATATTTTCCGTCCAGACGGACAATAATCCCTCTGTGACGGACCGGCTGCGGAACAACAACACCGGGTCTTGCGCTCCTGCACGGGCAGGAATATGCGTCATAGCCCAAAGCCTGAAGCAGCAGCACAAATAACCCGTTGAGTTCGAAGCAATACCCTCCGCGCTTTCTTACAACGATCTTGTCGAATAAGTTACGGGGGATTATAGAAATGGGTTTATGCAGGTCGTATATGTCCAGGTTTTCAAACGCCACCGAGCATTGATGAGCAAACACAAGCTCGTCCAGATATTCTTTATTTGGTGCTTTTGGTCGCTTCATGCCTATGCGCTTGAGATACAGGTCAACATCCGGCAGTTTTTCATAATATTCCTCATACAAGTGAAACAACCTTCTTTCGTCTATATGTAAAAGTATTATAACAGATACCTTCGTAATAAAGAATATTAAATCGACGGTGCGGAAAACATATTCGGCAGCGGTTCCTTTGATTTTAAATAAGGAATCGCTGAATTTTTATAATCGCTGATTATTTTACCAATAAGTATGATTGCATCAACGCGATTTATGTCAGGATTTCTTCACCGATACATAATTCATGTCGAAAAAAACGTGTTTCATGCAAAAAACGGTTTATGAGGGAAATTCCATGATATAAAAAATGTAAATTCTTGCGACCCTCAGCCGGATGTTTGCCGTACGGCAGTTGGAGGGACCGGAAAATACCTGTATAAAAGGAGATATGGAAAGTGGAACGATTTACCGGGAAAAAACTATTGAGCATACTTCTGACACTCTGCATAGTTATCCCCCTGCTTTCTGCAACAGGGTTGGCGGCCGGGCCGGAGCCTGCTGATCCGGATACGCCTGTGTTTGCAGGCAATGGAACGGAGGAGGATCCCTACGTAATATCCTCCCACGCTGATTTGGAGGCTCTCTCGGAGTTGGTGAACAACGGCAACAGTTTTGCCGGCGAGCATTTCATCCTGGCTGAGGACATCCATATGACCGGCGAGTTTACCCCGATAGGCGATAGTTTTGCAAATCGCCCGTTCTCCGGTACATTCGACGGAAACTTCAACGCCATATACGATCTGGAAGTAAACGCGGGACCAATTGATGCCGGCTTGTTCGGTTATATATCCAATGCGACAATTAAGAACCTGATTATCTCCGGGGCCAGAATCTACGGGGACATCGCAGGCGGTATCGTCGGTTCAGGCACGGGCGACTTCCAAATTGCTTCCTGCGCCGTTATTGACTCAGATATATTTGTTGATACAGACAGCGGGTCTTTTGCCGGCGGTATCATCGGTTACAGTACTTTGGGCGAATGCTCGGTCTCTTACTGCTCTGTAATGAATTCTAATATATACGCCGACTTTGCCGTCGGTGGTATTGCGGGTTATATGAGCGACGGGATAAGCATCAGCAACTGCGCGGTTACAGGCAGCACTATCGGTATATTGAGTATAGCAGCTTTTCCGGCGGTATTATCGGCATATTTGGCATAAACAATATTATATCGGGCTGCAACGTAACAGATTGCCTGATAAACGCCGATATCAGCGTAGGAGGTATTGCGGGATGCGGGTCTGACAATAACATCATCGCGTCCTGCGATGTGATTGACATCAATATCAGCAGGGGACCGAACGTTTCCGGAGATTATTTTGCCGGCGGCATTATCGGTTATTCCACTGGATGCATCGACATCAGCTTCTGCAATATTTCCATTAACGAAGGTGACAATAAAATAACCGCTTCATCAAACGGCTTAATATTTGTCGGCGGTGTCATCGGTCTTGTCGGTGATTTGAACGGATCGGGCGATCCTGAATTATGTGAAGCGACAATCAGTTACTGCAAGGTTGCAAGCGACATATCCGGAATCGATACGGCTTCCGTTCAGCATATCGGCGGTATCGTGGGCTGCGTGATCCAGGTGGATTTGAATATTGATAACAGCGAGTATTTCGGCAATATAGATGCCGTTCCGACAGAAAATAGCTATGTCGGCGGTATTGTGGGATGTAGTATGAATAGCAGGATGTATATTGCTCAGTGCGCTACTTATGGCAGCATTTCATCAGGCGAATACGTCGGCGGAATAGCGGGCTTCATTCATGATATTCAAATACCTGATATTGAAAGACCGGATATTGAAAATGTAGTTGTCCTGCAGACAAATCTGACCGGTACTTATACTACCAGCGTTTGCACATACGCCGTTACAGCCCCGACGGTGTCGTATTGCTACGTAAACTCCGCTTTGGGAGCGGAAGGCGACGAAGGAATAGATCCTGCCGGATTAGACGAATCTTTCTGGAACGGTTTGGGGTTCAGCGCCGAAAACGGCTGGGAGCTTATCAGGACAGGCAGTGTGGAAGGCAATCTGGAAGCGCATCTCGCGGACTTATCGATACCATATACCTTGACTGTTACAGGCGGGGGTATCCCATGCATTCTCGAGAGCATTCCGCTGGAAGCGGAAACCGACGGTTCATATACCGTTTATTTCGGATGGCCGATCACTATAGTGAATAACGATGCCAATTATCTGATCAGAATGGTTAGAGTCAACGGTGTTGCCATTGCAGCGCCTTACAGATTTATAGTCACGGGCAACACCGCCGTTGAGGTGACTTTAGAGCTGTTGGCGCCTCCTCCGGCAGACCAGACAGTCTATTACACCGTCGCAGCCTCGGCGGGTTCCGGCGGAAGCATCAGCCCGTCGGGCAACCAAAAAGTCAGGATAAACGGAACCATCACCTTTACGATTACCGCAAATGAAGGCTATGAAATCAAAGACGTGCTGGTGGACGGCGTGAGTGTTGGGGCTGTGAGCTCCTATACGTTCAGCAATGTGATCAAGGCACATAGCATAATAGCAGAGTTCAGCCCTGTTTCCCTTCCCGACTGGGAGAATCCCTACGGCGACGTTGAAGAGACTGACTGGTACTACGAGGCGGTTGAGTTTATGTCGTCAAACGGGCTCATGGGCGGAGTTTCCCAGGACGAGTTCGAGCCGCAAGCCAACCTGACGCGCGGTATGCTTGTCACGATCCTCCATCGTCTGGAAGGAGAACCCGAAGCAGGCGCAGGAGGTCAGTTCGGCGATGTCGCATCAGGCCTCTGGTACTCCGACGCAGTGGCGTGGGCTTCAGCCAATGGTCTGGTCGGGGGCTATGGCAACGGCAATTTCGGCCCGAACGACAATATCACGCGCGAGCAGATGGCGCAAATACTTTATAACTACGCCAAGTACAAAGGCTTTGACATCACCGCCGATGAAAATCTGGACGGATATGCGGACGGAGGAAACACCTCCTCCTGGGCCGAGACCGCAATGCGGTGGGCCGTCAAAAACGGCCTGCTTCAAGGCAGGGGGGACGGCAGACTGGATCCCACCGGAACGGCGACACGCGCCGAGGTGGCGGAAATCCTTATGCGGTTTATAAAGCTCTTCATTAAATGATGCTAACCTTTAGCGCTTAGAGTCTAAAGCAAACCCCATAAAGCGGACAAACATAATGTCCCTTTATGGGGTTTGTTTAATATACTTTTTATTACATGATTAGGGCAATATTTAAAATCCGTAGTTGAAAATATGGTTGTATTGCCCAAGCAATTGCAATATAATGGTTATAAATATACTGCAAGTATATTATTGACGAGTAATAACTGATATGGTCAATCGAAGCATGAAAGATTGAAACGCTTCGGATATCAGATTCCCTTACAAGTAATCGGTTTACATGACTGTTTTTTATGTGGTCAGGTCATGGAGGAGGTTAGAATGAACTTCAAACGTGCCCGATTATTTCGTCTAATTGCAGGTGTTTTATTACTGATATTAGTTATTGCATGCACATTGATAATAAGTAATCTGGTGTATGATTACAGACGATACAGGTTTTGCATGAACGATAATTCGCTTGTCCGGGATTGGTCTCCCGAAGATTCTATTTATAGCTATACGGATTCATCAGGTCAAAAAGTATACATATATGAAACCGGCATTTGCGTTGTCGCTTCGGAAGCGGATGACATGGTTGTGTTCTACGACGCAGGCTTAAGGCATTTCCGGCAATACAACAATAAAATATTGTCATTTATATCCGTGGAAAAACTTGAAGCTTCCTCAAGGAAATATAAAACTTATAAAATAAGATCGGTCTCTGATTGCAAGGATTTAAGCGAATTTATAAAAAATAATGGATTGTCAGGCAAGGAAAGGCTAACGGCAATACCGTCGGAATCAGGCATAACCTTTTACGAATAATACTGGACTTTGTTCTGACCGCATGAGTATTAAAAGAAGGCGATAATCATGGCGTTTGAAGACTACTTTCCTTTTTGGGACAAATTGACGGCGAAAGAGCGCGAGCTGCTGATGCGCTCGGCTGCCGAACGCCGCGCGGCGAAAGGGACGATGCTGCACGCAGGATCGGCGGATTGCGTGGGGCTGTTCGCCGTCCGCTCGGGGCAGCTTCGGGCGTTCATCCTCTCCGACGAGGGGAAAGAGGTCACCCTCTACCGCCTGTTTGAGCGCGACATATGCCTTTTCTCCGCCTCCTGCATAATAAACAGCATCCAGTTTGACATCATGATCGAAGCCGAGAAGGACTCGGAGCTGTGGGTCATTCCCGCGGATATATATAAAAAGGTCATGGACGGTTCGGCAGCCGTCGCGAATTATACCAACGAAATCATGGCCGCGCGTTTCTCGGAAGTCATGTGGCTCATTGAGCAGATAATGTGGAAGAGCTTTGATAAACGGCTTGCCGCCTTTCTGCTGGAAGAGAGCTCCCTGGAGGGCAGCAGCGAGTTAATGATCACTCATGAAAAAATCGCGGCCCACATGGGAACGGCACGGGAAGTCGTCACGCGGATGCTGCGCTACTTCCAGTCGGAAGGGATGGTCGCGCTCGCCAGAGGAAAAGTGGAACTGACCGATATGGATCGCTTAAGAGCGCTCGCCGAATAAAAAGGCGGCGTCGTCCGAATGCCGGACGACGCCGCCGTGCTGTTATGTGAGCATGGAAACGATCTGCTGTTTGGGCCTTGCGCCCAGCGCTCTGTTTACGATCTTGCCGTTTTTCATCACGACAAGCGTGGGAATGCTCATAACATCAAACGCTTCGGCCAACTCGAGCTGTTCGTCAACGTTTATTTTTCCTACCTTAATGAACGGCATTTCATCTGCTATTTCGTCAATTATCGGGGAAACCATGCGGCAGGGGCCGCACCAGGCGGCCCAAAAGTCCAGCAGCACGGGTTTATCGCTTTCCATCACTTCTTTTTGAAAGTTATCCTTTGTTATCGTAAGCACTGACATTGCCGGATCCTCCTTTGCAAATGTTAGTCCTGAGGTAATGTATTCATTTATCAGGATGTTATTCTGTCTGTATCATACATGGGTCTTTGCTCGCTTTCCGTGATAAACTCACCCTTATGCCGAATCTATCAACCGGCATATTGTCTCTGTCAGGCAATTGACACATTGGCTTGCAGATGATAGGCTTAGATTACGATCGAAACATGGGAATTGCGCTGTTTAACAGTCTCTGCGGCTTGGCGGATAAATCAGTCCGTACGCTTGACGGGTAAATAACCATAAGACGCGTATTAGTTGCAAACGGAAAGCCCGGCTGCAGACAGAGGGACAGCCGATAAGCCGATTGATTGGCGCAGGCAAGAACGATGGAGGCGATGATAACATGAAAGTGCGGGTAAAGAACATAATAAAAAAGCCGGCCACATGGGTTGTGGCGGCTTCAGTCGTACTGGCTGTTGCACTGGTCATTATTTTTACTGTAAACAGGCATTCCGCAGACGGGTCGTCGGGAGAAAATGCGGATGCTGATATAAGATTAACCCTGGACGATGTCAAAAAACTTGCCAAAAAGGGAGACGCACTGAAATTCGGCGACTTCAGCGGTTTCAAGGGCGTGGATGTGAGTTCGAACAAGGGTTATCATATAATGCTTTACGGCGTTGAAGGCGGCTACCGCCTGATAGTGCGGACGGACGGCGATCAAATTGACGGTGCGGACCTGGAGAGGATATGGGACAACGGCGGCAGCGGCATAGACATCCGCCGTGACGATGTGTACGAGTTCGTAAAGAGCCATCCTTCCGCCGAATCCATCACAGGCTGGCGGGGCATCGAAATCGGCGCGCCGCGGGATGAAGTCCAAAGAATAATGGGCGAACCGGAAATAATGACGTCGGGTTTGTGGTCCGAGGGATACTACCTCATCGACGGATCAATTGTGATTTTCCTCTACAAAAATGACGGGTCGGTAAGTCAGATAAGGAAAAGCATCGGAAAGAAAATAAGTTCGATCGAAACGGTCAGGCAGTCCGACGAGAAAAAATGGACGCTGTCGGACGCGGATACGATAAAAAAGTTTGCGGACGCACTAAATAATAGGCAGAGAACAAATTCGGAAATAGATATACGACCGAGAGATTTCTCCGTGAAGATTATATTCGACGATAATTCATATGCAGAGTATGACTTATGGATAGATGAAGACATCAATGCACGCGGTGTGCTGATGGGCAATGACTCAACGTGGTATATAAACAGCGAAGTGAACCCTTTGTTCAAGGAAATATTGAGGTAGTTTGTAAAGATGGCATAAGCCTTATTGATACCTTAAACCCATAATATGATAATACATAATGTACTATTAAACGCGGATATTACTTTCCGTTTTGAGAATCTGCTTCCTTGATCAGTATATTGCGATAAATTTCTTCCGCGGCGTCGGAGTGAGTGTACTTCGCGTCGCGCTTTATGTCGCCGGGGTAGCCCGCCAGCCTGAGAAGCTTTGCCAGGGACTCCGAGGTTACCTGTTCATTAATGTCGTTTCGCATTCCGTTTTTTACCGCCCAGAGATAGGCGGTGGAGTGGAGGCTGCCGAGGGATATCCCGCCGGCACTCGTATTGCCCTCGCGCTTAAGTTCAATCCTGCGCATCCGTTCTCTTTCCGGGGCGAGCATTGCGCAGGCTTCGCCGAACAGAAGCGGATCGTCCGGCCGGAACGTGTTGTCGCGGAACCCGACAGGGAGCTTCCGCTTGAGGATGCCGCGGACGGCTTCGGCGTAAGGTGCTTCCGGGTCGAGGTCTGCAAACGGAGTGCGGTCGAGAAGCGCCTCGACGCCGACTACGCGATAGCCGTAATCCATCAGCAGCGCGAGCTGCATCGGAAGCGCGTCGGCTACAGGGGTCTTCCGGCTCATGTTGAAGCCGTCCTTCTGGAAGATGATCTGTCCGTTCAGCGCATCCGGATCGGCTTCGAGCGCGGCGCGAAGCCCGGAGAGCATTTTTTCGCATTCCTCTTCCCGGCTTCCGGCTTGAGGCATCCAGCCTCCGCCGTCGAAGGAAGCGGCCATGTAATTATAGCCGAGCATTTCGTATGCGTCGTATGCGGTCAGGCCGCCGGCGATCCGGTCGATGTAGTGCGGCGGCCGTGCAAGCGACATTTTATATCCGTATTGACCGTACACATACTCGTCAAGGCCGCGGAGGTCGGCGAGGACCTCGTCGAAGCTCCGATACGGCCTGCGTTTATAATATACAAGGCTTTTGCCGAACAGGATGTGCCTGTCGCCGTGGTTGGAAATTTCAAACCCGTTCGCGATCAGGTATTTCATCAGTTCCGGGCAGTTTCTCGCACCGCCCATCGAATCTTGCCCGATGTCCGGATAATGGTCGTACTTTTTTCCGCCCCAGTAGAACCCGCCCATTTCGCCCGCATCGTCCGGGTAGTTTCCCGAAGTGTCTCCGACGACGTCGAACGTTGCCGAAGCGCCGAAGCTCAGCAGCACATCGGCAAGGTATCTCGTAAGCTCGACGTTTTCGTTTCCGGCGAGGGCGGGATTAGGCGGCAGGCGGCAGGGACCGTCGTCAAAGGTCATGGCGCAGAGGCGCTCGCCCTTCAGCGGATGAACCCGCTCTATTCTTCTGACGGGGGATATCCATTGGCCCGCCCTCGCCTTTATTTTTTCTTTTCTCGTCCTGTTTAGCTTTCTTAATGCGTTATATATAAACATTATATCTCAAATTCCTTTCCGCGGCTGATTTCACGTGTTCCGAACCGGACGCCCTTCAGAGGGTCGATGAGCAGCCCGAGTCCGAATTTGGCGATGCTTCGGAGCAGTTTATCCGGTTTTTTCGCTCTGTAATAGTAGCACATTCCGCTGAATGCTTCCTTACGGAGAGGTGAATATGCGCCGAAGTATTTTCCGCGGCGCTCGTCAAGAGCCCTGCGAATATCGGCGGCGACCGGCTGGCGGTCAAACTCGAAAATGCGGTATGCCCTTCCGATTTCGGCGGGAGTGTGGGCGTCGCTGCCGGCGGTAAAGCGGAGGCTGAGAGCCCTGACGACAGCCTCGGCGGCAATGTTGCCGGACTGGTGGAGCGGGGTGTTCCGGCCGTTGAATACCTCGATGCCGTCAAGCCGGCCTATAATCCTGTGGATTCGGCTTTTCCTGCTTCTGTACGGGTGGGCGGCGATCAGAAGTCCGCCTTCTTCGTCAACAAATCCCCGGACCTCTTCGAAAGGATATTGACCGTTTGCCGGTTTGATCCCGGCGTCGGAAGGCGCGCGTGAAACGAAATAGCAGAGCATGTGGCCCATATCGGTCGATACTTCGACCGCCGGAATTACGGTAAGGTCGCTCCGCGATTTTGAAAGCGCTTCGGCGGCGCCACGGAAGCTGTTGTGGTCGCATATAGCGATGGCGCCCAGCCCTTTTCTGAGCGCGGTTTCAATGATCCTGTCAACCGTCTGCAGGCTGTCGATCGACCCGGGCGACGCGTGGATATGCATGTCGGCTTTGATGATCATGCCTGTTTTCCTCCAATTCTGCCGAGCATATCGGCGATGTATGCCAGCGACCCGGGTACGTCGCGAAGCTCGATTACGCCGTCCTTTACGAAGGGGTTCGCCGCGTCGCGGATGGCGCCGAACGCCTGACGTTTATTGCCCGCGCGCAGGTATTCCCCCGCCGCGGCGAGATCGGAAAAAAAGAAGCTCATTTTACGGCCAAGCCTGTAGTCCGGCTTATCGCAGGCCAGAAGGTCCTCCCCGAGCGCCGCGAGAAGGTATGCCCGCGCAAAGCTGCTCTTTGCGGCCCTGACAAGCGGGAAACTTCCCCATACGCGCGGGTTTATTTCAAGCAGTTTGCGGTTTTTAAACTCCACCATGGCAACTCCCCGCCATTTGAGCGCTTTGAGCAGCCTCACCGCATATGACACAAGCTCCTCGTCCCAGACGCTTACGCAGCAGGACGACGGACCGCCGCTGACCGGATATTCGCGTACGCGCCTGTGACAAATCACGCTTACCGGTTTTGAATCCCGGTCGAACAAAGCGCTTACGCCGACGGCGTCACCCGCGAGATACTCCTGTGCGAGGGGAGGCTCCTGCTTTCCGGCGGCTTTCCCCGAGAAGTCGGCATAAACGCGTTCAAACTCTTCGTCATCTCGTACTATCCGGTAGCGGTCGCGCGCGGTGATGCCGAGTGCTTCCCCGTTGCGGTATTTTACCACAAGCGGGTATTTTTTTGCAGCGCCGCGCGGGTCGTACTGCTCGGGAACCGGTATGTCAAGTTCCTTTGCCAGTACGCGGACGGCGTATTTGTCGTTTGCGGCGGCAAGCGAATCGGGAGAGGGCACGAGCAGACGCCCGCGGCTTTCGGGATCGGCGCGGGACAGCATTTCCACCGTTGCCGAGGCGATTGGGAAAATCACCGCGTCCGACTGCGCCGCGGCGTATTCAAAAATGAAATCGGCGTCGGCTTCGGCGGCGGCACGGTAATCGCTCAGGTACCTGCTGTGGGCAGCCGGCGGTTTTTTCCCGGGCGAACCGAAATGCAGCCCGCAAACCCGGCTGCCGGCGTCCGAGAATTCACGTATGGCCGCGAAAGCCATCCGGTATTTGATGTCGGTTACTATTGTCCGACAGAAAGCGTCGTTTATCATAACTGATTCTCCGCATTTGTCCGGGCGGGACAGTAATGCAAGCAGGGGATTAGGTAAAGAAAATCCATAGGTGAAAGAATGCCATATGCTTCAATATTAACCTTAATAAAGTAATTTTGCAATACGCTTGAGGGATTTAAACAATGCTGACCGGCGGACGGTTCTGTAAACAAGAGATTCTGTAAACACGAAGTAATTACACGGAGCATAAGAAGCCCGCAAACCTTATATCAATAAGATTTGCGGGTTTTATAATGCAAAGTTTTATGATTTATATCTTCTCACCGCGAACGAACTTACCGATTTTCTTGTCCACGACGGAGATGTGGTTTGTAAGCCAGTCAATGACGAGCTTGTTCGCGGCGATAATAACCGACAGGTTTCCGCCCGACTTCTCAAAATCGTCCTTCAGCTTGGCAAGGGACTTTATGAATTCCGCGTGGTAGCGCTGCTGCTCACCGAGCAGAGGATAGTTTATGGAAGCCATGTACTTTTCTTCATCGGAGAAATGGGTTTTTGTGTAGTTGTCAAGAAATTGAAGAAGCTCTCCGATAGCTTCCTTTGACTTGCCGCTCTTTCCCGCCTCGAAAAGCCGGTCGGCGTGCTCAAACCACTTTTTATGCTGCTCATCAATCCTGTCTATGCCTACTGAGAGTGCTTCGGTCCACGTTACAGCCATGAGATTCCCTCTTTTCATTCGTTCTAAAAATCATTATACATTTTATGATATCTTTCGTCAATAAACGGCATCTGGCGCCTGCCTGGCAAAAACCAGCTGTCATGTATCGGACAAATTCCCTGCCGGCATATGCTGCCCGATTGCAACAGGGGAAAAAGCGCCTCAGGAGGATTATAAAGTGAAATCGTCAAGGAGATCCCTGAGGTTGTTCGCCTGCTCCGAAAGCACCTGGCTTGCGGCCGCCTCCTCTTCGGCGGTCGCGGCATTTGCCTGGGCGAGATTCGAAACCTGCAGGATTCCTTGATTTATCTGCTGAATTCCAAGCGCCTGGTCGGCGGATGCGGCTGCGATTTCGCTTACGGCTTCGGCGGCTTTTTCAATATCTTTTACGATATTCTCAAAGGTGGCGGCGGTATCATGGGCGACCTTCTCGCCTTCGGCCGCTTTCCTGATCGAGACCTGTATGGTATCGGTGGTTTCGCTGGCAGCGGCCGCACTGCGCTGCGCCAGGTTTTTAACCTCTTCGGCCACAACCGCGAAGCCTCTTCCCGCGGCGCCGGCCCTTGAAGCCTCAACGGCCGCGTTGAGAGAAAGAATATTTGTCTGGAACGCGATGTCCTCAATAAACTTTATAACCTTCGAAACTTTTTCGGACGAATCCCGGATTTCCGCCATGGTGCTGAGAAGGCGCTCCATCTGTGAATTGCCCTGCAGCGCCCGGGATTTTGCGGATATGGCCAGTTCCTTTGCTTCGTTTGCGGATTCGGCATTTTTGGACGTATGGTTCGATATCTCTTCGATGGACGCGGTGAGTTCTTCAACCACGCCCGCCTGCTCGCTTGCGCCCGACGAAAGGGTGTAGGTCGAATCCGAAATCTGGTTTGCCCCCTCCGCCACCTGATAAGACGCCGTCTTTATCTTCATGATAAGACCCCGCATCTTTCGTACCAGAGCGGAGATGGACTTCCCAATGACGTCCTGTTCGGAACGGATAGCCACATCTTTGGTCATATCTCCGTCGGCCAATCGTTCCAACGCCTTCGCCTGTTCCTTCGTGCTGTCTATCAGGGACTGAAATGCGTTCGACAGCTTGACAATCTCGTCCATATCGCTGTTTTCAATTTCAATTTCCAGATCTCCGAGCGCCAGCTTTTCGGCGGCGGAAGATATTTTCTGGATAGGCCTGGCTATCCGGTCGGTCAAAGATCGGGCTATAAACGGGGATGCGGCCAACGAGAACAGGACCAGCACAAGAACCGAGAGTTGCGCGACCGTCGTAACGACGTCCATATTGCTACGCTTTGCGTTAGCGTCCGCTTTGGCTTCGGAGATCAGATTGCTGAAGTCGGTTTCGAGGGCGTCGCCCAGTTCAACGCTTTCAAGCATAAGAGATACGGCTTCGTTCAACTTACCGCTTTCCACGTTTGACAAGATTGCTGTAATCTCGTTTTTGTAATAATTCCAGTCTCTGATTAAAGCGGCAAAACTGTCACTGTTTTCCAGAGATACGGCCGCCTTGTAGTCCTCGAGTCCCCGGTCAACGGTCTGGATGTCTTCCTTGAGGAGATTCGTGCTCCTTTCGACCTGGTCGCTGTTTACGGAGTCTTCCCGTTTTTCTTCCAGTTCGCTTACGGTTTGTGTAGCCGATGTAACCATGTCCGCAACATTATCGTCGCTGGCTACGAAGAGAAGCTGTGTCAGCCTGTTGCGGACGCTTTGAAATTCCGCAAACGTGTTGCTGATGGTGGTCAGTCCCAAAATGTTCTCATTGTACAGATCCTCCGCACTGCCTCCGACCAGTTGCAGACTCACAACGCCAAATGTGCCGATGATGACGCCCAATAAAGCAAGGATTAAAAAACTGAATCTTAGTTTGGAAGCGATGCTTTTTTTCCCAATCCTACCTCTCATAATAAACCCATTCCATATTCTGATTTTGACTGCCACTTTTTGTACGTATTTGTTACATATTATCAAAAGTTGTTTTCACAATCAAGCCATGACATGAGCGTAAAGTGTTAAATTTTAGTGAACTTTGTCGAAACGGGAGATTTACAGCGATGAAAATGTGCTTCAACATTTATGCGGATTAACGGTGTGCGCGAATTCAACCTTCCTTAAATAGCTGCATAGGATGTGTTGAGAAAAATGCAGTATTATGTTGAGAGGTGCAGATATGACGCGACTGATTAAGAGGATAAGTCTGATTTGCCTGGTAATTCTGTGCGCCGCGGCCTTCCTTGCCGGATGCAATACGCAGGAAGACAATAATATAACTTTGCTCGCATCAAACCCGGGGGGCAATGAAGTGAGTACTTTTTCGGTTGTCAATCCGGATATGACGCTGTCTCCCTTCGTCATCCCAAACAATAGGGTGTTTATCATAACAGATATGGATATTACCTTTGCGAACGCAGCTCCCGACAGAATTGTTTATGTCCAGCTCCTGTTGTTCGGCGGGGACACGCTGGCATCGTTCCAGGACGCGACAATAGCCGATGCAAACGGAGACGGAGGGCTGCATGCAAGTTTGGAATCGGGAGTAAAAATCAATCAGAACACGTCGTTCGGCGTCAGAGCGACGTCCGGCGACGCTCCCAATCCCAGCGGGATAGTCGTCAACTTGCACGGATACTTTGAATAAGTCCGCGAAGTTGCCCGGAAATTGATAAAGCCGTTACAGCATGCGATGTGGCGGCTTTTTCCTGTTCTTTATTGCCTGTTTATGTTTGCATTTCAGTTTATTTCGATTATTATATTATTAATAACGGCTGATATAAATGTGAGCATTGTGCCGGTCGGAGCGATATTCGGAAGAATCGCGATATGCATGCAGCCTGGCCTCGGCACGGCAAGCATTCCGTTGGTTTCTGCATTTATCTTCCGCAATACTTTCAGGAGCATGGCCGCTTCCGCCATATTTACTTAATAACAGCGAGCTTTATACTATAACTGGTTCCCTGACAAAGGGCTGCTAAAAATGTGCAGATGATAAAATAGAATTACACGTAATGATATAACATTTAAATGAAATGGGTAATTAAATAGGGCTAAAGAGCCGAATCGGAAAAAGTAAGAAATTGCAAGGAGGATATTATGAAAATCAAAGCGTACACAAAGGTGGCAAACGAGGGTTGGACGGCGCTGGCGTTTGACATCGCGCATCCGAAGGGCGACATTTCGCCGTCGGATTTTGCAATCAGTATTGAAGAAAGGGGAGCGGTGCGGGAAAACGCGAGCAGGGTGACCGACGTGACCGCCACGGCCGAAGGAATCCATATTAACGTCGAGCCTTTTGCATTCCGCAAGTTCAGGATAACCGGATCGGGCGCGGCTTCGGGGATCTCCTTCTGCCGGGATGATGTTTCCGAAGTAAAGACCGAGTGGGCCGATCTGTTCGAGGCAAGATACGAGATCGGAGTGCATTACCGGCTTTATTCCCCGGAATCCTACGGTCCGCGCCCGCTGGTGCTCTTTTTGCATGGGGGCGGCGAATGCGGCAGCGACAACTGGGCACAGATGGTTGGAACGCTGGGAGCCGCCCGCATAGCGGAAGATTACCCCGACGTATATGTGATGGCCCCTCAGGCGCCCCGCGGCCTGATGATTCAGCCGGACGGCAGGCCGAAGATGCCGAGGACCTTCGCCGAAAGCGACATAAGAGGAGAAACAGGATGGCACCGGAGATACCTTGCCTCCATATGCGACATTATCCGGGGAATGGTATCCGAAGGCAAGGTCGATCCGGAGAGGATCTATGTAACGGGATTGTCCATGGGCGGAGCCGGAACCATTCGGGCGCTTTCTGTCGGCAGCGATCTGTTTGCCGCGGCCGTACCCATTTGCCCCACGATGACTCCCGAAACCTACGGAATCCTCTGCGGACTTGTCCATATGAAGATATGGATCGCATCGGCTTACGTCGACCATACCATATATCGCCATAAGTATTTAGTCGACGGGATCATGAAGCTCAAGGATTACGGCAATAAAAACGCAAGGCTCACTCTTTACTCCCCTGAAGATCTTGAAAAGTACGGCATAGCCACCGACCCCGACATGCCGCTTGATCAAAGGTTCAGCGCGAACCACGCGTCATGGATACTCGTGTATAACAACGAGGAAGGCATTATGGACTGGCTTATGAGCCAGAAGAAGCAGTAAACAGTTTGTATAAATTCGATATATCCTGAATCATGGAACCAGCCGGAGAGATAATGCTTCTCTTCGGCTGGTTTTCCTACCGAAAAGCAAAGCTGTCAGGAATAAAACAGGGTATGAGTGTATATAAAACAGGTGGTTAATGTGAGAGCTCCTATTGCGGACTATGTGCGGGCACATAACAGGAATCGAAAATTTGTTCGATTTTTTATTGATATCGACGCCGTATTGTGGTAGAATATAGTAGGTTCCCGCCCCCGGAGAATGAGGACTGTCCGGTTTCCCGAAGTTCTTCCGGGATCCTTTGTCTATGGAGCATAACCAATGGAACGAGTTATACTTCACTGCGACATGAACAATTTCTTCGCGACGGTCGAGGAAAAGTACGACCCTTCGCTTCGAAAAGTGCCGTTCGCCGTCTGCGGCGACCCCGAGATGCGGCACAGCATCGTTTTGGCCAAAAACAGCCTCGCAAAAAGGGCCGGGGTCATCACCGGGCTTAGCTATCGCCAGGCGAAGGAGATATGTCCCGGCCTGTGTTATGTAAGGGCAAACATGCCCCGGTATCTTAACGAGGCCAAAATCGCGAGAAAAACATATCTTAAATACACAGACACCATCATTCCTTACGGGCTGGACGAAGCCTGGATAGACCTTACCGAAACCGGGGTATCCATTGACGAGGGAAGACAGATCGCCGACCTGATCCGCCTGGAAATAATGTACTCTCAGGGACTGAGCGCGTCCGTCGGCGTTAGCGACAACCTGATCTTCTCAAAGCTCGGAAGCGACTTCAAAAAGCCGAACGCCACCACCGTAATATCAAAGATGAACTACCGGCAGCTTGTGTGGCCGCTTCCCGCGTCCGACCTCCTTTTTGTCGGAGAGAAAAGAAAAAGGATCCTCGCCGGCGCCGGCATCAACACTATCGGAGACATCGCGCAGGCGAATCCGGAAACCCTGAAAAGGCTTCTCGGCAAAGTCGGGTACGACATATGGCGCTTCGCAAACGGTGACGACCGGAGCTTCCATCCCGAAAACGACGTCATGGAAAGCATCGGCAACACCATCACGCCGCCCGAAGACCTCCATTCGAACGAGGATGCCAGCGCCATCATCTACCTTATCGTCAATTCCATCTGCGCAAGGCTAAAAAAGCACAACCTGAAAGCATTCAGCATCAGCATCACCATGAAGGACAACAGGTTCAATTCGGTCACCCGCCAATGCAGCACGTCCTATCCCACAAGCAATGTCAACTATATCTTCAACCGGGCGTTCGGGCTTTTCCTGCGCCATTATTCATGGGTAAACCCCTTGCGCTCCGTCGGTGTGAGGGTGGGCAACCTGATCACGCGCGAGTTTGAGCAGCTTTCCCTCTTTGAAACCGACGAATGCGAAATCTGCGTCGACATCGACGAAAGGGTAAAAAAGCTGACTTCCCGTTTGGGTAAGCTCAACGTGGAATCAAGCGTGTTTTCCGAAGATCTGCTTTCATAAGGAGTATTTGTACGATAAAAAAGGTGACAAATTACTTGTTTGGCGATATTATTATATTATCAGGTATATTATCGGGCTATTATCATGCTATTGTGGGTACGGCTCATGCCGTGACATTATTTAGGGGGATGAGCGCAAGCTATGTGCGGCCGATACACCGTCCTTACCGAAGACGAAATCATCGAAGTACGCGAAATCCTGAGCGAGCTCTCCCTGCGCATAGTCAGGGACGAGTTTAATGATTATGACGAAGAAAGCGCCTATAGCGGCGGGACTGGAGAAGTCTTTCCGACAAATCGGGCTCCCGTCGTTACCAGGCATGACGAAGGAGTCGCGTTTGAGAGCTGCAAATGGGGCTTTCGGAAATGGAACAGCCCCGGAGTCATCATTAATGCCCGGTGTGAGTCGCTCAGGAGCAAAAGGTCCTTTTCAAGATATTTGGAGACCGGCCGCTGCGTTGTTCCCGCGGGTGAGTTCTTTGAATGGGGAATGGCTGCGGGCGCCGACTCCGCCGGCAAGAAAAAACACTATGCGAAAGACAGGGAGGGCAACCTTCTGTTTATGGCGGGTCTGTATCGCGACGTCAGGGACGAAAACGGAGCCGGCATGATCAGGGAGTTTGTCATCATCACGAAGGAAGCGACCGGAGAGATGGCAAGGATCCACGACAGGATGCCCGTCCTTCTTCGCGTGGACCAGATAGAGCCATGGCTTACCGGACGGCTGACCCCCGAAGACCTTGAAAAGCTTGAATACGACGTGGTTGTCAACCCATGCGAAGACGGCGGCGCCGACATTCAAATATCTCTGTTTTAGGAGCCGGTGTGTGGATTTATGAGCGAGAACGCCGATTATAAAAAGTACGAACCGTTCAAAATTCCCGGCAGACAGCAGAATCAGGGCGAAGGGAGCCCGCAGGCGGGGCAGGACGCTCCTGCGAAGCCCGAACCGTCCCTCAGCGACGGGATGTTTTATGAGATCGAGTACGGTTCCCATCCCATACCGGGTGTCGGCAGGTTCGTGAGGAAGCCTCAGCAAATCGTAAAGCCGGCCAATGCAGAGGGTTCTTCCGAAAAGGACGAAATCCGCGCCCTTTTCGACCGCATGAGGGAAATCGCCAGGGCATATCGCGCCGTCCACGATTTCTCCAGGTTTTTCGACAGGCGGGTTCAGTCGGAAAACGCCGCGATCTTTTATAAACAGGGCATGTTTATGAAGGATTTCTCCGACGATTTCCCGGAGAAGGCCCCGTTTTCGCAATATTATCCGTTTTATCAGATGATGGGCTACAGGCAGCTCCGGACGTACTTCACCTGGCGCACGGAGGTTAGGAAAGGCAGCGTTTCGGACACATCCCTGTCCTATGTCTTCCTCTATATCTATGAGCTTCTGAACAACATCGGCGTTGAAAACCCGCAGGAAGGCCTGGAAAAGCTGATGTTTTTCTGGACTGCCTTCAGGCTTATCAATAAAGCCGTCGATAAATATATACTGAAGTGGCTTAAGGATTATCATGTCTATTACGAGCTTCCGCAATCATTCAAGGAGTTTGTGACGGCTAACACCCTCACGGAACACTATCCAGAAATAGTGGACACAGACGATGATTTCGATCTGTTCTGCGCCGTCTCCAAATACGATATGCGAAAGTCGTCTTTCTTCACCGACGACAGGAAGGAGCTCGTTACCGGGTGCTTCCGCTTTGTAACGGACAGGCTGAGGCGGATTTTTTCGGAGAACGGCATTACTTTTGACGATACGATATTTAATCCGTCAAGAAAGATGTCGGAATGGACGCCTTTCAGGGGTGCTCTTTTTTACAACTGGCTGAAGCAGCCCGACAGGCGCGTCATTCTCTCGGCAAACGAGGTGTATGTTTGCTCCCGGAACAGATGGACGTTCAGCACGGTCGTCGCCTCCGAGGGCGGAAGGCAGCTCATCGGCTACGTAATGAAGCAGACGGAAGCCGCACTGAGAAATATCACGAAGTATAAATACAAACTCACCGCCAATATCGACACGGTTACCCATCCGGTGGCCGGAAAGCTGAGGCAAGCGGGTTTGTCCCTTGAAAGCATCATAAACGACGCAGTTAAGGAGTATTACCGGGAAGCGACAAAGATTGTCGTAAAGGTGGATTTCAGCAAACTGTCGCTTATCAGGGAAGAGGCACTTGTCACGCAGGAGAAGCTGACGGTGGAAGAGCAGGAGGACCGGCCGTTCCCGGAGATGGCTCTCCGTGATTTCCCGTTGACCGCCCCGCAGGAGATGCCGGCCGCGGAAGACGACCCCGCCTCCGTGGACGACGAGTGGGAAGTATTGAAAAACGCCCTCACGGAAACCGAGATAAAAGCCCTGTCGGCAATGCTGAACGAAGGGACGAGCCTTAAGGAATTTGCCGACGGGTGCGGCGTGATGCTGGAGGTGCTTGCTGACGGCATCAACGAAAAAGCGATGGACTATATCGGCGACGGCTTGCTCGATGAAGAGTTTGAAATATACGAAGACTATAAAGATCACGTAAAGGGAATGGTAGGATGAGCACGGTATATCAAGTCCCGAACAGGATAGCGAATATTTTGCTTAACGCTCTGAAAGGCGGAGTCGTGCCGCGGGTGGGCCTCGAGTATATAACGGTGGGAAGGGCCCAGGAGATTTCCGCCATCCTTCACGATATCGAAATGATAGAGGAGGGAGGCGCTTCCTTCCGTTTCATCGTCGGCAAATACGGCAGCGGCAAGAGCTTTCTGCTCCAGACCATCCGCAATTACGCCACGGCAAAAGGCTTCGCCGTGGTGGACGCCGATCTTTCGCCCGAGCGCCGTTTCGCCGGTACGAAAGGGCAGGGACTTGCCACATACAGGGAGCTTATCAAGAACCTCTCCACAAAGTCCAAGCCGGACGGCGGAGCCCTTCCGCTGATACTCGAAAAATGGATTTCCGGCATTCAGGCCGCCGTCAAAGCCGAGACCAACGCGGACGGCGCCGAGTTTGACGACCTTGTCGAAAGACGGATATATGCCGTGGCGAGCTCCCTTGAGGGCATGGTAAACGGTTTTGAGTTCGCAAAGGCGGTGGTAACTTATTGGAACGCCTATAAGCAGGACGATGCGGCCACGAAATCCAACGTGCTGAAATGGTTCAGGGGCGAATACCAGTCGCGGAAAGAGGCAAGGGACGATCTGGGGATTAATTTCATCGTCACAGACGAAACGTGGTACGATTTTCTTAAGATATTCGCCGTGTTTCTTGTGGGAGCGGGATATAAAGGGCTGCTTGTACTTATCGACGAGCTGGTAAACATCTTCAAAATTCCGAACTCCGTCACAAGGGCGAATAATTATGAAAAGATCCTCACTATGTACAACGACGTGCTTCAGGGCAAGGCAAGCCATATCGGATTTCTGATGGGCGCCACGCCGCAGTGCATCGAAGACCGGTACAAGGGCGTTTTCAGCTATGAGGCGCTCCGCTCGCGCCTGGCGGAGGGACATTTCTCTTCCGCCGACGTAAAGGACCTTACCGCTCCGATCATCAGGCTTCAGTTGCTCTCACAGGAAGAGATGTATGTACTTGTGGAGAAGCTCCTCAACATCCATGCCCAGCTTTATAACTATACTCCTTCCCTGTCGCACGATGATCTGGTTTACTTCCTGACGGTGGAATATAACCGGGTCGGCGCCGAAACGCATATAACCCCCAGGGAAATAATACGCGATTTCATCGAGCTCATCAACATCCTGCACCAGAACCCCCAGAAAACCGTTTCGGAAATTCTGGGCAGCAACAGCTTTGAAATGGCGAAGGGCGGTCTCAGCGACGAGGACATACACAGCGAATTTCAGGAGTTTGAAATTTAAGGCATGTTCGGGAACATCCGGGCGCTTTATGCCGGTGTCCGGTAATTATTAGGCGTATTATCAGGAATTTGAGGTATAAGGATCATGGACGTGTTCAGCAGGCTCGCCCCTTTTATTCAGGATTTCATTTATCAAAACGGCTGGGAAGAATTGCGCGGGATCCAGGTTGCCGCCTGTGAAGTGATTTTCGACAGCGACGATAATCTGCTGCTCTCATCCGGCACGGCTTCCGGAAAGACGGAAGCGGCGTTTCTTCCCGTTTTGACGGAGCTGTACAACAATCCGTCGCGCTCCGTCGGCGTTATGTATATCTCGCCGCTGAAAGCGCTGATTAACGACCAGTTCAAGCGATTGGGACAGCTGCTTCTGGATTCGAACATACCCGTAACGAAATGGCATGGCGACGCGTCCCAGACCCAGAAGAACAAGCTCGTAAAAAATCCGGAAGGTCTGCTGCAGATCACGCCGGAATCTTTGGAGAGCCTGATCACGAACAAGCGCGGAGCATGCCTGTCGATGTTTTCCGACCTGCGGTTCGTCATAATCGACGAGGTCCATTATTTTATGCGCGACGTCCGGGGGCTGCAGCTTTTATGCGTTCTTGAGCGGCTCAAACAGCTGACCGGCGTCAATCCGCGGAGGATTGGCCTTTCGGCCACACTGGGCGACGTATCCCTGGCCCAGGATTGGCTGAACACGGGGACGGGGCGCAAGTGCGCGGCTCCGATCACGGACGTGGGGAAGAAGAAAGTCAGGCTGCATGTAGAACGCTTCGTAAATTACGCGGAGGAGCGCGATCTCGTTGAAAGAGACGCAAGCGGCAATGTTGTAAACGTCTATACCGGAGATATGGGCGATCGAGAGCATCATGAGTACCTTTTCAAACATACGCTTGACAAGAAGACCATCATCTTTACCAACAGCCGGGAAGAGACCGAGTTCATCATGGCGAACCTGCGGGAAATCGCCTTAAGAAACAAAGCGCCCGACGTATATAGGGTGCATCATGGCAACGTGTCGGCCCTGCTGCGCGAAAATACCGAGGATGAGATGAAATCCGCCGATGAAAAGATCGTCACCGGGGCGACGGTAACGCTGGAGCTGGGCATCGACATCGGTTCTCTCGACCAGGTCGTCCAGGTCGGCGCGCCCATCAACGTTTCGAGCTTCGCCCAGAGGCTGGGGAGGTGCGGAAGGCGCGGCCAGGTCCCGCAAATACTGTTCACTTTTGTCGAAAGCATAAGGATAAATTCGGACGATGTCCTCGGTCCCATAAACTGGGAGTTTATACGCACCATTGCCATAATCGAGCTATATCTCAAAGATCACTGGCTTGAGCCCATTCCCCCGCAGCACCATGCGTATAACATCCTTTATCATCAGACGATGAGCTGCCTGAAATCGAACGGTGAAATGTCTCCTGCGGCGCTTGCTCAGACAGTCCTTTCTTTGGGATGCTTCAGTAATATAACTCAGGACGATTATAAAAAACTGTTATTACACCTGATTAATATAGATCAGATTCAACGGACCGAACGCGGAGGACTGATCATCGGACGCGAAGGGGAAAAGGTCGTCAACAGCCATAAGTTTCTGACCGTGTTCGAAGCTCCGGAATACCTGCTCGTCAAAGACGAAAGCCGGACCATCGGCACCGTGGACAAGGTATATCCGGTCGGCGTCCGCTTCGCATTGGCGGGAAGAGCGTGGGAAACGGTGGACGTAAACGTGAAGTCGAAAGTAATTTTTGTAAAGCCTGTTCCGGGCATATCTGTGGTTGACTGGAACGTGGATTTCAACGTCGAGCTGCACACCGTCCTTGTACGGAAAATACGCAGCGTCCTGAAGGGCGACGACACGTATCCGTACCTCAGCCCCCGCTGTCAGGAACGGTTGGCCGAGATCCGGTATATTGCCCGCAACAGCGGCATTCTGGATAATCTTGTAACCCCGCTGTCCGACAGGAAGTATGCAGTGTTTCCCTGGGTGGGGACAAGGCAGATCGTAACGCTGAACTACGCTTTGCGTCAGAGACATGTCAAAAGCAATCACCCGTGGATAACATGCGTTTATCTCGAAGTGATTTTTAACGGGACGAAAGAGGAGCTGGAGGAAATAATCCGCGACATTCTCGAAAGCGACCCTGACCTTTACGATTTTCCTCTTCCCGAGAAGGTGCAGATCGACGGCAAATATAACGAGTTCGTTCCGCTCGAGCTGTTAAGAAAGCAGTTCATAGAGGATTACCTCGATTTCGAGGGGCTGAAGGAAGCTCTTGAAAAACCGCTTGAATAGCAGACATTACCGTGCGGTGTAGTAAAGAGCATAAAACGGTAAAAGCATTGCGAAAATCAGAAAAGCGTCGGTTACCCGGCGCTTTTCAAATGTACAGATCATTCAGTGCTTTGTATTCATACTTGTCCGATACACTGATGCCGACAGAGAATATACGATGTATCATCTGTCACATCGTTGCTCTTTTGCATTCTTCTATGGCCTGATGCATGCTTGTAAAGAAATCGCTGTATCTTATGGGCTCATCCGGGATTTTTGTGTACGCCGCCCGGAGCGAGAGTTCGATTTTTCGGTCTTTGTGCTCGATTGCTTCACAGTTGCGGCTAAGGACTTTTTTCGCGAGCTCCTCGGTGGCATCCAGGTTGTCCAAACCGGTGACGAGCGCGAACTCATCGCTGCCGATCCTTAACATCAGCATGTCGTCGCCTCTGGCCTCGTCGATCCTTTTTGCGGCTTCGGCAATAGCCAAATCGCCCGCGGCTCTGGAGATACCGTTGATGTGCGTGAGGTTGACGATGTCGAAGCATATCACGTAAGTACCTTTCATGCTTTTGAAAACGTCATATGCGTCGGCAATATCTACTTTCTTTCTGGCCAAGCTGAAATCATCTCCTTCTACATATTGGTAATTGATTTTTGGGAAAATGGCGGAAAACTTCCACTCTTTTCCGTATGCCGAGGGTGAAACGTTCCAAACCTTCTTAAAGGCCCTGCAGAAAGTCTCCGGTGAATTGAACTGGTACTTGTATGCAATCTCGGTGATTGACAATCGGGTGTTTAAAATATCGGCGGCCGCCAGTGATATACGCCTTTTAATTATGTATTCTTTTATGCTCAGGAGAAGAGCGTATCGGAATAACTTCTGCAAGCTTGAGAGTGATACAAAGCAATAATCTGCAATCATCTGAGGACTCAACCGGTTGTATATATTATCCTCTATTGCAGTAGTCAATAGAAATTGGACACGAAATTCAGAAAATGTATTCGTAAATATAACTAACGGACACCAGCAACAGCGGAATAGGACTCACGGTATTGCTTCGGCGTCAAGTAGTTCAAAG
>Ga0134099_1000503_pt1 | contig 45887 bp, 46 predicted proteins | sample 10_taG_2_FD_105482 | JGI IMG/M metagenome (GOLD analysis project Ga0134099, IMG submission 105482) | Switchgrass degrading microbial communities from high solid loading bioreactors in New Hampshire, USA - 10_41_5_180_A2 metaG | ecosystem: Engineered > Bioreactor > Semi-continuous > Anaerobic >...
AATCCTGAGGGAAGAATGGGGTTTTGAAGGTTACGTGGTATCGGACTGCGGAGCAATCGATGATATACACAAGCATCATAAGGTAACCAGTACTCCCGAAGAATCGGCGGCATTGGCCGTCAATTCGGGATGCGACCTCAATTGCGGCAGGACCTTCGAAAGCCTGGTTAATGCCGTTAAACAGGGGCTCATATCAGAAGAAGCAATAGACAGGGCTGTAAAGCGCCTTTTCAGGGCACGGTTCAAACTGGGAATGTTTGATCCGCCGGAAAAAGTGCCTTATGCCCGGATACCCTACGAAGTAAATGACAGCGAGGAGCATCGGAAACTTGCCCTTGAAATGGCAAGGGAGTCGATGGTACTGCTGAAAAACGAAGGCGGCCTGCTGCCTCTTAAGAAGGACCTGAAAGCAATTGCGGTAATCGGCCCGAATGCGGATGAGCTGAAGGTTCTGCTTGGCAATTATAACGGCATGCCTTCAAGATATGTGACTGCCCTTGAAGGTATACGCAGAAAGGTTTCAACCGGAACAAGGGTATATTATGCCCAGGGCTGCGATCTTACAAATGCAGAGGATACATCATGGGGACCCAGGGCAACGGCAGGGTTTGCGGAAGCATTGGCTGCCGCTGAACGGGCTGACGTGGTGATCATGTGCCTGGGACTTTCACCGGACCTGGAAGGCGAAGAAGGCAATACACCCAAGTCGAAAGCAGGCGGCGACAGGACCGGCCTGGACCTGCCCGGTATGCAGAAAGAACTTCTGAAAGCTGTAGTTGCTACAGGCAAGCCCGTTGTGCTCGTGCTTTTCAGCGGAAGCCCGTTGGCCGTAAACTGGGCTCATGAAAACGTTCCTGCGATACTGCAGGCATGGTATCCGGGAGAGGAAGGCGGTACTGCAATCGCCGACGTACTTTTCGGTGATTACTGTCCCGGCGGAAGGCTGCCCGTTACCTTTGTCAAATCCCTCGAGCAGCTTCCCCCGTTTACCGATTACAGCATGAAGGGAAGAACCTACAGGTACATGGAGGATGAGCCGCTGTATCCTTTTGGTTACGGGTTAAGCTATACGGCTTTTGAGTACAGCAATCTGAGGCTTGATGCCGATAAGGTACAGGCGGGGCAGTCTGTCACGGTTTCGGTGGATGTGAAAAATACCGGGGAAATGGCCGGAGACGAAGTAGTGCAGCTGTATCTCAAGGATTTGGAAGCCTCTGTTGATGTTCCTGTCCATGAGCTTAAAGGATTTTCAAGAATCAGGCTTCAGCCCGGTGAGAGCAAAACGGTTTCCTTTGAGATTACTCCGAGGCAGATGGCACTGATAGACAATGACGGCATATGCATCCTTGAACCGGGCAGATTCAGGGTGACGGTCGGAGGCAGGCAGCCGGACAGGAGAAGCGAAGGGCTTGCAGGCACCGCTGTCCTGTCGGCGGAATTCGAGGTAACAGGAGAAAAAATTGAGCTGGAATATTAATAAGATAATTTCAAAGAATACGCATAATTAATTAACGCGCATTAGCAGCCGGTTCCCGAGCAGCCGGCTGCTATTACTGACAGGATGTTTTAATCAGGTTGCTGTTCGCATACTGTTCCTCTAAGGAACACTTTCCGGATATCACTGTATAAACGCTGAAAATGATACCGGGATAAACTCATTGTCACAGTTTTTTGTAAAAACTTCCATTAATCCGTCTGTTATATCCCGGGAAAATGCATATCCTTTTTCTTCAAAGTATTGCGCCATATTCCCGGGATCTCTTATAAAAGTGAGTATAAGAAAGTAATTTCCATGTTTTAGTTCAAGTAAATGGCTTGACGTTAATTGTTCACGTATAAAAATATACAACAAAAATCAGTGTCAGGATTGTGAATAATATTCTTTTTGCTTTTTCCACATCTGTTTTCATTTCAATCATCCCTAAAATTATATTGCATATATAGATTATACCAGTTATAGTCTAAAGTAGTGATGTAATTTTTGTTGAATCTTAATGACAAGAGTAACCACAATATAAATACATGCTTTATTAATAAACCCAGGAACAATAAAAAGAAGATTCCATAGAGTGGCTACCAGTAATGGAATGACATTTTCGGAGCAACCCGGCAAGTATAAAAATAACCAGGAGGAAAAAAGACGGGGCGGCTGTTTCATAGTTGTATGTTAAAAGTAAAAGTCAGTATATTTTTTATATAGACAGTCCGGTAAATAATGTTTATGTTTATGGCAGGAAGGTAGTTAAAATGTCGTTTTATAGTTTATTAAAATCCAGAAGAAGTATAAGAAAATTTCAGAACAAACAGGTGGAAAAAGAAAAAATAGAGGTTATTTTGAAGAGTGCTTTATTATCGCCCTCATCCCGTTCCAGAAGACCCTGGGAATTTATAGTAGTTACAGATAAAGATATATTGAATGCTCTTTCAAAGTGCAGGGAGCACAGTTCCTCTTTTTTGGCGGACGCTCCGTTGGGTATTGTTGTTATTGCAGATCCGAATGCCTGTGATGTATGGGTGGAAGATGCTTCAATAGCATCAATTATAATTCAGCTGGCAGCCCAGTCACTGGGGCTGGGTTCGTGCTGGATCCAGGCCAGGGAAAGATACCATGCCGGTAATACAAAAGCAGGAGACTATATAAAAAATATTCTGGGAATACCTGAAAAGTACGAAGTTGAATGCATGGTAGCCATAGGGTATCCCGCGGAAGAAAAGAAACCATATGACGACAGCCAGTTGGAATATGATAAGATACATTACGAGAGATATTGATAATAGTGCTTATCAGGCGTTTTGTGCTTAGCAGTGTCAAAAACAGCTAAAAAGGACTAAAGCCCAATATTTATCCTGTAAGAAAAAAAGAAGCAAAAAGCCCTGCAATTTAATTTGTAATTAATAAAGCATTTTCGGCAGTTTGGTACAGCCGTGAGTTTATACTGTGAATCATGTAATAAATTATATAAAGGGGTTAGTATATGGAAAAGTACAATAAAATCAGGGCTGTATTTGAAGCCAGTTCAAACAGGGATATTGCAGTTCAGATGGAAGCATACATGCGAAACCAGTTTCGGTTTTACGGCATTAAGACACCTCTGCGGAGGGCAATATCAAAGGATTTTATAAATGCTGATAAAAAGAGTAGAACCATTGACTGGGAGTTTCTTGATCGATGCTGGGAAGACGAGCACCGGGAGATGCAGTACTTTGTGCTGGATTACCTGCGAGCAATGCAGAAATACCTTAGATTCGAAGACATACCGCGTATTGAACGGTACATTAAAACCAAACAGTGGTGGGATACGATAGACGGTCTTGACAGGATAGTCGGAAATATTGGTTTGGCTGATGAGAGGGTAAACGATCTGATGCTTAGCTGGTCAAAAGCTGATGACATATGGTTTCGCAGGATTGCAATAGATCATCAGATAGGAAGAAAGGAAAAAACCAATACTGCACTGTTTGAAAAAATTATACTGAACAATCTCGGAAGCAGCGAGTTTTTCATTAACAAGGCAATCGGATGGAGCCTGAGGGAATATTCAAAGACAAATCCTGAATGGGTACGGGATTTTATTGTCAAAAACAGGGACAGAATGAGCAGCCTCAGTATACGGGAAGCAAGCAAATATTTATAATGTTATCCCGGAAATGAAAGTCTTAATTATGAACTAATTGTATCCTTTACAAATAATTTTACAATACACGCTGCAATAATTCCTATGACGGCGGTAAAATAAAAACCTGCATCAAGACTTACGTTATCGCTTATAAATCCGACCACTACGGGTCCTGCGAACATTCCCAGACCATATATGGCCTGAAAGAATCCCATCGCGCTGCCCCTTTTGTTTTCTTCAACATTTTTAATGCAAAGTCCCATAAGCAGCGGTATTGTAACACCTTTTCCAAACCCGCCTATAACCTGTGTTACAATAAGTACAGCCAAGCTTTTGACAAACGGGATGGATAAACAGGATAAGGCTGTTACTGCAAAACCCAGAAAAAGGGTTTTTCTTTCACCAAGTTTTCCTGCAAAAAAAGAACCGCTCAGTGCGCCTGCGGGTATCCCGGGAAGGATTGACAGGGTTGAAAGCAGTCCAAGAAGAACGCTGTTTGCTCCCAGAGATTCCGCGATGATGGGTGTAAAACCGTAAACAGTCGCGTAGGAGATAAACTGTGAAAGTATCGCCAAAACAGACATAACAATAAGGTTTCCGGATTTGCATATTGACAGCAGCTCTTTGAATGAAACGGGTTTTCTGCTTATTTCACGGTTTTCCCTGATAAACAATCCGAGGATTACAGCCAGCACTGCCGCAGACGCAGCAAGAAGAAAAGAACTCCTGGCACCGTATATTTCAGCAGCATTGCTTCCAGCAAACATAGCCAGAACCTGGCCGAGATTGTTCGCCGCCAGTATATATCCTGTAGCCTTTGGTGCCTCATCGCTTCTGTAATAACTTGAAAACAGAACTGAAAATGTAACCCATGAAGCTGCAGCAACCCCTGCCAGTGTTCTGAAAATAAGCATTGCCCATGCACTGCTGAACAGCCAGAGTCCAACTCCGCTGATGATACTGAAAACAATACCAAGGATGATAAACAGTTTCCTTTTGTTCAGCCTGTCGGAAAGAATCCCCAACGGAATCCTTATAACCATCTGTGAAAAACCGTACGAGCCGATAATAATACCTACCATGCTGTGAGACACGCCTGAATTTTCAATGTATCCCGGGAATATCGGAACATATGTATACAATGAAAACCAGAAAAGCGATGTGGTTATGATAAAAATTACACGTTTAAGCTTTTCATTATGCATTATTTCACCCTTCATCATGCAAATTGGGGAAAATAATCCGCAGTTTCGGCCCGCCGGATTATGTATGCAAAACTTTTTTCATTATAGCATTTTTCCGCATTTCAGTATATAGTAATTTGTTTTTGCTGCCCTGACTTTAACCTTAAACAAATAAAAGCTCATGCAGCAAAAACGTTACTGCATAAGCTTTTATACCAAACAGGAGATCCAGTCAACAGAGAGCTTTTCATATATATACCTGGAAATCTCATGTGAATGTTTAGAATTACAAGATTCACAGTTTATTACCTGAATGCAGGCAGCCAGTTACCGTGGGCTTCAATCAAATCGTCCACCATGCTGACGATTTCATCAATGGTTAATTCTGAACCAGTGTGCGGATCAAGCATAGCAGCGTGGTAAATATGTTCTTTTTTTCGGGTTACGGCTGCTTCAATTGTAATAAGATGCACATTTATGTTTGTCATGTTCATTGCTGCCAGCTGAACCGGAAGTCTTCCCACATGGCACGGATGAATGCCCATCCCGTCAACCATGCACGGCACTTCAACACATGCCTCTTCAGGCAGATTTTCTATCAGTCTGCCTTTATTCAACACATTACCGCCGATTTTATATGGCTTATTGTTTACTATTGCATCAATGATATAGGAAGCATATTCTTTCGAGCGTTCGTGAGTCAGACTGGGGTTTTCAACAAGTTCATCCCTCATTTTTTTCCAATGCTCAATCTGGTTTACGCAGCGCCTGGGATATTCATCCAGCGGTATGTTGTACCTGTCGACTAATTCAGGATACTTGCTTTTGATGAAGAAATAATTATACTCGGCATTGTGTTCACTGGATTCGGTGCAGTAGTATCCAAACCTTTTTATATATTCAAACCTGACCATATCATCGTGTTTTTCCCTTTCGTTCTTTTCAACGGCTCTTCTTCTTATTTCAGGATACAAATCAACACCGTTCCTGTCATATATTTCAAGAAGCCATGCCATATGATTTATTCCTGCTATCAGCTCTCTGCGGCCTTCAAGCCTGTCTTCCATCCCAAGTGATTCCAGCAGTTTCTGCGAGCATACCTGCACGCTGTGGCATAAACCTGCGGTCTTCACAGGGGTGTATCTGAGCATATATCCTGTTAGTATGGACATTGGGTTGGTATAATTCAGAAAATATGCATCAGGGCAGACTTCTTCAATGTCACGGGCAAAATCCTCCAGAACGGGAATTGTTCTGAGTGCCCTCATAATGCCGCCGATACCAAGGGTGTCACCTATTGTCTGCCGCAGCCCATACTTCTTCGGGACTTCAAAATCAATTATCGTACACGGATCATATCCGCCGACCTGAATTGCGTTTATGACAAAGTCAGCAGATCTGAGTGCTTCCTTTCGTTGATCCACACCAAGGTATGTTTTAATTGTTGCGCGGTTATTGTTTATATTCCTATTCAGTGTGCGTATCATCAGTTCGGATTCCTTAAGACGTTCAGCGTCAATGTCATAAAGGCATATTTCGCTGTCACGCAGTGAATCGGTAGACAAACAGTCACCCAGCACATTTTTCGCAAAAATGGTACTTCCTGCACCCATAAATGTTATTTTGACCATATAATCAACCTCCTTTTGGTGACTATAATACTTTATTTACAGTAAATATAAAATTGAATTATGTCTTTTTTGTATGTTATAATGTCTCCATGAATGAAAAGAATCAAAATGATATTCCATTACTGAACAAAGGATTTCATGATATTAACCCCGTGCTATGCGGATGGCAGGACTGCCACAGCGGCCATTCGTTCGGACCGGCGATCAGGCAGTATTACCTCATTCATTATGTATTGGATGGAAAGGGTATATTTGAGCGGCAGGGTATAGTATACAGCCCGGGAAAGGGAAGCATGTTCTTAATCAGGCCGCATGAGTCGACTTTTTACAAAGCCGATATTGAAAATCCCTGGTCATATATATGGATAGGTTTCAACGGTGCCCGTGCCGGAGAATTAATTGAGGGATCGGGGTTTGATAAAAGTCCGGTTGTCTATTCACCAAGCTCGGCTTTTATTTTCAAGAACATGATATCTGCGAGCAAGATGGGGCAGTCTGCCGAGATATACCTGTGCGGCTTAATATTTGAGTTATTCGCGCGCTTAAAGGAAGAAAACGATGTAAATACCCGTACAGCACAAATTTATGCCAGAAGAGCTGAAAGTTATATTCAGTCCAACTATATGTATGATATAAGTGTAGCGGGAATTGCCAAAATGCTTGGTATTGACAGGAGATATCTCTACAGGCTGTTTGTTGAATATACGGGGATGTCACCCCAGAATTATATTTTAAAATGCAGACTGCGCAAAGCTGCGGAAATGTTAAGCAGGTATGACTGTACAGTGGGCGAGGCTGCAAGAAGTTGCGGGTATAAAGATATGTTTAATTTCTCAAACATGTTCAAAAAAGAGTACGGGATATCCCCTACGGAATACAAGAGAAAATTCTTCAGGCAGGAAACCGGGGACTAGCCTTTGCCTGAACCCATTGTAAATCCGAAAACGCACCCGCAGATTCCGCCTGCAATGTGTGCAAACTGGGATATATTGTCATTCGAGCTCAGACCGGCCATTACTTCTCTTCCTATATACAGCGAAGCGGTAATTATAAAGGTAAGTGGGATACTCCCTTTTTTTATATTGACAAATGAACTTAAAATAATCAGCATGAACGCAACACCGCTTGCTCCGAGCAAAGCCGTATCGAAAAAAATAATATTTAGTATGCCTGTGGCAAGGGCGGTTATCATAATCATGTAGAACATGTTCCTGGAACCGTATTTCATTTCCAGCATTGGTCCGACGAGAAGAATAATAAGAAAATTGTTTACAAAATGTTCCCAGTCCGCATGTCCCAGTACATGTCCGAAAAGCCGGATGTAGAAAAATATGTCGGTAAGGTTTCCCCTGTAAACCGAAAAAAGCATCCGTGTGGAGGCCATGTCCGTAAAATTGCCGATTACCAGTACAATCAGCGATAAAAATGTGTATGTAAGAATAACTGGGGAATTATAATGTATTCGCCTTAACAACTGATAACACTCCTCTGACCGGTATTTGCCGGAAAAATGTCATATATAATTTTAATATTTATGCCTCAGGTCCGCAACACGAAAGATGAAAGGCATATATAAATTTAATCAGAGTAAAAAGAAAAATATTGAAATATTTTATTTTAAATGATATTATATTCATATGAACAATTATTCATATGTTATGAGGTGACAATTTTGAAGGATACAGTATTTGAACCTGACAGATGTGACTGTGATGTTATACATGAGGAGACCGTAAATTTTGTCCGGGAAAGAATGCCGGCTGACGAGAATTTGTACGATCTGGCGGAGCTTTTTAAGGTTTTTGGAGATACGACGAGAATAAAAATCCTTTGCGCATTGGCGGAAAGCGAAATGTGCGTATGCGATATAGCCGTTCTTTTAAATATGACGCAGTCATCAATCTCCCACCAGCTAAGGATATTGAAACAGGCAAGGCTTGTAAGATACAGGCGGGAGGGGAAAGTGGTTTACTATTCCCTTGATGATGACCATGTAAAACAGATATTTAACCTGGGGCTTGTTCACCTGAATGAAAAGTAAAGTGAGGTTGTACCATGAAACAGAAAGAAGTTTTGTTGCTGGAAGGTTTAAACTGCTCACACTGTGCCGGTAAAATAGAAAAAGAGATTAATGATATAGAGGGCGTAAAGGCTACCCTTAATTTTGTGACAAAGGTCCTGACAATAGAGTATACCGGGGATAATGAAGATATCATAAAACTTGCGGAAGGAATTGTTCAAAGGCATGAGCCTGATGTAAAGGTTTCGAAATACCGGGATGATGATTTTGCCAAAAGGAAAAGCGCAAGTTCTTTTCAGATAAAGGGATTTATAGGGCCCAGGCAAATACTTTTCCTCATGGGCGCAGCGGTTTATGTGGCTGCGATGGTTTTACCCGTTTCAGGGACTGTCGAAAAGATGATGTTCATTGCAGGATATCTGCTGTTGGGCGGAGAAATTATATTCCGGGCTTTGACCAATATTTTCAGGGGTAAGGTATTTGACGAGAATTTTCTGATGTCCATAGCGACTATAGGTGCGATAGTAATAGGCGAATATGCCGAAGGTACGGCAGTAATGCTTTTTTACCAGATCGGGGAGTTTTTCCAGGACATTGCTCTCGAACGTTCCAGGAAATCCATCAGTGAGCTTGTGGATATAAGACCTGATTACGCAAACCTGCTTGTCAATGGTTCGATTACCAGGGTCTCGCCTGACAAAGTGCAAATCGGTGATATTATAGTTGTAAAACCCGGGGAACGGATTCCGCTGGACGGAACAGTGGAAGAAGGCAATTCCAGTCTTGATATGTCATCGCTTACAGGTGAATCGATTCCCAAAGCTGTCCGGGCAGGGCATGAGGTTTACTCAGGGTCGGTTAACATGGATGGGCTGCTGAAAATAAAGGTAACAAAACTGTTTCATGAATCCACAGCCGCAAAAATACTTGATCTTGTTCAGAATTCGTCAGCCAGGAAATCTCCAACCGAGAAATTTATAACACGGTTTGCAGGATGGTATACTCCTGCGGTTGTAATAACAGCCATATGTATTGCTCTGTTCCCGCCGCTGATTGCTGTGACTGCAGGTAAAAGCATTAACGGTGCTTCAGATTTCGGCAGTCTTTTTTCAGACTGGTTTTACAGGGCATTGATATTCCTCGTTGTATCCTGCCCGTGTGCACTCGTAATATCCATTCCCCTTGGCTTTTTCGGCGGGATAGGACTTGCTTCAAAAAACGGAATCCTGGTTAAGGGCGGCAATTACCTTGAAGCACTGACCTCCCTCGAAACAGTTGTTTTTGACAAAACCGGAACATTAACAAAGGGTGAGTTTGAAGTAACCAGCGTAATGCCTGCCGACGGAATGGATAAAGAGAAGCTTCTGAAAATAGCTTCGGCAGCTGAAAGGTATTCGAATCACCCGATTGCGAAAGCCATTGTTGCCGCATGTCCTCAGTCCGATGAAGACATTCCGGTGGAAGAACACCGGGAAATACCCGGTTTTGGTATTGTGGCCAGGTATGACGGACAGGAACTGATAATCGGAAACAAAAACTTAATGGATTCAGAGAAAATAACGGTTAATGCTACTTATACCGCCGGTTCGGTGGTCTATGTAGCAATTGACGGAAAATTTGCGGGAGCAATTGTTGTGGCTGATACTGAGAAACCGGATTCGAAGGAAACCATTGAGAAGCTCAGGAAAAAAGGCATTAAAACCGCGATGCTGACAGGGGATATAAAGGCGAATGCTGACGAAATGGCGGGAAAAATGGGTATTGATGAAGTATATTCTGAACTGCTGCCACAGCACAAGGTAGAAATACTTGAGAAACTTGTTGCCGTGAAAAACAAAAAAAGAAAAGTTGCCTATGTGGGAGACGGAATGAATGACGCTCCGGTTCTTGCAAGGGCGGATATAGGAATTGCAATGGGCGGTCTTGGAACAGATGCTGCAATTGAAGCGGCGGATATAGTCATAATGAATGATGAACCTGGTAAGCTTCTGACTGCAATCAGTATTGCCCATGAAACGAAAAAAGTTGTATATCAGAATATATTTATAGCATTTGCTGTCAAATTAATTGTGCTGGTACTGGGTGCCGGAGGTATGGCGACGATGTGGGAAGCGGTATTTGCAGACGTCGGTGTAGCCCTTATTGCTGTTATAAATGCAATGAGACTGATTAACATCCGCAGGCTGGATTAGCAAAAAAAGAAGCTGTCCCGGAAATCTGGGACAGCTTCTTTATGTTGTTGTCGACAATCGGAGTAATAGCCGGCGTCATCGACAAATTTCGTTTAATAGTCGTACCTTCTGTTATCATAGAATAAAAGCAGGAATAAAATGATGAAGAACAATACTTCAGCATTATCGCCGAAAAATCTTCTGAAACCTACGTTGTCCATATTTTGACCTCCTTATGTTAATCTAATACCATTTTATTTATCTGACCCGTTTTTGGTGACAGAATAATTCTCTTGTCACATCTTGTATATTCCTGAGAATTCCTGTAAAATATTATTAATATATTGTTAAAATATTTGTAATACAAATGATAAAATTATTGTTCGGAGGAAGGGTATGAAATTCAAAAGCGTAGCCATTGCCATCTGGGGCGTAGTAATATTGCTGGTTATACTGATTCCTATGCCCACTGTGTTAATGGATGTTTTGTTCATAATCAACATAACCATTTCCCTTCTTATACTGCTGAATTCCATATACGCCAAAGATGCCCTGTCAATGTCCTCTTTCCCCACCCTGTTACTGTTTACAACATTATACAGGCTGGCGCTGAATATTGCGGCTACAAGGCTTATTATAGGCCAGGGTGATGCAGGCAGGGTTGTAGAAAGTTTCGGTGAATTCGTAGGGGGCAATAATATAGTAGTCGGAGCGATAATATTCCTTGTAATAATGCTGGTACAGTTCCTTGTTATTACAAAGGGAGCCGAGCGCGTATCCGAAGTTGCGGCCAGATTTACCCTCGATGCAATGCCCGGTAAACAGATGGCGGTTGATGCCGACCTGAATGCCGGGTTGATTAATGAAGCCCAGGCAAAGGAACGGCGCAGAAATATACAGCGTGAAGCTGATTTTTACGGGTCGATGGACGGTGCCAGCAAGTTTGTTAAAAACGATGCCATTTTCGGATTTATAACCGTCGTTCTGAATGTAATAGGCGGATTTATCATGGGCATGATGCAGAACGGCGGAGCCTCATGGGAAGACATTCTGGAGAAGTATACAAAACTAACCATAGGTAACGGACTGGCAGTCCAGATACCCGCGCTTCTGATTTCGGTTGCAACGGGTATAATTGTAACAAGAGCGGCATCGGATGAGGAACTGAGCGAAGAAATTCTTTCGCAGATGTTTTCAGGTCCAAAAACTATGTTCATAGCGGCCGGTGCATGTTTTATCATGACATTTATCATTGGCCGGTTTTTTATGATTGTAATGGCCGGTTTGCTGGTATTACTGGGTATTCGCATGCAGAGTTCGGAAGAGAAAAAGATTAAACAGGATGAAATAGAGATGGAAGAGAAGACGGTGGAAGAAATCCGGAAACCGGAAAATGTCATATCCCTTCTTCATGTGGATCCCATTGAACTGGAGTTCGGTTATGGAATTATTCCGCTGGCTGATGTCAACCAGGGCGGAGATTTGCTGGACAGGGTTGTTATGATACGCAGGCAGCTTGCACTGGAACTGGGGATGATAGTTCCTGTCATTCGCCTTCGTGATAATATACAGTTGAACCCGAACCAGTATGTAATAAAGATTAAAGGTGTGGAAGTGGCAGGCGGTGAACTTCTGATGGATCATTTCCTGGCCATGAATCCGGGAACCGCAGAGGATGAGATAGACGGTATACCTACAACCGAACCTGCTTTTGGCCTTCCCGCAATGTGGATTACGGAAAACCAGAGGGATCGTGCCGAAATGCTGGGATATACCGTTGTTGATCCGCCGTCGGTAATTTCAACCCATATGACCGAAGTAATAAAAAGGCATGCCCACGAGCTGCTAAGTCGTCAGGATGTTCAAACCCTGCTGGACAGTGTAAAAAGCAATTACCCTGCAATAGTTGAGGAACTTGTTCCAAAACAGCTGAGCCTGGGAGAGGTTCAGAAGGTTTTGTGCAATCTGCTTCGTGAAGGGGTTTCAATACGGGATTTGGTTACAATCCTTGAAACATTGTTGGATTATGCTCCTGTTACAAGGGATACCGACATGCTTACCGAGTATGTGAGGCAGGCGCTTGGAAGGGCTATTACAAAAGCTTTTATAACACCTGACAATTCCGATGTTATAACCCTGGATCCCCAGCTGGAGCAGCTTATTATTGATTCTGTACATAAAACCGAAGCAGGCTCTTATTTGGCCATAGAACCGTCAGTGTCCAATAATATTATGCAGAACCTGTTAAAACTTGTTGAAAAAGTTGCACAGCTGGGCAAACAGCCCATAGTACTTGCTTCGCCCATGGTGCGCCTGTATTTTAAGAGATTCACCGAGCAAACCATCCCCAGTCTCGTGGTACTGTCATATAACGAACTGGATCCTTCAGTAAAGGTAAGATCTATCGGAATGGTAAAATGTACATGAACATAGTGAGAAATTATCCTTGTAAGGAATTATGATATGAAGTGATATATGGAGGGAATATGCGAATTCGTCGGTATACTGGCAAGGATATCCAGGAAGCAATGCTTAAGGTTAAAATGGATTTGGGCAGTGAAGCCGTTATTCTGAACACGAGAAAAGTCAGGAAAAAGGGAATCAGGGGTCTGTTTTCAAAACCCATGACCGAAATTCTGGCAGCCATTGATGATGATATAGGTTTGAAGAAAAAAACCAACGGGGCTGAGACGGGGAAAAGCGCAAATGACGAAAAGAACAGGGTGGATTTGCTTGAAAGCCGCCTGAACAGGATAGAAACGCTGCTGAAGAATATTTATGATGCCGGAAAAACCGAAACGCTGAAAGTTTCGGAGAATAACAGTGGAGAAGTACCAAAACCGGATAACATCAGGCCGCCGACAGTTATCAGGTACAATGTGAAACCTTCGGAAAATCCGTTTTCATTATTTACAAAAAGACTGTCGGAAAACGATGTGGAACCGGAAATTATCGATGTGCTGGTTAATAATTTGAAACAGTCCGGCAGAAGTTATGACAGCTATGATGAAATTACGGCTGCCGCCGAGAAAATTATAAAAGAGATGCTGGGACAGCCTGAAACAATACATCTTCGCAATGACGGGAAACCGACAGTTGTGCTGTTTCTTGGGCCGACAGGCGTGGGGAAAACGACCACACTGGCAAAAATAGCCGCGGAATACTCCCTGAATCAACACAAAAAAATAGCTTTTATATCGGCCGATACATATAGAATTGCTGCTGTTGAACAACTTAAAACTTATGCCGAAATATTAAATATACCGGTATCGGTTATTTATACGCCGCAGGAGGTTAAGGAAGCTATAGCAGGGTTCAGCGACATGGACCTGATTCTGGTTGATACAGCCGGGCGCAGCCATAACAACCAGGCCCAGTTTTCGGAGCTTAGGGCGCTCGTAAATAATGCGGACGCAGATGAAATATACCTTTTATTAAGCTGTTGTGTCAGCCGCAGCGCCTGCAGGGATATTCTCAGACATTACAGCTTTTTAAAGGATTTTAAACTTCTTTTTACCAAATATGATGAAGCGAATGTGCCGGGAATAATCCTTAATGTCAGGTATGCCACCGGAAGACCTCTTTCTTATATCACAATCGGGCAGAGTGTACCTGACGATATAGAGGTGGCAAATGTTGAAGATATTGCAAGGAGTATTCTTTAGGATTGTTTTTTTATGTATTTATGAGTTTATCTTTATATTGAATCGGGGGTCTTGCTAATGGGTGATCAGGCTGATAAACTTAGAAAGATTGTTGAAAATCTTGGATCACCTGTTAACGCAGGTGTTCAGGATCAAAGAAAAGGTGCAGCGAAGGTAATAACCGTCACCAGCGGGAAAGGAGGTGTCGGAAAGACCAATATTACCGTAAATCTTGCTATTGCACTAAGCAAAATGGGATTTAAAGTGGCAATTCTGGACGTGGATTTTGGATTTGCCAATGTCGACGTGATGTTGGGGGTAACGGCAAAGTATACGCTTTTGGAACTTATACGCGGTGAAAGAAATATATTGGAGGTTTTGACCGACGGTCCATGCAATATTCAGTTTTTATCGGGAGGTTCAGGAGTGGAGGAACTGATTCAGCTTGACAAAGAACATATAGGAGAATTTATCTCCAGTATATCTTTTCTGGACAGGCTCTTTGATGTTATTCTGATAGATACAGGCGCAGGCCTTTCAAGAAATATCATGAGCTTTATACTGGCCGCGGATGAAGTGCTTCTTGTTACAACCCCGGAGCCTACGGCTATAACTGATGCATATGCAATGATAAAAATGATATCCAAACAGGACAAACACAGGATAGTCAAGCTTGTTGTCAATAAGGCGGAATCATATAAAGAGGCAAATGATATTCTGGACAAGCTGCTGATGGTTTCTGACAAATTCCTTTCATTCAGGCTGCAAAAAACCGGGTATATACTGAAAGATGAATGCATACCGAAAGCCGTGAAACAGCAGAAACCTTTTTTTATCAGTTATCCGAAAAGCCAGGCTTCACACCAGATAACCGAGCTGGCCATAAATCTTTTCAGCAACAATGAAAGCATGAATCCTACAAACACATACGGAAAAGGAATAAGGGGTTTTTTCAGCAGGCTTCTTAACAGTTATGGTGTACAGCACTGATTATTGGCTCAGATGGTATTTTGATTTCGGGGAGGTTAATATGAAGTATCGTCAGATAGGGCTTGGTACTAAAATAGAGATTGAACTGCTGGATGAAAAGGGAGAAAAAATCGTTTCCGGTCTTGTGAGCCAGTTTGAATCATATGATGAAGACAGCAATCTGATGGAAATCCATGTTCCCTTTTCCCAGGGCATGATATATACGGTTCACCCGGGTACGAAAACGAATGTTTATTTTTCAAAGGGGAACGATGTATACACGTTTGAAGCTGAAGTAGTTGACAGAAAAATAACAGAACCCGTTCCGATGATGTGGGTTAAGCCAATAAGCCAGATAGAAAAAGTTGAAAGAAGAGCTTTCTTCAGAATGGACTGCGAACTGCCAGTACGTTATTATGTCATGGATGGTGATGACGGGGAGGAAAAGCCGTTTATAAAGTGCTGCACGAGAGATATCAGCGGCGGCGGTATTTGTGTGGTTACAGGTACATTTCATGAAAAAGGTACAAATATTAAGGGGTATCTGAAACTGGAACGGGAAATCGCTTTTACAGGCACAGTTGTGCGTGCAAATCAGATACGTGAAAAAGGAAAAATTTTGTATAAAACGGGAATTGTGTTCAGGCAGATTGAAAACAGAGACCGCGAAAGAATTATAGGTTATGTATTTGAAACACAAAGAGAAAGAATCAGAAAAGGCTGGATGATGATATAAACCGATGACAGGAATGGCTTATGCCTGGTTATGATACTCAAAAAACTGCTTAAATAATCCGATATAAAGAGTAAGCAGTGATGGGGGTGCTGGGATAATGGACATGAGTCAATATCTTAATATTTTCGTTGAAGAATCAAGGGAAAACCTGCAGGATCTTAATACTTCTCTGCTGGAGCTGGAAAAGGATCCTGGAAATATTTCAATCCTGAACGAAATATTCAGGGTTGCTCATACTTTGAAGGGAATGGCCGGTACAATGGGTTATACCCATATGTCCAATCTGACACATAAAATGGAAGATGTACTGGACGGCCTCAGAAATGAAAGAATTCAGGCTACAGCCAATGTGATTGATGTCTTGTTCAAATGCCTGGATGCACTGGAAAACTATGTGGAAAACGTAAGCCTGACAGGCAGTGAAGGCGATGAAGAATATTCAGAAATCGTTGATTATCTTTCAGGTATTTTAAATCATGACATACCTGAAAAAACAGTACAGGATAATAATACAGCGTCGGGAAAGAAAGATAATTTGAGGCTGGAACTGAACGAATACGACAGGAATGTCATTGAAAATGCGCTGGGACAGTCTTTAAACGTATTTGAAATATATGTTGAACTGGATCAGAAATGCCTGTTAAAAGCTGCCAGAGTTTTTATCATTTTTCAGATTCTGGAGAAAAATTCAGATATCATAAAGTCAGTACCCCCTGTAAATGATATTGAAGATGAGAAATTTGACTATTATTTTACAGTGGCTGTTATAACAAAGAAAGACAGGGAGTTTTTTGTAAAAGAACTCAATTCGGTTTCCGAGGTAAGAAAAGTTGAAATAACTGAAATTACCCGTACTCATCTGGGGGACAATAAGCAGGCGCCTGCCGTGGATAATGCAAAAAGAACGGAAATAAAAGAAGACAAGCATGGAGCAAAGGATGCGGCACAGAAAACGTCGGACAAAAAGGTAACCGCAAAAACCGTACGTGTTGACATAGAACGTCTTGATGTGCTTATGAACCTGGTAAGCGAACTTATTATAATAAAAACACGGCTTGACGGTATCATTTCGGCCGGTGAACGCGACAGGGAAATTTCACAGACCCTTGAAAGTCTTGAACGTGTTACAACCAGCCTCCATGATGCTGTGATGAAGGCAAGAATGGTTCCCGTTGAAACCGTTTTCAGCCGTTTCCCGAGGATGGTAAGAGACATTGCAAAAGAACTGAATAAGGATATTGTACTGCATATGTCAGGAGAGGAAACCGAGCTTGACAGAACTGTTATTGATGAAATCGGCGAACCTCTGATTCATATAATTCGTAATTCGGCAGACCATGGCATAGAAAAACCCGAAGATCGTATTAAAAAGGGTAAGGAAAGAACGGGCAACATTTGGCTCAGAGCATATCAGGACGGGAACAATGTAATCATTGAAGTGGACGATGACGGTGCAGGGATAGATATTGAAAAGGTTCGGAGGAAAATACTTGAAAAAGGTTTGGAAAGTGAAGAGATTGTAAACGGATTAACAGATGATGAAGTTATTCAGTATCTGTTCCTTCCGAATTTCAGCACGTCGGACAAGATTACCGACATTTCCGGTCGCGGCGTCGGACTTGATGTTGTGAAAACCAAAATTGAGGCTCTTGGCGGAAGCGTTGATGTAATTTCAAAACGCGGGCTGGGAAGCAAAATCATTATCCGGCTGCCCCTGACCCTGGCGATTATCCAGGCATTACTGGTTTTGGTCGGAAATGAAAAATTTGCAATCCCGTTGAATTCCATCCGTGAAATATATAATCTGAATCCACAGGATATCAAATATGTACGTAACCAGGAAGTTACGGTTCTGAGAGATACCGTTATTCCGATTATCCGTCTTCACAATGTCCTGGATACCGAAGTCACAGAAGACGACAGCAGTAAAAAGTATTTGACATGTGTAGTTGTAAAGAAGGGTGAGAAACTCACGGGACTAATAGTAGATTCGCTTATTAATCAGCAGGAAATAGTAATCAAATCACTGGGCAGATTACTTTCCGGCATACGTTTCATAGCCGGAGCCACCATTCTTGGGGATGGCAATGTGGCATTGATTCTTGATGTTAATTCATTAGTATAACCTGGCAGTAAGGGGGTCTGAACGGTGGCATCCAGTCATAGGCAATATGTTGTATTCAGGATAGACAACGATGAATATGGTGCAGATATAAACAAGGTGACTATTATTGAAAGAATGGCGACGATAACCAGGGTGCCGAAAACGCCGCCGTATATAAAGGGCGTGATTAATCTGCGCGGGGATATAGTACCCGTTATGGATTTAAGAACAAGATTCGGTATCCCTGAGAAAGAAGCGGATGACAATACCCGAATTGTTATAGTAGAGGTAAGCAACAATATTGGTTTCGGTATTATTGTGGATTCTGTAGTAGAAGTTCTTCAGACTGAAGAATCGGATATTGAAAGTGTTTCAGGGTTTACCGGAAATGCAAACCTCGATTACATCAGCGGAGTGGTAAGAAGCGGTGACAGGCTGATAACGCTGTTAAACCTTGAGAAACTGGTTTCCGAGCTTATTACGGTATAAACCGGAATAATATTGTTGAAAGGTTATGGAAGATGGATGAGTTTTTCTTGAATTCTTTCCACCTTGATGTGCTGAAAGAAATTGGGAACATAGGAGCAGGAAATGCTGCAACTGCTCTTGCCAAAATGCTGGACAAAAAAGTAAATATGGAAGTTCCCCAAATCAGAATTATGGGTTTTTCTGAAGTAAGTGAGGTAGTCGGAGGTGCTGAAACGCCTGTAGCCGGCATTCTTCTTGGAATTCGCGGTGATATTTCAGGATACATACTGTTCGTTCTGGAAGAGCATGCCGCCAAAAAACTTGTAAATATACTTATGGGCAGAAATACCGACGCTGAAGTTGAATATGATGAAATTACCCTGTCTGCACTGAAAGAAGTAGGGAACATACTTACCGGTTCATATCTGTCTGCTATATCTACCCTTACCGGACTTTCCATTAAACCCGATATTCCTGATATAGCCATTGACATGGCCGGCGCAATACTGAGCGTTCCGGCGATAGAATTTGCAAAAACGGCAGATGCGGTTTTGTATATAGAAACTGAGTTTATAGAAGGCACCCAGAGGGTTATCGGGGATTTTTTTCTTGTGCCTGATACGGACTCGTATGTTAAACTTATTAATACATTGGGAGCAATGTGCTAATGGCTGAAAATGTTATAAAGGTGGGGATGGCAGACCTGAAACATACTTCACACCCGGGAGTATTGGTTACATTGGGACTGGGATCGTGCGTTGGTGTTGCGCTGTATGACAGAAAAACAAAAATGATTGGACTTGCCCATATTATGCTGCCATGGTCACAACAGGCCAAAAACAGGGCCAATAAGGCAAAATTTGCGGATACAGGCATTCAGTTGCTGCTGGAAAACATGCTTAACGACGGTGCTGACAGGAACAGTATAGTTGCAAAGATAGCAGGCGGAGCACAGATGTTCACCTATACTTCATTGTCGGACATGATCAGAGTGGGTGAACGTAATGTTGAGGCAACGAAAAAAGTCCTGAAGGACCTGAATATACCTGTTATTGCCGAAGATACAGGCGGAAATCACGGCAGAACCATCGAGTTTTATTCTGACGACGGCCGTTTAATGATAAAGACGATAGGTTTTGGGATTGCCTATATTTGATCATTTGTCCAATTTATCCGGTATTTTTGAACAGCGGACAGGATTATTGCTTCGGGAGGAAAAAATGCACTACATCAGAAAACTTCCTCTTTTATTTGCATTGTTTGCAGCCATTATAGCTGGAATAATAGGTCTTTCGCGTTCCATGGCGAATGACAGGATTATGCTGTATATGATAATCAGTATGACAGTTTTTTATGCTGTCGGTTTTATTGCAAGATACAACCTTGTGCAGATATATAATCATGTTATTGAGAAAAGGCAAAAAGAAACATTGGATGCAGAGCAGAACGGGGAAAATAACGTGGAAAATGTAAATTCAAAAGAGGAGGAAAAGGAAAATAACGTAATAGATTTTGAGCCTCTCAAGGTCAGCAGAATTATCAGGGAGGAGCTGAAAGAGTCCGGCAAATAGTATTAATTTTCTGTTTATTTTTACTTAAACAGGCATAAATATAAGGTACAGATGCAGAAAATGAATGAAAAAGGTTGACATATGTCACACGTAGGTTAAAATAGTGGTATAGGGTTAGATAATATTACCAGTAACACCGGAAATCTGTTTTTATTACACAAAAGATAAGCCATATGGGCTGTCTAACAAGAAATGGAGGGTATTTATGTCTTCTGCCAATCAAAGACAGCAGGAATTATGGAAAAAGTACCACGAAACTAAGGATCCTTCCATTAAGCAGCAGCTGATTCTCGAATATACCGACATAATAAAATATGTAGCAGGCAGACTGAGTATGTACTTTGGTTCAAATGTTGAATATGACGACCTCGTAAGTTACGGGATTTTCGGCCTGATTGATGCGATTGACAAGTTCGACATAAACAAGGGAGTAAAATTTGAAACCTATGCATCACTGAGAATTCGCGGAGCAATTATTGACAGCATAAGGGAACTGGATTGGGCGCCCCGTTCACTGCGCAAGAAAAGCAAAGATCTTGAAAAAGTATATGCCGAGCTGGAAAATGAACTGGGGCATGCAGCAACTGACGAACAGGTAGCATCAAGGATGGGAATTACCGTAGAGGAACTGAACAGAACACTTCAGGAAGTTAACATGTCCACGATGATATCTCTTGAAGATTACCTTGAACAGAACTATGAAACCGGATTTGATGCAATAAGTGAAAATGAAGATATTCTACCCGAAAAAAGAATTGAGTATATGGAACTTAAAGATATTTTGGCGGAGTCGATAAGCAAACTGCCTGAAAAAGAAAAGATGGTAGTTTCATTATATTATTTTGAGGAGCTTACATTAAAGGAAATAAGTGCTATTATGAAAGTATCGGAATCACGTATTTCTCAGCTGCATACGAAGGCAATCCTGAGAATGCGTGCAAAGCTGGAACGACAGAAATATTTGCTGCTGGGTTCATAATAATGGATCAAGTGTTGGGGGGAAACAATGAGTTCTGTTGGAATGGGTGCTTCAGTAAAAGTTACTGTAAGCCAGGATAAGATGATGGCTTTTATTTTGTTAGGTAGGCCGCATGATGGTGAAAAAACGCCCGGATTGCAGGAAATGGCCGATGAACTTCAGAAAAGCGGCGTGGTTTACGGTATTAAACATGATGTACTGAAGAGTCTTGCACAAAAGCCGATATACGATCAAAGCATCCTTATTGCTGAGGGTGTGGCTCCCGTTCACGGCGAAAACGGCAGGATTAATTTTCTGATTGATATTAACAAGGAAAAAAAGCCTGTAATAATGGAAGACGGAAGTGTTAATTACAGGGACCTGGACTATATTGTCAGCGTCACGAAGGATCAGAAAATATGCGAAATAATTCCTCCCACACCGGGGGTTGACGGTGTAAGTGTACTGGGGACTGCAATAAAGGCGGTAGCCGGAAAATCTGCCAAAATAGTAAGAGGAATGAATGTATATACAAGCGAAGACGGTTTGGTTTATTATTCCGCAATTGACGGACACGTGAAGTATGAAAACGATAAACTGAGTGTATTTGCAACTTATGAAATACCTGCCAACGTAGATAATTCAACCGGAAACATAAATTTTATCGGAAGCGTTTTTATACGGGGGAATGTTTTGTCTGGTTTTACAGTGGAAGCAGGCGGAGATGTGGAAGTTTTCGGAGTTGTTGAAGCAGCAACAATAAAAGCCGGAGGCAATATAATCCTCAGAAGGGGCATGACGGGCAACAACAAGGGTGTTCTGATTGCAGGCGGCAATATAGTGGCCAGATATATTGAGAACAGTATAGTGGAAGCAGCGAACGACTTAAAGGCCGAAGCCATAATGCATTCGGATGTAAAATGCGGTAACCGGCTCGAACTGGGCGGAAGGAAAGGGCTTCTTGTAGGAGGGATTACGAGAGTAGGCAGAGAAATCGATGCAAAAGTTATAGGAAGTTATCTTGCTACCAATACTGTGATAGAGGTTGGAGTAGACCCCAATGTAAGGGACAGGTATAAGTTTGTCAAGGCTGAAATAGCAAATATTGAGGAAAATGTAAGAAAAACCGACCAGGTTATTATGCTTCTGCAGAAACTTGAATCTGTTGGAAAACTGACTGATGAAAAAAAGGAACTTCTGGAAAAAAGTCTGCGTTCAAAGGTTTTTTATGAGAATAAACTCCATGAGTACAGGCATGAGCTTGCAGTACTTGAGGAAAAACTTCAGGGTGAAGCACAGGGCAGAATCAGGGTACAGAATTACTTATACAACGGCGTAAAGATTTCAATTGGTTCTGCAAACATGAATGTTAAGGAAACACTGCAGTATTGTACTTTGTACAGGGATGGTGCTGACATCAGGGTGGGAGAGTATTAACGGAAACTAATCAGGAAGTGGTTTTATGTCGATACGTCCGATAGATCTCCAGGTAATGATACCCAAAACCGTTGATGTTTCCCGAATACAGGCTAACGAACAGCATGGTGATCTTGCTGCCATGCAGAGCAAGATTCAGTCTGTCGAGAAGCAGTCCGAGCAGAATATGAAGCAGGTAAACAGCCAGAAGGAAGTTAACAGAATTTATATCAGGGATAACAATGAGAAGAAGGGCAGCGAACAGGGTCAACAGCAGGAACAGAATAATCAGCACGGTGAAAAGGAAGCAGGCAGTAAAAAACAGAATCTTTACGATAAGAAAAATCCGGGCAGCACTATTGATATACGCTTATAATCAGTAAGCCTGGATGACTATATACAAAAGAAAAATTGGCAAGAGGTGCGATATGGAAATCTTTTATATCTGTGTTATTCTGGTTGGCATTTTTATTGTATGTTTCGCGTTAATCTGGATGGTTATTGAAAAAAAGAATGCCCGGGATTACAGGCTGGATTTGGACGAGCGGAAACATGAACTTCAGCAGGTAATAGAAGATGCCGAACAGCTGTTGATTGAACTGAATAATTTCTCTGGTTATATCGTGGACAGGCTTGAGGAAAAACAGAAATATCTCGAAGAGCTGTTAATGAAAGTTGACGGAAAAACCGGGTCTGCTGACAGTTACGAAAGCAGGAAACCTGACAAAAAGTCGGCTGAAAGTATTGCCACAGAAAAGAAAAATAATGACTTCATCCCGGATAAAGATTACATGTCCTTACTGTCGGAGAAAAAAGGCAAGCTCATTTCTTTGGATGACAGAAAACGCGAGGTAATAAAGTTATCCAGAAACGGCATAAGCAGTACTGAAATTGCGAGACTGCTGAATATGGGAAAAGGCGAGATTGAACTTATTTCCCGCATGTGCAAATAGACATGGCGTGCATGTGCCTGAAACGGAATATGTTGCTGAAAGGAACGGGCTTAATTATGGGAAAACTCCATGGAAAAAGTGTGTTGCTGGGAATCGGGATAGGAGTTATTGTTACAGCGTTGCTGGGGCTTATTTATTCAATGGGTTATAAATAGACTTTCCTCTTGATTTCCGGGAAAGTCTGTGTTAATATAAAAAAGCAATGCGCCGAAGTGGTGAAATTGGCAGACGCGCCGGACTCAAAATCCGGTGGAGCTCAAACTCCGTGTGGGTTCGAGTCCCACCTTCGGCACCAGAAAGACAACGTTGGTCCCCTTTTAATAAGGGGATTTTTTTATGACACAATTCATCAAATGATGTCGCTTGCTGTTAATCCTGCCTGTTGAAAAAACCTAAGTGTAAAATTGCGTATAAAACATTTCTGTAAAATTGTTGCACAACAAAACAAGAGACCCTTCGTTTGTGGCAAAATACCGATCAACGGAAAACAAACAAAATACCAAGGATGAGTCCCTTGTGAGTAATATTATGTATCAGATTAATGAAATATCTTTTTTTATAATTTGCCTGATGTTATACTACAGTAATTTATACAGAATCAATAGTTTTTGCGTGAATGAGAAATTTCTCAGGATATAGAAAAATGCATGTTTTTTATAAGTTTGTAAGTGACAACTTATTGAAAAATATCTGTAGCAATAGTAAAAAAATGTCGAATTTTCGCAAAAAATGTCGATAATATTTTCAGAATTCAAAATCATGGGTATAGATATACACCGAACAGGAAGTCAGACAAAGAGGCAATGCAGATGAAGGACAAGACTGTAGTGCTGGTAGTCGATGATGAGATCCAGGTAGTAAATGCCCTGAAGCGGACATTCCAAAAGATGGACTGCGATGTCATGTCCGCGACGGATCCGGCGGATGCGATATGTATAATAAATAATTCCAGGTTCGATATCGTTATCTGCGATTACCGTATGCCATGACTAAACGGGATAGATGTTCTCAGGCATGCCAGGAAAGTAGCACCCGACGCGGCCAGGGTCTTGATAACGGGATTTCCCGATATAAATACTGCAATTTCGGCTATAAATGAAGGAAGTGTTTTTTACTTCATTTCAAAGCCCTGGAAAACTGAAGAACTTACATCTATGATGCATAGGCTGATGGAGGATAAATGGCATAAGAAAGAACATGCTGACATGCAGCAGACTTTCGATGACAGGAAAGGCTGCTTGTTTGACAGGATATACAGGATAAAATTGGAATATGACAATACGAGGATTCCCGTTGCAGATGAAGAAGATATCCACCTGGTATACGGGAGGGATATACTGTACTTGGCAGCGGACGTGGGCAAGGTACGTGTGCATACAGTGCATGGCGTGTACAAAAGCCGCGAATCTCTCAGTTCATGGAGCCAAAAACTGGGCAGCAGCGGATTCTTCAGGTGTCACAGGAGCTACATAGTGAATATTGAAAGAATAGTAAAAATATCCCCGTGGTTCAACGGTGCCTATAACCTGAAACTTAAGGACTGCCAGGACATCATACCCGTAAGCAGAGAAAATGTTAAAACCCTGAAAAACTTATTCGGGATATGATAATCCGGAGGCGGGAAAATGGACCAAAACATGTCAATACACAAAACCAGCCTGACAGGAGCAAAACACCTTCCTGTCATATTTATTTCACCGGACGGTTCCATTAAGGGATTCACTTCTGATATTCCAGACATTATCATGAAGATATCCGGAAAGGTAATGAAATCCGGCGGTTCAGTCCTTGAATACCTGGATCCCGGTGGGATTCTTGGACTTAAGGAGTACATTGAAAATGCCCTTCATGGCAAATTTACCGAAACACTGGCACATTATCACAGGAACGATGACGGGGGTTGCCTGTACAAAATGAGTTTCAGTCCGGTGTATGAAGGAGTCGGAGAAGAAGCAGGTGTCTTTATATCCATACAATCCGTCCGGGAGGCTTTTGTGGATGAGAACCAGGCGGAACATCTCGAGGAAAAACTCTACAAGTTGTTAAACAGGCTGGAAGATCTTATTTTTGTATCCTGCATCACTGATGACGATGAGCGCGGCAAGATAATCGAAGCCAATGATACGGCTTGCAGGGTGCTGGGATACAGCAGAGAAGAACTGCTTTCGAAAAAAATTGCCGATTTCGAGGAAAAAGCTGACGCGGATGATACTTCGAGAAAAGCTGCCGCTCAGTTCAGGGGGAATGAAGCCGGATCTCTGCCAGAAAGCGAAGAGGTGTGTTATGAAACGGTCTTCATTACGAATAGTGGAGACAAAATCTATGCTTATGCCAGGGACCGAGTTTTCGAATATAACAATGTAAAATTCATGCTGACCGTGGCAAGGGATGTAACGAACCAAAAGCTGACTGAACGGAAACTGATGGAAAAAAACAACCAGTTGACACGTGCCCTGAAAAGACTGGAACAGACGAAGCAACAACTCATTTACAGCGAAAAGCTTGCCTGCATCGGCCAGCTTGCTGCAGGCGTCGCGCATGAGATCAACAATCCCCTTGGGTTTATATACAGCAATTTCGAAAGTTCCAGGAAAAATTTCGCAGACTTCAGGGAAGTACTGGATGCTTACAGGAAATTTATCGTGCAGGTGCCGGATCTTCCGGCTGATGAGATCCTTGAGAGAATTAGGATGCTGGCTGCCATGGAAAAGGAAAAGGAAAAGGATCTCGACTTCATATTGACAGACCAGGAGGAGATGTTCAGAGATGTTGAAGACGGCCTGAACAGAATCAGCGGGATCGTCACGGGACTGCGGGCGTTTGCAAGGCAGGGGTATGATAATGAGTTTGAGGAATATGACCTGAACAGGGGAATACACAATTCACTAATGCTGGTGAAAAGTGATATCAAATACCATGCCGGCGTGAAGCTGAACCTTGGTGAATCCCCAGGATACGTGCGATAAGCAGCAGGATCGATCAGGTCCTGATTAACATCTTACTAAACGCGTCATACGCCATCAGGGAAAAGAAAATGGAAGGACAGGGACTTATCACGATAACTACGGATGTGAAGGACGGTTTTGTAAGATGCCGTATCGAGGACAACGGCATGGGGATAGAGAAGAAAAAACTCGGACAGATATTCGACCCGTTTTTTACCACGAAGCCCCCCGGCCAGGGTACCGGACTGGGACTCAGCATAGCATATGATATTGTCGTGAACCAGCACGGCGGGCAAATACTGGTGGAAAGTACGCCGAAGGTAGGATCCGCCTTTACCATACTACTGCCTGTTAACCGGCATCTTACTGAACAGGGGACAAAAAATGAGAAAAAGTATATTGTTTGTTGATGATGAGCGTCCGATACTGGCTTCGTTGAGAAGAGTGTTCACCGGCAGCGGTTATGATATTTTTTTTGCTGAGAGCGGTGAAGAGGCACTGTCCATCCTTGCAGAAAAACCTACGGACCTTGTGATTACCGATGTGAGAATGCCTGGGATGAACGGGTACCAACTGTTGAAAGAGATAAGGGCGAAATACCCTTCGGTCATAAGGGTGGTTCTGAGCGGTTATAGCGATGAAGACCTGGTGATCCGGATCCAGCGGGAAAGCCTTGCAAAGCGATACCTGACAAAGCCGTGGAAAAACCAGGAACTGATATGGACCGTAGAGCAGATATTTTGCGTTGAAGAGGCGCTCAAGAAAAGAAACTTGCTGGAACTTGTGAACAGGATCGAATTCCTGCCATCGCCGGGGGACATTTGCAGAAAACTGAAAAGGTTGGCGGAACGGGGAGCCGGTATCGATGAGATAGCCAGTACCATAGAATCCGACCAGTCCCTTGCGGTGAAAATACTGCAGGTGGCTATTTCATCCGGGCACGGCATAAGGACCGGGTCTGTCAGAAAGGCAATCGACCACCTTGGGTCGGCCAATGTCATGAACATATTGCTTGGCGCGGCAACATTCAACAGCAAAGGGACTGCCGGAAGCCCTCGCCTCAGGAAGGATATCGGCGTACTCTGGAAACATGCGGTCCTGACCAATGATATCCTTGCATACCTTTACAGGCGGATAGCGGGGCATCCCATACCCGATATGTGCTCGACGGCAGGCCTGCTGCACGATATCGGCAAGGTCGTGCTGCTCTATAACTACACCGATAGGTACCTGAAGGCTGCCGCGGCTATCAGGAACAGGAAGGATATTTACTACTACTATGAAAAAATGGAGTTTTTTGATATAACGCATCAGGAACTGGGCGCATACCTCCTCAACTGGTGGGAATTTCCCCAGGTGATGGTGGAAGCGGCGTTGTATCATCACGCTCCGCTGGACCGCAATGTAACGGACAAGCAACTGATGTGCCTGCTGAATGTTGCGGATACGTATTCCTGGGGATTTATCCAGGGGGACGAGAATCCTGCCGTCGAACCTGAAGTGCTGGATCAGCTTGGCATTGCAAAGGACGACCTGGACCAGGTGATCGGGGAGATGCAGGTTTGCCGCTGACTCTCATTCCATTCGGTTCATTGCTCAAATCTGACATTTCATATCCGAATTTCTACAGTTCATATCAAAAAGCACATAAACCGGGGCAAATAATGTATCATCATTCTTGCGAATAAGCTTCTCGTGAGACCGGCATAACAATCCGATGAAGCGTCCGGGCTATAAATACCTGTTTTATGAAACCGAATAAATCAACCGGTATCATGCTGAGGTGGCAATAGCAATGAAAAAAGTACTCATCGTAGATGATGCTGCATTTATGCGTGCCATGATCAAAAATTTGCTGGAGAAAAATGGCTTTGAAGTGATTGGAGAGGCCTAAGTCTTTTATTGTCAAGCCGTTCAAGGAAGAACACATCATCCATACACTGAAAAAAATCTAGGCATTGGTAATAAAGCCATGTAAAGAGGATGGTTGATATGTCAGACCAGTTTTTAGGCGGGCACATGCTGGACATGTTCATTTTTGAGACGACACAACTGCTGGAGCAGCTTGAAGCATGTATCCTGGACGCCGAAAAGGAAGGCGTCTACACCATGGATGTAATAAATGAAATATTCCGCATCATGCACACCATTAAAGGGTCGTCTGCAATGATGAGATTCGATGAAATCTCTTCTCTTGCGCACTCCATCGAAGACCTGTTTTATTACCTTCGGGAGGAAAATCCCGGGGATGTCGGGTATTCAGAGCTATCGGACCTTGTACTTGCCGGAGTCGATTTCGTTAAATCACAGATTGAAAAAATCAGGTCGGGATTTGGAGTCGAAGGCGACGCTTCGGAACTGATATCGGACAACAGAGAATTCCTCGCCAGGCTGAAAGGACAGAATACTGCAAAAGGAAAGCCAGGACCTGCGGGCGGCAGCAAGGCTGCTGAAAAAAAGGATCCTTACCCCAAAAAGATCCAGCCACCATAAAACAGGAACCGAACCGGGCGGAAGAGAACGGTTCTTCCGGCACAGCCGTCTATCCAGGATGCAAGTACAAGAACTCGTTCAGGGCCGTCATCCGTTTCCAGGAAGGTTGTGAAATGGAGAACATCAGGGCTTTCGGGATAATACACACGCTCGAGGACATTGCGGGGGAATTCCGTCACGTCCCGGAGGACATTATGGCACCCGGGGCTGCTGAGATCATTAAGCAGAACGGCTTTGTCATTCAATTCAGGACAGACTGCTCGTACGTGGATATACACCAGTTGCTGATGCAGACGGTGTTCCTGAAAGAACTGGAACTTGAACAGTTCGATGAAGCCGATGCTTCTCAGGAAACCAGTGATACGCATGCCTCGGCCGAAGACAGGAAAAGTGATTTCAGGGAGGACAGGATTGCCGATCCGGGCATGCAGGTCACAAGCCGTGAACACACGAGCCATCAGAACGGAAACATCAGTCTGATATTGGATATCGGGGGGTTGATATATGGCCGGGAAGGCTAATGACAGTATTATGAAATCATTCCATTTATAAAAGAAAGGAGATGATGGTATGGCAGACGTGCTCGATAACACGATCGATATGGAAGAGGATACTCTGAAAGGCAGATTCCTGACATTCTCTCTGGGGAATGAAAGCTATGGCATCGAAGTGAAGTATGTGACTGAAATCATAGGGATGCAAGCTATTACGGAAATACCAGAGCTTCCGGAATATGTAAAGGGAGTCATAAACCTTAGAGGCAAGATCATCCCGGTGATGGACGTCAGGCTCCGGTTCAAAAAGGAACCCAGGGAATACAACGACAGGACATGTGTCATAGTAGTGGACATAAATGATATATCAATTGGTCTGATCGTTGATACGGTGTCAGAGGTGATCACCATTCCCGAAGAGGATATCGTTGAGCCGCCGCAGATGAACAAAGAACTCAACAACAGGTACATAAAAAGCATCGGCAAGGTCGGCAGCGATGTCAAACTGCTGCTTGACTGCGAAAAGCTGCTTACCGCCAATGAGATCGAAGTTCTGAGCGAAGTATTATGAATTTTTCAAGCAAAACATGTTAGGGGGTAACCATATATGAAATGGTTTTACAATCTGAAAATATCCACGAAACTGATCATCAGTTTTCTGCTTGTGGCGATAATTGCAGGCGTGGTAGGATTTGTCGGCCTGATGAACATATCAAGAATCAACGAAGCAGACACGCTGATGTATGAGAACAACACGATGGGGATCAACTATTCTGCCAATGCCGCAAGGTTTTACCAGAGGATGAAATACAACATTGCTGAAAGCATCATATTGAAAGATGACAGCAAGAGAGATAAATATGCAACCGATATCAGCAGTTTTATCGATACGATCGATGAGCAACTGGCAAACTACGAATCGACGAGTATCAGTGATGAAACAGACCGCGAAATTTTAAACAGGCTGAAATCAAGCTGGGCGCAGTACAGGAACCATATGGTGAACATAGTCAATTATATCCGGGCCGGGCAGTACGAAGCAGCTGAAAATGAACTGCTTGGAGAAGCGGATGCTATTGGTGACGAGGTCCGTGATTTACTGGTCGACCTTGTGGACATCAACCAAAGAAGTGCGGAGGAGAGGGCTGAAAGCAACACGGAACTGGCCCGTTCAGCCACATCCATTATGATCATACTGATACTGATCAGCGTTGCTATGGCGATCTTCCTGGGGTTCTTCATATCCCGGATCATCAGCAATCCTGTCAAAAAAATTGTCACTGCAGCCAACCAGCTGGCAATTGGTGATATGGATATAACCTTCGATACCGAACACAGGGATGAAACCGGACAGCTTATAAAAGCCTTCAAAAACCTTGTTACCAGCACCAGGGAGCAGGCAATCCTGGTCGAGAGGATAGCCGACGGAGACCTCACGGTCGATGTCCCGATACGTTCCGACAAGGATCTTCTTGGCCGCAAACTCTCCGAAATGGTGAAGAAAATCAATGGCTTGCTGCTCAACATCTCCAACGCCGCGGAACAGGTATCGGCCGGCTCGAAGCAGATATCCGATTCCAGCATGGCCCTTTCACAGGGGGCAACCGAGCAGGCAAGCTCGATAGAAGAACTGACCGCATCGATAGAGCAGGTATCGTCGCAGACGAAAATCAATGCAGAAAATGCAAGCAAGGCCAATGAAATGGCTGAACAGGCGAAAAACTACGCGATCACCGGCAATGAGCAGATGAAAGAGATGCTGAAAGCAATGGATGATATCAATGAGTCATCCAGCAACATCAACAAGATCGTAAAAGTAATAGACGACATAGCATTCCAGACCAACATACTTGCGCTAAATGCGGCAGTCGAGGCGGCAAGGGCGGGCCAGCACGGCAAAGGATTCGCCGTGGTCGCCGAAGAAGTCAGAACGCTCGCCGGAAGGTCTGCCAACGCAGCAAAAGAGACGACTGCCCTGATCGAAGATTCTATAAAGAAGTCCGAGGAAGGGACGAGAATAGCCAGGGAAACTGCCGAAGCGCTGGAAAAGATCGTAGACAGTGTCGAATCTGTTTCGAAACTGGTAAGTGATATAAACAACGCTTCGAATGAGCAGGCCGTTGCCATATCCCAGATAAACCAGGGCGTAATGCAGGTGTCACAGGTCGTACAGGAGAACTCTGCTACATCAGAGGAAAGCGCAGCTGCAAGCGAAGAGCTTTCCGGCCAGGCCGATTTGCTGTACGAACTGATCAGCAGATTCAGGCTCAGGGAAGATACAGTTTCCCGTGACAAATACGGCGAGATGAGCCCTGAAGTAGCCAGAATGCTTGACAACATGACCACAAAGGCAAAAAGCGGCAATGCCGTACAGGAAAAGGGCAAACAGCGGACTGATGTGCCGAAATCGGCGATATCACTGAATGATATGGACTTTGGCAAATATTGATGACGGACGTGTTGCTGATGCATACCATTACAGACAAGGAATTCCATCAGTTGGCTGAATTCATCAAAAAGAATTACGGAATCAATCTGAAAGAGGAAAAACGTGTTCTGGTCGCAGGAAGGCTGCAGAATGTTCTTATACAGAAAAATATAAAAAGCTTTTCCGAGTACTTTGAGCACGTTCTTTCAGATAAAACCGGGGAAGCAGCCGCTGAACTCGTAAACAAGATAACCACCAACTATACGTTCTACATGCGGGAACCTGAGCATTTCCACTATTTCAGGGAAGTAGTGCTCCCGTACCTGGTAAAGACGGTGAAAAACAGGGACCTGCGGATCTGGAGCGCCGGCTGCTCTTCCGGCGAAGAACCGTACACGCTTGCCATGATCATCGACGAGTATTTCCAGGGGAAGAAAGCCGGCTGGGACACAAGGATTCTTGCCACAGATATTTCGGGCAGGATGCTTGAGAAAGCCAAAACGGGTATATATGGTGTTGAAAGTGTCGCAAAACTGCCGCCCCAATGGAGACTGAACTACTTTACCAGGCAGGACGACGACAGTTATGCCATTGCTGACAGGATCAAAAAAGAGGTCATCTTCCGTAAATTCAATCTTGTGGGCGGAGCGTTCCCCTTCAGACGGAAGTTCCATGTGATCTTCTGCAGGAATGTAATGATCTACTTTGACACGAAGACCAAGGATGAACTGGTGGAACGTTTCTACGACGCGCTTGAGTATGGAGGATATCTGTTCATCGGACATTCCGAATCCATAAGCCGTCATCGGACGAAGTTCAGGTATGTAATGCCGGCAGTGTACAGGAAAGTATAGGTGAAAGACATATGCCACTCAACAAGATAAGAGTATTGATAGTAGACGACAGCATTGTTTTCAGGGAAGTTCTTTCAATGGGCATCTCCTCCGACCCGGACATAGAAGTGGTCGCCGTTGCGGGAAATGCTTATGAAGCAGCGGATAAAATCTTAAGGTTCAAACCCGACATTATGACATGTGATGTTGAAATGCCCCGGATGAACGGTATAGAATTCATTTGCAGGCTCCTGCCGCAATACCCGCTGCCGGTGATCGTGGTCAGTTCTGTCAGCGGTGTCGTGTTTGATGCAATGGAAGCGGGGGCAGTCGATTTTGTGGCGAAGCCCGATATCCATTCTGCAAAAAGCGTCGAGCAGTTCATTCACGAAATGATAGAAAAAATCAAGATTGCATCCGTGGCAAAAGTTTCGACCGTGCTGGAAAGAAAGTGTATCCAGTTCGGGAGCGAAAAAATACACCTCAGCAGTACACAAAAGGTTGCACTGGATTCCGACAGGATAATAGCCATCGGGGCCTCGACCGGCGGCACGGAAGCCATCAGCAGCATACTGAGACAACTGCCGGGAAATGTGCCAGGTATCGTAATCGTCCAGCACATACCCCCCCTGTTTTCCCGCATGTTCGCACAAAGACTGAATGATACTACAAGGCTGGAGGTAAAGGAAGCAGAAAGCGGGGATTATATCGAAAGAGGTCATGCGCTTGTGGCACCCGGAGATAAACACCTCAAAATCGTCAGGGTCGGCGGCAGGTACAAAGCCATCTGTTTCGACGGAGAAAAAGGGAACGGGCATCGCCCGTCGGTAGATGTCCTCTTTGAATCCGTGGCAAATGAGTGCGGCGGCAAGGCGATCGGGGTCATCCTTACCGGTATGGGTTATGACGGCGCAAAGGGTCTCCTTGCCATGAGGAAAAACGGCGCGAGAACCATAGGGCAGGACGAAGCGTCATCTATCGTGTACGGCATGCCCAAGGTCGCATACAACATCGGCGCAGTGGAAATACAGGCATCTCTCAACAATATACCTCAGGTTATTTGCTCTATATTGTAAAATATAATGCCTGGAACGGTAGTAAGTTATTGCAAGGTATTCGAGTCAAATATTGACGGGATTGAAAATTTTTGGCAGCCCGGTTTTGATAATGTCGGAAGTTTTTTTAAATTAACGGTATCGGGCAAAAAATTCAGGGCCGGTTTGCCGGAAAAAAAGTGAAGGTATATAAATAAATACTTCTGAATAATTATTAAGTGTAATGTTTTATTAAATAACTTATTCTTGGCAGGGGGAAAGGAAAGAGGCGGTTTTGAAGGAACCGCCTCTGCAGAATACGGTTAATCGACGAATTCAATTCTTCCTCCTGCCCGTTTTATTTCCTCGAAGAGCTCGGCAATGTCATTGCCGGAGAATAATCTCTTAAGGAACGGAAGCCGTACAATTATGCAAATACCACCGGGAGAGGAGATTTCCAGAAGATTTAACAGGTTGATTTCCGCTCCGGCAGGAATGAATATGCGCAAAATTGTACCCTTTTTCTGGGGGCAAACATCACGGGTAACTTCAAGAACATTTTCGCGTTCAGCGTCTTCACGATCCCTGAAACGATTGCCTGAGCGTTTTGATGCTTCAAGGGCTTCTCTGTAATCCATACTGTCACACCTCCGTTTTGTTTTTTCCTAGTTCATAATATGTACATGCCGTTTAAATGTTTACATAATTTCCGTCCCTGAACAAACTATTATCAAACCAATAACAAAAACTACGGAAGAGTTCCGGGAAAGAAAAACTGTTATGCTGATGCAGTTTTATGCCGGTATGGAATGCATGCCTGCCCGCGCAGGTAATCAAGTCAGGTTTATTTGACGTGATTTATAGATATGCTTTAACGCAGAAAGACCAGGACCAGGAAAAGAAGTGCTCCTTTTGATCAGTTGCAGAAGTGCAAATCAGAAAGGAGCCTTGTTACGGGATTATTGACAAATTTCCGGGCACCGTGTAAAGGTTTTTGACATAAATTAATGATCCTGAAATGGCTCATTGCGTCAATATTTCTGATTGATGTAACTGTCGGCTATGGATTTTTTCTTTTCATCAACAAAAACTCCCTCTTCCTTAAGCCGCTTTAAAACAAAAGGGCTTGTGGAATGCAGGACAAGGTAATCTGCATCCATACCGCCGCAGGGAGCTGACAATGTATTGATTTCAAACAGCACTTCCGGATCCTTTATAACTATTTCAATTAACTTATTCTGCAGCTTTCTGGACTTTACCCTGACAAAATAAGCCTCAACGTTCCTGAAGTCCAGGAGTTTCAGCAGCGCCATAGTAACTTTGTCTTTTTCATAGTAATAACTGTTCGACTGTGCCAGAAAACTGGCTTTCTGCCTGCTTCCGGCAGGAAAATCCCTGGCCATCCTGTAGTAAAATTTGGCCAGGACATTAAAATAATGATAGTTATAAATGGCTTTCTTCACGTTGTCTACCTTTTTGAAAGGCTCAATTCCAAGGCGTTCAATGGCCTCAAAATTAGCTTCAATAAATTCATTTTTCGTAAGATCTCCCATTTTATATTGAAACAGCAGGCTTTGCCGATGCTGAAGAAAACTGTCGAACTTATTGCTCATTTTTTTCACCGCCCATATATTTATCATAAAGTATAGGCGATAAAAAGTAAATTATGAATAACTGGAACGCAGGTTCAGCGAGAATAACCAGGCAAGCTCCTCAAGCCTTTTACCGGCGTATTCAAAAAACTCCCTGTACGAAGAACAGTAATAATTCAAATCGGGGAGCCCGTCTTTAAAAGGTTCCCTGTTTCTTCGGCATCCTCCCCGGCATAACCTGAAGTAAGTACATGTTCTGCATTCGGGGGAAACGTATTTTGATACATCTACAAACCGTATGGCGTTTTCGGTATTTATCATCTCTGAAAAAGAGGTATTTTTTATGTTTCCAAGCTTCCATTCATCTATGACATAAAAATCACACGGAAATGCACTGCCGTCTGCTTCAATTACAAAATAGCACGTACATATCCCTGCCATTCCGCAACTTTCGGGAGGATATCCCATAACCATTCCAATAAGGTTATCAAAATACCTGATGCTTATAAAATTCCCCTTTTTGATATCATCGTACCACAGGTCAAAAAGTGTTTTAAGGAAATACGCATACCTATCCGGAGACAGGGAATATTCATGGCCGCCCGGTTCCTCGTTCAGGGGATCCAGGCAGGGAATAAACTGCAGGTATCTGAAACCCTGTTTTTTAAAGAAATTGTAAATTTTCGCGATATGCCTCGAAGTTATGGAGTTTACCACGGTCAGAATATTGTAATCAACATGGTATTTGTTAAAGAGCCCGATGGCACGTATTACCTGGCTGAAAGTACCGGAACTTCTAGAATCAGTTCTGTTCATATCATGTATGTCTTTCGGCCCGTCCAGTGAAATGCCTACCAGAAAATTATTATCAGCCAGGAATTTTGCCCATTCATCATCTATAAGCATTCCATTGGTCTGAAGCGTATTATATATCCTGGCTTTCCCTGTATTATACTTTTCCTGGTACTCAATAAGCTTTCTGTAAAAATTAAGCCCGGCAAGGGTCGGTTCACCGCCCTGAAAACCAAAGGTACAGCTCCCCTCGGCATATTCAAGACTTTTCTTCACAAGTAACTCCAGCAAATCGGTATCCATCATACCGTAGGATTTTATGTTGCGGCTGTCGGCGAGTGAATGGTAAAAGCAATATTTGCATCGCAGGTTGCAGTTCCCGGATGCGGGTTTTATAAGTAAATTAATCGGCGGCATATATTCTCTCCCTTGTTAAAAAACAAAACTTTTACCGGGCAATCAGCGGATACAGGACTTCATTTTCCTTTGCAATCCTGTTTTCAAGCATGCTGATAATGTTTTCCGTTTCATTTAAAAATCCGTATTTGTTCAGCAGGATTTTGGATTTGGTATTGTAGCGCTCCTTGTATTCCAGCAGTTCTTTGCTTATACTGCCCATTTCGTCGGTAAACTTTTTTGCAGTGCTGCTGATTTCCGAATTTTTGCTGTTCAACAATGAAGGGTACATGAATTCGTCCTCAGCACTGAGGTGAACTTTCAGCTTGCCTGCGAGAACACTGATCAGATTTGCGATGTTCGCCGCGTTTTCTTCCAGGTTTCCTGCACGGATAATACCCTTTATTTCATTTATTACGCTGAGTATATCATTATGCTGCCTTTTGAGCATATTCAAATAAACCATACCGGATTCTCCTTTGTAATACTAATTGCAATTTATTAATTTTAACCGGTCTAAACCGCTCTCCGGTGCTTTACCATATGCTTCATTATGTCCATTCTGCAATTAATATACAGGCTTCAGTTCTTCCAATAAACTATTAATCAATACAGGAAGCTTCCATGTACGGATTTATAAGATAATTATAACCCCTTATTTTATATATAGCAATTTTGACGCTGTTAAAACATAAATATTTAGACCAAAATGATAAAAAGTTAATAAATTTTATATAATTAAACTCATTAAATCTGCTGAATTTAATAATTATTGCCATAATGATAAAAATATAATATAATATATACAGAGTGTTAAATATTTTTGTTTATTAAATTCGTTTTGAAAAAAATTAAACTGTAGTTTTTCATTTTACGTGAACCGTTGATGCAGAGGGATAATTATGAATGTAAGAATTAAATTAAAAGATATTTTCTTTACTTTTTTTAAAATAGGTTTATTCGCCTTTGGTGGCGGATATGCCATGATACCGCTTATTGAAAGAGAGATAGTTGATAAAAAAAAGTGGATAAAAAAGGAAGATATATCTGATATTATTGCTGTTTCTGAATCAGTTCCGGGGGCAATTGCGATAAATTCGTCAACCTTTATCGGGTATAAAATATCAGGCAGAATAGGGGCAATTACAGCGGCAGCAGGAATTATTCTTCCGTCATTTATAATTATTTTGGCAATAGCAATGGGTTTCAGCCAGTTTGGCAATAATCCGTTTGTACAAGCCTTTTTTGCAGGAATCAGACCCGCGATAGTGGCCTTGATTGTTATTGCGGCAATTAATATAGGTAAAACTGCAATTAAGGATAGAATTGGTATGGTAGTAGCATTTATCACTGTAGTTGCTGTTTCATTTTTTAGGGTTCATGCTATTTTTGCTATTTTATCAGGCGCATTATTTGGATTTCTTGTTTACAGGTTATGGCCTTCAAAAGTTAAAATCATACTGGAAAAGAAGGATGACAGGCATGATTTATCTTAAACTGTTATTTGTTTTTCTGAAAATCGGATTGTTTAGTTTTGGCGGAGGATATGCAATGATTCCGCTTATTCAGAATGAAATAGATGCAAATGGATGGATGAGTCCTGCTGAATTTGTTGATATAATTTCCATTGCGGAAATGACACCGGGTCCAATAGCCGTAAATTCGGCGACTTTTGTCGGGTATAAAGTAGCGGGCTTTTTGGGAAGTTTATCATCCACGATTGGTGTTTCTTTGCCTTCGCTTATTTTAATACTTGCTGTATCGCGCTTTTTTTTCAAATACCAGGAAACACCGCTTAACGCTATGATTTTTTATGGTGTCAGGCCTGTAATTGCAGGTTTGATTGGCTCGGCAGCAATATTTGTAGCAAAAACGAGTATTTTCAAAAATGGCCTGACAGTTGAAGTTTTTAATTCTGTGATTTCAAAGCCTGCGAATGTATTGGATTTTTGGGGTATAATCATATTTGTTGTCTCGTTTCTGGCTCTTGCAAAATTCAGGGTTCATCCGACATTAATTATTGCAGGAGCAGGAATTGCAGGTATTTTGGTAAATACGTTTGTGCCTGTGAGGTAACCATACCGTTGTTCGAAAAATGATTAATGTTAACCTTTTTTTGTTATAATGTTATAATAAAAAAAACTCCTTTCCTTTGAAAAACATAAAATGACATTATTGCCGGAGGTTATAATGCTTAAGGAATTCCGGAACCCTTTGGGCAGGCTGAATAAGAACTGCAAGCAAATCTATCAGTACATTTACAGGTGCGGAGCCGTAACGAGAAGTGAAATAGAACGTCATACCGGATTTCCGATGTCGACCCTTGTAAGGGCGATGAATAACCTTGAGAATAACGGACTTATTTATGCATCGGAAACCGGGGAATCTGAACTCGGCAGAAAACCCCGGCTTTACAGGATATGCCCTGATGCCGGATTTATTATAGCCATTGACATAACCAGAACATACACCCAGGTGGCGCTTCTGAATCTTGAACTGAAAATACTGAATTCTAAAACTTTCGGAATGTATTCCGGCAACACTCCGGATGAAACAATCGGCAGAATTATAAAAATCATTAACGAATTTATATCTTCCATCGACAGGGATAAAATACTTGGCATTGGTCTTGGAGTTGTAGGTCCGGTTGACAGGGAGAGGGGAATGATTCTTAATCCCGAGCATTTCGTTGCATCGGGTTGGAAAAATGTATCAATAAAAAAGATACTCCAGGAAGAAACAGGTTTTCCCGTATATATTGATGACGGTGCAAATGCTGCTGTTCTGGCAGAATATCGCAAAGGCTGCGGCAGGCAGTATCAGAATATAGCATACCTGATTGCAGGTGTGGGTTTAAGGCTGGGCATTATAGTCAACGGAAAACTGCTTGAACAGAATACTTCCTTCGGTCATATTACCGTCGAAAGAAACGGTAATAGCTGCATTTGCGGCAAAAAAGGGTGCCTTGAGGGATACTTCTCCCTTAATGTTCTGCTGGACGAATATATTGAAGAGATAAAAAAGGGAAGGCAGTCGGTAATACTCGAAAAGGTTGATTATGATTTAAACTCCATTACTTTTGATCACTTCTGTGAAGCCGTTAAATCCGGGGATATTCTTGCAAATGAAATACTAAGGAAAGCTGCCGGGTATTTATCCATCGGCCTTGGCAATTTAATATGTATTCTTAATCCTGAAATTATTGTTCTCGGTGGAACCATCTTCCGAAAATGTCCGCAGCTCAGTACATATGTTGAAAACATGTTTTCAGGCTATTGTTCTTCTACCGTTTTCAGCAGGGGGGAACTGGGTGAAAACGCTGTAATTATAGGTGCCGGAACTCTTGTACTGGAGGATTATATAGATTAAAAAGACGACTGACCAATGGAACATTAGTCAGTCGTCAGGGAGAAATACCTGATTTGCTATGCCCACCACATTTCAGCGGTGCCTTCAAAAGCCATGACTTCCATGAGGAATCTTATGGCTTTCTTCAGACCTTCATCTACTGACATTAAACTGTCTTCATGTTCAATGGAAAGAACGTAATCATAACCCACCATCCTGAGGGTGCTGACAATATCTTTCCATATCTGGTAGTCGTGCCCGTATCCAACGGTCCTGAAAATCCATGAGCGATTCAGTTCATCACGGTAATGCTTAACGTCAAGGACCCCGTTAACAGCTGTATTGTACTTATCAATTTTTGTGTCTTTTGCATGGAAGTGGTAAATGCAGTCTTTCAGTTTTCTGATTGCCGCTACAGGATCAATACCCTGCCAGAAGAGATGACTGGGGTCAAAATTCGCTCCGATTACATCTCCCACGGCGTTTCTCAGCTTAAGCAGGGATTCGGGATTATACACCGCAAAACCGGGGTGCATTTCAAAACATATTTTGTTTACACCGTGTTCCTGGGCAAATTTGGCTGTTTTCTGCCAATATGGAATCAAGACTTCGTTCCACTGATAGTCAAGTATTTTCAGATAGTCATCAGGCCAGGGGCAGGTAACCCAGTTGGGATAGAGTGAGTTGGGTGAATCCCCCGGACAGCCTGAAAAACCGCAGACTCTTTCCACACCCAGTTTTTCGGCAAGCAGTATCGTTTTTACAAAGTCTTCATGAAAAGCGCGGGCTATATCTTTCTGCGGATGGACAGGATTTCCGTGACAGCTTAGGGCGCTGATTTCCATATCGTATTTTTTCAGGAGTTCTTTAAGTTTGGCGATCTTTGACCCGTCTTCAAGAAGTTCGTCAGGATTGACATGGGCTTTGCCGGGATAACCCCCCGTACCCAGTTCCACTGCCTGTACCCCCAGTTCTTTCAGGTAAGCAAGGCTCTCTTCCAGGCTTTTTGCCGACAATAAAACGGTAAATACCCCAAGTTTCATTATGTATACCTCCTTCTTCCGAAATACCTGCCTGACAAACAAAAACATTAAGCCATGACGAGCGGCTAAATATTCAATTCCTTTGCCATGACACGCAGGTTATTAAGACTGATATTAACTGATTCCAGGCATGGTCTGTCACAGATGTCCTGCTCAACAATAAAGTAATTTGCTCCAAATTCAAGACCTTTCTGTATGATTTTTTTCATATCAATAATACCGCTGCCTACCTCGGCGAATTGCTTCTCGCCGGCTGTTTTCATGTCCTTCAGATGTATAATCCTGCACCTTGAACCGTATTTTGAAATAATATCAACCGGATCAAGGCCGGCAATTCGGATCCAGAATACATCAAACTCGGGGAAAACCCCGGCCCTTTCTGTCAGCTCCAGAAGAATATCAATGGCATATTTGCCATCAATTTTGCGGAATTCATGGGCGTGATTGTGGTATCCCAGCTCCATGCCCGCCTCATGAATCTTTGGCGCAATACTGTTCAGAAGTCCGGCAATTTCTTTCACATCATCGAGAGTGTCTGTTTTTGCCCATGGCAGGATAATATATCTTGTTCCCAAAGTTTTGTGGTAAGCTATTGTATTGTCAAGATCGTCGCGAAGCAGGTTCATTCCGACGTGGGAAGAAACTGGTGCAAGAGACAGTCTGTCCAATGTGTCTTTAAGCACTTCTGCAGGAGTATTGAAAAAACCTGCAAATTCCACGTTCCTGTAGCCCATTGCTGCTATCTTTTCAAGTGTGCCGAAAAAATCTTTACCGGATTCTTCCCTGACAGTATACATTTGCAGTCCTATCCTGTCTGTAAAGTTCATGTTTTTTCCTCCTAAAAGCGTATTTCCTGGTTTGTTTCGGCCGAAAGGTAAATACCGTCAATTATCTTCATAAGCTTTACGGCCTCTTCCGGCTTTGCAATAGGTTCCCTGTTTGTCCTTATGCAATCAATAAAATGGGAAAATTCATTGATGGGAGTTTTAAAATTGAGATTGGGTTTGATTTCAACCAGCGTGGAGACCTGTTCGGTTATAATTTTTAAATCCCCGTTCCGGAAAATCGCCCCGCCTTTTGTACCCCGGATTTCATAGAAAACTTCGTCCTTTTCAATGTTGGAAGACCAGCTGAATTCCAGGTCCAGTGTGGCTCCGTTTTCGAGGCGTACAAATCCTACAGCAAGATCCTCAACATCCATGATTCCGTTTTCATCGGATGTCATTCCCCAGCCTGAGGAATTTATACATTTGTTTTCGCCGAACTTGGAATATGTTGCCCCGCTTACTGATACGGGTTCAGGGTAACCCATGAAATACATGGCAAGATCCATGAAGTGTACCCCGAGGTCGATTAAAGGTCCGCCGCCTGACAGTGCTTTATTGGTGAACCAGCCGCCCTTGCCCGGAATGCCGCGTACACGCTTCCAGCCGCAGCGTACATGATAAATGTCACCGAAAAGGCCTTCATCTGCATACTGCTTTACAAACCATGCATGATTTGTAAAGCGGTTGTTCAGGGCCACCATCAGTATTTTTCCGCTTTTGTTCTTTGCGTCCACCATCTGCTGTGCTTCTCCGGCGTTCAGTGCAATGGGTTTTTCACAGTGAACATGGATGCCTTTTTCAAGCGCCATAAGCGTTATCGGAAAGTGAAGATAGTTCGGTGTACAGACGCTGATGAAATCGAGCTTTTCGTTTTCAAGCATATCACGATAATCGGTATAGTATTTTTGAAAACCGAATTCTTTCGCTACTTCTTCAGCAAATTTTGGATTTTCGTCACACACGGCGACAAATTCAACATCCCGGATGCTTTGATATCCCCTGATGTGTTTTGCGCGAGCAATGCCTCCTGCTCCTATACAGCCATAACGTAATTTCATTAAGGTTCATCTCCTTAAAGTGTAACTGTTTTGCCTGTTGTTGCCGATTCAAGACATGCCAGAACAATACGCAATGCAGCAAGTCCTTCTTCGCCGTTGATTTCAGGTTCCTTTCCGCTGTTGATTGCGTCCATGAACATGTCAATTACACCGGAAGCGGTTTGATTTTCATTCGTCTGAATCCTTCCAACCTTATAGTAGATTTTTTCTCTGTTCTTTTTTGTAATTTCAATGGGATACTCAGGATTGTCATATATTTTCATAACGCCGTTGGTACAATATAAAACAGTGCTGTTGTCTTCAGCCCCGTAATATGTCCAGCTTGCAGTAAGAGTGCCGTAAATTCCCGTTTTCGATTTCATAATGCATACGGCATTGTCGTCGACTTCGATGGGTTCATCCTTTTCATCAGTCTTATGCAGTGTGGATACATATGCCTTGACTTCCACGATTTCATCATCTATAAGCCAGCGGATCAAATCTGCCTTATGTACGCCGAGGTCACCCATTGCGCCTATGAAAGCTTCGTCTTTTTTGAAAAACCATGTATGCCTGCTCTTGTCCTGGCTCCAGAATTCGGGGCCGCCGTGCCCGAAGGTTGTACGGAACGTTAAGATGCGTCCCATTTCACCGGTTTTTAAAATCTCCTTTGCCCTGACGTGCGCGGAAGCAAGCCTCTGGTTATGGCCAATCATCAGGAATTTTCCGGTTTTTCGGGCAGTTTCAATCATTTTCCTGGCTTCTTCAGCTGAAGTTGCCATCGGTTTTTCGCACAGAACATGTTTCCCGGCTTCCAATGCTGCAATTGTGATAGGGGCATGGTATTTGTTCGGAGTACAGACACTTACTGCGCCGATATCGCTGCAAGCCAGAAGTTCCTCAACAGAGCCGAAAACCTTGCCGCTATACCTGTCTGCGAGTTTCTCAGCCCGTTCGGTTATGGGATCATAATAACCGATTATTTTGCAGTCGCTCCGGGCGTAATACTCAGGCACATGCCTGGCAATTGAAATTGAACCGCATCCGATTATTCCGATTCCTGTCATTTTGCATACTCCTTTCAATTTATATGTTAATTTTTCATAATTTCTCCAAAGGGGTTTTAATATTAGGAGCAGTCAGGCTGTCGGTTCTTTTTACAGGATTTGCCCATTTTACAGCGTTTATGATTACTTTCTGAACGTCTTTGTTGTAGTAAGTCGGGTATGTTTCGTGGCCCGGCTGGAAGTAAAATATTTTTCCGTAACCGCGGTTGAAACAGCATCCGCTGCGGAAGACTTCTCCGCCTTTGAACCAGCCGATGAAAACAAGGGCATCAGGTGTGGGAATGTCGAAGAACTCACCGTACATTTCTTCATTGTCAATTTCAATATAATCGCCGATTCCTTCTGCTATGGGGTGAGACGGGTCAGTTACCCACAGTCTTTCCTTTTCGCCTGCTTCACGCCATTTTAAATTGCAGCTTGTGCCCATAAGCTTTTTGAAAATCTTTGAATGGTGACCTGAATGGAGAACAATAAGCCCCATACCTTTCAGAACCCTTTCATGAATCCTGTCAACAATTTCGTCCTGAACTTCTTTGTGTGCCCTATGTCCCCACCAGACTAGCACATCGGTATTGTCAAGAACCTCTTCAGTCAGCCCGTGTTCAGGTTCGTCCAGTGTTGCGGTTCTGACTTCAAATTCGCCGGTGGAATCCAGGAATGACTTAATAGCCGTATGGATTCCTTCAGGATATATTTCCTTCGGTTTGCCTTCCTCTCTTTCATGCCTGAATTCATTCCATACTGTAACCCTTATTTTCACAGGTATCACATCCTTTATCCAAATTAACAGGTTGGCCTGCCGCAAACGAATATTGTTACTTAACCGTTGACTCCCTTATAATAAGCTCATGTTCCATAATGTAATGGATTGTTTCGATATCCCTGTCCTCGATAATATTCAGCAGAAGTTCCATAGCCGTGCATCCCAAATCGTACATGGGCTGAGATATTGTGGTAAGGGTGGGTTTGAACATTTTTGCAAAGTATATGTTGTCAAATCCGCATACAGCAAGATCATCAGGGACACTCAGGTTTTCTTCCATCGCAGACCGTATTGCGCCTATTGCCATCATGTCGGATACGCAGAAAACGGCGGTAGGACGCGGGTCTAAAGCCAAAAGCTGTTTCATTGCCCTGAAGCCTGATTTATAGCTGTAATCCCCATATGCGCAGTATTGAGGATCATATTCAATTCCTGCTTCGGTTAAAGCACGTATATACCCTTCCAGTCGTAAAGTGGAGGACAGGAACTGGTTTTTTGCCCCGATAAAGGCTATCTTTTTATGCCCAAGGCCGATTAAATGGTTAACAGCCTTATATGCCGCCAATTCATTGTCGATCGACACATGGGTTATGGGAAGCCCCACTTTGTACTCGCAGCACTGTACAACCGGAACTTCCTGCGCCAGTTCGGTCAGCTCATCAGAAGTCATTTCGGATGCCATAAGAATGGCACCGTCAGCCAAACGGCTTTTCAGCATTTTTATATATTTCTTTTCCCTTTCCTGGTTCGAATCTGTATTGCACAGCATGATGCTGTATCCGTTTTTGTTTGCAACGTCTTCTATTCCTTTTACTATTTCCGCGTAAAAAGGATTGGCTATATTCGGGAGCAGCACCAGTATCCTTTCTGACTTGGTTTTCCTTAAGGCTCTGCCGAGAAGATTGGGCCTGTAGTCCAGTTCGGCAATGGCCTGTTTTACTTTTTCCACCGTTTCAGGTGAAACCTTTGAATTGCCGTTTATAACCCTCGATACGGTGGCAACTGAAACACCGGCTTTTTTTGCAACGTCATTAATTGTCGACATTTAATCACCTTGTGAAAAGCTTTACATAAATATATTAATGTTTTCGCGCCATTATTTTCATTAGTCGTGAAAACGATTACACTGATATTATAAGTTTTTTTATCACTAAAAGCAAGGACAAAATGAAAAAATATTTGGCTGCTGGGATAAAAAGTAAATAATTCCGCAGATTTATATCAAGAAAAGATGGGGAAGTTGTAAAATAAAATGCCGTAATATATAGAAAACTCATGGTAATCCATTGTAAAATGTTTAATAACCAAAGAAAAACATTAGCAAAGGAGTACCATGAGTTATATATGAATAAT
>Ga0134099_1000504_pt1 | contig 45883 bp, 38 predicted proteins | sample 10_taG_2_FD_105482 | JGI IMG/M metagenome (GOLD analysis project Ga0134099, IMG submission 105482) | Switchgrass degrading microbial communities from high solid loading bioreactors in New Hampshire, USA - 10_41_5_180_A2 metaG | ecosystem: Engineered > Bioreactor > Semi-continuous > Anaerobic >...
TAGCACTTATACAGTATTTCCCTGTTTATTTGGCTGATGCTTTCTATAGTGCCTGCAATATCTATTTTTACGGGGTGGTTTTTATAAAACGCCCCCAGAAGGTTAAAAAACGACCTCCAGTTTGGATCATCCTCATACATTCTTATTTCCTGGCCAATAATCCCTTTTTCCTTTTCAACACTCTCTTCGGTAATATACGGATTTTGAACATAATTAAGCAGGAGCTGAAAGTTCTCGTCGAATTTATCAGTACACGAAAAAAGATAAACGGTCTGGCTAAAGCTGGTGTATGCATTGGGATTTGAACCAAGCTTCGAAAACTTGTCCATTACGCTGCCGTCTTTTTGTTCAAAGAGTTTGTGTTCCAGAAAATGAGCTATGCCGTCAGGAACCCGGGTAACATTTTCTTCTCCCGGAACAATAAATTCATTGTTAATAGAACCGTAGTGGGTAGCAAAGGTGGCATATTTTTTTGAATAGCCTTTTTTAGGTATTAAGAAAGCTTTCAGACCACTCTTATGCTCGTATATATACAATGTTTCACCTATCTTATCATACTTCACTGTCTTTATATCCATTCACCATTCTCCTTCTCTTTGCTGTTTTACCGCGTCTTTTGTGCTTCTGAAAATCATATAGGTTTATGCTTGCTCTTTTGACGTAAGAAAATATATGGTATCAAGCTGTATTCTTTTTGCTACATCCACAACTTCCTGTATAGTAACTTGTGAGGTTTTCCGTATCAAATCATCAAAAGTGTCATTGGTGTTGGCAATACTCTGGCCTAAATAATGGGTTACAATCTGGAGCTGATTGTCTCTGAGAGACTTCACACTGGTCTCTATGGTTTTTATGGTAGATTCGAACTCATAGTCTGAAATATTTCCTGCTTTTATCTCATCTATCTGCTGAAGTATAATCTCAAGAGCCCTGTCTTTATTTGCTATTTCAATACCACTTGATATAACCATCAGCCCTTTGAACTTTTCAAGCCTTGAAAAGGCGTAATACGCAAGGCTGGCCTTCTCCCTGACATTCTGGAAAAGCTTTGAATGCACGCCTCCTCCCAGAATTCCGTTGTAAACCATCAATGCATAATATTCTTTGCTGCCAGGCCTGGTATTGGTCCTGAAACCCAGTGAAAGCTTGCCCTGATTGACGCTGAAACGCTCGACCACGTTTCTGACTTTAGTTATACTTTTATTAAACGACTCCTGAGAAGGACCGAATAATTTATTATCTGCTAAATCTCCAAAATCACCGCCGGTCTTCGGTCTCAGATTTTTTAGTTTTTCTATGGCTTTTTCTACACTTTTGTCACTGGCACTACCTGCTATATATACCTGCACAGGATAGGTTTTCAGCATTGCGGTATATTGTTCATACAGGTTTTGGGCATTGATATCCTTAAGATCAGATACAAATCCGTAGTCATAAATCCCGTAGGGTTCGTCTCTGCATGTTTCCTCAAGACACTTCTCAACTGCATACAGCATCTTGTCGTTGACTCTGCTCTCTATCAACTGCTTTAAATTGTCTTTTTCCTGCTTTACATATTCATCCTTAAAAACTTCGTTTTCAAGTACGGGTTGAGTTATAATCTCATATAATAAATCAAATGCCCTGTCAAACTGATTTGAACCTTCTTCGGTAAACATTTCCGATACAAATTCAATATAAAACTGTATAATATGCCTTTCTCCCATTTTGGTTACACCACAGTCAAAAGTTGCACCATATAGTTCTTCCAGATGTAGTGCAATTTCCCGGAAGGTAGGGAATCTCCTGCATCCTCTTCTGAGCACAGCCGGTATCATAGCATTTTTGGTAACTCTTTCCCTGTCAAGATTTGTATGAAAAAATACACTGATAGAACTGGTTTTAAACTTATCAGTCCTGATTGTATATACATCTATTGCATCAAACGAAGCAATCCTTGATACCGTTTCTTCCTGAAGTAAATTACTCATCACAATCTCCTTTCAAAACATAAGAATGTAGTCCATATATAGTATAATAAAAATCACAATATATATTCAATATCTGGAAATAATAATGTCCCTAAAACTTCATAAATCTGAAATAACGGGAAATAATAACACCGGAGGGATTCATATGAATAATACAAGAAACAGAAAATATGTGCGGAACAATAAAAAACAAAAAGAAAACATTGACACTCAAAATAACAGTGAAAGGGAATTTGTAATCAGTATGCCGTGTGCAATAGGAATAATGGCTTTTACTTTCTTAAACGGTATGCTTTTGGGCTGTCTTATAAAAAAACGTTAAACGGAATGTGATTACAGTATAGGCACAGGCTCATTTGGCACAGGGACAGACACGTTGTACAGCTTTAAAAACGGAGGCTGTCCCCATGTTCATTTTGCACCTGAAATATTTTAGTTAAATTTCCGGTTTTAAAAAATCAGTGGCTTGTTTTAAATCTTCAGAGATTTGTTCCACCAATTCCTCTTTTGATGAAAACCGCTTCTCACCGCGCATTCTTTTAATAAAAAAGACTTCAATATCTCTGTTATACACATTCTGATTGAAATTGATTATATGAGTTTCAAGCTTCACTTGTCTTGAATTTTCAAAAGTCGGATTTACCCCTACATTGGTAATGCTGCCATATTCTTTACCGTCTATAACCGTTTTGGTAATGTACACTCCACCCATCGGCAGTACTAAATATGTATGTGGATAAATATTTGCAGTTGGAAATCCTAATTCTGAACCTAACCTTTTTCCTTCTTCTACAGTGCCGTCTATTGAATAATACCGTCCCAACAGCTTGAACACTTTTTCCATTTGTCCTTCTGATATGTAGTTTCTTATCAGCGTACTGCTTACCAGCTCATTGTCAATCATTACAGGCGGTATTACTATAACACTAAAACCATATTGATTTCCAAGTTTCTTAAGTAAATCTACATCGCCCTTTCCTCCATAGCCGAATCTATAGTTAAACCCGACAACGGCCAGTTTTATTCCGAGTTTTTTAACAAGTATATCTCTCACAAAGTCTTCCGGCATAACATGGGAAAAGCCTTCATCAAACTCCTGGAGAATCACATAGTCCAGATCAGTTTTATTTAATATTTCTATCTTCTGTCTTTCCGTTGTCAAAAGTTTTGTAAAAAGCTTCTTTCTTATTGCGTTTTCCGGATGATTCTTAAAAGTATAAATTACTGAATCAAGTTTATTTAAATGAGATTGTTCAATAAGCTTGTTTATCAACTCCATATGACCTATGTGCAAGCCGTCAAACATCCCCAGTCCAACTGCCGTCTGTTTTTTGCCGTTAAATTGATCTGTATTTAATAGAACCTTCATAAGTCTCCCCTTAACAAAATACCTTTTTCTGCTTAAGCATTAATTGGCCGCCTCGTACCAACACATCAGCAATGGCAATAAAAGTACCGTCAGCATCATATATCTTTACTGTTTCGCCTTTTAACAGGTCTGAATCTCCAATGGAAACAAAAGCGCCGTTGCGCAGTTTCTTTAATTCATTCGAATTAAGCGTAACGGCTCTGTAACTGTCAAACACTCTGTCTACGCTCACAAGTTTTGATTCCAACAAGTTGTTTTCAGCACAATATTCAATTTCCTCAAGTGTCAGAGCCGTTTGAATATCAAAGATTCCTGCCCTTTTACGTACAAGAAAAGACATATGGCCTCCACAGCCCAGCTTTTGCCCAATATCCGCACATAAAGTTCTTATATACGTTCCCTTGGAACAGGCAACATCGAATAAAACCTTTACACCGCTAATTCTTACTACGTTTATGGAATATATTTTTATTTTTCTCGGTTCCCTCTCGACATCAACGCCTTTTCTCGCCAAGTCGTAAAGCTTTTTACCACCGACTTTAACAGCTGAATACATTGGCGGTACTTGCTCCGTCTCTCCTAAAAAGCTATTGATACAATCTGTTATTTCTTTCTCTGTTACTTTTACATCTTTCTGGCAAATTATACTGCCGCTGGAATCCTGCGTATCGGTTTCTATCCCGAGGGTCAACTCTGCTCTATACACCTTGTCCTTGTCCATCATATATTCAATAGCTTTTGTAGCACTGCCTATGCATACAGGCAGAACCCCTGCCGCTCCCGGATCAAGGGTCCCCGTATGCCCAATTTTTCTTACTCCCGAGATTTTCCTTAAATACGATACAACATCAAAAGACGTCATTCCCGGTGGTTTGAGAATATTCAATATACCATTCATTGCTAAAGCACTTTCCTTATATCATCCAAAAGTTTTGATATTATATCTTCAATGTTTCCTTTTACGGTACATCCTGCAGCTCTCTTATGCCCTCCGCCGGAATAGGTCTTTGCAATCTCTGACACATCGACATAGGAGTTTGACCTTAGATTTACCTTCATTTCCCCATCACTTCTGGACCTTATCATTACAGCTACTTCAACTCCCCTGACATTCCTGCCTATGTTGACTATTCCGTCACAATCTTCCTCTTTAGCTCCTGTCGACTTCATAACATCATCACTTATTGTTATAAATGCAACTTTTCCATTCTCAAAAAATTCAAGGGAATTTATTGCAGCACCCATAAGCATAACCTTCTCATATGACACAGTATCGAAAATTCTCTGTGATACTTCCGCTACATTCACCCCGGAATTCAGGAGGTCACCTGCAATCTGATGGGTGATAGAAGTTGTATTACTGTACCTGAATCCCCCTGTGTCCGTAGATATCGCAACATAAAGGCATGTAGCGATATCTGTGTCAAACTCAATACCCATCATCTTAATGAACTGATATAAGATTTCTCCCACAGATGATGAGTTAACATTTACATAATTATACTGTGCAAAACCATCGTTTGTACCATGATGGTCTATATTTATCGTAATCCCGGCATTGTTAAATATCTCCACACGTTTACCCAATCTGGGAAGATCGCCGGCATCAAGAGCTACAACCGTACCAGTGCATTCTCCAGACAGCTCACCTTCTCCGTTATAAACATTGACCAGGTGACTACCGGGTAAAAAGCTGTAAACATTCGGTACATCTTCTTCAAGCCACACCTCAACACTTGTCCCAATTTTTTCAAGGGCAAGCCCCAGCGCAAGACTTGAACCAAGCCCATCCCCGTCAACTGAAACATGCGGCATTATAATAACTTTTTTTGATTTTTTCAAAACATTGATTATATCAATTAATACCATTTCTTCAGTCCGACTCCATTGTATCGTTAATCAATTTGTTTATATAAGCACCATGCTCGATAGAAGTGTCAAGCTCAAACTGTATTTCCGGAGTATATCGCAGTTTCATTCTGTGGCCTATTTCCTTTCTGATAAATCCCGCTGCGCTTTTTAAGCCTTCAATAGCATTTTCCTTCTGCTCTTTTCCTCCAAAAACACTTATATATACCTTTGCATACCTGAGATCCTTCGTTACGTTAACCGAAACAACACTTATTAATTCCGGCAACCTCGGATCTTTCAATTCATTCTGAATAATGCTGCTTATTTCCCTTTTTATTTCCTCTGATATCCTGTTTATTCTGTCAGCCATTATCCACACCACCTTTTTCAGGGTATATGACAACACTTATCTTTCGACTTTTTCCATTATATAAGACTCAATTATGTCTCCAACTTTAATATCATTATATTTTTCAATAGAAATACCACATTCAAATCCCTGTAATACTTCTTTCACATCATCTTTAAACCTCTTAAGAGAAGCAAGTTTCCCTTCATGTACTACAATACCGTCCCTTACCACTCTTATTTCCGAATTTCTTGTTATCTTGCCGTCTAATACATAACATCCACCTATAGTGCCTACACCTGATGCTTTAAATATCTGCCTTACTTCAGTATGCCCTAATATTTTTTCCTTAAACTCAGGTTCGAGCATACCCTTCATAGCTGCCTGAACATCTTCTATGGCATCATATATGACTCTGTACAGCCTGATATCAACACCGGCATTATTGGCAATGTCGGTAACATTTGGTCCTGGTCTGACATTGAATCCGATAATAATAGCATCTGATACCTGTGCCAGGTTTACATCAGATTCTGTTATTGCACCGACAGCACCATGAATAGTCTTTACCCTTACTTCATTATTGCTTAGTTTTTCAAGTGACTGTCTTACAGCCTCAACCGAACCCTGAACATCAGCTTTTACTATCACGTTCAGTTCCTTCACTTTGCCTTCCTGTATCTGGTTAAACAGGTCATCAAGTGATACCCTGGTTCTGGCCTTGAGCATTTGCTCTCTCTGCTGGGCTTTTCTCTTTTCTGCAAGATGCTTTGCTACCTTTTCATCTTTTATTGCATAGAATATTTCACCTGCTTCGGGTACTTCCGGTAAACCGATAATTTCAACAGGTGTAGACGGTCCTGCTTTCTTTATGTTTCTGCCTTTATCATCAGACATTGCCCTTATTCTACCTACAGTTGTTCCTGTAACTATAGAATCGCCGACTTTAAGTGTGCCTCTTTGTACAAGAAGCGTCGCAACAGGTCCCCTGTTTTTATCAAGTTTTGCCTCAATAATTGTTCCTTTAGGCTGCTTGTCAGGGTCTGCCTTGAGTTCAAGCATATCAGCAGTTAAAAGAATCATTTCCAGAAGCTGGTCAATGTTTATCCTGTTTTTAGCTGATACAGGCACGCAAATTACGTCTCCGCCCCATTCTTCAGGCACAAGATTATATTCTGTCAGCTCCTGCTTTACTCTGTCAGGATTTGCACCAGGTTTATCTATTTTATTAATTGCAACAATTATAGCAACATTTGCTGCCTTAGCATGGTTTATAGCTTCCACAGTCTGAGGCATGACACCATCATCAGCGGCAACAACAAGTACAGCAATATCCGTTACCTGTGCACCTCTGGCTCTCATCGCAGTAAATGCTTCATGACCGGGAGTGTCAAGGAAAGTTACTTTTCTTCCGTCAACATTGACCATATAGGCACCTATATGCTGAGTTATACCGCCGGCTTCTTTTTCAGTAACATTAGTCTGCCTAATGGCATCAAGAAGCGAAGTCTTACCATGGTCAACATGGCCCATAACAACTACCACAGGCGGTCTCGGCTGCATATTTTCACCTTCATCAGACTCATCAAATAAAATATCCTCTTCGCTGATTACTACTTCCTTTTCAGCCTTCACGCCAAATTCATCTGCAATTATGGCTGCAGTATCAAAGTCTATTTCCTGGTTGAGAGTAGCCAGGACACCCATACTCATTAATTTCTTTATTACTTCTGTTGCCGTCTTTTTCAAAGCTTCTGCCAGCTCTTTAACAGTAATGCTTTCCGGTATCTTTATTGATGTTAAGACTGCTTTTACAGGCTTAGCCTTTTCAACTTTTGCATTTTTGGCATTTTTGCTGTCTTTCTTGGGTTTAGCGGCTTTCCATGCCCTCTTGTTTCCATCATCATAAATATCATCAAGTATAAAGTCTTCAGAAAGAATCTCAGAAATCCCCTTTTTCTCATGTAATGCAATGTCATGTGGCCTTAACTTTCTTACTCTTCCCATATTTGATACTTTGGGGGTTTCCTTTTTCTGTTCTCTCCTTGCTTCTTTATCAATATCTCTGTTTATGGATTCACGCTTGCTCTCTTTTTTTGGCGAATCATTAATTTCAACTTTAGCAACAGGTATCTCTGGAAGTGGTATTTCAATTTTTTTACGGTTTGCGCCGGATTTTTTTGATCCACTTCCTGCTTCTGTCTTATCAACCGCATGCCCGCCAAATTTTTGTTGATCTTTATGTGGTCGTCCTTTGCCTGATTGCATATGTTGCTCATTTCTCGCTACTGCTTCTTTGTTTTCATGATGCTTTCCATTTTGGGTTCTGTCATGCCTTGCAATTTCCGGACCATCTTTTTTATCTTCTGCCTTTTTGTCTTCTACTTTTCTATCTTCTGCTTTTTTCTCTTCCGCTTTTATATCTTCTGCTCTTTTTTCTTCTGCTTTATTGTCTTCTGCCTTTTTATCAGCTTTTAAATCAATATCCTTATTAACTGTTTCTGTTACAACATTTTCCTTCAACGCAGCCTGGTTCTCCTTATCAATAGTCTTTTTATCATCTTTTATTTCGATTGATGTTTCATTTTTTTCTGCTGCTCTCATTTGTTCCCTTACCTCTGGTTTAGATTCCGGTTTAATTTCTGCTTTAGCTTCTGGTTTAGTTTCTGCTTTAACTGTTGTTTTAACTTCCAATTTCACTTCTTCTTTTGTTTTAACCTCTTCTTTTGCCTGAGGTTTAACTTCTTCTTTAGCTGCTGGTTTAACCTCTTCTTTTGCCTGAGGTTTAACTTCTTCTTTAGCCGCTGGTTTAACCTCTTCTTTAGCTAATGGTTTAATTTCTTCTTTAGATGCCGGTTTAGCTTCTTCTTTAGTTAATGGTTTAATTTCTTCTTTAGATGCCGGTTTAACTTCTTCTTTAACGGTAGGTTTAACATCCGTTTTTTCATTTTTCCTAGTAATTTCCTTGGCATTCTCGACTGCTGCATTATTTTCAGCTGCTGCTTTCAATAATTCTCTTTGCAAATCTGCTTTTGTATGTCTTACAAATCCAGCCCTCAATCCGGAACTGGCATCTGACGCTCTTATGACTTCCCAGCCGTTACCGGTATTTTTTCTGTCATTTTTTCCGTTTTTCTTAGGTTTGTTCTGTTTTGATGAACTTTTGCTATCACTGTTTTCTGCCTTTGTATCTATAATTATCTCAGTCTTTCGAATAATTGTGGGTATATCTCTTCTATCTTTCTTTTCTTCCTTTTTCCTATCAACATTTGGTGCAACAGCTGATTCTGCATTTTTATTTCCTTCGGGCTTATTGGTATCGTCACGCCTGATAACACCTATATGATCATACAAGGCATTTAGTTCATCACTATCTAACAGGCTCATATGATTTTTAACTATGATATTGATTTCTGCTAGTTTTTCCATAAGTCGTTTACTAGTAGTATTCAGTTCTTTTGCAAGTTCGTAAACTCTAACTTTCTCCAATAATTCCACCCCCATATTCTATACTTCCGCTGTCAATTAGTTGTTTCAATCTTTCCGCAAACTCCCTTCCAGAAACTGCTACTACCGAACGTATATCCTTCCCGATGCATTTTCCGAGCAATTTCTTTTCACCAAAATATCTTATTTCAATCCCTCTATATCCGCAAATATCTCCAAATTTCTTCTTTGTGTTTTCGGAAGCATCATCTGCAACAATTACAAGTAAAACTTTTTTGGCTTTCACAGCCCGTTCGCATGTTTCTTCACCCGAAACCAGCTTCCCCGCTTTTTTTGCTATCCCAATAAAGGAGTATATCTTATTTGCCATTATCCGCCTCCAACTGCTGTTCCAGCGCTGAATAAATTTCCGGACTAATAGGCATTTCAAAGGCTCTCTCAAGCCTTTTCCCTTTTCTTGCCTTTTCAAAACATGTAACGGACTTGCAGATGTACGCCCCCCTACCCGGTTTTTTACCTGTAAAATCAAGACTTATTTCATTTTCTTTATTTTTTACAACCCTGATTAGCTCCTTTTTTGGTTTCATTTCCTGACATCCAAGGCACATACGCATTGGTACTTTCTTTACCTTCATAATAATCACATCCCATTATCAATGTCAGTATTATAATCTGAATAAGAAACCTCGTCTTCTATCTGATAATTCTCATTAAAATTCAGAAGCTGCTGCTCAATTTTAGCTCTCAACTGTGATTCACTCTTTATGTCAATTTTCCATCCCGTAAGCTTTGCAGCAAGCCTTGCATTCTGCCCTTCCTTGCCGATTGCAAGAGAAAGCTGATAATCAGGTACCGTAACTTTTGCGGATTTAGTACTCTCATCTATGTCCACTCTTATAACTTTGGCAGGGCTAAGGCTACTTGAAATAAACTCTTCAGCATTGCTGCTCCACCTGATAATGTCAATTTTCTCTCCCCTGAGTTCATCAACTATTGCCTGCACTCTCGTACCCTTCTGGCCTACGCACGCCCCAACGGGATCTACATCCTGATCCTTTGAAAATACCGCAATTTTGGTTCTTGAACCAGCTTCCCTGGCTATATTCTTAATTTCAACAGTGCCATCATGTATCTCAGGCACTTCAAGTTCAAACAGTCTTTTTACAAGCCCCGGGTGTGTCCTTGAAACATTTATTATAGGTCCTTTTGTAGTCTTCTTCACTTCTATAATATAAGTTTTTATCCTGTCATTAAAGTTATATACTTCTCCCGGAGTCTGTTCAGAAGCAGGAAGAATTGCTTCTGTTTTACCAAGGTCTATAATAACGTTCTTTTTCTCAGTCCTCTGTATAATTCCGGTGACAATGTCACCCTCCTTATTGTAAAACTCTTCAAATATTATTCCCCTCTCCGCTTCCCTGATTCTCTGTACAACTACCTGTTTGGCAGTCTGGGCGGCTATTCTTCCGAACTTACGCGGTGTGACTTCAATCTCGACCATATCGTCCAAATCATATTTAGCGTCAATTTTTCGAGCTTCTTCAAGAGATATCTCAAGTAAATCATTTGTTGGCTTTTCGGTGACTTTCTTCATTGCAAAAACTTTTACGTCGCCTGACAAACGGTCAATATATATCTTAACATTCTGTGTAGAACCGAAATTTCTCTTGTATGCTGAAATCAGCGCAGCTTCAATAGCCTCTATCAATACCTCCTTATTAATTCCCTTTTCCTTTTCAAGTTGTTCAAGGGCATGAATTAATTCGGCGCTCATAATATAAACCTCCCCATTTCTCTGTAGTATTAAAATTTAAACGTCTTTCTAACCATAGCAACCTTATCCCTGTCAAATTCCATTATTTTGCCATCGCCATCTTTATGTCCCGCATCTGTTTTAATAACTATTTTATTATCTATTAATCCGACCAGTTCACCTTCAAAATCTTTTTTTCCGTCTATTGCATTAAATGTTTTTACTTTTACCGGATGGCCTTTATACCTTTCAAAATCTCTGTCCTTCTTTAAAGGCCTTTCAATTCCCGGAGAAGAAACCTCAAGGAAATAACGCTGATCTATGGGATCTGCTTTGTCAAGCTCAACACTCAATTCCTCACTCACAATCTGGCAGTCATCTAAAGTTATTCCGCCTTCTTTATCTATATATACACGCAGATACCAATTTGCTCCTTCTTTTACAAACTCAACGTCAACAAGCTCAAATGAATTCTTTTCCACTATTGGAAGCGCAAGCTTCGTAACTACATCTTCCACTTTCCTTTTTGCCATCCTGTAAAAACCTCCATAATGATAAACAGTTTTTATGAACATCTAAATTCAAAAGTTAAGAAATTTATAAGTCTACATAAGTATTAACTTAGCTGCATAAGTACTAACTTAGCGAAAAACACAAAGTTAATACTTCTGTTCACAATCCTCTGCTTTGTAAAATAATAGTAAAGAGTGGGAAAGACCCACTCTTCACTGGTTAATAACATATTTGCTTTAGTCCAAAAGTATTATATCACTATTGTTTACATTTATCAAGAACTTATTCAAACTTATTAAATTAACTTATTGTACAAGGTAATGAGATAGCATTGCGGAGAGCTCAAGAACCAGCTTCATTAGCTTTTAAGCCCGAAAATCCTGTTATCGAAAAGTTAGCACAATAAGTTATATTAGTTATTAAAATAATGTCATCTGGCTGCTTTCAGGCAACCCTTCAAGGCATCCGTGTTTTTGCAAGATTTCAATAACGGATTTGCTTGCTTTTCCTCTTACTCTCAAATCATCTATTGACTTAAATTCACCTTCTTTGCGTGCTTCTGCTATATTTTGTGCAGCAGCTGTGCCAAGCCCTTGCAGGGAATTCAAGGGAGGCCTTATCCCCTGTGGAGTAATCAGAAACTTGGTGGCATCTGAATGGTACAAGTCTACAGGTAAAAATCTTATACCTCTTGCATACATTTCATTAACTACCTCAAGTATGGTGAGAACGTTTTTCTCCTTCTGGGACAAATTATTACCCTGTTGCTCCAGTTCTTTTATTTTGTTTCTCACCTTATCCTGCCCTTTGGTCATAAGTTCTGCATCAAAATCATCTGCCCTCACCGTAAAATATGTGGCATAAAATGCTTCAGGATAATACACCTTAAACCAGGCTATTCTGAAAGCCATCATGACATATGCAGCTGCATGGGCTTTAGGGAACATATATTTAATCTTTTTGCATGACTGTATATACCAGTCAGGAACGTTGTGTTCCTTCATTATTTGTTCATATTCTTCTTTAAGGCCCTTACCCTTTCTGACATCCTCCATTATTTTAAAAGCTGTTTTCGGAGGCAGTCCGGCATGCATCAGGTAAATCATTATATCATCTCTGCAGCATATTACCTGCAGAAGAGTTGCAGTCCCGTCCCTCACCAGATCCTGAGCATTATTAAGCCATACGTCGGTGCCATGAGACAGACCGGAAATCCTTATTAATTCAGAAAAGGTAGTAGGCCTTGTGTCTACCAGCATCTGTCTTACAAACTTAGTGCCAAATTCAGGTATTGCAAAGGTTCCCACTTCCGAATCAATGTCTTCGGGCTTTATCCCCAACGGTTCGGTGCTGCTGAATATACCCATTGTTCTTTTTTCGCCTATAGGTATAGTCTTCGCATCAACCCCTGTGAGATCCTCAAGCATTTTTATCACTGTCGGGTCATCATGTCCAAGTATATCAAGCTTAAGAATGCTCCCATGGAGAAAGTGATAGTCAAAGTGTGTTGTAATAATATTGGACTCAACATCGTCTGCCGGTTTTTGTATAGGTGAAAAATCAAAAATTTCCTTGTTCTGCGGAACAATCATAATACCACCGGGATGCTGTCCCGTTGTCCTTTTTACTCCGGTACACCCCTTGACAAGCCTGTTAATTTCAGCACTTGTGACGACAATGCCTCTTTCATCCAGATAATTCTTCACAAATCCATATGCTGTTTTTTCAGCTATTGTGCCAATGGTACCCGCTCTAAATACATGCCCTTCACCGAAAAGTTCCTCTGTATACTTATGGGCTACAGGCTGGTATTCTCCGGAGAAATTCAAATCTATATCAGGCTCCTTATCTCCGTCAAATCCAAGAAACGTCTCAAAAGGTATATCGTAGCCATCTTTTTTAAGAGCTTTTCCACATTCTGGACAATCTTTATCAGGCAGGTCAAAACCGCAATCATAACTTCCATCGGTTATGAACTCCGAATATTTGCAATTTTCACATATGTAATGTGGCTGCAGTGAATTAACCTCTGTAATTCCTACCATATTGGCGACAAATGAAGAACCTACCGAACCTCTTGATCCAACCAGATATCCATCACTGTTTGACTTATGGACAAGCTTCTGTGCTATAAGATACATAACAGCAAAGCCATTTTTTATTATTGAATTGAGCTCCTTTTCAAGCCTGTCCTGAACTATCTGGGGAAGAGGCTCTCCATAAATCTCCTTTGCTTTATTGACTGCAAGCTCTTTAATTTCATTCTCTGCCCCTTCCATATGCGGCGGGAAGGTTCCTTCAGGTACAGGAGCAATAATGTCAACCATTTCTGCAATTTTATTTGTATTTGTAACAACAACTTCATAGGCTTTTTCAGCACCCAGATAGCTGAATTCCTCCAGCATTTCATCAGTAGTCCTGAAATACAATGGAGCCTGGTTATCTGCATCGCTAAAGCCCTGACCTGCCATTAAAATTCTTCTGAAAACCTCGTCCTCAGGATCAATAAAATGTACGTCACAAGTAGCTACCACCGGTTTCCCGAATTTTTCACCCAGTTCCACTATCTTGCGGTTGAGGTTTTTCAGGTCTTCAACACTATTTACCTTTCCGTTGTCAATAAGAAATTTATTGTTACCCAGGGGCTGTATTTCCAGATAATCATAAAACCTTACAATCTTTGCTATTTCCTCGTCACTCTTTTTGTCCAGAAGTGCTGAGTACAATTCTCCGGCTTCGCAGGCACTTCCGAATATAAGTCCTTCTCTGTGGGCCATAAGCAAACTTTTAGGCATTCTCGGCCTCTTATGAAAATATTTTAAATGAGACTCTGAGACAAGCTTGTACAGGTTTTTAAGCCCCACCTGATTTCTTACAAGTATCACCCCGTGATACGTATGTGCATTCAAAAAGTTTGTATTGCTTTCAAAAGCATCCTGTATCTCATCTATTGTGCTCACATTTTTAGATTTAAGTACATCCAGGCATTTCAAGAATATGTTAGCTGTGGCTTCTGCATCATCAACTGCTCTATGGTGATTATCAAGTTTTACTCCAAGGTGCTTTGCCACAACATCAAGCTTATATTTTTTCAGTTCCGGAAACATATTTCTTGAAAGCTGAAGCGTGTCAATTATTGGATTAGCGATTTCAAAGCCTAATTTTCTCGCATTGTATTTTATAAATCCTGTATCGAACATGGCATTGTGTGCTACAAAAGGCAAGTCGCCAGTAAACTGCAGAAAATCATTTAAAACTTCTTCAATGGGAGGTGCATTTTTTACCATTTCATCGTTTATGCCTGTAAGCTTAACTATAAATTCCGGTATGGAAATTCCAGGATTTACAAATGAACTAAACCTGTCGACAATTTCTCCGTTATGTATCTTAACGGCGCCTATTTCTATAATTCTGTCTTTTACTGCATCAAGACCGGTAGTTTCAATGTCAAAAACAACAAAACTGTCATCAATAGAATGACCGTTGGCAAAGTAGACAACAGGTATGTCATCATCAACAAGATAACACTCAACGCCATATATTACTTTAATGTTATTTTTCTTTGCAGCTCCATATGCGTCAGGATATGCCTGAACCACACCATGGTCAGTTATAGCTATAGCCTTGTGGCCCCACTTTGCTGCTCTTTCAACCAGCTCTTTGGCAGATGTAATACCATCCATAGAACTCATCTGCGTGTGGAGATGCAGTTCCACCCTCTTTTCCTCTGCCATGTCCATTTTTTCATTCTTTATCAGTTCCACAATATCATAGGCCATAATTATAGGCTCTTTCGCAAATCTGTCATACTGGGCTTCACCCCGTACCTTTACATGGATGCCCTCTTTGAGCTTTTCTTTATAAATGTCAATGTTATCCTTTTGGGCAAAGAATTTAACTGAAAGAGAACTGGTGTTATCTGTAATATCAAACTTGAACAAAAACCTGCCCCCGCGTATCTCTCTGCAGTCAACGGCAAATATATCACCACATACAGCAACCTTTCCGGAGTCCTGGTTAACTTCATTCATATTTATTATTTCACTGTCAAAATTCTTTCCCAGAATTATTCCGTTTGATCCGCTATCCTGTAAATGCTTCTTCTTTTTTTCATTTTCTGTTTGCCGCTTGTTTTCGTTTTCAGCAGCCTCAATGCTGCTCAAAGCCCTCGCCTCTTCCAGTTCTTTAAACTCGAAATACTCATCCTGCATTACGTCATCAACAAGGGCATTGGCAAAAACCACTTTTACTTTTGAACCAAAGCACTCCTCTATGATATTTTCGATAAGCAAATCACATTTCTGTGCCTTCAATATTCTGGCGCCTTTAGTTTTCAATCTGATCTCAATTCTGCTGCCTGTAACCTTCCAACTGCAACCTGCCAATATGCCTTTACACAATGCCACTCTTGAACCGGCCATATACATAATACTGTCCCAATAGCTTTTTAAGCTTTCTTCAAGAGAAAGACCCACATTAAACCGGATTTTTATTTTGATTTGGCCAAGTTGTAGTTTCTCAGCCAGACTTTGTTCGACCTCATCTATTACCTCTGCAGGAATGAGCTTTTCAGAAACAATAAAGACTTCTATTTTCCTTGACTTACGATACAAGTTAACACTTTTAACTTTAGCATTTTTAAACAACTCAATTGTTTCATAGTCATTTGCTCCTTCCGGAAACAGTTCCAGAAAGCCTTTATCCTGAAGTGCCGTACCTTGCATAGTGTTAAACCCCTGTCTTCTTAAAGTATATCTATATTTTAAAGTTCTATATTAATAGTTCTATATTTTAATAGTTCTGTATTTTAATAGTTCTGTGTTTTAACTTCTATAATTATATATTTTTATCTTAAAGTTTCTCAATTTCCTCCATAAGTTCATCCACAATTCTGTCCTGTGGAATTTTCCTGATGATTTCACCTTTTTTGAATAACAAAGCTTCATGTTTCCCGCCTGCTATACCTAAATCAGCCTCTCTTGCTTCACCCGGTCCGTTAACGGCACACCCCATTATTGCAATTTTAATATCCTTCTGAATATTCTTAACCCTTTCTTCTATCTGTTTTGCAATATCAATCAGGTTGATCTGCGTTCTTCCGCATGTTGGGCAGGAAACTATTTCAATTCCTTTCTTTCCTATTCCAAGAGCCTTTAGAATTGCATTACCTACACGAACTTCCTCTAAAGGGTCCCCTGTTAGCGAAACTCTGAGAGTATCTCCAATGCCTTCTGCAAGAAGACACCCAAGGCCTACCGCTGACTTTATTGTTCCGTGAAAAACGGTTCCAGCCTCTGTAACACCTATATGCAAAGGGTAATCAGTCTTTTGTGATATTAATCTGTATGCTGCTATTGTCATTGGAACACTGGAAGCTTTAAGTGAAAGAACTATCTGATCAAAGCCGCATTCTTCAAGAATTTTGGCATGGTTTAAAGCACTCTCCACCATTGCTTCAGGTGTAACTCCGTTATATTTTTTAAGAAGGTTTTTTTCAACAGAGCCTGAATTGATCCCGATGCGAATAGGTACGCTGTGCTCCTCGGCAGCTTTGACAACCTGCAATACTCTATCCCTTCCTCCAATGTTTCCGGGATTTATTCTTATTTTATCTGCACCATTCCTGACGCTCTCTATAGCAAGCCGGTAATCAAAATGAATATCAGCTACCAGAGGTATTTTTATTTCCTTCTTTATCGGTTTTATTGCCCGGGCTGCCTCTTCATCGGGCACAGCTACCCTGACTATGTCACAGCCCGCTTCCTCCAACTCCTTTATCTGTTCAACAGTTGCCTTTACATCTCTGGTATCTGTATTGGTCATTGACTGGACCAAAACAGGTGCATCGCCACCTATAAATACATTACCTACTCTTACTTTCTTTGTCTTTTTACGTTCAATATTACTTTTTATATTAACTTCTTCCATACAAAACCGCTCCTACCGTCTACCCACCTTTAACCGTTCTGAGAATATCATTATATGTGGTAAAAATCATAAGCATTATTAAAAGTACAAAACCAACCAGTGAAATAAATGCTTCTTTTTCAGGAGGTATAGCCTTTCTTCTTATCGCTTCAACTACAAGGAGCAGAAGCTTGCTTCCGTCAAGAGCAGGAATTGGTATAAGGTTAACCAAACCAAGGTTTATACCAATAAATGCCATGAGGCTTAGCACTCCCTCAATTTTATCAATAAAAGTTGGGCTTTGCTGTACAACATCACCTATTGTTGTAACTATTCCGACAGGACCTGAAAGTTGGTTTAACGATATCCTTCCTGTTATGAGCCATGCAATGGAATAATAAACATTTCTTGCTATTGACATGGCATAGTATGCAGAATTTTTAATTATACTGAAAAAGCCTCCGCGCTCGCTGGTATATCCAAACCCTAATCCATACGTTTCTTCTCCCTGGGTAATCTGCGGTGTTACATCAATCACCGTTTTCTGGCCGTCTCTTTTAACTGTAACTTTAATGGGCTTACCACCGTTGGTTTTGAGATATTCCCTGATTTCTCTCCCTTCAGAGACACTGGTGTCATTCAGCATTATTATCTCATCCCCAGGTTTGAACGGTCCTTCCTGTTCCTGGCCGGTGCCTGCAACTACATTCGAGCCCGGGCCATAGTCTGATTTGGGTACAAATCCCAATATATATCTATTTGCCGGTATAATCTCAGGTTCAAGCCTTAAAGTCATAGTTTTTTCATTGCGGAGTACCTTTACATCTACCGGTGCGCCTTCAGAACCATAGGCAAAGAGAAATATATCACTTGGATGAAGTATTTTTTTCCCACCATACGTTAAAATCTTATCACCGTCTCTAATACCTGCGCTGTATGCCGGAGAACCCTGTTTAACTCCCTGTACTATCGGAACATAATAACCTGTAAATGATAAAATTATAATTATTGTGATAAGAGCAGCAATAAGGTTCATTATAGGACCTGCAGCAATAACTGCAGCTCTTGTAAGTATAGGCTTTTTGTTGAAAGCTCTCTCATCATCGGAAGCTTCCTCTTCTCCTTCCATCTTCACATAACCACCAAGGGGAATAGCCCTCAATGAATACTCTGTTTCACCTTTTTTTATACTAAACAGTTTAGGTCCCATAAAAAGTGAGAATTCAAGCACTTTTATATCGGACAACTTGGCAACAATGAAATGCCCTAACTCATGAATAATAATTAATAAACTTAAAGCAATAATTGCTACTAATATTGACATCACACCACCCACCATTCTGCCGCTGTACTCCGGCGTATATTTTATCAACTGCCATGTTTCGGCTTACGGGAATAAATCCCGTAAGACCGCTAATACCGTAGCTTTCGCCCCGCACTTTCAGCCATACTTCTTGCCCACTTATCTGCTTCCATTATTTCTGACAACCCCGGATTTCTGTTTATACTATGTTTATTCAACACATTCTCAATAATACGAGGTATATCCATAAATCCTATTCTTCTTTTCAAAAACATGTCAACTGCTACTTCATTGGCAGCATTGAGCACAACAGGAGCAGTTCCTCCAGTTTTTGAAACATCATAGGCCATCTTAAGACATGGAAACGCATTGAAATCCGGTTCTTCAAATGTAAGTGCACCCAACTTGACAAGATCAAGCCTAGAATAATTATTGCTTACCCTATCTGGGCAGGTCAAAGCATATTGAATGCATATTCTCATATCAGGTGAACCCAACTGTGCCATAACAGCGCCGTCACAGTATTCAATCATTGAATGAACAATACTTTGTGGATGTACTATCACTTTAATCTTACTGTCATCAACTCCAAACAGCCATTTTGCCTCAATTACCTCGAGACCTTTATTCATAAGTGTGGCAGAATCTATTGTAATCTTATTGCCCATTTTCCAGTTTGGATGCTTAAGAGCCTGTTCAACAGTCACATATTCAAGTTCATTAGCCTTCATTCCCCTGAACGGCCCGCCGGAAGCAGTAAGAATAATCTTCTCTATCCTGTTCCTATTGTTTCCGGCAAGACACTGAAATATGGCTGAATGCTCACTATCTACAGGAAGAATTTTCACTCCTTTTTTCTTTGCATTTTCTATTACCAATTGTCCAGCGGTAACCAAAGTTTCTTTATTCGCAAGCGCTATATCCTTGCCGCTATTGATCGCTTCAAGTGTAGGTATAAGTCCTGCTATACCTACTACAGACACAACTACCGTATCCGTCTCATCCATAACAGCTATCTTAACTATACCTTCTTCTCCACTGTAAACTTCTATATCAAGTCCTTTTAACCTATATCTAAGTTCATTTGCAAGATCTTCATCAAGTACTGATACTGCCCTTGGTCTGAATTCATACACCTGTTCTTCTAGTAAGTCTATATTAGATGCAGCGCTCAAACCTAAAACATCAAGCTTTAGATTTCTCGCAACATCCAGAACTTGGCGTCCGATAGAACCCGTTGACCCAAGTATTGATATTCTTTTATTCATAACCTCTCTCCTCATGCTGCAATAACAAAAGTAAATGTGCCTTTTCAAATTAATTCAAAATACCGGCACGTGCATAAAATAACCATTGCTTCTTGCCTAAAAAAATATTTCTTAGGCAATAAATAATATTATGTAAAAGTATACTACAGGAGCAACAAATAATATGCTGTCAAATCTATCAAGTACTCCCCCATGTCCTGGCATAATTTTTCCATAGTCCTTAACCTTGGCATACCTCTTTATAGAAGATGCTGCCAGATCACCTACTTGTGATATTATTCCACACAGCAAACTAATTATTATGTAATGATATACAGGAATATTGCCCAATTTGCTGTTAATCACAAGAACCCCGTATAACGTCATAACTGCAACGCACCCGACAATACCTCCCACCGATCCTTCAACCGTTTTTTTAGGACTTATTGAAGGTATAAGCTTTCTTTTGCCCAGAAATACTCCTGTAAAATATGCAAAAGTATCCGTTATCCACGCACCTATAAAAATCATCCATATAAAATAAAAGCCGTTTTCCAGATTTCTTGTTAAAATAATAAATATAAACAGAAAAGGCACATACATTATACCAAAAGTAGTAAGTGAAATGTCAATTATATTATACCTTTCATGTTTAAAAACTATTAATCCCATTAACACTGCTAAAACTACAAAAACACTCAGGAAAACATATTCATTATATTCATTTTTCATAAAACCTGATATAAAAAGCGGTACACATGCCAAATAGCCTATCAGCTTTACAGGTCTGTATCCCGCAGTGGCAACTACACTATAAAATTCGTGTAAACCTATAATTGCCAAAATAAACATTCCTGCAGCAAGTATTTCTTTTGGTGCAAATACTACTATAAGTAGAAGCATGAATGCTACTGTTCCACTAATAATTCTTGTTTTCATGGATTATATGCCTCCAAACCTTCTATTTCTTTGCTGGTAGTCTCTGATCGCTTCCTTTAAATCGTCAGTTCTGAAGTCCGGCCATAGGACGTCGGTATACCAATACTCTGAGTACGCCGACTGCCATAAGAGAAAATTACTTGACCTTTTTTCACCGCTTGTGCGTATTATTAGGTCGGGATCAGGAATACCACAGGTATAAAGCCTTTGTGATATTAGAGTACTATCAATATCAGATAATCTAAGTTTTCCTTCTGCTATTTCCTTTCCAATCTGTTTTACAGCAAATACAATTTCATCTCTTCCACCATAATTTAATGCAATATTCAACATAAGACCTGCATTTTTTTCTGTCATTCGCTCAACTCTTGATATTTCTGTCTGCAATTCTTTCGAAAGCACAGAAATATCCCCTATTATCTTTATACGGACATTACTGCCGGATAATTCATTTTCAGCATTTCTCAAAAACTCTTTTAAAAGCGACATCAAGCCGTCAACTTCGCTTTTTGGTCTTTTCCAGTTCTCAGTTGAAAATGTAAATACAGTCATATATTTAATGCCTAATTTGGCACAGTATTTTACTATTGTTTTAAGAGTATTTGCACCCTCCTTATGCCCGGCATTTCTCGGAAGTCCCCTTTTTTTAGCCCATCTGCCATTGCCGTCAGGTATTATGGCTATATGTACCGGCAGCGATTTAATATCAATCACAGCTTTGGACTTTTTTCTAAATATATTGCTAAGTAACGCCATTTTGCCCTCCAAATTTGTTCTTCAATTAAAAACCAATGTTACATATTATTATAATTAATAAATTAGCAGATATATTAATATTATAATAATACATTAGTAATATGCATAAAACAATCCATAATATTCCATAATCGAAAATCAAATAATATTAACCCCTCTTTCTGCAAGAGGGGTTAAATGTTATTCCTGATCAGTATTGCTAACTAAAAGTTCGACCTTAGATTCTTCAATGCAATTTATCCTCAATACCCTGAAGGAGTCATTGTAATCTGTATGGCGCTGCTTTGGCGGAGATGTTGTAATAATGCCGGATATTTCAAAACCTGCATTTATCAAAAATGCTCTAGCCTCGCCAAGAGTAAAACCACTCACATCAGGGTAATCAATTTTTTGTGCCATAAAACGTGCACCGTCCGTATTTAAACTATACTTCCATTATTTCATTTTCTTTTTTATGTACTATTTTATCAATTTCCTCAATGTATTTATCTGTAAGTGACTGAATATCCTTTTCAATAACCTTTAAATCATCTTCCGTTATTTCTTTGTTTTTTTGCTGAGCTTTTGCTGTTTCTATAGCATCTCTTCTTATTGCTCTGATAGCAACTTTTGCTTCCTCACCGGTTTTTTTCGCAATCTTTGTTAGTTCTTTTCTTCTTTCTTCGGTAAGTACCGGGAATATAAGTCTGATAACTTTCCCATCATTATTTGGATTAATACCTATATCGGACTTTTGTATAGCTTTTTCGATTTCCTTAAGCATTTTAACATCCCAGGGTTGTATCATTATAATTCTTGCCTCAGGAACAGTAATATTACCGAGTTGGTTTATTGGAGTAGGTACACCGTAATAATCTACGGTAATCTTGTCAAGTATTGAAGGATTGGCCCTTCCCGCACGCAAACCTGCAAGATCTTCCTTAAGTACACTTATAGTCTTTTTCATTTTTTCCTCAGTGTTCTTATACTCGCTAGCCATATTAATCCTCCTCAACAAATTTTTATTTACATTTGCCCTGATAATATAAATCTATAGCATTCATAAATCTATACATCACTTCCAATAGATGTCCCAATTTCTTCTCCTGCCAAGACTTTCAGTATATTTTCAGGTTTATCAATTCCAAATACTATGATTGGTATTCTGTTGTCCATGCAAAGTGATGTAGCAGTTGAATCCATAACGCCAAGCCCTTTATTCAGGACATCAATATAAGAAAGCTTGTCAAATTTCTTTGCTTCCGGATTCTCTACAGGATCACTATCATATACACCATCTACCTTTTTTGCAAGAAGAATAACTTCTGCATCAATTTCAGCAGCTCTCAAAGCTGCGGTAGTATCAGTTGAAAAATAGGGATTTCCTGTTCCACATGCAAATATAACTATTCTCTTTTTCTCCAAGTGCCGTACTGCTCTTCTTCTAATATATGGTTCTGCTATCTGTCTCATCTCAATCGCTGTCTGAACCCTTACGGGTATATTCCTGGATTCCAGAGAGTCCTGCAAAGCCAATGCATTAATAACCGTTGCCAGCATACCCATATGATCTGCAGTGGTCCTATCCATACCTTCACCGCTTCTTCCTCTCCAGAAATTACCGCCGCCTACAACTATTGATATTTCAACACCCATTTTGTATGCTTCACTGATTTTATCAGATATCTCATTCAACGTTTCGGTATCAATTCCTACTTTTTTACTACCTGCAAGAGCCTCTCCACTAATTTTGAGCATGACTCTTTTATACTTAGGTGTCACCATTAACGTGTATACCCCCACTCCTACTACTAGTTTTCTATATTGATTTAATAAATCCTGCTTTACATTAAAGGGAACATACATTAATGATATGTTCCCTCATCAATATTAACCACCTATCTGTTTCATTACCTCTTCTGCGAAGTTTTCTTGCTTCTTCTCAATTCCTTCGCCTCTTTCAAATCTTGCAAACCTTCTGATATTTATATTTTCACCAATGGTAGATATCTTTTCCATAAGAAGTTGCTTGATTGTCTTGTCAGGATCTTTAATCCATGGCTGTTCAAGGAGACATACTTCCTTATAAAACTTTTCAATTCTTCCTTCTACCATTTTATCAACAATCTTTTCCGGTTTGCCTTCATTTAAAGCCTGTGCCCTTAGTATTTCCTTTTCCTTATTGATTACTTCTTCAGGAACTTCCTCTCTGCTTATGTATTCAGGCTTAGCTGCTGCTATCTGCATTGCGATGTCTTTTACAAATGTCTTAAATTCTTCGTTTTTAGCAGCAAAGTCAGTTTCTATGTTAACTTCAACCAGAACTCCTATCCTTCCGTCTCCATGGATATAAGCATCAACAAGACCTTCTGCAGCAATTCTGGAAGCCTTTTTAGCTGCTGCAGCCAATCCTTTTTCCCTTAATATTTCAATTGCTTTATCCATATCCCCATTTGATTCGGTAAGAGCTTTTTTACAGTCCATCATTCCAGCACCGGTTCTTTCACGAAGCTGTTTTACCATTTCAGCAGTAATCATACGAATTCCTCCAAACATAATTTTTTATATATTATAAACAATTGCACTGCAATTCAAACATATGAGGGCAAAGTTATATAAAAATCCGGCTTCAGCCTTCTACTTTCAAGACTGAAGGCCGGATTTAAGCCTCTTAATTACTCAACATCCGCAGCAGCAGCTTCTGCAGGAACTTCTTCTAATGTTTGCTCTGGTGTTTCTTCAATAACTGCATTTTCTTCTACTGTTTCGCTCTCATCTGGTTCACTTGAAGATGCACTTGGAGCTTCAAACTGTTCTCCCTGTTTGCCTTCCAGAACGGCATCAGCAATTTTACCTGCAATTAATTTAACTGCTCTGATAGCATCGTCATTACCCGGTATTACATAATCAACTTCATCAGGATCACAATTGGTATCAACAATTGCAACTACAGGTATTCCGAGCTTTCTTGCTTCTAATATTGCAATTCTCTCTTTTCTCGGGTCCACTACAAAGATTGCTCCGGGCTGCCTCTTCATGTCCTTGATACCGCCAAGATATTTCTCTAATTTTTGCATTTCGTTTTTCAGCTTGATAACTTCCTTTTTAGGCAGAACATTAAATACACCTGCTTGCTCCATTTCTACAAGCTGGTTTAACCTATCTATTCTTTTGCGAATAGTTTTGAAATTGGTAAGCATTCCACCAAGCCATCTTGCATTTACATAGAATTGACCGCACCTTTCGGCTTCTTCCTTAATGGATTCCTGAGCCTGTTTCTTGGTGCCTACAAAAAGAACATCTTCGCCGTTCATAGCGATTTCTCTGATAAAGAAATAGGCTTCTTCTATCTTCTTTACAGTTTTCTGCAAGTCAATAATGTATATGCCGTTTCTCTCCGTAAAGATATATTCAGCCATTTTGGGGTTCCATCTTCTTGTCTGATGACCGAAATGAACACCTGCTTCAAGTAATTGCTTCATTGAAATAATTGCCATTAAATTTTCCTCCTATTCGTTTTATACCTCCACAGCCCTCATTTTCATAAAACTCCTTTTACGGCACGATTTTATGAATCAGACGGTGTGTGTATTTTTTCCGTTATGTAGTATAACACATGAATTTTTTTTTAGCAACACTTTCAATTTATTTTTTAAATTGTACCTTATTTGAAATATGAATTCCTACTCTCAGATCATTTCTTATCAGTTCATTTCTTTATATAAAAATTACTTTTTTAAAATAGGAAAGATCTCTAAAAAGAATGGGCGCAGAACTTACCTGGCAGATAAAGTTATTCTACGCCCATCTCTTCTAAAAACAATTTGATAAATTATTTGTTTAAATGTAGATCAAAACCGGCCAATTTCTCTTAAAATACCGATGATATCATCCTGATTTGGCGGGACCAGAGAGTTTCTGATGTTTCGTGAATTGGCTGCTTCAGCTGCAATGCTCTTTATTTCATCGTCGCTTAAAAAATTCTTGCTTTCGCTCCCTACAAGTTCTTTCAGTATAAGGCTTAGCTCATCGAGACTTTGCATCCTAAGCGCTTCAAGAATTGGATCAACAACAGTCGGATTCCTGTCCTGTATAAATCTTAAATATGGCAACATTAATAATCCTATGGCTCTTCCATGTGGAATATGCTTGTAAAAGCCCAAAGGGTAACTGATCCCATGGAGAGCTGATGTTCTTGTCTGACCGACGGTGATACCTGCAAGTGCACAGCCGTACATCATCCTCTCCCGGGATTCAAAATCCATATCATCCTTTTGAAGCCTTATCAGGCATCTTGCAAAACATGAAAGTGCTTCTTTCGCTATTGCTCTGACATATGGTGTTGAGGTTATCGTAAGCATGCCTTCCATAGCATGGGAGATGGCATCGATGCCGGCGTTAACCGTTACCTGTCGTGGCAAGGTCAATGTATAACGTGGATCAAGGAAAGCAATTTTAGGATATATTATGTTAGAATTAACATTTATCTTTCTGCCAAGCTCATAACTGGTCAACATGGCAAAAGGCGTAGTTTCAGAACCCGCTCCTGAAGTAGTCGGTATTGCAATGAGAGGTATTGATTTTTTTTCATACTCACCATTTAGAAGCTGAATATCTGTCAAATGCGGTTGCCGGCATAAAAGGGCCATGGCTTTTCCCGCATCAATAGCTGAGCCGCCGCCAATTGCAATAACCATATCAAGTCCATATTCAGAAATCTGTCTTGCTCCTTCCCTTGCACACTGCACTGACGGATCATTTGTTACCTTGTCGTATATCCTGTATTCAATTCTCTCACTTTCAAGCAGAGTTATGACATCCTCAAGTGATCCGTTTAACTTTGCAGAATTTCCGCCCGTAACAATTAGTGCACTGTTACCGTATTGAGAAAATAGGGCTCTGTGTTTCACCACAGAGCCTTCACCCATAATTATATGAACCGGCATATAAAAATTCATATCCATAAATATTTCCTTCCTTTATATACTTCTTATATATCTCCTATACAATTGATCCACTACATATTCAATGTGTTTTCTAAACGTGCTTTAACATTGGGTATTACCACAAACGACAGTGTGATTAGTAAGAACATTACTGCCGGCACAAAAAGCGAAGTCCTCATACCGAAAAGATCTCCCGCAATACCGGATAAATAAGGTACAATAGACATTCCTATTCCGCCACTTGCAACAAGCAAAGCAAATACTGTACCAGAGTTTCTTTTATATCTCTCGGTTCCATATGATAATATAAGTCCCCACTGACTTGAACAAGCAAAACCTAAAAGAACGATCATTAGCCATACAGCAAATCCTTCTTGTACAAAACTCATTATACCGCAAACTATTCCTGCAAAGGTAGCCATCACCATTATAATCTTTCTCACTTCACATTTTTTAATAATTAGAGCTACGAGTAATCTGCTGATTGTCATAGACACCCAGAACACTGCAACCGTAGTGCTGGATTCAATTACAGTAAAGTTCAGTATGCTGCTTGTATAGGTTGACAACCAACCCCATCCGCTGGATTCTGCTCCCGTATATAAAAACATGCAAAGGCAAATCAGTATAAACTTTTTGTCAGTAAACAGATTTTTAATAGCCGAAATGTTTACTTTTTCACTAGGAGGCAGAGTAGGCAACTTATTTACCATAAACCACACCGTCAGAAATGCCAGCAGTACACCAAGTATGCGATAGATAATCCTCCATGAAATATCACTTGCATAAGCTACTCCAATAAGTACAGGACCAATTATCGCACCAAGTCCGAAAAATACCTGCATAAAATTCAGATAAAAAACTGCATTATCACTTCTGATATCGGACAGCAAAGCATTTGACATCATTTCCAATATTCCCATTCCCCCACCCAGGAACAGCAGCACAAAACATAACAGTTCAAAACTACTGACAAAGGAAAGGATAAAACTTGAAAGTGTCAGCATAATCATAGCTGCAGACAATGTCGTCTTTTTACCGATGTGATCGGAGACAATTCCTGAAGCCAGAACAAATACTGTAAACCCGATGAATTGAAAGGCAAGTAACATACCCATCTGAGACAGGTTTAAAGAGAAATCCTCTGACAATCTTGGGAGAGTCGGGCTTATCATAGTGATGCATACCGCACTCATAAGATTCATGATATAACAAAGTAGAGTTGAGGTTTTGATAGTATCCATTTGTTTTCCTAGATTCAAAAATCTTCCCTTCCTTCTTATTTATTGATGTCAGACCTAGATGCCTGTCCACCCATACTCTTGCAGAAAATTCTCTACCGTTTTCTTGTCTGGCATATTCCTCGCGCCGATATTTCTGGATTTTAAATAACCACAAGCATTTCCAAGCTGGGCGGCTTTTACCATAGGCAACCCTTTAAGATAGCCGTATATAAAACCACCCTGGAAGGCATCTCCAGCACCTGTCGTATCCTTAACTCCCGGTAATTCAAATCCGGGTACTGTTGCACTCTTTACCTGTTCATCCTCTTTCCACGCTATAACACATCCCTTTTCACCTATCGTGATAATAAGTACACGCATTCCGTATTCATTCAGAATTGCGACCGCTGCTTTTTCCATATCTGTCTCAGTTGTCAAGTCTCTAACAGCATCCTTGCATAATTTAATAATATCTACCTCTCTTAATGTTTTTCCCAGGAGTTCCGGATCAGAGTATTTATATTCATACAAAAATCTTGGAGCGATATCTATATCCATAGATGTCACTACACCCTTTTCCTTGCATATTTGAGCTATCCTGTACATTGGCTCCATAGGCATTTGGAGCATCTCCATATGAACAGCTTTTGCAGAACATATGTATTCGCTCATTTCATCGATTTCATCAGTAGTGAGCATTCCCTTTTCACTCATAGGTAACATAATATGACACCGCTCACCACTGTCGGGGTTTACCAATACCCACGCCAGAGAGCTACGCTCTCCCGGTATCCTTTTACAGTAGCTACAGTCGATATTTTCTTCTCTTAATTCACGTTCTATAATATTTGCATATTCATCATCGCCCATTTTTCCAATATGCCCACAGGAATACCCAAGATTTTTTATCATTGTTAAGCAATCTAATGCTACCCCTGCAGCTTTTGGAGGAACATAACCCACAGCATTTATTTTCTGCTCTGCCTCAGGAAATTTTGTTACAAATGCGGTAATGTCACAGTTTAACGCTCCGATAGAGATTATTTCTGGTGCTTTCATATAATACCTCCTAAAATAATTTCATACTTCTATATAAGTCTCTTTAAATACTTTTTTAAATTCTGCCGCCAGATTATCTATCAAATCTGCCTTCAGTGGTTCGCAATCGGACATTTTAAATGTTGTGTCCATTGCCGAATGCTTTGGTTCTGCCAATTTATGAAACGGCAAAATATCAATCCGTACTACACCAGGTACTTTTGCAATAAATCCTGCAATTGATTCAGCTTCTTCCAATGTATCGTTAAATGTAGGGATTATGGGAACCCGGGCAATTATTTTTGCCCCGGTCTCCCCTGCTTTCTGAAAATTTTCGAGAATGACTGAGTTGTCCATGCCGGTAAATTTTTTATGTTTTTCGGAATCTATATGCTTAACATCAAATAGAATATTATCTAAATATTCAATACTCTGCTCCATATCCTTCCACGGAACAGCCCCGCAGGTTTCAATTGCAGTATTAATGCCTTCAGCTTTTGCCTGCTTAAGCAGAGCATGTACAAATTCAGGTTGACAAAATGGCTCTCCGCCCGAAAGTGTGATTCCGCCTCCACTGTGCTTATAAAATACCGAATCCCTCCTGACAATTTCAAGGACTTCCCCGACTGTCATTTCTTTACCGGATATTTTCCTTGCTCCCATAGGGCATGTATCGATACAGCTTCCGCAAATATTGCATAAACTTCGGTCTGTTGTACACAAACTGTTTTCTATGGCAACCGCTCCATTCGGACAGGCTTCGATGCAGCGGCCGCAGTTGGTACACTGGTTTTTCCAAATAAATAGGTTTTTTATCCGGTGGCCCTCAGGATTTGCACACCATAAGCAATTAAGAGGGCATCCTGAGAGAAAAACAAGTGTACGTATACCTGGGCCGTCATGAAGGGCATGACGCTCTATATTGAATACTTGTCCTTTTATTTGTAGCAAATCTGTCATTCATTCACCTCAGTAATATTTTTTTCGCTAATAATCTTTAATTCATAATATAATACTTAATATTACTCATATAACATGCTCTGTACGTTCTATAATCTGATTCTGCAGCTTGGGATCCAGATTGACAAACAGGGCGCTGTAACCTGCAACTTTTACCAACAATCCCTTATATTTATCAGGATTTTTCTGCGCTGCACGAAGTGTTTCTGCCGAAACGATATTAAACTGTACCTGAAAACCTCCCAGTTCAAAATATCCTCTGACCAGGGAAGCAAACTTATCAATTCTTGTATCGCCTTTTACAGCTGTAGGATGCAGCTTCAAATTGAGAATGGTACCGTTAGTTGCATATTTATGATCAAGCTTTGCAACAGAGCGCAATGTTGCAGTTGCACCATTCAGATCAGTACCTGCTTCCGGAGATACATTATCAGCTGTTGCTGAACCTGCATATCTGCCATCCGGAGTTGCCATGACTTCTTCTCCGGAGTATGCATTTGAACTGAGAGTTTGTGGAGACGGACAGTAAAATCCGCCATTAGGTGGAGTATATGATGCAATTTCCTTGCAATACCAGTTAAGTACATCTCTTACCATCATGTCAACAGCATCCACATCGTTTCCGTACTTGGGAGCCATCAACATCTTCCTGCGAAGAATCTCTCCATTATCAACTTTCCAATTGTTTATCAATGCATCATACATCTCTGCAGGAGTACAGATCTTTTCATCGAATACTTTTGTTTTTAGCGCATATAAAGCATTTCCTACATTTATTACTCCATGGCATATACTCAGTGTATTATTGTAATTCGGCTCTCCGCCCTCCTCAACATCTTTGGCAATATCAAGGCGGTAATCCAGAACAGAAGACAAGAACGGACATGGAGTTAATTCTGCATGGGCTTTGGCAGTTACGCTATCCATCCATGGGATGAGGGAAACATAGAATTTTAACTGTTTTTTGTATGCCTCTACTACCTCTTCAAAAGATTCCATCTGCGCTAATGTTTTTTCCAGTGGAAGTACCCGCGTTCCTCGTGCTTCATTTTTACCGCCATTCAGTGCTACCTCCAGTACCTTAAGGAGGTTGATATGACAGCAGCCACTATTTATAGTGTTATGTTTACCCGGGACAATGGGCTCACAGCAACCGTCAACAGCCCAATTGCGTGCGTCTTCCAGTGAAACTCCTGTGCTCCTAAGCATTTCGATAGCTATCTCGTCATTAAAAAGGCCAGGCTGGCCTCCTCCGTGTGCAACAATTGTTTCACAGCATTTTTTCAGGATATCCTGAGGTGTATTTCTCCATACCCGCATTATTGTAGTAGGCTCCTGCAGCTTGACCGTCTTTGTCGCGTCCAGAACGATTTCCGTCATCTCATTGCAGGCATCTTTTCCGTCAACTGTCTGACCACCTATCGTCAGAGTCTGGAACATTGGATAACCATGCATCTTCCTTGTGTGGCTCATTGCACGTATTTTTTTAATCTGGTTACATTTAAGGAAAAAGCACTGGACCAGCTCCAAAGCAAATTCTCTGTTTAATATGCCCTTTTCCCTATCACTCTCATAGTAAGGCTGCATATATTGGTCAAACCTTCCAAAGGACATGGAATGTCCATTTGACTCAATTTGAAGAATCAAATGCAGCATCCAGTAGCTTTGCAAAGCCTCATGGAAGCTTTCGGCTCCGAATTCAGGAACTTTGCGGCATATACGTGCAATTTCCAGTAGCTCTTTTTTCTGTTCCTGACCCAGATTAGGATTTGCAGCCATTTTTTCCGCTTCATCCCCGTGGCGCCTTGAGAAAGTTATAGCTGCTTCCATGGATATAATCGCACTCTCAAGAAAAGTTATTTTCTTTATCACATCTTTGTCGGGAACTGAGTTTTGAAGTTTTTTCAGATTATCCTTAGCCTCATTAATAATACTTCTCAAGCCTGTTTTTATCACACGTTCAAAATTTGCAATAACATGGCCATCACCGGTAGTCATTCTACCGGAGTTTGTCACAATTCCATTGAAATCACCATGGGCAGGATTCCAGGCATCCTGATATTTCTCAGGTAAAATATATGAAAGCTCCTCCCTGCACTTATCATAATGTGAACGCCCTCTCCAATAATCGGAAATATCTTTCAATTCTTGTGCTGTTTTTTCATCCACTGTATACTTGTCGAGGATTCTGTCATTAATACTCGGAAGTTCAGCTACCAGCCAATCAATGCCATATTCCGGGAAAACCGGTGCGGCTCCGGGGATTCCTGCCTGATTTCCAACAATCAGTTCTCCTGGATAAATGTATACTGTCTGGTTTTCCAGTATTTCCTTCAAAGCAAGTGCTCTGCGTATAGCAACAGGTTTTCCTTCTGTTTGTTGCCAGGAACGTGTATAATATCTTGCACGCTCACTGCATAATGCTGGTATCTTACTTACAACATAGTCTCTAAGTGTATCAATTCGATTCTTCATTTTAATCCTCCATTCTATTCTATATCAACTGCCATGCTGCAGCTTGCGGGAATAAATCCCTTAAGACTGTAACAGGAGATTAAATAAAACCGGGATGTTGCCGATTTGTATTTTTTATAGCGGATCAGTAATTTCTCAAAGACTTAAAATAGAAGGTTTAGTTTGCAATGACTTTTCAAAAATGGCCTAATTCCATTAATTTATGTAAATTCTGCTTTTATATTAAATAACAAGCTGAAATAACAAGTAGACTACCATCAGTTTTTAAACAAGCTAATTTTTAAACATTTAGATAAGTATGTTTTAGAGTAGTATGTTTATTAGTTGTTATGTTTATTAGTTAGCTTTACCGTCAGCGCGGCAGGCTTTTATCCATGAACGAATTACATTCTTTATTTTATCCATTGCATAATGCATTACGTCATATGTAAATTGATTTTCTCCGCTTGCAATGAGTTTTTCTCTTATCCCATTCATATAAGCGCAGTATACTGCTGTTCCTACATTAACCTTCCTAATCCCGCCATCAATACATTTGCTAATTATATCTTCCGGAATTCCGGTTCCTCCATGCAAAACCAGAGGAATATCTATGGCACTACGGGCTTCCTCAAGTTTTTTAAAATTAATAACGGGATCTCCCTTATAAAACCCATGGGCGTTACCAATGCCGATCGCCAGGGTATCGCACCCTGATTCATTGACAAGGTATAAGGCTTCATCTAATTTGAACAGATAGTCCTCTCCGGTATACTTTGGTTCATATTCAGATTCACTCAGTATCCGTCCAATTTCCGCTTCTACGATGACGCCTCTGGCATGTGCATAGTCAACTACCTTTTTTACAACAGCGCTGTTTTCTTTTACAGGTAGGCTAGATGCATCAATCATAACGGATGTAAAACCAAAGTCAATTGCCTCTACACAATTAGTATACGACTCGGAGTGGTCAAGATGATGTATAACAGGAACAGAAGCTTTTTCAATAAGTATGTCCGCCATCCGGCAGCACATTTCTCCCCCTAGCTCTTTATATGTAGGAGAATCACACATAAGGATAACAGGTGATCTCAGTTCTTCAGCAGCTTCAACTATACCACGCATATCCCAAATATCAGAATAATTGAATGCAGGTATGGCAAACCTTTCTTTTTTAGCTTGATCAAAAATTGCTGCAATTTCTTCTGCGCATAATTTTTTCATATCCTTATTCCCCCCACTATTTATAGTTAAGAAGTCCCTTAGCAGTATTAACATCCGTAAACAGGGTAGTAAACCACCCACCTCTCATAGCAGCATCCAGGACCTTTATCTTTGAATCCCCACATGCCATGCATATCACTTCTCTTGCGTTTTTAGTCACCTCCTGCAAAGAGCAGGCAATTATATTCTTATTGATGCCACGGTCGATTATCTTTCCATCTTTGTCAATGAACCATAATGATATATCACCGATAGCGCCATAGCTCTCCATCTCTTTGATAATCTCATCGGATATTATCTTGCTTTTTGCTATTGTTGAGGTATATAGATCACCGACACCTATGAGAGCTATATCCGAATGATTTCCCATCTCTATGACATTACTTACTTGTGGATTGGATAAAACAGCTTCCTTTTCTTCCGGACTGGAGCAATATGCCTGTGCATGGAGTAAAACACATTGACAATCCAACTTTTCAGACAATTTCAGTGCCGACAGGTTGCTGATATACTCTGCTCTAGAACCAAGCCCCCCTACCAGAGGCACTACTTTTACCCCCTGTACCTTCATAGGTATCAATTCATCTATCATAACAGTCAAAGTAACTCCCCAACTGACACCGATGGTATCCCCCGGTCTAATTTTAGCGAGAAGATAATTTGAGGCAGCTTTTCCTATATTAGTATAGCTCTCTCCCGAAGCAGAGTTCTTTACGATATATACCTTAACACCGTATTTGTCAAAAAGCTGCTTTTCAAGTTCCTTGAAATTAGCAAAATAAGACACCACTTCAATGCGTACTATTCCCAGATCAATAGCACGATCCAGCAGCTTAGATACCCATGGCCTCGATATTCCCAATCTTTCAGCAATTTCCTGTTGCGTCAAACGGTATGTATAATACATTTCTGCAACAAGAGTAATTTTCTCGGTGATGTCCATTTTTTTATCGTTTTTCTTATCGCTATTGTGGTTCATATTCATCCTTTCCCATCATATGCTTAAATAATTCAAAATAAATTCATATAATTAAAATATATGAAAACATTCTGATAATTTTTTATGGCTAAATTCGTTGAGCGGTAAGTCTACCGGATATCCGGTCCTGCTAGATTCATATGATGCACACATGATCTGCATTGTTCTATATTCATCTTCCAAACGACTTCCGATCTCTTTCGCGTTTAATACCGCATCAACAAAATTATCAATTTCTCTTTTAAATGTATCCATATGGCCAGGATAAATCCGGTCAATATTTTCAGGTATTACAATAGGAATCTCCCTCATACCGTTAGCATCATAATATTTCACCCAGGCATCCTTTGTATCATAGGAACTGACACAAAAATCTATCTGGGCATTTGTTCCGTATATTTTACCATTATAGGTATTGGTACTGCGTTTGTAGTAATGAGTTGTAAGGCACACTACCGCACCTGTCATATACTCAATTATATTTGTTGAAAAATCCTCAACTTGCCGGTTTGGATTTAAAATCATATTATATCCGAAAACCCTTTTTGGTTCACCGAGCCAAATGTTAACTACATCAATAAGGTGCTGGCCAAGTTCACGTAATATACCGCCACCTGCTTCATAACGGTGTTTCCATTTTACCTCGTCACGGTACATTGAATAATCAAGCGAAATGTGAAAAACCTTTCCTATTCCAGGTATCAGTTTATTTATTGCTTCAATGACTGGATGAAGTTGAAGCTCTGAGGCAACCAGAAACTTTTTGTTATATTTTGTATTGACAATATGCTTCTTTATCTCATTAAGCTCATTTATATCCATGCAGATCGGTTTTTCACATATAATATGCTTATTTTCTGAAATAGCTTTACAAATCTGAGGGAATTTCTCATAGGTTGCCGAAGTAATCCCGATTATATCAAGTTCCCTATTGGATATCAGTTCCTCCCAATCGTTATAAAATAACGCTCCAGGAATATCCTCCGATACCTTTTCTCTTTTTCCCATGGAATGGTTGTAAACAGCAGTGACTTCACAATAAGGGTTTGTTTTAAACCAATCCCCATAGACCTGGCCCATTTTTCCATATCCAAGAATACCTACTTTAAGCTTACCCAATGAAAATTCCCTCCTGTAACAGAATTCTATAATACCGCCTTTTTAAACATGTAGCAATGACTTTATATTATCAAATATACTATTATTTTTAAATATTTCGTTTCCGATGATTAAAATATCAGCACCGGCTTCCTTAAGCTCTTTTGCTATCTCCCTGTCTATTCCTCCGTCGACAGCAATAGGAATATCAATGTCTTGTTCCTTCATCATCTTTTTCAGATTTTTAATTTTTTCCAAAGACGATCTTTCAAAATTTTGTCCACCAAACCCTGGCTCAACACTCATTATAACAACAAAATCCAAATATGTTAACAAATATTTTAAAAGTGAAACATCTTCACACGGATTTAGTGCCATACCAGCTTGAGCACCTAATTCTTTTAAGCGGTTAAGTGTACGGATAGGATTTACACAAGTTTCTCGATGTACTATCACCCTGTCAGCACCAGCACTTGTAAACATCACCAGAAACCTTTCCGGGTCATACATCTCAAGATGAACCTCAACAGGTAATTTAGTAATATTTTTAATATCTGTTACTATTTTAGGTCCAAATGTAATATTGTCGACATAACGCCCATCCATAATATCAATGTGTATAAAATGGGCTCCAGCCTGCTCTATAATTCTTATGCTTTCTCCCAAATAAGCAGTATCACAGGATAAAATTGAAGCCGATAGTTTCATCAAAAAACCTCACTTTACTTATGTCTAACTAATTACAGACAGAATTCGTTTATTGCGTGGCACTTATACTTGCACCTTATAAAACATTACCTGAAACAGTAGCTATGTATAGACAGTTTATACACCCCTTAGATCTTCTGCCTGTATAAGTTGTAACATTTTTTTCTGCTCATCTCTGCCTTTTTTGTTTCTGCTTCCATAAATTGTCATTTTTTTATTTTAGTTGATATATTTCTTCAACTTCAGCTAACGTAGGCATAGAACGTAATGTTCCTGTTCGAAGGATACTTCTTGACGCAACTGCATTACCAAACCTTGCTGATTCGAAAATATCATATCCCCTGTCCAATGCATATGCCAGTCCGCCGTTAAAGCTGTCGCCAGCTCCGCTTGTATCCACAGCTTTTACTTTATAACTATCTATCATCATTCTTTTGCTGCCATCAGAAACAAAAGCGCCTCTACTTCCCAGTGTTATTACTACATATTTAACACCCTTATCATGAAAATAATCACAGCATCTTGCAGCATCTGCTTCGGTTTCAATTTTGAATCCGCACAAATCAGCTGCTTCAACCTCATTTGGTGTAATTATGTCTATATATTTATAAAAACTGTCACCAATAGGACGTGATGGCGCCGGGTTTACCAGAGTAGTTATACCGGCTTCCTTTGCAAGCTTCATTGAATACTCACAAGTCTCCATTGGTATCATGAATTCTGTCATGCAAACGTTCGCTTGCTTTATGATATCCCTGTGCTTTTCAATATACTCAGGTGTGATAAACTTATTTGCACCTTCAATAATAATGATGCAGTTTTGTGAGTCTTCTAAAACCATGACATAGCCCGAGCCTGAATAAACATTGTCAACAGTCTCAATATATTTTGTGTCTATTCCCGCCCATTCAAAATCCTTAAACAATATAGAATTATTCGGATCAAGGCCTCCTACCTTGCTAAGGAATACAGTCTTCGCCCCCAACCTTGCAGCAGCTGCTATCTGGTTGGCACCTTTACCACCTGCCATTATTGTAACGTCATCACCGTAAAAAGTCTCTCCAGGAATCGGTAGTCTCTTACTATTAATGATATAATCAACATTTATGCTTCCAATTTCAACTATCACAACCCTCACCCTATCTTGTCTTTTTATACTGTTTCTTTTTTGGATACCGCTCTTTTAGCTTATCAATCTCTCTGTGTACTGATGCTATAGGAGGGCACCCGTCAACGCAAATAGCTCTGCTTCCCAGTGCATATCTCAAATTTGCTGCAGAGCCTATGGCACAGTCTCCGATGAATAAGGCATTACCCTTAATCCTTTCAAGTGGAATTTGTTTTGGATTGATACCTACAAATACAGTATCAACATCTGCATTGTTTTCCAAGCCTTCAGCATAAAGCGCATCAAGCATTATCTTAGTCCGGCCGTAACAATGTATGCAAGGTCCGCCCTTTATTAACTGAATACCTTCATATATCCCGTCTATAGAAACATCAGGACGTTCAAAATTTTTCTTGACATCTTCAATTTTTTCACCAAGAACCTGAATTCTTTCTAATCTGCCGTTACCTATGTTCTGCATATCAGCCAAACGGATAGCCTCAACTTCCCTGTGAGGTACACCCATACACTCCGCTGCTACGCAATCCAATGAAACAACATCTGCAGAGGCCATTATCAGATTCATAGTAACACTAGTTCCAAGGCGCGGACCTAGACCCTGCATACCAACCAGACCATCCATAATATTTAGATGAGTTTTCACACCTTTGTGTAAGTCTATTATTTTTTGCATGATTTCGTCTTTATGCCACTGAACCTTGTAGCTATCCGGAATTATTCCATGATAATTTTTTAACCCGAGTGTTACCAATGTTTCAAAGTGCATTTTTAAAGCCGGAATATTGATTACAACATCAGCATCCAGCATAGATGCTGCAATAGGAGCTTCTTCAAATATAATGCCTCCGGGTAGTTTAGTCATGCGGAATTCGTTCGTGTCGAAATCGACGAGGGTTGCACCTGTCTCCTTTGCCATCTGTACCATTCCCGTTTTTTCAAATACATCCATATTGGTCCATTTGCCAACACCTAATATATTTTTACAAGAATAGGCAGAGCTGTCCCCGACTTTAACTTCGGAGGCACCACTTTCATATGCAAGCCTTACAACAGCAGCAACTACGCGAGGATCAGTTGTTGCTGGTGGTGGATAAGGGTAAGCCAAGTTCGGCTTTATCATAACAGAATTTCCCTTTTTGACATATTTAGACATTCCACCGATCAGGTCTACAGCTTTTTTAACTGCTTCATAAATTGAATCAGTTCTTTTTACGATAGAAACTTCAGTGATTTTTTTTTCGTCCATGTTTTTTTCTTTCTATCTCCATTCATTTATTTTTATATTAATTTTCTTGCAATATTTATACTTCTTCATGAACCGTTCTGTTGATTAGGTCATTCTGAACATCAACTGACAGTTCTGTGAAATAGGCACTATACCCTGCAACTCGTACCAAGAGATTACGGTATTTTTCAGGATTCTTCTGAGCCTTTTTCAGCAACTCAGAGCTGACAACATTGAACTGAACGTGATATCCTCCCAGTAGACAATAAGCACGAAGGAAGTTGGCAAATTTGACAATATCCCTATCCTCCTTCAGTACCTGGGGTGAAAAACGCATATTTAGCAGTGTCCCGTTGCATGCTTTGACATGGTCAAGCTTGGCAACCGATTTAATTAAGGCTGTTGGACCATTCATATCAGAACCGTTGGTAGCAGATATACCACCATTTGCTAAAGGCTCAAAAGCATGTCTTCCGGAAGGAAGAGCTCCTGTTACCAGCCCGAAGGGTACATTTGATGATACTGTAAATTGGCCAGGCCAGTATTTTTCACCATGAGGACCTTCATATTTTTCTACCTCATTACACCAGATCTGCCCTACAATTTTCACATAATTATCTACATAATCTATATCATTTCCATACTTAGGTGCCTGATATAGTAAAATGTCCCTTACCTTTTCATATCCCTTGAAATCAGCCTTTATTGCTTCCACGATATCCTTCATGGAGAGAAGCTTCTTATCAAAAACGCAATAAGAAATAGCTGCAAGGCTATCACCTACATCAGGAGAAGCAACACCGTTTATACCGATTGCTTTATACTTTGCTCCGCCACGTGTGACATCCAGCCCACTTTCTATACATCCGTCTATCAAAGCAGAAGTAAACAGATTTGGCGCTAGTTTTCCATGGTATTTTATAAATGTATTAATTGCTTTTATTGTATAGCTCAGGAAATATGAAACCTGCTGTTTAAATGCCTCTAGCACTTGATCCATGTTTTCAAAGGTCAATGGATCCTGAGTACGAGGACCTATCTGTTCACCGGTTACCAGACATTTGCCCTGTGTCATGACAAGTTCCATACACTTAGCCAAATTAAAGGAGCAGGCATTTGTCCATCCAAACATGTTTCCTGATGACGACGGCTCAACACAACCAACAATGCAGTAATCCCTTGCATCCTCCAGGGAATGTCCTCTTCTCAGCAGAGCTGGTATCGCCGCTTCATCTACAAAAATCTTGGGTTTGCCATGGCCGAGCCTACATACTTCCGCCAATTTCACAAGATATTCAAATGGACTGTTTTTATGAATTCTGGCTGCAAACTCAGGCTGGAACAATGGCACTTGCTTTTCTGCTTCCAAAAACATATAAGTTAATTCATTCGTCGCGTCATTGCCTTCTTTGTCAACTCCACCAACGATTATAGTCTGAGTAAGCGAAAAACCTGCATAATAATTAGCAGTTGAATAGTCCCACAGTATACTCATATGAGCGAACTTAATAAATAACAGTTCAATAAGTTCCTGGATATCATCCTTTGTAGCTCTCCCCGATTCAATATCAGCCTTGTAATAAGGATACAAATACTGATCCATTCTGCCTGGAGATATCGCTGTATCCTCCTGGTCAATTCCGAATAGTAATATTTGCGTAAACCAGAAGCTCTGTAATGCTTCATGGAATGTCTCAGCCGGATATGCTGGAACCTTTGTGCATATCCTTGCGATTTCCATTAGTTCATTTTTTCTTTTGATATCTTTTTCATTTTTTGCCATTTCAATTGCTAGTTCGGCATACCTCTTAGCAAAATCGATAAAAGCCTGGTAAACAATTATTAAAGATGTATAAAAATCTATTTTATCAGGATCCGTTTCTACATTGAGCTTGCTCTGTACTTCTTCTATAATACCGAGAGCACCGCGTGTGAGGATTTTTTTATAGTCTGCATTCAAATGTCCTGCGCCATGCCGCAGGTGGATTTCAGAACCGGCAGGTATGGTATTCACTTTAGAAAGTGATGGTATTGAAGCGTTAATTGTCTCCTCATCCAGTTCCTGAGTTACATAATATTCAACTGTTTTGTCCTTCCAATAAGGGAAAATCTCTTCCTGAAGATATTTCTTTATTTCAGGAGTTAATGTATGTCTATCATAAGGCCTATTTTCAGGCGTCTTTAATTCATCGTTAAATTCCTTCATCAGGTAATTTGTGTTAAATTCAGGACAAACGACAGATGCTCTAGGTTTGCTGGCAACATTACCAACAATGAGCTCGCCGTCAAGTATATATATATGCATCTTTTCCAATGTATTCTTTATAGCTTTTGCCTTTCTTATATTAACAGATTCACCTTCTGTCTGCTTGTAGCTTTCCGTAAAATATTTTGCACGATCTATACAAACGGATGGTACAGCATCTATCGCATTTTGATATAAACGTTCTACGCGGGGAGTTACATTGCGCTTGAATTCAAGTTGGTAACTTTCAACTACTTTACTCATCTAGCTTACCTCCTAATTCTTATTCTGAATTCTGGTGTGCAAGGTTTTGCAGTAGCAATATGTTTTACAATGCCATAAAACTAATTGCTACTGCTGTCCTCTACTATTGCTGAAGCATACATTTAATTACTAATATGCGGGGGTTTCTGTATCAACATTATCAATTGTACAAGTTCTTGTTCCAAGGTTAATCTTTTTGGGAATTTCCATACCCAAAAGATGTGCTACAGCTGCTTGGCAAGCTAAGTCACCATCATTCTTATATATGTTTGTGTTACGTACTTTACCAGCTTTGATTGCTTCAAAGCAATTGGCCTGATAATCTCCTGCGGAATATACTAATATATCTTTTCCGGCTTTTAGTCCTGCTGCTTCTATTGCTTCTACTGCGCCAAGAGCCATTTCATCATTGTGAGCATATACGGCTTTCAGATCGGGAGATGACTGGAGTACATTTGTAACAACATTAATAGCATTTATTCTGAGCCAGTTGCAGTCCTGTTCAGTTACAACCGTAATATCCGGGTATTGGTTAATAACATGGTAGAAACCTTCATGTCTGCCTTCAGTGCAGGATGATCCGGAAGTGCCCTCCAGGACAGCTATCTTGCCTTTAGCGCCAATGTCTTCAACTAACATATTTCCAGTAATCTCTCCAAGTTGGAAATCATCTGTAGACATCCAAGTCACATATTCCCAGTCTTCAAAGGGTCTACCACCATCAATCAATACAACAGGTATATTTTGTTGTTTTGCTTGTGCAAGTGCCGGAGTTAAAGCAACACCACCATGGGAGCTGATAACTATTGCATCTACTTTTTTAGCAATCAGTGATTCAATATTGGAAACTTCAATTGCAGGATCTCCCTGTCCATCCATCAGAATGAACTCTACACCATATTCACTACACCATTTTTTTGCTCTCTCTACCATGTCTATCCTGTATGGATGATCCATAACACACTGAGCAAAGCCAATTGTGAACTTTTTCTCTTTTACCACCGCAGGATCAAGGCCAAAATCACCTTCAAACACTTCTTTCGGAAGGCCGGACCATTCACTGCTAAGCTCAGTTACAGAATTTTCAGCAGGTACAGTAGATGTCGATTTTTCAGTAGTTGTTGAATTTTCAGTAGTTGTTGAATTTTCAGTAGATGTTGAATTTGATGCCTTTGTGTCCGGGGAAGCTGTACTTGACCCGCATCCTGTAAACATCGAAACAATTAACATTACTGAAACCAACAATACAATTACCTTTTTCATTAAAAATCCTCCTTTTTATTAAATTCAAACATATGAATTATTCATATGCTTGTTGCAGCGTTAATTAATTCCTAAGCATTTTCATTGAATTTTTCCTCAGGGCTTTTTCAGAAAGATATGTTGTAAATATAGGTATCAATGTTGATATTGCAATGATAACTCCTAGTGCAACAGTTTGGACATGCATATTAACATTTGCAACATTAAGCATATTTTTGATAGTACCAACAGCAAGTACTCCAAATAGTGTGCCAAGTACACTACCTTTTCCACCCGTCATTGACACACCTCCCATGACAACAGCCGCAATTGCCAAAAGTTCATATCCTTCACCGGTTCTTGGCTCTCCTATCAATAGTCTGCTACATTCAACTGCACTAGCTACTCCGACCATTAATCCACTAATTGTGTATGCAATTATTCGCGTTCTGTCGACATTAATACCGGTATATCTTGCGGCTTCTTCATTTCCACCGACTGCCATCAATGCCCTACCATGAGATGTTCGCTTAACGAAGAAATGTACAATAATTATGCATATTAACCAGATGAAAGCCGGCAGCATAAGTGTTCCTATTCTTGTTCTTACAATCATCCCAAAGGTCTGCGGTATTCCTGTGCTGACCGGGCGGCCTTCATTTATCAGCAAGCCAAGTGCCCTGGCTGCCATCATTGTCACCAACGTCGCCACAAATGGTTGAACATTTCCCTTTGTTATCACTAATCCATTTATAAAACCGATAGTGCCACATACAATAATTGAGAGAACTATTGATGCCAGAAGAGGCCATCCTGCATAAGCTTGTGTCATGGCACAGACCATACTGCCCAGTGCAAGATTTGACCCGACGGAAAGGTCAATTCCACCTGTTAAAATCACAACTGTCATACCTGCGGCTAACAGTCCATTTTCACAACTCTGCTGTAAAATATCCGATATGTTGCTTATTGTTAAAAATGCAGGAGACATAGAAGTTCCGATAATCATAACGATAATTAATATAATAAGCCCAGGATAGTTTTTTACTAGATTTTTCAATATGGACATTTTTATACCTCCAAACCTGAAGCCAGACTGACTATTTTCTCTTCTTGATATTCTTCGCGCTTAAGTTCGCCAATAAATTCACCTTTTCTCATGATGTACAATCGCTCAGTCATACCAATTACTTCAGAAAGCTCTGATGAAATTAATATAACACTTGCTCCTGACTCTCTTAAGTCCCCGAGTACTTTATAGACCTGTGCTTTTGCATCTACATCAATCCCTCTTGTAGGCTCAAAGCAAATAAATATGTTTGAGTTTTTCCCAAGCCATTTTGCAATAACTACTTTTTGCTGATTCCCACCTGAGAGGTTATTAACCAGCACATCTGAATTAGAGGCTTTTATCGAAAGCTTTTTCATTAAATCATTAACTTTTTCATTCTCTGTTTGCTTTTTAATAAACCCGACCTTATTACATACTTTTCGCAGAAAAGGTAGTACCGCATTGTGTTTAATACTAAGACTTACTGCAATACCATCTTGTTTTCGTTCATCAGGAATAAAAGCCAGCCCGTTTTTAATTGCACATATTGGATTTTTAATACAAGTTTCTTTACCATTGATTTTGTATGAATCAATTTTAAGTTCCTTTGTATCTATACCGAAAAGTGCTTCGGTCAATTCCTTTTGACCGGATCCTACTACCCCATAGATCCCTATAATTTCACGCTCTTTCACATGAAAACTGATATCCTTCAACCGATAATTATTTAGATTGATAACCTCCATTGCATTATTTTCTGAGCCGTAACTTTTTATTTCAGGATAAAAATCAACAAGTGAACGGCCTATCATTAGCGAAACAAGTTCATTAACATCAATATCCCCGATATTATAAACTCCTACATTTTTTCCGTCCCTCAGAATTGTAACGCGGTCACATATCTCAAATACTTCATCTAATCTATGAGATATATAGACAACTGTTACGCCCTGTTCCTTAATTTGCTTTATTATTTTGAACAGACTCTTAATTTCTGACGTTGTAAGAACAGCAGACGGCTCATCAAGCAAAAGAATCTTGGTATCACCGGATAAGGCCTTTGCAATTTCAACCATTTGTTTTTCAGCAACAGATAATTCTTCAACGATTTTTGTCGGATTTATATGAAGCCCAAGTCGTTCAAGTATTTCCCTAGACCTTTTTATTGCTTCTTTGTAACTAATAAATCCATTTTTCTTTGGCATATTACCAAGTAATATATTTTCTGCTACAGACAAATATGGTACAAGTGACAGTTCCTGATAAACCATATTTATGCCTGCTTTTTTCGAATCCAGGACGGTATGAAAATTGGTCTCGTTGCCATCAACGAATATTTTTCCATTATCCTGCTTTTCATTACCGGTAATTATTTTTAATAATGTAGACTTTCCGGACCCGTTCATCCCACACAGTCCATGAATCTCTCCCTGTTGTAGCTCAAAGTTTACATTATCCAAGGCCGTAACTCCGGGAAAGCTTTTTGTAATATTCTCAACAGACAATACACATTTTCCCATTATGATCAAGCCTCTTTTCTATTAGATTTGCTTTGAACAAGCACTACAGCTAGCATTAATAATGCTGTTAAAAGTTGTTGAATATAACTGTTTATATCCAAGTGTGTCAATAAATTTTTAAGTAAGTAAATGAAGAGTAGACCTAAAAGCGATCCAGCAACAGTACCCTTTCCTCCTATCATCGGAGTACCTCCAACCAATACAGCAGTTATTGCATCCATCTCATAACCGCTACCTGCCTTAGGATCTCCTGACATTGAAAACGATGTATAAAGTACCGCGGCTATGGCAGCTAAAACTCCGCTAATTACATAAGTAGAAATCTGAACACGTTTAGTATTTATACCTGCTATTGCTGCTGCCCTCAAGTTGGCACCTACAGCAAATACTTTTCTTCCGTAAGAACTTTTGTGAAGCGCAAAATATGCAATAACCGCAGCAATTAACAACACAATAAGTGTATTTGGAATTATGTCAAACAGAAATCCATTTGAGATTGCTGCAAAGTCCGGCCTGACGCCTATAAACTGAAAACCGTTAGTATAAACCATCACAGCTCCCCTAACAATATTCATCATACACAATGTTGCTATAAAAGGAGGCAGTTTTAGATATGTACATGCTATTCCATTTAGAAGGCCTATTAATGCTCCGGCTAGTATACAGGTTAAAAATATTGCCCATATAGGTGCTTCTATTCCAGTAAATTTTTGCGACCCTGTGTTTTTTAATGTCTCTGATTGAAGACTTATAGAAATAACACAACACAACCCGAATATTGCACCCACCGACAGGTCAATTCCTCCATTGCCTCCTACTATTACGAATGTCATACCAATTGTTATCAGTCCGAGTATAGACGCTTGCCTGAGTAATCTGGATAGATTAAATATATCCACAAAACTATCTACAACTATTGAACCAATAATCAAAGTTGCTACAATAGCAAGAACAATGGTAAATGTAGTGTTCTTAAATAGGCTTTTTGTTTGTGGTAGTTCATATGACAAAGATTTCGGTTCTTTAATTACCGATTTAGAAAGGTTCATACTTATTACCCCCTTCGTTCTGACGTAGTGTAAACTAAATTACACCTTTTATATTTTGAAATATGCTATTTATCGAGGGCTTCAAGGTTTTTTGAATAAAAAACAATGACACCCCCTTTTTTTCTGGTATAATTGAGTCGCCAAA
>Ga0134099_1000513_pt1 | contig 45476 bp, 44 predicted proteins | sample 10_taG_2_FD_105482 | JGI IMG/M metagenome (GOLD analysis project Ga0134099, IMG submission 105482) | Switchgrass degrading microbial communities from high solid loading bioreactors in New Hampshire, USA - 10_41_5_180_A2 metaG | ecosystem: Engineered > Bioreactor > Semi-continuous > Anaerobic >...
GGACCTTTGCTGCGACGGATCGCGAACGCTACTTTCACTTTCTAATCCGAACAAAAGAACACATTCAACTCGTCGCAACAGGGTGGCATTGGGTCTTCGATCCTACAGTAGCTTGACGCTATCGTTTTTATGACCAGCTGTTGCTAAACCGCAACAGATATGATATAATTTAACAAATCTAATATAAAAAGGAGAGTAGAGTTGAGTTGAGAAGAGAAAAGATGAGAATGTTTGATTTAGTGTTGGCTGCGTTGTTGGTTAGTATCGGCGCAATCCTGCATGCCGTGTTTCCCGGCATTCTTGGCGGGATGAGGCCGGATTTTTCTTTGGTGATGCTGTTTGTTGTCCTGCTGATTGTACCGGATAAAAGAATCGGTTTCATCACGGGAGTTACCACAGGAATCGTAACGGCCATGACCACGACTTTCCCTATGGGCCAGATCCCAAACATCGTTGACAAGCTGGTTACCACTTTTGTGGTTATGGCATTGGTCAAAGCGCTTCCTCGCATAGCGCTGGTGCCTGTCACAGGAATTGTCGGGACCTTGGTCAGCGGCATTACTTTTTTAACCACGGCAGCGGTCATCGCTGGACTGCCAAGTTCATTTACAGCCCTGTTGACAGCTGTGGTTTTACCGGCAACCATACTAAACACTGCAGCGCTGATCATCTTGTATCCGGTGATGTCCAAGCTGTATTCAATGCAGCGGGTTAGTTCGCCCGTTACCCATACACCGGTGAACAAGTAACAGGCGGCGAGCAAGGTTCAAGCCTCGGGAAAGCAACAGATAGCCTGGAATCAAAGCGGATTCCCCGCCTGATTCTAGGCTATTTCTATCCAACCAAGAAACGGAGGCTTAGCAATGGGCCAAACAAGACTTGATCAACTGCCGTATCTGCATGAGCTGCTTCTTGCTGATGTTTACCGAGTGAGAAGGACTGCATACGAAGATCTCCTGGCTCTGGGTGTTGCGCAGCAGGAAATCGCCGGCTACCTTTTGGAGCAGGTTCTAACCTGCCGTGAACAGCGAAAAAGGCAAACCGCTCTATGGATGCTGCGGGAATTGGGGCCTGACGCCAAAGGGTGCACAGATAAACTTGTTCAGCTTTTGCAGGATCCGGCAGAAGATCGGCTGATCCGGCATACGATCTTGGAAACACTGCACAAAATTGAACCTAGCGCTATTCCTTTGTCAAGCTGGGCTATGGCCTTGAGCGGGTACACGATCCGCAATTTTGAGCGCCTGTTTTGGCTGGCGAACGATTATTTGGCCGCAGCCAAGGAAAAGGCAGCAACAGCTGTAGGCCCCCTGGCCGAAAACCCCGATCCTGAAGTCCGCTCTTATGCCATCGCCATCTTGGGCAGAATCTCTCAAACAGATCAGAACGCGCGGAGAATCCTGGAACAGGCGAAAACCGATCAGTGCTGGTATGTTAGGCAGGCTGCCCGGTTTGCCCTGGATGAGTTCGAATTAGGCCGGGAAGAACGCGGTAAGCAGCTGCCTGTGCAGCAGCCTGTCCAGGTAACGGAATCAGATGGTATCATCACCATTGCCAACGGACTTATCTCCATGGGGATCAATGCCGCAAACGGAATAGTGGAGTCTTTGAAAACCGGCGGCGAAGAACTGCTGGGCCCCAAGGGGAGAATCTATTACGACAACATCACCCATCCAGGGCGGTCCTGGCGGCCTACACCTGATCGGTATGAAATAATCTCTGACGGCGAACAGGTTCAGGTAACTCTGATCCATACTGCCACCGATCAGCACCCGCTTGATGTCCGGCTCAACTATGTGGTCCGTCAGGGAGAGAGCGGCTTCTACTTCTATGTGACCTATGCCCACACTAGTGACATCCCAGTGATATTTGGCCAAGCCAGGCATGTGCTCCGCTTCGATTCCACCAAGCTGCAGTATATGGCCATCAATGACACCCGCATGGGCCGAATGCCGACAGACGAATTGGCGGCTGCCGGCGAAGAAGTGATGGATGCCACCATCCGGCTTGGCGACGGGAGCGTGTACTCCAAGTACAACTGGCAGGTCTTTGAGGGAGAACACTTACTGCACGGCATAATGGGCGAGGGGATCGGCCTGTGGATGATGTCGGCGTCGAAGGAATACTACAACGGCGGCCCGTTCAAACAGAACCGGACTGTGCACTATGACAATGTCCTCCTGCAGGTGATGCAGTCTGGGCACTTTGGCGCGGGCGGCCACTTCCTGCCGGAGCGCAGCGGGTGGAGGAAAATCTACGGTCCCCACTTTATCTACATCAACCACGGCGAGAATTTGGCTGAGCTTTGGATTGACGCCAAAACACAGGCTTTGGCTGAGCGGGCTAAGTGGCCGTATCAATGGGTCAAGGATGAACTGTACCCTTTGCAGCGGGTTGCGGTCACAGGGCAGCTGCGGATTGCCGAGGGGGGTGAAGCTGCTGATGGCTGGATAATCCTCGGTGAACCAACTCCCCACTGGCAGCACCAGGGCCTGGGTTATCAGTACTACACCAAAACAGATGCTCACGGCAGGTTTACTCTGCCCCATGTCCGCCCTGGTACCTACACTTTGTGGGCTTATCTTCCTGGGACAGTTGGTGAATTCCGTCTGGATGGAATTGATGTCACAGCAGCAGAAGTGTTCGATCTGGGAGAACTGCGCTGGACTCCAGTCAGGCACGGAAAGCTTCTTTGGCGGATCGGCATTCCTGACCGCAGCGGCGCGGAGTTCTTCATTCCCGGCGGGGACTACCGCAACTGGGGATTGTGGTACGAGTACCCCCGCCGTTTTCCTGGAGGTGTGCAGTTTAAGGTTGGCGCGAGCGACTACCGCATCGACTGGAACTACTGCCAGCCCATTTCCGTATTTGGTGAAAGCGGTGAAAGAGACGCGGAACCATGGCAGATCATTTTTGATCTCGATCAAGCACCAGCAGGTCAAGGATACTTGACCATTGGTATAGCCGCGTCGACCGAAAACGATCTGGCTGTTGCCCTCAACGGCCATCTCTTGGGCACGATTTCCCGAAAGAATGACAATGCCACCTACCGAAGCTCAATCCGGGGCATTTACAGCGAACACACGCTGGAATTTCCTGCCGCCCTTTTGCAGGCTGGAGAAAACCGGATCACCTTGACGATCACCGGCGAGAAGGGGCTCCAGCGGGGCATCATCTATGATTTTATCCAGCTGGAGCTTGAGGCGGCCGAGCAGCAGTATGTGCCGGGCTGAGACGCAGCGGCAGTCATTATCCCGGCTTATTTGGTGTAGACTTTGAAATCGCCATACTCGGCAACCAGTGGGGCCATCTGGCGCAAGCCGATTTTCCCTTGCCCCAGCACTGGCCCGTAAGTATGCCCATCGTCCAGCCAGCTGAAGATCAACAGTTGGTTAATATAGAAACTGATCGAGGAGCCGTCCTTTACCACGCAGATTTGGTACGGGCCTTGAGCGTCTTCCACCGACGGCAGTGGATCTGCTCCTTGAGCCACCATGTGGAATCCATAACTTTTGCGCAGGTTGCACAAGTGGAAAGCCCGTTCTTCCGGCCATCTCCTTCGGAAATAGGAGATGTGGTAGGCGTTGATATCGCCGTGGTGGTACATACGGTATTCACCGTTCCGTTTGGCAAGCTCCGGCGCGAAGATGTCCTGGCCGTCCTTCCCCCGGGCGCAAAAGAAGACGATGCTCAAACCGGGTTCTTGAATTGGCCAGAAATCCCACACCGCCATGAAATCCGCCGGGAAATCGACCGGGCACCAGAAAACGAAATTGGCTTTCTGCCCTTCTTCCGGATCAGCTGTGCTTGCCAACCGCAGCCGCCGTTTGGGAAACGATGCTGCACCAGGCCCTTCCATGACAAAACCTGCGACATCTTCCGGTGCCCGCAGTGGATTATGGTAGATCAGCTGCGTGAATCTGGAACTGTGCTTCTGGAAATCCATCACTCATCACCCTCCTATGCTGGGAATACAAGCCGGAGTCATAAGGGCAAAAACCCCCTGGGAAAACCCAGGGGGTTATTACTGCTGCTTACTGCTTATTCCCGTTTCCTCCATTCAGAAATGCTGAGGCCTAGGTTAAGCAGAATGCCGAAGATCGCCGCACCTGCGATTGCTGGGACATAGATGCCGAAGAATGGGATGCCTTCAGCAAAGAACGGGGAGAAACTTCCACCGAGCCCGATGATCAGAATAGTGGCGATCACTGCGATGTCTTTGGCGCTGAACATGTCTACGTTGCGGTCGATCATGATCGCAATGCCTTGAACAGCGATGGCGCCGAACAGGTAAATCTCCAACCCGCCAATGACCGGAAGCGGCAGAGAGTAAATGGCATTAATCAGAGGTGTGAAGCAGGAAATCACCATTGCCAGCAGAGAGGCGGCGATCAGTACCGGCACGGAGAACACTTTGGTGATGGCCATGGCGCTGATGTTTTCGCCGTAGTTGGTCCCTGCGGGGCCGCCGATCATACCGGCTACGATATCGCCAATACCGTCGCCGATCAGGTTCAAGCCCAGCTTTTCAGCCAAGGGGTAACGCTTGGCGCCCTTCTTCTTAGCCAAGTCGTTTACATAGACATCCAGCTGGAAGATGTGGGCTGTGGACTCAGGAATAGTGGCAATAGCGATGGGCATGATCGCCAATGCCGCCCGCAAGTTCGGGATTGGCAGAGTGAAGGTGGGCAGGGCGAAAATGCCTGTACTGGCAGTTTCGGGCAGTGACCGGAAAAGATCCACTCCTGTGGCGGCCTTGATGATCAGAGCGACAATACATCCCACCAGGGGACCGAGGAGAAGCGGTATTTGCCGCCAGAAGCCTTTCAAATAGATTGAGAAGATGATTGTGGAAATCAGGGTTACTAACGAAATGATCCATGCCATGTTGGATTCCAGCTGGCTAAAATCGGATGTGTTAATCAGAGCGGCATCCTGCATGGCGACTGCGGCCAGGGAAAGGCCGATTATAATGGCAATTGGTCCGGTTATGGATGCGGGAAGGATTTTTTCGATAGTTTCGCGCCCGAAGAAGTTGACGATTAAACCAGCCGCGATTGAGACCAAGCCCGACATGACGATACCGAACTGAGCAATGGCAATCTTCTCATTGAGAGAATATCCGCTCAATGCCTCAGATGCCATCAAAGAGCCGATAGCTGCGATATATGAAAAACTGGAACCGTAGTACAGAGGGATTTGCCCTTTAGTCACCAAGATAAAGCACAGAGTGGCAAGCCCGCTGGCGAAAATGGTGGTAGAAATATGGAAACCAGTGATCAGTGCTACTGCCACGGTCGCCGGGAACATGACAATTACCTGTTGGATGGCATAGAGGATCAGTTTCCAAAAAGGCGGCCGATCATCGGGTAAATAACCAACAACTTGATTATTGTTTGCCATGAGAAAACCTCCAGTCTTAGTATTGGCGGTACTGCCTGCCGTATGCAGTCTCTCGCGGCGCCCTGAGTGTTTCCTCACCTCCATATCGGCGCAAAAAAAGACCTTGTCCCCAGAGAGCAGACAAGGTCTTGATTGTTGTTTCCCGATCTTCAGAGTTAGATTAGGCTTCGTGGCGAAACATCTTGTCGGCATCTCTGTACCGCTTTTAAAGATATTGCACTACACCTATTCTAACACATATTCTAGGACTGTCAAGAAAAAGCTTGGACTTTTAAGCATTCAGTACAGCCCGGACGATGAAATTCAAGATGAACAGGATGGTGGCTACCCAGAGGACCGGGTTGACCTCCTTGGCTTCATTCTTGAAGATCTTGACGATGCAGTAGAAGATGAACCCTGCGGCGATACCGTCGGAAATGCTGTAGCAGATAGCCATCAGGATGCCTGCAAAGAATGCCGGGACGGCGACATCGAAATCATCCCATTCAATCTCTTTGAAGGCGGACAGCATCATGATACCGACAATGATCAGGGCAGGGGCGGTGGCTACTGCCGGAACCGCGCTGATCACACCGGCGAAGAAGGCGCTGAGGACGAACAGGGCAGCCACAACCACCGAGGTCAATCCGGTGCGCCCGCCTGCACCAATACCGGCAGCGCTTTCAACATAAGTGGTAGTATTGGAAGTGCCAAAAACTGCTCCAACGGAAGTAGCGATGGCGTCAGCAAAGAGTGCTTTATCCATTTTCGACTTGAAGCCGGCGCTGGATTCCAGAGCCTTCATGTCTTCATCGGTGAAGATGCCGGTCTTGCGGCCGGTGCCGATGAATGTGCCGATGGTGTCGAAAGTATCGGCAAGGCTGAAGGCAAAGATGGTCATCAGAACGGTAGGCAGTTTGCTTGCATCACTGAACAGCGAGCCCAAACCGGGGTTGCCGAAGATGGCGCCGAAGGTTTCCGGCAGCTGCTTTACTGCTTCCGAGAAAGTAGTGATGTTGCCCAGTTCAACCTGGCCGAACGGAATTGCCAGCAGAGTGGTGGCAACAATACCGATCAAGATAGCTCCGTTGACTTTCCGGACCAAGAGGATGATGGTGAGAATCAAACCGAAGAGAGCCAGCAGCACAGGAACAGTGTTGAAGTTTACAAGAGCAGGTACGCCTGCATGGCTTCCCAAAACGGAAACGCTGTTGGCGACATCCGAAACTTTCATTGTGGATTCCAGTGTCGCCGGATCAGTCAGGAATGAGTAAGTTCCGGGATCAAATGTAAAATCAATGAATCCGGCGTTCTTGATACCAATGTAAGCGATGAAAACACCGATACCGCCGCCGATGGCATTCTGCAGGCTGGGTGGGATTGATTTGATGATCAGTTTGCGGACCTTGGTCACTGTGATCAGGATGTTGATCAGGCCGCAGACAAAGACCATAGCCAGTGCTTCTTGCCATTTGAAGTTCAGGCCAAGACATACAGTGAAGACAAAGAATGCGTTCAGGCCCATGCCAGGAGCTTGGGCGTAGGGGACATTGGCGAACAGGCCCATAACCAGTGTTCCGATCACTGCAGCGATGATGGTTGCCAGGAAGACTGCACCCCAAGGCATGCCGGAGATGGCAAGCATGTTCGGGTTAACCACAATGATGTACGCCATGGTGAAGAATGTGGTTAAGCCGGCGATGACTTCGGTACGCACAGTCGTACCATTTTCCCTCAGCTTGAAAAACTTCTCCATGTCTACTCCTCCCGTTTATTTTTGCTTGGTTTTATGCCAGAGATCAGAGATCTCTTGAGCAACGCCTCAAATAAAAAAGTCAACGCACCATTTCCCACTCATGCCCAGGCAGGATGCGGTGCCTTATCGAAAAATCTGAGTGTTTATAGGTGCTTCTAGGGTGGAAATTCGCTATTCACGAATATTACCGGCCATTTACATATTAAATGTACCATATAACCCGAACAATGTAAAGCATTTTTTATATTAGGCCGTGACGGTTGGCGTAGATGGCAGCCTGTGTCCGGTCTTCTACCTGCAGTTTCGACAAAATGTTAGACACATGGGTTTTGACAGTCTTGATCCCGATAAAAAGCTCCTCGGCAATTTCTCTGTTACTCTTGCCCCGGCCGATTAGTTTCAGCACTTCCAGTTCGCGCTCGGTGAGAGTGTCATGCAGTTTGGGTTCGTGCCGGCGCATGGACTTCAGCATCTGGGCGGCAACTGTCGGTTCAATAATCGACTCGTTCTTGACAGCACCGCGGATAGCCCGGACAATCTCGTCCGCTTTGGCTGTTTTCAGGAGGTAGCTTGTGGCCCCTGCCTCCAGGGCGGGCAGGATCCTGGTTTCGTCAATATAACTGGTGAGGACGATGATCTTGGCCTGGGGTTTGATGGCTAGAATTTGCTTCGAGGCTTCGATACCGTCCATTGATTCCATGACCAGGTCCATGAGAATCACGTCAGGTGAGGCGGTGCGGCAGAATTCGACAGCGGCCAGCCCGTTTTCCGCTTCACCAATCACGGTTATATCCGGTTCGGTCTGCAGATAAGCGCTCAGCCCGAGCCTGACCATTTCGTGGTCGTCGACAATCAAGACCTTGATGGTGCCTTGCTCCATGCTTTCACCTACTTTCTAATTGGAATCCGCACATCCAACCTTGTGCCTTTGCCGGGGACTGAAATCCACTCAGCCGTGCCGCCCAGTTCGCTGGCGCGCTCCTTAATTGTACGGATGCCGAAGGATGTCTTGGGAATACTTGTTTCCGCAAAACCGACGCCGTTGTCGGCGATGGAGAGATAAACACGGCTGCCCTGGTCCAGGCTATCCAACCGGATTTCCACTTCAGAAGCTTGAGAATGGCGCAGCACATTGGCCAGGCCTTCCTGGAAAATGCGGTACAGGTGGTTTTCAATATGGGCCGGCAAGGTTAAGTCGGCAACTTGCAGATGGCATGTAACCGGGATTTTGGCAGCCAGTTCCTGGGCTAGCAATCGGATGGCATCAGCCAGCGGCCGGTTTTCCAGCGTCTGGGGCCGCAGCTGCAGCAATAAAGCCCGCATTTCGCTCTGGGCTTTATTGGCGGACTGTTCGATTTGGCGCAGCAGTTCGGCTGCGCGGCCAGGATCCTGATCAAAGATTTTGGCTGCTGTGGCGCTGATTAAAGCGATGGAAAACAACTGCTGGCTTACAGCATCATGCAGCTCCTGGGCCAGCCTCTGCCTTTCTTCGCTCACGGCAACGGATTTAGCCTGCTGAATCAACTTCTCGTTCTCCTCGGCCAGACGCTGGAGCGACGAAACCTGAGCATCGATGCGGTCGGCCATCTCGTTAAAAGCTAAAGCGATCTCCCCTAAATCCCGGTCTTTCGTAAACGGCAGCCGGTAGTTGAGATCACCGTAAGCCAGAGCCTTAACGCCGAAAGAGAACTCTGCAAGCTTGCTGTGGAGGCGTTTGGAATAAAAATAGCCAAAAACCGCGGCCAAGCCTACTGCTACCATACATATGGCCGCGGCATAAGTCAAGTACACGACGGCGGAGACATCAATATTCAGCACCTGCAGGGCGATCCACATCAGGATACAGCTGCCGGCGGCGATCAGCAGATTGCTGAAGGTGTAATACCCGATCCATTTCCAGCGGAAGTTATGCATCGCTACCGCCCCTTGATCAAATTCGGCGTACTGTGACACTGCCAATCCTGTATGAAACGGTCAGGTTCAGTTTCCGTTCTGCTTGGTCATAATCAACGGTTTTCACATCAAGGGCCACGCCTACACCTTCCTCCGATCGATCCAGGACTGTGATGTCGCCGATAGCCACCCGGCATTTGGCGTGGAGCGGCAGATCACTTGGAATATAGATGTCAAGATCCCCTATTGAACTGTGGATTTCAAAAAAGATCTCTTTGTTGGGAATCACAGCTTTGGTCAGATCCAAGGTGATGTCGCCTATGAACTGGTTAAGGTACAAATCATCGACATACCAGGAAGTCTTGTTTCGGGACAGGCCTCGGACAATGAAACGGTTGGAAGCCTGGCGCTTTTTGTTGAGGAGGATCTGGATGCCCAAAGCAATCAAAAGGACAGGCCACACAAGGCCCCAGGTGACTGCGAAGCCCTCGATGTTCAGTCTGGGGATCAGAAGGTTCAGGCCTATAAGAATCAGCACCACCCCGTAAACCAGTGAGTGGGATTTGTGAGCCCGGAACCTAGATATCACGGTGTCACGGATAATGATCCGCAGGCCCCCCAAAACCAGGAGTGCCGGCCAGTATTTGACGAACGCCTGCCAGGGAGTGAGAGGGATCAGGCCCAAGTTGGCCAGCAGGTAACCGACACCGATCAGAATTATCAGCAAAGGTACAGCGGGAATCAGCGAGATCCGCATATATCCAACCAGCTCCTTCAGACAATATCTTCATTGGAACCACCTAATTTTCCTTCTGATCTTATTTTACCAGCGCTGCTGGACAAAGGAACCGGCTGGGGCAGGTAACCGTCTCAGCCTTTGGTTTGATTTTCAGGTTATGCAGTGAGAGGAATTGCTGCAGAGGCGTTGTATATTAGTGTTTGAGCAAAGTACCGGTTCGAGACAAAGCAGCAAATGCAGACATTTTTCGAAAAGATGGGAGGGATGGCTGCTTAAAATTCTGTATTTTGAAAATTATCAAGAATAATTCAGGGAGGTACGATGATGAAACGGATATTGGTGTTTGCGCTGTGCGCCAGTCTCTTGGCAGCGGTTTGCGGTGTCAGTATGGCAGAGGAGCAGATTGTGCTGAGAGTTTCATGGTGGGGTTCACAGGGAAGGCATGACCGGACGTTGGCGGTAATCGATCTGTTTGAATCAAAGTACCCTCATATCAAAATCGAGCCTGAGTTTGCCGGATGGGATAACTATTGGGAAAGAATTGCAGCTCAAGCTGCCGGCAGAAATCTGCCTGACGTGTTTCAACAGGATATGCAGTATCTCAGCTTGTACGGGAACCGCGGGATGCTGCTGGATTTAGGCCCATATGTTGAAAGTGGTGCCATTGATACCACCTACATCTCCGAATCCGAGTTGGCCGGCGGCATGCTGAACGGCAAACTGCTGGCCATCAACCTGGGCAGCAATGCCATGGTAGGCATATATGATCCTGAGCTGTTTGCCCAAGCAGGGATTGAACCACCCGGCCCCGAGTGGACCTGGGAAGATTATATCGAGCTGGGCCGCACCGTTGTTGACAGGCTGGGAATTCACTGGTCGACACAGTTCCCCGGTAACTTTTTCCATGCTTTTCACCATGTGCTGCGGCAGAACGGCTATCCATTCTACGCTCCTGACGGCACAGGTCTTGGATGGACCGATGACAAGCTGCTGGAAGACTTCTTCGCACTCGAACTGCAGCTTTACAAAGAAGGCCTCTTTGCCTCACCAGCTGTCCGGGATGAAATCTCATCGGTGGAGCAAGATCTGCTGGTGACACGCCAAGCGGCGACCGCTTGGGCTTGGAGCAACCAAATCGTGGCCATGAGTTTGGCGGCCGACAGGCCTCTGGATTTGATTACTCTGCCCAAAGCCAAGGATCAAGTGAAAGAAGGCTTGTATATCAAGCCGAGCATGTTTTTCTCAGTCGCCGAATCTTCACCGCATAAAGACGCGGCTGTTCTCTTCATTGACTTCTTCACCAACGATATTGAAGCCAACAAGATTCTCATGGCCGAACGGGGAGTTCCCATTTCGGCCAAGGTCAGAGAGGCTCTGCAGCCGTTCCTGACTGACGTGCAGATCAAAATGTTTGCATACTTGGATTTGGTCAGCCAGCACAGCAGCCCCATCGATCCTCCGGAACCAGCAGGGCATCCTGAGGTCAACCGGCTGTTGGATGACCTGCAGGCCATGGTGCTTTACGAAGTGATCACACCTGCGGAGGCAGCCAAGACCTTCAGGCAAGAAGCCACCCGGATCTTGAGATCAAGATAGATCAAGCTACCAAAGGCTCCCACAAAGGCACGGCTTTTGTGGGAGCCCTGCCAAGCAGCAGGAGGAGGGGACTTGAGTGAAAAGAATACTTCGTTCGGATCATTTCGCAGGCTATGTGTTCATCGCACCGTGGTTGCTGGGCTTCTTCGCCATTACGATTACACCGATACTGGTATCACTGTACTATTCGTTCACCAAGTATGACATTCTCTCTGCACCCCAGTGGGTGGGGTTGATGAACTATGAGACGATGTTCAAATATGATTATCTCTTTCCCCAGTCGCTGAAGGTCACTTTCATGTATGCCTTCACATCCGTGCCGCTGCGCCTTTTGTTTGCCCTGTTCTTGGCGGTTTTGCTGTCCCAGAAACGCAAAGGGGTGGGGGTTTACCGCACAATTTTCTACGTGCCCTCAGTGTTTGGCGGCAGCGTGGCTGTTGCTGTGATGTGGCGCCAGCTGTTCGGTGTCAACGGTGCTTTAAACTCGATCTTGACTTCCGTCGGCGCCATCGACCGCAATATTGGATGGCTGACCGGGCCCAATACAGCGCTCTGGACATTGGTGGCCCTGGCTGTCTGGCAGTTCGGCTCACCCATGCTGATTTTCCTCGCCGGTCTGAAACAGGTGCCGTATTCGCTGTATGAGTCGGCAATGATTGATGGTGCATCACCTTGGCAGCGGTTTTTCCGGATCACACTGCCGATGATTTCGCCGATCATTTTCTTCAACTTCCTTGTCCAGATCATTAACGGCTTTATGATGTTCACACAGGCACTGATTATTACCAACGGCGGCCCGTTCAACCGAACACTGCTTTATGTCCTATACGTGTACAGGAAGGCGTTTACAGATTACAGCATGGGATACGCTTCAGCACTGGCCTGGGTTATGCTGGTGGTTGTCGGGGTGCTTACGGCGGTTATCTTCAAGACGTCATCGTATTGGGTTTACTATGAGTCCAAGGGGGAGTGAGCGGTGAAGCGGAAAACCAGGCAGCGTATGCGAACCGTATGTTATCACCTGTTTACGATTGCGCTGGCGGTTATTGTGTTCTACCCTGTTTTGTGGCTGATCGCCAGCTCGTTCAAGCCCCAGTCGGAGATCTTTGCCAATGCCCACTCACTGATCCCAAGTGAGCTCAAATGGCAGAACTACGTTCAGGGGTGGAAGGGATTCGGCCGCACAAGCTTCGGGGTCTTTTTCCGAAACTCTTTCTTGATTACGATCATCTCAACGATCGGGCAGGTCAGCAGCTCCGCTTGTGTCGCCTATGGGTTTGCCCGGATCAACTTCTTTGGCAAGCGGCTGCTGTTCACCTGTATGATCTTGACAATGCTGATTCCCAGCCAGATTTTGATGATTCCCCAATACCTGTTGTTTAACTACTTTGACTGGATCAACACCTGGAGGCCGCTGATCGTCCCTTCATTCTTCGGGGTTCCCTTCTTCATCTTCCTGATCATGCAGTTCATCCGCGGTATTCCCTATGAACTGGATGAAGCGGCTAAAATAGACGGGTGCGGCAGGTTCGGGATCTTTTTCCGGATCATTCTCCCGAACATTGTCCCAGCCTTGGTTACAGCCACAATCTTCTCTTTCTATTGGAAGTGGGAGGATTTCATGGGGCCGCTGCTTTACCTGCAGTCCGTAGAACTGTATCCAGTTTCGCTGGCCTTGAGGCTGTTTTCCGACCCCGCTGCCGTTACTGATTGGGGAGCAATGTTTGCCATGTCAGTGGCGTCTCTGATACCGGTTTTCATCATCTTTGTCGTGTTCCAAAAATACTTGGTGGAAGGCATCGCCGCCACTGGTTTGAAAGGGTAAGGACGCAAATTAGAGCTTCCCCCGAAGTGGAGAAGCTCTAATTCTATTCAAGCTCCAACGTCAACTCTGTCTCGTCGGGTGTCCGATCCCGGCTCATGTCCAGCACACCCAGCGCGACATGGGCAAGTCCGAAGCCGAGCAGTCCCGAAGCAAACTTGCTGCTCGGAATCCTGCGCATCAAAGTGTACCCGATGCCGGAAACTGCCGCACCCAGCGCAGTCACAACAACATTGGTGGTATTTGCCTTCATACAATCCCTCCTGCCTTTAGTGTATCCCGAAGATGTGAGGAACAGTGCTGGTGTTAAAAGGGAATCAGGCGCAAAGCAGGATATGAGGTATTTTTCGAGAAACATTATTTAGCATGGACGAACACAGACACCAATCAGCGGGAGTATCCTGTAGTGGGGTGAGGCTATGGTCTGTGATCTGTGCGGCAAGGCCTGCACGGGTGAGGGGTTGGAGATTCGGGGGGCTCGCATCTGCCGCAGCTGCGAGCAGGCCCTAATTGCGGCCGAGGTTTCTGATCCCGATTATCCCTTGTGGATTGAACGCATCAAACGGATTTGGGAACTTTTTTTATCTGCGCCGGCCCCACTATCGGATGAACCGATCACATAGCTGAAGAGGGTTCAAGATGAAGCGGGGAACTTTCATTACCTTTGAAGGCATCGACGGTGTGGGCAAATCCACTCAGCTGGGCTTGCTCTATCAAAAATGCCTTCAGTTAGGCCATCCAGTGATCAAAACGAGGGAGCCGGGAGGGACTGAGCTCGGGCGGCGTATCCGCCAGCTGCTCTTGGATCCCTGCTTGACTAAGATCAGCGCCCAGACAGAAATGCTGCTGTATGCTGCCGACCGGGCTCAGCATGTAGCAGAAGTGATCGCCCCGGCGCTCAGCGCAGGAAAAGTAGTCCTGTGCGACCGCTATCTTGATTCTACGGTGGCTTATCAAGGGTATGGATTGGACCGGGATCCGGCTTTGGTCCGGATGGTCAACGAACTGGCAGTGGGAGGGATCCTGCCGCAGATTACTTTGTGCCTTGACGATGAGCCAGGCCGCGCCTTGAAGCGGACAAAAGGGGATCGGATCGAACAGCGTGATTTGGACTACTACCGCAAGGTGAGGATGGGTTATCATCAGATCGCCCAGGCCGAGCCGGAGCGTTTTGTCTTGATCGACGCCTCAGGCACAATCGATCAGGTTTTTGCCAAGATCTGGTCCGTGATCGCAGGGAGGGGAATTTTGTGAAGCTTGCCATCGTGATCATCCAGGATGCAGGTGTGGCCGAGACTTTGAACAAGCTTACAGCCAGCGGGTTCAGTGCCACAAAACTGGCGAGCACTGGCGGGTTTCTCAAAACAGGCAACACCACACTGCTGATCGGAACTGATGACCAGAAAATTGACCAGTTGGTGCAGCTGCTCACTGGAGCTACAATCTTTATCCTGGATGTGGAGCGCTTTGAACGGATCTAATCATGGAGGTAACCCATGAAAGTCGGTGAGAAAAGGACCCGCGAGAAATTTGTCAAAAGGGAAAAGCCTGGCCGGCGCCAGGTGCAGGTGGTCCACAGCCCGTTTTTCGCCACTCTTCAGGAAAAACAGAATCTGGATACCGATCTTGATTCAGCCTTGGAAACCATTGAAGAGCTGGGGAAGAAGCTGCGGGCGCAGCCGACACTCGCCAACCTGAAAACTTACAAGGCGGCGGTGCGCTCCTTCTTGCAGCAGGCGATCAACGGCTCCTACGAACTCTCGGAACGCCGGTTCATCGACCGCCTCGGCCGTCGGCGGCTGTTTGTTGTTGTCGCCAAAATCGACGAACAGCTGGAAGAATTGACCCGCATGGTTTTGGACAAGCAGGACTCAACTTTGGAATTGGCGGCCAAACTGGATGAGATCCGCGGGCTGTTGTTGGATATCGTTTCCTAGCGCAGGTGAAAATCATGCATTTAGGCGAAGTCATAGAGCAGCAGGTTGCAGTCCAGACACTTCAGCGGGCCGCTGCCGCTGACATGATTGCCCATGCTTATCTCTTTTATGGGGATCGGGGCGTCGGGAAAAAAACGGCGGCAAAGTGCTTCGCCCATCAGATCCTCTGCCAGTCACGGACAGGCTGCGGCAGCTGCCCCGAATGCTTGAAATTGAGCCGCGGCAACCACCCCGGGCTGAGGATCCTGGAACCGGAGGACGGCACGATTAAGATAGAACAGATCCGCAGTGTCCACCAGCAGGTACAGTATGCTCAGGAACACTATTTGATCTGGATCATTAATGAAGCCCACCGCATGACGCCACAGGCGGCCAACAGCTTCCTCAAGCTGCTGGAAGAGCCGCCTGCCCGCATCGTGTTTATTTTGGTCACGGACCATGTGGAACAGATTCTGCCGACGATCAGGTCCCGCTGCCAGGCAATCGGGTTCACACGCCTTAGCGACACTGCCGTGATTGAGGCGCTGAAGGCGAAAGCCGGTGACAGCGGCGAGGGGGATGCCCGGAAAATCGAGCTTGTTGCCAAGATGGCCCAGGGATCCATCGGCAGGGCCTTGGAATTATGGGAAAGCCCTTTGATTGACCGCCGCCGCTGGGTGCTGGAACAGCTGATAAGACTTCCCAGCATGAATCTGTACGAGGTCATGGGGCTGAGCCACCGGTGGGAGGAAGACCGCAGCCTTGTGGCTTTGGATTTGCTGCTCATGCTTCAGTGGTACCGGGACTTGTGGTGCCTGCAGGCAGGGTTGAAGGACCAGGTGCTGAACCTGGACTATCTACATGAATTGTCTGAGGGTTGTAAACAATATCACCGGTCATCATTGGAACAGATTACGAAGACAATCATTGATCTCCACGGGCAGCTGGAACGCAACGCCCGGATCAGGTTCATGATGGGGAACTTGTTACTTCAGATCAGAAAAGGAGTACTTGCATAGATGGTAAGAGTTGTTGGTGTCAGATTCAAAAAAGCAGGCAAAGTGTATTATTTCGATCCTGGTGATCTGCCGATAGAAGTGGGGCACCGCGTCATTGTCGAGACTGCCCGCGGAACAGAGTATGGCGAAGTGGTGGTGGGCATCAAAGAAGTCAAGGAAGAGGACGTGGTCCAACCCTTGAAACAGGTAATCCGCATCGCCGCCGAAGAGGATCATGCGCACATGGAAGAAAACCGGGTCAAAGCAGCCAAGGCTTTCGACATAGCCCTGGAGAAAATTGCCAAACACGGGCTGCCCATGAAGTTGATCGATTCGGAGTATACTTTTGATGATTCGAAACTGATTTTTTACTTCACTGCTGACGGCAGGGTGGATTTCCGGGAACTGGTCAAGGATCTGGCCAGTGTTTTCAAGACCAGGATTGAGCTGCGGCAGATTGGTGTCAGGGATGAGGCGAAGGTTATCGGCGGCATCGGGCCCTGCGGGCGGACGCTGTGCTGCGCCAGTTTCCTGGGGGATTTTGAGCCGGTGTCGATCCGGATGGCCAAAGAGCAGAATCTATCGCTGAACCCAACGAAGATATCGGGGATCTGCGGGCGCCTGATGTGCTGTCTGAAATACGAGGCAGATGTCTATAAAGAAGCCAAAGATGAACTGCCTTACAAAGGATCGATCGTGCTGTCAGCTTTTGGAGAGTCAGATTCGCTAGACTTGGAAGCCCTCGAAGATCCCTTCGCCGCATCTGAACCGGTCCAGCCGGTTGAAGAGGCGGTTCCGGACAGTGAAGCGGCAGCTCCAGAACAATCTGCTCCCGAGGGAGAAGAGCCTGGGCAGGCGGACAAGCCTGCACGCCCGAAGCGCAAGCGGCGCAACCCGAAGAAAAAGCCCCATCGGCCCAAGCGCCAGAACCAAAACCAAAATCAAAACCAAAACCAGAACTAAACCAAGGCCGGCGGGCTGTTTGGAGGAGTAACTGCGGAATGCTTTATGTCTGTGCCACTCCCATTGGTAATCTGGAGGATATCACGCTGCGGGTCCTACGGATCCTGCAGGAAGTAGATTTGATCGTGGCGGAAGATACCAGGCAGACTCGGAAGCTTTTGAGCCATTACCAGATTGCCAAGCCGCTGACATCGCTGCACAAGTTCAATGAACGGGAAAAATCCGGACACATTATTGAACTGCTCAAGCAGGGAAAATCTGTCGCATATGTTTCCGACGCCGGCATGCCGGGTATTTCCGATCCGGGGGCTGAGCTGATCGCCAAGGCTATCGCGGCTGATCTGCCTCTGACCGTACTGCCCGGTGCCAACGCCGCACTCACAGCCGTGGTTCAGAGCGGGCTTCTTACCGGGCCCTTCTATTTCCACGGCTTTTTGCCGCGCAGGCAGGCGCAGGTTGCCGCGCTTTTGGCTGATTTGGCGGATCTCACCTGCCCTTTGGTCTTTTACGAGGCACCCCACCGTTTGGTGGAAACTCTGAGCGCCCTGCAAACGCATTTGGGCGACCGCCGCTGCTCCATTTCTCGAGAATTGACCAAGCTCTTTGAAGAGACCAGGCGGGGAAGGCTGTCGGAGCTGATCGAGCATTTCGCTGCCGCACCGCCCCGGGGTGAGTTTGTAATTGTTGTGGCAGGGGCCGATCCCGGCGCCCACGCACAGCAAAACGACTCAGAGCAGATCCGAGATTGCCTGCGGCAGCTTCTGGAGCAGGGTTTGTCAAAGAAAGAGGCGGCCAAGGCCGCTGCCCAACAGCTGGGGGCGGCTCGAAACGAAGTGTACAAGCTCGCCCTTGAGCTGGGCCGTCAAGGCCGCCCAAACGGTGATGACAACTGAAACCGGCTACGGCTGCGGCCGGATTTTGATCAAGTTTCTCAATGTATCGCCCCGCAAACCCCTGCGGGTTGATTCCAGGGTGAGGACATCCTGGGGCTGCACATTGCCCAGGTTGACATTAGGCCCGATCTTCGTCAGCAGGTAATTATGCTGGCTCGTTTGCGGCGCTTCAATAATGATCCGGCTTATGTCCGCGACTCCGTTGATCAGCACGCTCAGAAGCTCACCGCGGACTTTTCCGTCTTCGTCGTAGATCCCCACCCCTTTGCCCGAATCCCGGCCTTCGATGATCACCTTTTCCGCACCGTTGGCCAAGTCTGCTTCGATCTGCACGATCGCCGCATGAGGATCGAGGTGGATCGATCCATCCTTCTTGCCGATCTCCGACAGCACACCGAATCCCTGATCCAGCGACTGCTTGATGTACCTTTCCCGCAGCTGCGGCGTGAGGTCAATCGTACCCTCGGAAACCTCCACATAAGTGAAACCAAGTTCCGCCGCCCGTTTGTAGAACTGCGGCAGTCTGCCTTGATAGGCGGCGATCTCAAACAGGGTGCCTCCCGGGTAGATCTGAATCCCGTAGGATTTCACCAGTTCGATTTTTTCTATCATCAGGTTAGTAGGGTAGAGCGCGGCGCTGCCAAAGGCAATTTTGATAAAATCAATGTAATCCGCAGCCAGTTCTAAAAGATCCTTGGTGGCCTCAATGCCCAGCCCTTTGTCAATGACCATAGTGACCCCGCTGGCCCGCGGTTTCAGCAGCCGGTGTTTCTCTGGTATTTCCACCGCCGCGTCCCAAGCTAAAGCTGTACGCACGTTCATGCACATTAACTCCCCTCAGTACTATCATACTGTTATCCTATTCCTTTTTCTGGGGAGTTGTGATAAACAGCACAGCAGCCACCGCAGCCGCTGCTGTGATAACGGCTGCGCCGATAAACATCGCCCATCTCCCGTAACTGATGGCCAGCCCGAAGGTAGGCGGCCCGATAGCTACGCCAAAAAAGCGGACGGTACCGTAAAGGCAGGTCACCAAACCCCGCTGATCCGATTTGGTGGCTCCAGTAATGATGGCATTGACGGGCGGCAGGACACTGCCGATGCAGATTCCCAGCAAGAGCAGCATCAGCAGGAACAGATAGATGTTGGCAAAGAGGGGAGTCAGGATCAGGACAATAGTAGCGCCTACTGTCCCGAAAATGATTGCTGCTTTTGACCACTGAGGCTGTTTCGACAGCCACAGTCCACTTAAATAGGATGTCAGGGCCATTGCGCCCACCGGAATGGCCAGAACCAAGCCCTTCTTGATGGCGAAAATCCTATATTCACTTTCCAGGAAATCTGAGACCCAGCTCATGACACCGAACAAAGTGAACAGGACTACCATGCCGCTGAAGTAGCTGGCGACGAGGGTTTTGCCTTTCTCGCGGAACACGCCGCAAAGTTTCTGCCAGTACTGTTTCAGGCTTTCGGTGGCCTTTTCGTGTTTGGGTTCTTTGACCAGAAACCATACACCGAGAGCGATCGGATAAGTGACAATGCTGTAGAGGAAGAATGGGGCAAACCAAACAATAGTCGCCACCAAAGCGCCGAGAATGGGGCTGACCACTTTACCCAGCCCGTTGGAAGCTTCGAGCATCCCCAAAGCCTTGGTCCGCTCCTTGCTCTGAAAAATGTCTCCGGTCAAGGCCATGGCCAGCTGATATGTACCTCCGGCGCCCATCCCCTGCAGGACCCGCCCTGCCAGGACAACGGGGAAAGGCCGCTCCAAAAGCAGCGCGGCGAAACCCGACACCAAGCCGCCGAGGCCGTATAAGAACAAGGCAGGCACAATGATCACTTTCCTGCCAAAGCGGTCCGAAAGGTAACCGGCGAAGGGGATCAGGATTCCCGCGGGGAGGGAGAAGAAGGTGATGATCAAACCCACCTGGAACTGGGTAAGCGCCATAGCCTGTTTCATTTGGGGAAACACCGGGATCAGCATTGAGTTGCCGAGCACCATCACGAACGGCACACCGCAAAGTAGCGCGAACTGCAGTGCAGTTGCTTTTTTCATTAGATCCGCCTCCTGTCAGTTCGTTAATAGTATGAGGCCCCATATGGAAGATAAACTTGACAAACAATGCCATTATGCTATACTTATGGCTAAGATGTTTCCAGAAAAGGCAGTGAAGGAGAAGAGTAGGCCATCAAGGCTTCTGGCAGCGAGCTGGGTGTGGTGAAAGCCAGCAGAAGCGGATGACTGAACATGGCTCTGGAGCCGGCGGCTGAACTTGAGTAAGCTTGCACGGGGGATGCCCGTTAACGCATCAGGGTATAAACGAAACTGGAAATGACTGGCGGTTTTGGAGTACCTGGCGAGGCCGCTGCTGCGAGGCAGGGGTAAAATTGGGTGGTACCACGAGTCTCTCGTCCCAAGCGGGATAAGAGCTTTTTTTATTGCAATAATACCGGTATAGGGGGTTATTACTTTGGAAAGGCAGAAGTTCTATATTACTACGCCCATCTATTATCCCAGCGACAAACTGCACATCGGCCATGCCTACACAACGGTGGTCGCCGATTCGCTGGCCAGGTGGCACAAGTTTCTCGGCAAGGAAGTCCGCTTTTTGACCGGCTCCGACGAGCATGGGCAGAAGATTCAGCGGATTGCTGCCGAAAAGGGAGTAACACCCCAGGAATATGTGGATCGGATTGTCGCTACTTTCAAGGATCTGTGGCGGCGGCTCAATGTCCAGTATGATGATTTTGTCCGCACTACCGAACCTCGGCATGAGCGGGCGGTTCAGGAAGTGTTCCGCCGCATCTACGAAAAAGGCGACATCTACAAGAGCACCTACAAAGGCTGGTATTGTACACCGTGCGAAACATTCTGGGTCGAAAGTAAACTAGTGGACGGCAAGTGCCCAGACTGCGGCCGCCCGGTGGAGCTGGTGGAAGAAGAAAGCTACTTCTTTAAGCTGAGCAAATACGCGGACCGGCTGCTGAAACATATCGAAGAGCATCCGGAATTCATCCAGCCCGAATCCCGCCGCAACGAGATGGTCAGTTTCATCAAAAACGGCCTTGAGGACTTGTGTGTCTCCCGGACCACCTTCGATTGGGGCATTCCGGTCCCCAATGCGGAAGGCCATGTGATCTATGTCTGGATTGACGCCCTGACCAATTACCTGACGGGAATCGGCTATCCGGACAATCAAGATCTGTTCAGCAAGTGGTGGCCGGCGGATCTGCACCTGATGGCCAAAGAGATTCTGCGCTTCCATGCCATCATTTGGCCGATTATTCTCATGGCCCTGGATCTGCCCCTGCCCAAGACTGTGTTCGGCCACGGCTGGCTTCTGTTTGACAGCGACAAGATGTCCAAATCCAAGGGGAATGTGGTTGATCCGATTGCTTTGATCGATGAGTTCGGTGTGGATCCGATCCGGTATTTCCTGCTGCGGGAGATCTCCTTCGGCCAGGACGGCAATTTCAGCCGCCAGGCGCTGATCGAGCGGACCAATGCGGATTTGGCCAATGATCTGGGCAACTTGCTCAACCGCAGCCTTGCCATGCTGGAGAAGTACCACGGTGGTGTAGTCCCGGCGCCGGCTCAGCTGGAGCAGTTAGACCACAGCCTGGTCAAGTTTGCCGAGGATACTGTCACTAAGTTCAGGGAGCTGATTGACAAACTGGCAATCAACGATGCACTGGCTGTTTTGTGGCAGTTGGTCCGCAGAGGGAACAAGTATATCGATGAAACAGCGCCGTGGGCCCTGGCCAAAGACCCGGCACAGAAAGGCCGCTTGGATACAGTCATGTACGTTGTGTTTGAACTGCTGAGGGTCCTGGCTCTGCTGCTCAAGTCTTTCATTCCGGAAACAAGTGCCAAGATCTGGGATCAGCTGGGCATTGCCGAGCCTATCACTGAACTGTTGATTGACGCGGTGGAATGGGGTGGGCTCAAGCCTGGTACTGTGACCCGCAAGGGCGCTCCCATTTTCCCAAGGATCGATACCGGCAAAGTTGAGGCTAAAGAGCCGCCGGTTCAAGCCGCCCCGGTGACAGAAAAGCAGCCTGATGCCGCCCCCAGCCAGGATAACCTGGTGGATATCAGCGAGTTCGCCAAGCTGGAACTGCTGGTCGCACGGGTAATCAGTGCCGAGAAACACCCCAACGCCGACAAACTCTTGAAGCTTCAGGTTGATACTGGAAATGGCCAACGCCAAATTGTAGCCGGCATTGCCAAACATTACCAGCCGGAGGAACTGGTGGGCAGAAACATAATCATTGTCGCCAATCTCAAGCCCGCTACACTCCGCGGCGAAGTTTCTCAGGGAATGCTGCTGGCGGCTACCTCAGCCGACGGCACGGTGGAAATTGTCTCTGTTTCAGAACGCATTGCACCGGGAAGCCGGGTAAAATAGGAGGGCTTGCCTTGATCGACAGCCATGCCCATCTCAATGATCCAGAATTCGAAGCTGATCTTGCCGAGGTGATCCAAAGGGCGCAGGCGGCAGGGGTGACGGGGATCATCAACATCGGCTATGATCTCACTTCTTCCCGGCGGGCTGTGGAACTGGCGGCTGAGTATGACTGGATGTATGCCGCAGTCGCTGTTCATCCCCACGATGCCCGGACCGTGACACCAGAAACGCTGGCAGAGCTTGAGCAGCTGGTTGAGGCTCAGAGGGTAGTGGCCATCGGCGAGACGGGGTTGGACTACTACTATGACAACTCGCCCCGGGAGAGCCAGCGGCAGGTATTCCATCAGCATCTGGAACTTGCGGAAAAGCTCGGCCTGCCGGTGGTGGTCCACTCCCGGGACGCCACCCAGGATACGCTGGCCATCATCAAAGAGCATCCGAACGTCCATTACCTGATGCACTGTTATTCCCAGAGCCGGGAGAGTGTCAAAAGCTATTTGGATTTAGGCTGTTACATCTCTTTTGCCGGGCCGGTGACCTTTAAGAATGCCCACAAGCTGCGGGAAGCTGCGGCGGCAGTACCACTGGATCGGCTGCTGATCGAAACCGATTGCCCATACTTGGCTCCTGAACCTCACCGCGGCAGGCGCAATGAACCGGCATGGGTAAAGCATGTGGCGGAAAAGCTTGCGGAACTCCACGGTGTACAGGTGGAAGAGCTCATTGCCGTTACCACCGCCAACACCAAGGCCTTTTTCCGGTTTTAACCGAAACAGGGTTGACGGAACCGAAGCTATCTTGTACAATAATCTTTGCGTGACATTTGAGCCATTAGCTCAGCAGGTAGAGCACCGGACTTTTAATCCGGGTGTCCCGCGTTCGAGTCGCGGATGGCTCACCAGGCCCCCATCGTCTAGCGGCCGAGGACACCGCCCTTTCACGGCGAAGGCACCGGTTCAAATCCGGTTGGGGGTACCATCGAGAATCGAAACTCCTTTCCGAGGACGGGAAGGAGTTTTTGCTGTAGGCCTCCGTAGAATAGTTCGGGGTGATTTAGTGAACACTACAGAAAAAACGGAGGGAAATCTGATGAATCGCATGTGGATCGCCATTGTGGTGGTGGCCTTGATCCTAGCCGGCGCCTGGTATTTTAACCGTCAGTCCAGCGCCACAAGTTATAAAGATGGTACATACGAAGGCAAGTCTGCCACGGATGAGCGGGGTAATTACGGCATGATCAAGATCAAGATTGAAGGCGGCCGGATCACTTCCGCGGACTATGTGGAATATGAGGCCAGCGGGAATCCCAAAGGCCCGGAATACCCGTATCCGCAAGCCCTGGAAGATATTCCAAAGTATGAAGATCAGTTGGTCAAGACTCAAGACCCCGATAAAGTCGACACCATTTCCGGGTCAACAGGGACCGCTGACAAATTCAGGGATGCAGCCAAAAATGCCTTGAAATCTGCAGGCAAATGACAAAAGGCTCCTTCAGGGAGCCCATGTTTTTTTATATAAGAATGGAGCGGATGACGGGTCTCGAACCCGCAACCCTCGGCTTGGGAAGCCGATACTCTACCAATTGAGCTACATCCGCCCGCAACAATTATTATATCACTTTTTGGCCTGAACGCAAGTAGGAATTCTTGACGTCCAAGCCGGTGGGTGTTATAATTACACTTGGTCGTGCGCCTATAGCTCAGAGGATAGAGCACCGGCCTCCGGAGCCGGGTGCGCAGGTTCGAGTCCTGCTAGGCGCGCCATAGTTTATATAAGACCGAGAATGACCGTGTCTCCGGTCTTTTTTTATTTGCAGGAAATAAAAGCGCATATGCCGAAACCTGTCACCATAAGCTGTAGCGAGGAGGGAACACTGTGGCAGCACAGATCATTGACGGCAGGGAGATTGCCAAACAAATCCGCAGCAGTCTGGCCCAGCAGATTCAGGCCCGCTTGGAGCAGGGAAAGCCCAGGCCCGGATTGGCGGTTGTCTTGGTGGGAGACAATCCAGCATCGCAGCTGTATGTGAAGATGAAGCAGCAAGCCTGCCAGGAGGTGGGCGTTTATTCAGAAGAGCACCGACTGCCGGCTTCGATCAGCCAGAGCAAACTGCTGCAGGTGATCGACCAGCTCAATGCTGATCCTAAGATTCATGGAATTCTGGTCCAGCTTCCTCTGCCGGATGGGCTTGATGAAGAGGAAGTGATTGTGCGGATCCGCCCCGAGAAGGATGTGGACGGTTTCCATCCTATAAATGTAGGTAGGCTGGCTATTGGTGCCAAGGCATATGTGCCCTGCACTCCGGCAGGTGTGATCAAGATGCTGGACTCGATCAACTGTGATCCCGCAGGCAAGAAAGCAGTTGTCGTCGGACGGAGCAATATTGTGGGCAAGCCCGTTGCCCAGCTGCTGCTGCAGCGGAACGCTACGGTCACCATCTGTCATTCCCGGACGAAGGATCTAATGGACGAGTGCCGGCAGGCTGACATCCTGGTTGTGGCCGTCGGCAGGCCGCAGATGGTGAAAGCGGATTGGGTCAAACCGGGAGCGGTAGTGATTGATGTGGGCATCAACAAAGCCGGCAAAAAGACGGTTGGTGATGTCGATTTTGACCAAGTGAAGGACGTTGCCGGATGGATTACACCAGTGCCGGGCGGAGTTGGGCCAATGACTATTGCCATGCTGCTGGCCAACACAGTGTCCGCGGCGGAATGAGGAGCTTTCAAAGACGCTGCCAGTTTTGGCAAGCGTCTTTTTCGCAGGAGTTCATCTGCTGGATCAAGAATATATTGCTTAGCTAGATGGATGACAAGGAGTCCGGGCAATGATCAAATTCTTTGAGAGTATCGGCCAGATTGCGCGGTTAATCGCAGAATCAATCTATCACATTGTCCGCGGGGATGTTGAGTTCAAGAACACCACCCAGCAGATGGTGTCCCTTGGGGTGCGGTCCATCCCGCTGGTATTGATCATCAACGGTTTCACCGGCATGGTGTTCTCACTGCAGGTAGCCCAAGAACTGAAAAAGTTTGGCGCCGAGTCATTCATCGGCCAACTATTGGGGTTGGCCATCATCAGAGAACTGGGCGCAGTCTTGACCGGCGTCGTGGTCGCCGGGCGGGCAGGTTCAGCCATAGCCGCCGAACTGGGGGCGATGAAGGTTACGGAGCAGATTGACGCGCTGAAAGCTCTGGCAACGAGCCCGGTGCAGTACCTGGTCGCACCCCGCCTGATAGCCTGTATGATCATGGTGCCTTCTTTGACTGTGTTTGCCCATTTGGTCGGAATGCTGGGCGGCTATGCCGTGGCCACCAGCCAGGTGGGGATTATACCGGTGGTGTTCTACGAGTCGTCGATACGCGCAATCCGTTTTTATGACATTCTCTGCAGTTTGGTTAAAGCTGCCGTGTTCGGCTTGATCGTGGCCACTGCCGGCTGTTACCACGGTTTGAATACAAGCAAAGGCGCCCAGGGAGTCGGCACAGCGACAATCGCGGCAGTGGTCAGCAGCATGATCGGCATTTTCATTTCCAACTATTTTCTTTCCGCCTTAATGTGGTAAACTTGGGGGACGCAGCATGTTCGAGCTCGAAAACGTCATCTTCAGCGCCGACGGCAATCTTATCCTGAAGGGAATCACCTTGTCGATCAAGCACGGTGAGATTTTTGTGATCATGGGTTTGAGCGGAGCCGGGAAAAGTACGATCCTGCGCCTGCTCAACGGTTTGATCCGGCCGGATTCAGGCCGCATCTTGGTGGACGGCACAGACATCAGCAGAGCTTCGGAAAAAGAGCTGCGGGTGATCCGCCGCAAAGTCGGCATGGTGTTCCAGTCCGCAGCACTGTTTGATTCGCTTACCGTTGCTGAAAATGTAGGATTTGCCTGGCGCAATGACAAGGTCAGCAAGAAAGAGCTGGCCGAGAGGGTGAAAGAGGCATTGGCCCTGGTTGGGTTGGCCGATGTGGAAGATAAAATGCCGGCTGATCTCAGCGGCGGCATGAAAAAGCGGGTCGGCCTGGCACGGGCGATTGCCATGCGGCCGCAGGCCATCTTGTATGATGAACCGACTTCGGGGCTCGACCCCATGACCAGCAATACCATTCTCAGTTTGATCAAAGATCTCAACCAGCGCCTGCAGGTGACTTCAGTTGTTGTGACCCATGATCTGGCAGGGGCGTTCAAGATTGCCGACCGTGTGGCTCTGCTGCACGAAGGGGAGATAGTCTTCGTGGGGACGGCGGCTGAAATGGAGCGGGCCAGTATTCCGTTGGTGAAAAGTTTTCTTGCAGGTGGTCAGGCTGAACAGGGGGGATATTAGTGCGGCTGTCAGCGGAAGCAAAAGCGGGAGTGACCGTATTCTTAAGTGTAGTTTTATTTGCAGCCATGGTTATGGCAGTGGAGCGCATAGACTTTCGGCGCACGCAAGGCGTGGAAATCACGCTCACATTCGACAATGTCGGTGGGTTGATCGAAGGTGCGCCGGTCCGCTATGCCGGTGTCAACGTAGGTACAGTCGCCGCAGTGCAGCTGGCAGGCAGTCAGGTTTTGGTGAAAATCCGCCTGAACCGGGAACTGCTGATTCCGGCTGATTCCCGTTTCTTGATTGCCGCTACGGGTATCCTCGGTGATAAGTACATTGAAATTCAGCCCGGCCAAGCCCAAGAGCCGCTGGATTTTGCAGCGATAATCCCCGGTATCAATGCCGTGAGCATAGACAGCATGATTCAGGAAGTGGAGAAGGGTCTGCGCGGCCTCAACGATGTGGTGGCCAAAATCACCGAAGTGGCAGCGTCTGAAGATCTGCAGCAGAATCTGGCATCCACCGGCGAACTGCTGAAGGAGACCGTGGCAAGCCTGAAAAACGCGGTCGATCAGGTTACGAATGTTGCTGTAAGTGTTCAGGTGGTGGTGGACGATCTGGCGGAATTCTCCCGGCAGATGCCTGAACTGGACCTGAAAACCACCTTCGGGGATATTCAGGAGTTTTCCAAGCAGCTGGCCAGTGTCAACCTGGTTGATCCGATCAATGAAATCAACGTGTTTGTGGCGCGTTTGAACGCTCTGCCGCTGGAAGACTTTGCCGCTGATGTGCAGCGGATTACCGATCAGCTGGCAAGCTTGGATCTGGCAGGCATCGAAGCGGATGTGCGCCGGTTCACCTCCATGCTGGCTGATGTGGAGATCCAGCCGCTGATCGATGAAATATTACTCGTGGCTGAGCAGGTCAAAGCTTTGGATTTGGAACAGCGGGGCGCGGAAATCGCCGCCTTCACCGCTCAGCTCGGCACCTTGCCCCTCAGCGATATTGCAGCTGATCTCCAGGCCATCTCTCGGAGCTTGGCGCAGGTGCCTGTTGAAGACATTGCCGGCAGCATCCGGGATCTGTCGGCGAAACTTGCCGGGCTCCCGATTGAACAGGTCGTGAGTGATCTGCAAGTCGTAACAGCGGAACTGAAAAACATCGGCTGGCAGGATATGTCGGCCCAGCTGGCCGCGTTCACCACGGAACTGGCCAACTTTGATCTCGATACAATGTTTGCAGGGGTGACCGAAGACTTGCACCGGTTCTCCACCATACTGGCTAACTTGCAGTTGGATGCACTATTGGCTAGTGTCAGTGATGTGGTGGAGAACTTAAGGGCAGTCAGCACAGCGGTCGACCCGGACAGTGTGGCCGCCATCATGGCTGATCTGGAAGGTATCTCAGCCAACGTCCACGCTGTCACTGGGGAAATCAACAAGATGGTCTCCCAGATCAATGCCGACTTCCAGAACTTCAGCCGCGAGACGCTGGTGGCTGTGCAGGACATTCAAAGCATTGTCACCGGGGTTGATGAGAGTATTGCCAGAATCAACCTCTTCATTGATGATGTGACTGCGGAAGGGGCGACCGCTGCCAATATCCGGGCAACCCTTGCCAATATCGAGGCGGGGACGCAGGAGCTGGCATCGCTGTTGGCCAAAGTTTCCGAAAGCTTCGATTCCGATTCCGGTGTCTTTGCACAGCTGCAGGACACGATGGTTACAATTCAAAAACTCAACGAGGATATTGAAAAGGTAAAAACGATAGGCGAGAAAGTGGATGTCCGGTCCCAGTGGGGTGTGCACTACAATCTCTCCAGTGATCCGCCGCGGCCGATGGCCGGAGTCAACTTCGAGTTTTGGCCCCAGGGTACAAACACCTTCATCCTGGTGGGCATTGAAGATATCTTAGGCACCGAAGGCAATCACCTGCAGCTGCAGTACGGCCGGCAGACCGGTTTTCTGCGGCAGCGGTATGGGATTATTGACACCAGCCTCGGAGTGGGCTTGGATGGGGAGTTCGGCGAAAGATGGGGCTGGACAGCGGAACTGAAAGAGTTGACTAGTGGGAAGCCCCGCTTGTCCCTCGAAGGGCGCTATACGTGGACACCCAACTGGATGATCAGCCTCATTGTCAACGATATTTTCAGCCGTAATGAGAGAAGCTACCGGATTGGACTAGAACGCAGTTTCTAAACTAATCACAACTTCACCCTGTTTGTTGGGTAAACTATTGGTACACATAATCAGAGGAAGGTGTGTACCATGGTGAAAAAGGGTGTAGCTGTGCTGTTGCTTACAGTCTGTGTCATCGCTTCGATGTGGTTTCTGCGGCAGCCCTCGGCTGACATACCTCTGGAGGACGAGGTTGAGTCGCAGGAGAAGCGGGGCAGCTGGAATGATCCGGTGGTACTGGCGGTGCAGAAAGCTGGCCCGGCCACAGTTAAGATCGAAACACTGGCTAAGGTAGTGATCGATCAGTTCTTCTTCCAGACTTTGGAAGAGCAGCAGGGAATCGGTTCCGGTGTCATCTACCGGCCTGACGGTTATATTCTCACTAATCATCATGTGGTGGCCGGCGCAGACCAGATTCTGGTGCGGCTGCCGGACGGGCGCAGTTTTCCCGCGGAAATCGTCGGCAGCGACGAACTATCGGATTTGGCGGTGCTGAAAATAGATGCACAGGATCTGCCCACAGCCAGCCTGGGCAACTCGGATGAGCTGCGGGTCGGGCAGCAGGTAGTGGCCATCGGCAACCCGTTGGGCCAGGACAATACGGTGACAACGGGGGTGGTCAGTGCCACGAACAGGGACTTGCTGGTGGATCCCGAAGGCAACCGCATTTTGGAGGGAATGATCCAGACTGACGCCGCCATCAATCCCGGCAATTCAGGAGGCCCGCTGGTGGACCTGAACGGGCAGGTGATCGGGATTAACACGGCGATAATTGCGCAGGCGCAGGGAATCGGGTTTGCCATTCCTGCATCCACAGCCAAGGCGGTCGCCGATCAGATTATCGAACACGGCAAACCGCTCCGTTTAGGCATTTTGGGAGGTTCCCTCTATCCGGCCCTGGCGGAAACCATCCGCAAAGAAACCAAAGCCAAGATCGCGGTGGAACGGGGTGCATTCATCGCCCGGGTCATCCCGGACAGCCCTGCTGATGCTGCTGGGTTAAGGCCGGGAGACATCATTGTGGCGGTCAACGGCCAGGAAATCGCCGGAATGCGTGAAGTGCGGGATGCGGTCCAACGCACGGGATTCGGCGGAATACTCCATCTGGAGTACTACCGGGGAGAAGAACGGCAGCAGGCAGAAGTGCGATTGTAATCCAGGGCAAAACCCTGGATTTTTCTTGAGAGGCGGGAGCGGAGATGAACATCTGCATTATCAGTGTGGGGAAACTCAAGGAGAAATACCTGAGCCAGGGGATTGGGGAATATCTGAAGCGCCTGCAGGCCTATGCCAAAGTGGAGATCAGGGAAATCAGAGAAGAGCCCTTCACTGAGCCGCTGCATGAGAAAAACCTGACTGCGGTCCTGGAAAAAGAAGCCGAACGCATCACAGCCTTGATTCCCGAGCGTTACTACGTCATCGTTCTGGACCGGGAAGGAAAGCAGTTGAGTTCCCCCGAGCTTGCAGCTCTTTTGCAGAAAGAGTGCGTGTACGGGCAGGGCAACATAGCCTTCATCATCGGCGGGCCGCTGGGATTGGCCAAGTCCGTACTGGATCAAGCCGACTTTATCCTATCTTTTTCCAAGTTCACATTCCCACACCAGCTGATGCGCCTGATTCTGGTGGAGCAGATTTACCGGGCGCTGACTATCGTTAACAACGAGAAGTACCACAAATGACATCCGAATGCAGAACCTGCACTGCTGCAGGAAAAATGTGGAGGTAACAGAACTATTTAAATATAGAGTTGGAGGAGTGTGAGCTTAGTGAGGTGGAACAAAATCTCGGACGCCGTGGTTAGAAGGCTTCCGATCTATCTCCGTGTCTTGGATGATCTTGCCAAGTCCGGCGAGAGCCCTCTGATCTCCTCGCAGGAACTGGGGGAAAGAGCAGGAGTAGGCTCGGCCTTGGTCCGCAAAGACTTGGCTTGGTTCGGGGAGTTCGGCAAACAGGGGGTTGGCTACGAGGTCGAGTACTTGCGTTCCGAACTGAGACAGATCCTCAATCTGGATCGGGAACACAATGTGATTCTGGTCGGTGTGGGCAGCCTCGGCGCTGCTCTGGCCCGGTATGCGATGCGCCGCTACCAGGTGGATGAAAGCTTCAGGCTGAAGCTGGCCGGGCTGTTTGATCAGGATCCGGACAAGGTCGGAAGGACGTATGCCGGCATCCCGGTCTATCCAATGGCAGAACTGAATGATTTTATCCGGAAGCATAATGTGCGCATGGCCATCATTACGGTGCCGGCCGACGCAGCCCAAGAAACAGCAGTGCAGCTGGTCAACAGCGGTGTGAGCGCTATCCTCAATTTCGCCCCGGTTAAACTGATTCTGCCAGAACATGTGCAAGTGGCGAACGCCGATCTCACACTTGAGCTGCAGCGGTTAGCTTACTATCTTCCTCCTGAAAAAACCCGGGAGTAAACCCGTCATCAAGCCAGGACAGTGCCCAATGCCAGTGCCTGGCTTCGTATTTTGTCCAAAAAGCAGTTTATTTTCATTTTCATTTCTGATATACTATTTTGGGTAAAGATTGTCATGCTTTTGGAAGGATGTCAGCAATGAGTGTTTTGGCCACACAGAAACAGGAATTGGCAGCATTGATCCGCTCTGCATTAGAACAGCTGATTGCCCTCAATGAGCTGCCGCAGATTACTCTTCCAGAAATTGGCTTGGAAATACCGAAAGATAAAGCCCACGGTGACTTGGCCTCCAACATCGCTCTCGTCCTGGCCAAACCCGCAGGCATGAAGCCGAGAGAGATCGCCGAAAAGATCGCCGCAATAGTCAAAACCCACCAGTCTCTCGAAAAGGTTGAAGTAGCCGGGCCGGGTTTTATTAATTTCTTCCTCGCCAAACAGTGGATCCACCAGGTTTTGCAGGCCGTGGAAACCCAAGGTTTGAATTACGGTTCCGCCAATTACGGGAAGGGCGAACGGCTGTTGCTGGAGTTTGTCAGCGCCAACCCGGTAGGGCCCATGAATGTGGTCAATGCCCGGGCGGCGGCAGTCGGGGACACTTTGGCCAGGCTGTTCGCGGCAGTAGGGTACCAGGTGGCGACCGAGTATTATGTCAACGATGCTGGAGTGCAGACCGAGGTTTTCGGCCGTTCGCTGCTGGCGCGCTACCGCCAGCTGGACGATCCTTCCTACCCATTCCCGGAGGACGGTTATCCTGGTGCTTATGTGATTGACTTGGCCAGAAAACTGCGGGATGAAGTCCCCGGTTTCGATCAGATGGACGAAGCTGCCCAATTGGCGTTCTGCCGCCGCTGGGGCATTGATCAAATGGTGGAATGCCAACGTAATGATCTGTTGGGCTTCAATGTAAAGTTCGACTGCTGGTTCCGGGAGCAGGAACTGCATAGGGCCAATGCACTGGAAAACATCATCCAGGTTCTGAAGGAACGTGGTTATGTCTATGAACAGGATGGAGCGCTGTGGTTCCGTTCCACCGCTTTTGGCGACGACAAGGACCGGGTGATTGTCAAGAGCGACGGCAACTACACCTATGTGACGGCGGATATAGCTTATCATTACAACAAACTGCAGCGGGGTTTCACCAAACTGATCGACATCCTGGGCCCAGATCACCATGGATACATCGGGAGAATGAAAGCGGCAGTCCAAGCCCTGGGGTATCCTGAGGACACGCTGGAGATCTTGATTCTGCAGTATGTGGCTTTGCTGAGGGACGGCAAGCCCGTCAAAATGTCCAAACGGGCAGGGGAGTTCGTCACCCTCGAAGATTTGGTCAGCGAAGTTGGCCGCGATGCAGCCCGCTATTTTTTTGTGATGCGCAGCCTCGATTCCCATCTGGATTTTGACCTGACTCTGGCGGCGCAGCAAAGCAGCGAGAACCCTGTCTACTATATCCAATATGCCCATGCCCGGATCTGCAGTGTTATGGCCCAAGCCGAACAGCAGGGCATTGCTGTCAAACCTGCGGCGGAAATTGACTGGCAAATCTTGAGTCATGGGCTGGAGATTGATTTGATCAAGAAAATGGCTGAACTGCCTGAGGAGCTGTTGACTGCGGCACGAGAGCGGGCACCGCATCGGATCGCCCGTTATGCCCTGGAACTGGCCGGCTTGTTCCATTCGTTCTACACGCACTGTCATATCCTTGGAGAAGCGGAACCCGTCAGGGATGCCCGGCTGGTTCTGGTCAACTGTGTCCGCATAGTAATCCAGAAGGTTTTGGAGTTGATGGGCATATCGGCACCAGAGCGGATGTAAGGGGGTAAGCAATGGGCGTCTCTCAAGCCTTCAAATTGATTCTCAATGCCCTCAAGGCCGCTTGGGACCACGCGGCGGCACTGGTGATCCTGAACATGGCTTGGTTTTGCCTGATTCTGGCGCCGATGTTTCTTGATGCGCTGATCAAAGGCCCTACTGTGATGAACTTGATCTGCACCGGTGTGTCCATCCTGCTGTTTGGGCCTGTCTCGGCTGCCACGCACTGCATGATAGCCCGGATTCTCAGCGACGGGGAAGTGAGTGTCAGAGAGTTTTTCGAGGCGTTGAAGCGGTTTTTCTGGCGCAGTGAACTGCTGTTTATTGGTTGGTTGGTGGTCCTTCTGGTGCTTGCCTGGGCCTTTACCGGCAGCGGAATCCAGGACACAATCCTGATGCGGATTGTCAACGGGATTTGTCTGTACCTGGTTTTGGTCTGGTTTTTGGTATTCCAATATCTGTTCCCGTTTTTGGTCCAGCAGGACATCAATGTCAGGCTGGTGCTGAAAAGGTCAACGATCCTCATGTTTGACAATCTGCTGGTAAGCCTGATGCTGCTGCTGCTCAGCGGTGTGCTTACCTTTGCTGCGATTATGCTGGTGATTCCCATGGTCATTCTCTGGTTCACCGTGATCGGTCTCATGCAGAACTATGTGACGGTGGAACTGTTAAAAAAATATAGTAACGGTCATAGTCATGACTTGAATTAGGAGGTAGCTCGCGATGGCCAAGTTCATATTTGTTACAGGCGGTGTGGTTTCCAGTCTGGGCAAGGGAATTACAGCGGCATCTCTAGGAAGGCTGCTGAAGAACCGCGGCCTCAAAGTTACGAGTTTGAAACTGGACCCGTACATCAACGTTGACCCCGGCACCATGAGCCCGTTCCAGCATGGAGAAGTCTTCGTCACCGATGACGGTGCTGAAACAGACCTGGATATCGGCCACTATGAACGCTTTATCGACACCAATTTGTCCAAACGGAGCAATGTCACCGCCGGTAAAATATACTGGTCAGTCCTGTCCAAAGAAAGAAAAGGCGACTTCCTCGGTGAAACAGTCCAGGTGATTCCCCACATCACCAATGAGATCAAAGATCGGATCAAGTGCGCTGCCGCCGAGGACAACGCTGATGTGGTCATCGTGGAAATTGGCGGTACGGTGGGCGACATCGAAAGCTTACCGTTCTTGGAGGCGATTCGCCAGCTGAAGAGCGACATCGGCCGGGAGTCATGCTTATATATTCATGTTACGCTCATCCCCTTTATTGCCTCGGCTAAAGAATTGAAGACCAAACCCACTCAGCACAGCGTCAAAGAGCTGCGTTCCATCGGTATCCAACCGGACATCATTGTCTGCCGCAGTGAATCAGAGCTGCCCGAGGAAGTCAGGGCCAAGATCGCTTTGTTCTGCGACATCGAGAAGGAAGCAGTAATTCCGAACATTGATGTGGCTTCTATCTATGAAGTGCCGCTGCGGCTTGCAGAGGCCGGGCTGGACCGGATCGTCTGCGAAAAACTGCGGTTGGACTGCAATGGGCTCGACATGAGTGAATGGGAACAGCTGGTGGAGGCCATCCATCATCCTATACACCGGGTGAGGATTGCCATCGTCGGCAAATATGTTGCCCTTCCCGACGCCTACATGAGCATTGTCGAATCGCTGCGCCATGCCGGGTTTGCCTATCGGACAGCTGTGGACATCTCCTGGATCAACTCGGAATCTCTGGAAGAAATGGAGATAGATGACAGTGAACTGACTGGAGCCGACGGCATCCTGGTTCCGGGCGCTTTTGGCTCCAGAGGCATCGAAGGCAAGATCAAGGCTATTCGCTACGCCCGGGAAAACAACATACCGTTTTTCGGCATCTGCATGGGGATGCAGTGTGCCGTTACCGAGTTTGCCCGTTCTGTCTGCGGCCTGGTCAATGCCAACAGCTCAGAATTCCATACAGAAGGCGATCATGTCATTGATTTGATGATTGATCAGAAAAATCAGGTCAATAAAGGCGGAACCATGCGCTTGGGCCTCTATCCCTGCGTATTGAACCCTAATTCAAAGAGTTATCAGGCCTATCAGGCAGAGATGATTCAGGAACGGCACCGCCACCGGTATGAATTGAACAATGCCTACCGCGATCGGCTGGAACAGGCGGGAATGCTGCTTGCCGGCACATCTCCCGACGGTCAGCTGGTAGAGATTGTGGAGCTGCCCACGCATCCTTGGTTTGTTGCCTGCCAGTTCCATCCTGAGTTCAAATCCAGGCCCAACAACCCTCATCCATTGTTCAAGGGATTTATTCAGGCGGCATTGAAATATCAGGGGATTGAAAGCTAATCTGACTGTTTTGTATAACTCGGCAGCTCATGATGCATACTCTTGGATAGAAAGGGGTATGCATAATGAGATGCTTATCTTTTTTATGTCTGGCTTTCCTGTTGGCCGCAGCGGCAGCGGTATCCGCAGCTGATCATCCGCTGGACACCACCCACTGGGTTCACGGCGAGATTGTAGAGGTCTTTCCCGAACAGGACAAGGTGCGGGTGCTGTCCGATGGTGTGATGCAGGTTTACAAGCTTGCCGGCGGCGCAGAAATCTACCGCGGCGGCTGCTTGGTTTCGCTGGTTTCCTGCCGGCCGATTACCGAATCCAGGTTTCAGGAATGCCTGTTGTTCCTTAATGAGCTCGGCGAAGTTACCATGATGCTTGTGGACTATTCCATCGCCGAAATACAGACCGAGGCCGGGAATTTTCTTGTCTATTACGATATTTTCGGCCGGGTGAAAGATGTGGAACAATTCCCCCCGTTTGAGAGGGATCTGGTAGTTTATAGCGAATAATAGCTACATAAAAGATAGGGGGAATTAGGAGTTGCTGCTTTCTGGAGAGAGAACTATGGCTGTTTACTGCCCCGCCTGTGAACAAGTTCAATTTCATCAATTTTCTTTATTTGAACTGTCTAGTTCTCCTCATGCCTTTCACTGTGCCTGCGGATTCACCCAAGCCCAGATCACCAAGCACAACCATCGTTATGAAATAAGCATGCTGACAGCTGCCGGCGATCGGGTACGGCTGCTGTTTCCCTTGAGAGAAGTTTGGTCTGCCCCGCTTTTGACCCTATATTCTCCGGAAGAAGGCGAAATTCTGGGGTTTCTCGGCGATGCCGAGCAAGTGGAGGAAGCGGTAGCCGATTTTGACAGCGATCTTTTAGAGCCGGATGACTTTTTTGCGCCGGATGTGATGACCAGAATTCTGGCGCACCTGCAGAAGCTGGCCTTGGCCCATAAAATCACCTGTACCTGCAACAATCCAGCGGTCGGGATCGATGTCTATCCCGACAAGGTTGAACTGGTGTGCGCCCACTGCGGCAGCGCCATATTGATGAGCGCTGTGAGCGAGGAGGATGTGAACAGACTGCAGAGCCTGCCGGAACTGAAGATGAAACCGGCATCATATACATATTTAGGAGAATGGCTGAAACCGATTCGGTAATTGAGGAGGAGTCACACTTGCTAGTATCAGGGAAAGAGCTGTTTCAGGATGCCAAGCGCCGCAAATATGCGGTAGGAGCTTTCAACATCAACAACATGGAAATCCTGCAGGCAATCGTGGAAGCGGCGGAGGAGCTGCAAGCACCTGTTTTCATCCAAGCCAGTCAAGGCGGCATCAAATACGCAGGCCTGGAATACATTGCCGGGATGGGCATAATCGCCGCCGCCAAGGCCAAAGTGCCCGTCGCCTTGAATATCGATCACGGTACCGACTTCAACCAGGTGGTTCGCTGCATCCGGCACGGATTTTCCGCAGTGATGATCGACGGTTCGAAGCTGCCGTTTGAGGAGAACATAGCCGTTACCAGAAAAGTTGTGGAAGTCGCGCATCCCAATGATGTGTCCGTAGAGGCCGAACTCGGCAAGATCACCGGTGTCGAGGATGACGTCGCCGTAGGAGAGAATGAGGGGCTTTACACTGACCCCGATGAAGCATATGAATTCGTCCAGCGGACGAACTGCGACGCCTTGGCTGTGGCGATCGGCACCGCCCACGGTGTTTACCGCGGTGAGCCAAAGCTGGATTTTGACCGGCTGCAGGCGATCGCCAGTAAAATTGACACACCCATCGTGCTTCACGGCGCTTCGGGAGTGCCGGATGACGCGATCAGGAAGGCGATCTCTTTGGGTGTCACCAAGATCAACATCGACACAGAACTGCGGCTGGCGTTTGCCCAAGCTGTCAGGCAGGTTCTGGCTGAAGACACCAAGGAATACGATCCCCGCAAGATTCTCGGCCCGGCAAAAGAAGCCGTGAAGAATACAGTCAGAACGAAAATCCAGTTGTTTGGTTCAGCCGGCAAAGCGTAAAGCCGGCTTTAATCACTGGGAAACGAGGTGTTCGATGTTTGGATATTGCTGAGCTGGAACGGATGACGACGGCGGAATTACAGTCCATTGCCAGGCAGCTGTCTGTTCCCTACTCTAATCTGCGCAAAAAGGATTTGATCATCCAAATCCTCAAGGGAGAAACGGAAAAAGAAGGACTGTTGTTCATCAGCGGCGTATTGGAAATAATGCCCGAAGGCTTTGGCTTCTTACGAGTGGATAATTATACTCCCGGGGTCGACGATGTTTACGTTTCCCCTTCACAGATCAGGCGCTTCAACATGCGGGTCGGAGACGAGGTCCTGGGCCAGGTTCGGCCGCCAAAGGAAGGCGAACGATACTATGCGCTGCTGAAAGTCTGCGCCATCAACCTGTCAAACCCGGACCTGGCCTTGCACAGGCCGCACTTCGATGACTTGACTCCGATTTATCCCAACCAGCGCTTACGGTTGGAAACAACCCCTGATGAGATTACCACGCGGTTGATTGATATCATCGCCCCTTTGGGCCTGGGCCAGCGCGGCATGATCGTCGCTCCCCCCAAGGCGGGCAAGACCACAATTTTAAAGCAGCTTGCGAATGCTATAACAGCGAATAATCCCGATGTGGAACTAATTGTGCTGCTCATCGACGAGCGGCCGGAGGAAGTTACGGACATGGAACGTTCCGTAGACGGGGAGGTTATCAGCTCCACTTTCGACCTGCCCCCCGACAACCATGTGCGGGTGGCGGATATCGTCTTGGAGCGGGCCAAGCGCCTGGTAGAATCGGGCAAGGATGTGGTAATCCTATTAGACAGCATCACCAGGTTGGCCCGGGCACACAATCTGGTTGTCCCTCCCAGCGGGCGTACTTTGTCGGGAGGTGTGGATCCGGCGGCCCTCCACCGTCCCAAACGGTTTTTCGGAGCTGCCCGCAAGCTGGAAGAACGGGGCAGCCTCACGATCTTGGCGACGGCCTTGGTTGAGACCGGGAGCCGTATGGATGATGTAATTTATGAAGAGTTCAAGGGCACCGGAAACATGGAGCTCCACCTCGACCGCAAACTAGCGGAACGAAGGATATTTCCCGCCATCGACATCTACCGTTCCGGTACCCGCAAAGAGGAACTGCTCCTGGATCCGCAAGAACTGGAAGCCATGTGGATTTTGCGCAAGGCTATGAGCTCTCTGGGGCCTGCTGAGACACTGGATCTGATCTTGGAGCGTTTATCTGCCACTAAATCAAACGCTGAGCTTATCGATTTGATCATTAATTCAACATTTGCGGAGAACGTGCGCAATATGTAAAAAGGAATTTGTCAGTCGTTGTCGAAACAGTTATGGAGAAGGGTTTGGCAAAGGAGGAAAACTATGAACGGCCGGCGACGATATCTACGGCCGCTGACCTTATTTGTTTTAATGGGCTTGTTCAGCCTGTCGCTGGTGGGTCAGCTGGACAGTAGATTGAATATCGGCGGGTTTGACTGGGACGCTGACATAGATTATGAAGCCCATTATCAATCCCGCAGGTATAACTCTCAAACTGATCTTGACGACAACAATACCGCCGCTCTTGCCGTCGTCGCTGCCAGTGAATCTGAACCAGCAGTGTTTGATCATCCAACTGTTGATCAAACTGAAACCGGCAGTGAGGTTGCTGATGAGGGTGCTGCACCGGCCTTTGCCAATACTATTGAAGATGTGAACCAACCCATTCAGCAGCCGACTGTCAAAGCGACAATCAAAGTCTCTGCCGATGCCATTCCGCAGCCGCCGTTACCCGAACCCGAAGCGGAAAGGGAAAAGCCGACTGTTTTGATTCACACGGTCCGTGCCGGCGAAACATTGTGGGATATTGCTAAATCGTACGGTATCACGGTCAATGAGATCGTTACGACCAACAATATCAAGAATCAGAATCGGATTCAGGTAGGGCAGACCCTGAAGATTCTCACCGTCAAAGGTGTGCTTCACAAGGTAGGCCCAGGGGAGAATCTCTGGGAGATTGCCGAACGTTACGGAGTTTCCCTGGCGGAAATCGTAAGTGTGAACAAGATTACCAATCCGTCTCTGGTTCAGCCCGGGCAGGAGATCGTGATTCCCGGGGCCACACAGCTGCTGATCAAGGATGCGCTCGTGGTCAACGGGCAGCTCCAGAAGGCCTTCGACTGGCCGGTCCGGGGCCGGATTTCCTCGAACTTCGGCATGCGTTGGGGCCGGATGCATAATGGAATGGATATTGCGGTAGTAACCGGGACGCCTGTCAAAGCGGCTGCCGACGGCCGGGTCGCCTTCAGCGGCAACAACGGCGATTATGGCCTCTTGGTCATTATTGATCACGGTAACGGTGTGGAAACCCGTTATGCCCACAACTCACGGCTGGTGGCCAGTGTCGGGCAGCAGGTCAAACGTGGTGATATCATAGCCTACAGCGGTAATACCGGCAATTCCACCGGGCCGCATGTCCATTTTGAGATCAGGTACCGCGGCACTCCGGTCGATCCTTCCAAGTACCTGAAGGACTAAGTGGATGGAAAATTTGGCTTGTTTCAGTCGCCCTCTTATGGTATAATTGCAGTTGGTTTACGGAGAGAGAGGTGAAGGCAATGCAGAAAGGGATCCATCCGGCATATGGAGAAGCTACCGTCGTATGTGCGTGTGGCGAAACCTTCAAGACAAGATCGACCAAGAAGGAAATCAGAGTGGAAGTCTGCTCGAAATGCCATCCGTTCTACACCGGCCAACGCCAGCAAGTGGTCAGCAGCGGCGGGCGCATTGAACGGTTCCGTAAGAAATACGAACAGAGTAACAGCAACGCTTAATTTAGGAACACTAAAGCAGGGAAACCCCTGCTTTTAGTTTTTTTGCTGTGGTTGGAGACAGGCGGTGAGGACATTGGTGATTCTTGCGCCCATGGCGGGAGCCACCGACCAGGCGTTCAGATTGATCGTGAAAAGTTTTGGCTGTGATTTGGTTGTCACAGAGATGGTTTCAGCTCAAGGGCTGCTTTACGATAACGAAAACACAAAAACCTTGCTGCAGTTTGCGGAAGCTGAGCGGCCTATAGCTGTGCAGCTGTTCGGCCGAGACCCCAAAATACTGGCCAAAGCCGCGGCCAGAGTCGCTGAGGAATACCGGCCGGACATGATTGATCTCAATATGGGCTGCCCCACGCCGAAAATTGTCAAGAACGGAGACGGGGCGGCACTTCTGAAAGATCCACCGTTGGTCAGTGAGATCGTCGCGGCTGTGGTTGAGGCGGTCGATATTCCCGTTACGGTGAAAATCCGCCTGGGTTGGGATAGAAATCAGATCAATTGTGTCGAGATCGCTAAGCGTGTGGAAGATGCAGGGGCCCACTGGATCACAGTCCACGCCCGCACCCGGGATCAGTTTTACAGTGGAAGGGCGGATTGGGAAGCTGTCCGCCGTGTCAAAACCGCAGTAAGCATACCGGTTGTGGGCAACGGCGACGTGGATTCGCCGCAGGCGGCGGCACAGCTGCTGGCGCAAACCGGCTGCGATCATGTGATGGTTGGCAGGGGAGTGCTGGGCAGGCCCTGGCTGCTGCAGCAGATCAAACACTATCTGGCAGCAGGTTCAATGCTGCCAGAGCCGAGTCTGGCAGAGCGTTTGGAAACGGCACTGGCCCACCTGCGCTTGAAAATTGAGTATCAGGGTGAAGAGCGGGCTGTCAAGGAAATGCGGTCCCATTTAGCCTGGTATTTGAAAGGCATTCCCCATTCCGGCAAAACCCGGGCTGCCGTGAACCAGGTGACAAGTTATGCTGATGTTAAAGCTTTGTTGGCAAATTTTGCCGAATCTCTTGCCCGCAGCTCTGGAATTTGCTATGATTATTGTGAACAATGATGTGCACAGGAGGTACTGTGATGGATCTAATCCGCATCGGCGACAAGCTGATCAGCCGCGAGAAGATTTACCGTTCCATTGATCGGATTCTGTCACTGCGGACGACTGGCGCATCACAGCAGGAAGTGGCCAATCAAACCGGTATTGACCGGACGTTCATTTCGCGCCTGGAGACTTTGGGAGAGGTACGCAAAGGTGGGCGGGTGGCAGTGATTGGGTTTCCTCTGGAGAACAAAACCGAGCTGGAGCAGGTTTGCCAGGAGTGCGGAGTGGATTATTACCTGCTGCTGACGGATCAGGAACGCTGGCAGTTCGTGGATATTGAAAGCGGCCTGACACTGATGAACAAGTTGATGGAGATCATCACCAAGCTGCGGGAATTTGATGTTGTGATCATGATTGGTTCGGATATGCGGATCCGCCTGGCAGAAGCCTTGTACGGCGATGCGGTTGTTGGAGTCGAGATCGGCGAATCACCGATCCGGAACGACGTGTACTATGATCCTGAACGGTTGGCCGGTTTAATTTCGAGTATCAAAGGTGGAACAGTCCAATGAAACATGTGGTGAGTGTGAGCATCGGTTCGAGTAAAAGGGATCACCGTGCGCAGTTGACCTTTCTCGGCCAGGAGTTTATCCTGGAACGGAGAGGCACCGATGGCGACATGAATAAAGCGATTGCCATGATCAAGGAGCTGGACGGCAAAGTCGATGCTTTTGGCATGGGCGGCATCGATATTTGGATTTGGGGCGGCAAACGCCGCTACACATTTAGAGACGCGAAGAAGATCGCCGCAGCTGCCCAGAAGACACCGATCGTGGATGGGTCGGGTTTGAAGAATACGCTGGAACGGAGGGTAATCTATCAGATTATCGAACGGGATCCGGATTTGCTCCGAGACAAAAATGTAGTGATGGTCTCCGCTCTGGACCGGTTCGGCATGGCAGAAGCACTGCAGGATGCTGGATGCAAGACTATGTATGGTGATTTCATCTTCGCCCTTGGGATCCCCATTCCCCTTTACCGGCTGAGCACCCTCTACAATGTGATTGCACCCATACTGGCGCCTATCGCTGTACGGCTCCCATTCAAGCTGGTTTACCCAACTGGCGAGAAACAGGAGAAGACATATCCAGACAGCCGTTTCAAAAAGTACTACGATTGGGCCGATGTGATTGCCGGCGACTGGCACATGATCAAGAAATACCTGCCCAGGCAAGTGGACGGCAAGGTGTTTATCACCAACACTGTCACCCAGGCAGATGTCGAAATGCTGCGTTCCCACGGCGCCGGTTTGCTGATTACGACAACACCGGAGGTTCAAGGCCGGTCGTTCGGGACCAATGTCATGGAAGCCATGTTAGTGGCGTACATGGGGAAACCGCTTGATCAAATCCGGCCAGAGGACTACACCGAATTGATGGAAAAGGCCAACTTCCAACCCAGGTTTGTACAGCTGAATTAGTTGGCCTCGAACTGGCAGCGAAAGATGTCATTTCCTTGACATCTTTTTTTTTGTTACTTATAATAGATGAGACACATTCCGAAGAATGAATAACAGCAGGTTAAGGGCAAAGCATAAACAGCAATTCCCTCAGCCATATTAACGGTAATTGAGGGTCATGATCACGTGTTGATAAAGGAGAGGTTGGCCTGTGGCACAAAAGGAAGTCCTGTTGACACCTGAGGGATTGAAAAAGCTGGAGAAAGAACTGGAGTATCTCAAGACTGTGAAACGCCGGGAAATCGCTCAGAGGATCAAGCAGGCCCTAGAGTTCGGCGACATCAGCGAAAATTCGGAGTACGATGATGCCAAGAACGAGCAGGCATTTGTCGAAGGCAGAATTATGTCACTGGAGAAAATTTTGCGGAACGCCAAAGTGATTGATGATCAGGGGCATGCAGAAGGAGAAGCTGTCGTAGGCCGGTGGGTTACCCTGAAGGATCTTGAGACAGGCGAAGTCTTTGAGTATAAAATTGTCGGCTCTGCCGAAGCAGACCCTATGCGTGCTAAAATATCCAACGAATCGCCTGTAGGCAAAGCGCTGATCGGAAAAACCCCAGGAGCAATCATCAATGTAGATGTTGCTGACGGAGTGCTGAAGTATCAACTGCTGGATGTGCGCCGGGAGGGATAAATGTGGCAGAGGAGCACAACGAACATCAACTGCCGTTGGAAGAACTGATGAAAATTCGCCGAGCCAAACTTGACGAAATGTACAAGCAGGGCATTAATCCATACGGCCAAAGATTTGAGCGGACTCATTCAACCAGGGAAATTATTGCCAATTTTGATCAGCTTGCGGAGACAGAAACCAGGATTGCCGGCAGAATCATGTCCTTTAGGACCCACGGCAAGGCATCATTTGCCGACTTGGCGGATCAATCAGGCAGGATTCAGCTGTACATCCGGATAGATCAAGTCGGAGAAGCCAAATATGAGCAGTTCAGCAAACTAGACATCGGAGATATCATCGCCGTGCAAGGCCGCATTTTCCGTACACGCCGCGGCGAGATCAGCGTTGAAGTGTATGATTTTCAGATGATGTCCAAATCCCTGCGCCCTCTGCCGGACAAATGGCACGGGTTGAAGGATGTGGAAACCCGCTACCGCCAGCGCTATTTGGATCTGATCGTCAACCCTGATGTGCGCCAGGTGTTTGCAACACGAAGCAGGATTATTCAGGCGCTGCGCAGCTACTTGTTGGAGCGGGGCTTTCTCGAAGTGGAAACACCGATGTTGAATGTGATTGCCGGCGGTGCTGCGGCTAAGCCGTTCATCACCTACCACAACGCCCTCGACATGGAACTGTACATGCGGATCGCGCCGGAGCTGTATTTGAAGCGGCTGTTGGTGGGAGGGTTTGAGAAGGTATTCGAGATCGGCAAGAATTTCCGCAACGAAGGCATCTCCACCAAGCACAACCCGGAATTCACCAGCGTGGAGATTTACCAGGCTTATGCCGATGTCAGCGACATGATGAAGCTCACTGAGGAACTGGTGGCTCACATTGCCCGGGAAGTCTTAGGGACCACTGAGATCCAGTTTGGGGACTATACTATCAACCTAGCACCACCGTGGCCCCGCCTGCCGATGCTGGAAGCGGTAAAGCAGTACTCCGGTGTAGATTTGACAGGGTTGGACGATGCCGAAGCCAGGAAACTTGCCCGGGATAAGGGCCTGCAGGTTGAACCTAATGCATCCTATGCTCAGGTGCTGGAGGAATTCTTTGATACATATGTGGAACCAAAACTGATTCAGCCTGTTTTCATCACCGACCACCCGGTGGAAATCTCACCTTTGGCCAAGCGGAAAAAGGACAACCCTCAGCTGACTGAACGGTTTGAGCCGTTTGTCGTAACCTGGGAGATTGCCAACGGCTTTTCGGAGCTGAATGATCCCATTGATCAGGCAGATCGCTTCCGCAAGCAGATGGAGAAGCGGGCGTCGGGCGATGAAGAGGCCCACATGATGGACGAGGACTTCATCGTTGCCTTGGAGTACGGGATGCCTCCGGCCGGAGGTTTGGGCATCGGCATAGACCGGCTGGTGATGCTGCTGACCAATTCCCATTCAATCAGAGATGTGATTCTCTTCCCGCACATGCGCCCGCGGACGTAGGCATAGAATAAAAGCCGGATTTAGCCCGCTGACCGATGCCAACCAAGGTTAGCGGGCTTTTCTTATGCAGCGGTAAGTTACCTGGGAAGTTGCCCTGGGCGTTCGGATAATTGGATAGGAACTGTGCAGAATAACTAATGGCCCAGCCGTTGAAAATTGGGTATTGACAGTTTTAGGATAAGCTGATAAGATAACAGTTGCACGGTATTTAAGCCGTGCTGTTTGGCAAGAACTGACAGTTGACGCTTTAATCCGAAGCTAGTATAATTCATTCTTGCCGCCGCCAAACACGGCGGACCAAACAACCAGCTAAAAAGCAGAATGTAAAAAAGTGGTTGTTGACATCACGCAGAAATGTGTGATACAATAAAAAAGCTGTCGCCACTTGACAGGTGCCGCAAAATGGCATGAATACCTGTCGTGGCCAGTGGACCTTGAAAACTAAACAGCAGAAGTGCGGAGAACGTTAACGTTCAACCCTGTCAAGAGTACCGGAGCGATTCGGTACAAGCGACAGAGATTCAGACAGGACAAATTTTCTATGGAGA
>Ga0134099_1000514_pt1 | contig 45471 bp, 42 predicted proteins | sample 10_taG_2_FD_105482 | JGI IMG/M metagenome (GOLD analysis project Ga0134099, IMG submission 105482) | Switchgrass degrading microbial communities from high solid loading bioreactors in New Hampshire, USA - 10_41_5_180_A2 metaG | ecosystem: Engineered > Bioreactor > Semi-continuous > Anaerobic >...
CTGCATGCTATGGCTTAAAGCTATACATAAGAATGGCAGATGACCATACTTGATCATCTGCCAATAATTCATAGGTTACTTCATTTTACTTGGTTAACCCCAACATTTGACGTAGAGCCAATAAAAAATATAGGATTTTCAGTTAAATCCTATATTTTTTTCCATTGACATCAATTATAGACTGACTTAATATAGATTATAGAGTCACACACTATATATTGAATGGGAGGTAAAACTACCGTCCTGTAAAAGTGTGATATAATATCATAAGGGCATAGGAAAGGAAGGATAATTTTTATGAATTTTAATGCATATCCGTGGGGAAGATGGATTAAATGGGGAATAATCGGCCTGTTGGTTCTTATAATACTCATAAGCTCTGTTTCCACTTATAACGGGCTTGTGTCCGCGGAGCAGGAGGTCCAGAGGAACTGGAGCCAGGTTGAGAACGTCATGCAGAGAAGGGCTGATGTAGTTACCAACCTTGTTGAAGTTGTTAAAGGGTATGTCAAGCACGAGGAGAAGGTGTTCGGTGACATAGCCGATGCGAGGTCGGTGCTTATGAACGACAGCGAAGATATTCAAAGCAAGCTCGCTGCCGATGACAGGCTGAAGAGTGCTACAAAGGACGTGCTGCTGCTTGTTGAAAATTATCCTGATCTTAAAGCAAGCGAACAGTTCACCAATTTGCAGGTTGCAATTGAAGGTGCTGAAAACAGGGTGTCCCGTGAAAGATTGCGTTTTATTGACTCGGTGCAGGCCTACAACCTGAAAGTGAAGAGATTTCCCGGAAACATATTTGCAAGACTGATGGGGTTCGAACCGAAGGCATACTTTGAAGCCGGCGAGGGCGCAAAGGAAGCACCAAAAGTCGAGTTTTAAGCGTATGGCAGTTTTGTTAATGTCAGTTGGCAATATACAGCAAAGTGGAAGTTTCAAACCTATAATGACGCCAATTAACCGAAAGGAGGGAGGTGAAGGGTGAAAAAGCTTTGCAGGGCTGCTGTTTTCGCCATATTGATAACGGTCCTGTTGTCGCTGCCTGCCCTTGTATCGGCTGATTACCCGTCTCCGACAGAAAAGGGATATGTAAATGATTTTGCGGACCTTCTGAGCGAGGATACCGAAAACAAAATTGCGGCTATCGGTAGGGAGCTGGAAGAAAAAACAACGGCCCAGGTGGTGCTGGTGACGATAGAAACGCTGGAGGGGCAGGATATAAGAAGTTATGCCGGTGAACTATTTGAGAGGTGGGGAATAGGCCAAAAGGGAGAAGATAACGGGGTGCTTATTCTGTATTCCGTCGGGGACCGTTTGATATGCTTTGAAGTGGGATACGGGCTGGAAGGCGCTCTAACGGATATCGAGACTGACCGGATACGCAGGGAGTATATAAGGCCTTATACGAGAGAGAAAAATGATTTTGACACAGGACTGTTGCAGGGATACCTGGCTACAGTTAAGGAAGTTGCGGACGAGTATGGAGTTGAAATCGATACGGGTGCGGAACTGCTCGAGCAAAAGCCCGAAAGGAGATCTCCGTATGCTTCCCGGGGCATAGGTATAGGCTCTTCATTTATCCTGGTAATATTGTTTTTGGTTTTTGACGGGATATTTTTTAGATTTAAGATTGTTTCGACATTGGTGAAGATTTTGTTCTGGAGCAGCTTCTTCGGAGGCGGAGGCCGTGGCGGCTGGGGTGGCGGCGGCTTTGGCGGCGGAGGCTTCGGAGGTGGCGGCTTCGGCGGAGGAGGTTTCGGCGGCGGAGGCTTCAGAGGCGGAGGCTTCGGAGGCTTCGGCGGCGGAAGATCAGGAGGAGGCGGAAGCAGCGGCGATGCGTAAATTATGCATTGCGAATTCTTGACCGGATGATGTTTTTATGCTAAAATATATCGGAAAAGAGAATATAATCTTCAGGGCAGGGTTAGATTCCCGACCGGCGGTAATGTGGCTTGGCCATTAGCCCGCAAGCGCAAGCAGACCCGGTGCGATTCCGGGGCCGACAGTAAAGTCTGGATGGAAGAAGATTATTTTATAAATCGATTTATAACGTTCCCTGAGATTATATCTCAGGGAATTTTTATTTTGTATTTTTAACTGAAGGAAAGGAGTTAATTCAGCATGAAAATCGGAGTAAATCAAATGGTTAAAATGGCTGTACTATCGGCACTGTCAATCGTACTTATGTCCTTGGTAAGGTTTCCCATAATCCCATCGGCATCCTTTATGATCTATGAGCCTGCGGATGTGCCGATACTCATCGGAGCGTTTATGTATGGCCCCCTGTCCGGGTTTATCATAACGGTCATTGTCTCTTTTATCCAGGCTGTAGCTCTGGACGTAGCCGGCGGTTGGGTAGGCTTTGTTATGCATGTCATTGCCACAGGCACTCTTGTCCTGGTCGCAGGTGCGATTTACAAAAGAGTTCACTCCTTTAAAGGAGCTGTTATCGCTTTGATCGCAGGTTCTTTAAGCATGACTGTGATCATGATCCCGGCTAATCTGTTCTTTACCGTCAAATTTTACGGTGTACCCTACGATGCGGTATTAAAAATGCTGATGCCCGCGATTATACCCTTCAATTTGATAAAATCTTTCGCCAACTCTATTATAGTGATGCTGATCTATAAGCCTGTCTCAAGGGTGCTGCGCTGCATCGGAAGCCAGTCCGTCAGCTTGACTTGATTAAAATGTGCGGTATTTCATCCCTCCTTTTTTTGCCTGAAGCAATTGCTGCCATTCAGTTGTAAAAAATCCATAAATAGTATAAAATGGCTATGGGCTTGAAAAGAGGAGGGATGCCATGAGATATTTGATAAGACAAAAATTTTTTTCTTTTGACAGCTTCAGCATAAAGGATGAGTCCGGAAGAGATGTGTTTACGGTAAAGAGGCAGTTTTTATCCTTGGGCCAAAAGTTGAGAATTTTCGACCTGGCAGGCAATGAACTGTGCTATATTGAGCAGAGGCTTTTTAAGCTGATGCCTGAGTATGACATATATATCGCAGGTGAGTATGTTGCCAATGTGAAAAAAAGTTTGCGCTGTTTAGGAATGATTTTATTATAACAAGCGCCAATTCACAATATTACGTTGACGGGGACTTCTGGGCTCATGAGTTCAGCATTTGTAAGGACGATCAAGTTATTGCGAGGATTTCAAAAAAGTTTTTCTCTTTTACAGATACCTATGGAGTTGAGGTGGAGGATGGCCAGGACCAGATAATTGCCATCGCACTCGCAATAGTGATTGATATGGTATGCCATAAAGCTTAACATTATGGCATTTGTGAGACTCCCTCTTGTAAAATAATGTAAATATTAGTATAATTGTGTGCAAGATCTGTGCACATCTAGGCAGCACTGTCATGTTAAATTGGGTCAAAGAGGGGGTACGGCAGATGATAAGAAAATATCTTCAGCGAAGGGTAAAAATCGGATGTGATGAGGAGCTGGGGTTGGAAAAGCCTATTGAGCTTGAATACTATCTTGTTGAGAGTAAAGTGGATTATATACCGGAGCTCAGGGGAAAGGCGGTTTATGGAATGAGCATCTCAAAAAGGATAAATGGCGCGTGCTCTGAAGAAAGAGTTGTAATCAATTTTTCCTGCTGTGAACATAGTACCCGACAGATGATTAACAGGCTGGCAGATAGTGCGGTAACGCCTGCAAGCCTTGAATATATACTGGATGATGTGCTGGGAGTTTAGCAATGATAAAGAGGCCGTTTTACTGCCTGTTCATGAAAGGTTTTGACTGGGTTGGATTATCATGATGCATGAGTGAGACACAGCAACAAAAAATGTGATTAGAATCACAGCCTCCTTTGTTTTATACTGCTATAATTAGTATGAACAATAGGGGAAAGGGTGGTATAAATGAAGGCAAAGGTTGACAAGGATCTCTGCATCGGATGCGGCTTGTGTGAGTCCATTTGTCCAAAGGTGTTCAGAATGAACGATGAGGGTAGGGCTGAAGCAACAGAGGGCGAAATTGATCCTTCCTGCATAGATGACGCAAAGAATGCTAAAGAGCAATGTCCGGTGGAGGCAATTGATATAGAGGAATAATGCGGTCAGCGAAACAGGACGGGAAGCGGACGAAGGCAGAAGCGGCTTGGATATGCTCCTTTCTGCCGTCTTGCTTTACCCGATGACAGGTATGGTTACGGAAACCTTGGTTCCCACATTATACTTGCTCTTATAGTGGATTCCATACTTGTCTCCGTAGCTTAGCTTAATCCTCTGATTGACGTTTCTTATAGCATAGCCGTGGCTGCCGGCAGTGCTCTGAAGGAGAGGGTCATTTATTCTCTGATTCAGGCTGTCCAGTTCTTCAGGGCTCATGCCAAGGCCGTCGTCGAAAACTTCAAAGATGATGGTTTGCTCGTCTTTCCTTTTAGCTACTATTTTTATGAGGCCGGCACCTTCCTTTTTATTAAGGCCGTGGAACAATGCGTTCTCGACAATGGGCTGAAGGATAAGCTTGGGGGTTTTAAAGTTTTCAATTTCAGCGTCGATATCAAGGATATAATTCATATTGTCGCCGCAGCGGAGCTTTTGAATGAAAAAGTAGTGTCTTACGTGTTCCACCTCGTCACGGATGGGAATTTCTTCGTTGCCTCCGCTGAGGCTCAGCCTGAAGAAGGTGGATAGGGACGTGGCAAGCTCGGAGGCTTTCTTCCCGTCGCCGGAACAAATAAGCCATTTTATCGAATCAAGGGTATTATACAGAAAATGGGGGTTTATTTGCGCCCTCAGGGCTTTAAGTTCGGCTTTTCTTAAAACTTTTTGTTCCTCCACTATCCTTTCCAAGAGACTGTTTATCTTATCAAGCATGAAATTGAATTCGGTGCTCAGCTGCTTTACCTCCATGCAGCCCTGGACGTCGACCTTCTGGGACAGGTTCCCGTCCCTGGTTTGTTTGATTGAAGCAAGGATCTCTTTAAGGGGATGGGACATGTTGTTAAGCACCAGGGTGCTGATGGCCGTGATCACTATAAAAGAAAGCACGCCAACGATGCTGATTGAAAACAAGGTACTGGAAACCGACTCTTCAAGCTCTTTGACGGGAATGGTCAAAACCAGCTTCCAGTTATTGATGGAGAGGGGAGCATGGAATATAAAATAGTTCCTGTTGTCGATTTTGCCTTCGAAGAAATTTATGTTGCTGCTCGTCGACAGCACTTTTTTCATAGTTTGGCCGTCAAAATTGATGGTTTTAAGAATTTGCGCCCTGTCCTCGCAGGCAAGTATGGTCCCTTTGTTGTCAATCACGAAAAGATTGCCTGCTTTTCCGACCTTGATATTGTCGATCAGCCGGGACAGGTTTTCAAAATTGATGCTGAGAGCTATATATCCTACGTCCTCTGAAGTTTTTTCATTTACGATGTACCTGATGAGCATGAACTGGTTCAGGCGCGAATTCAGCTCACTGCTGGTGCTTTTTACCAGCTGTTCCGATGAGCTGTTATAAAAGTAGTCACTCCAAATAAGCCTGCCTTTGTTGAAGTAGGCTTTTTTAAACCATTCATTGTTTAGCTCCCTGCGTATGTTATAAGAAGTAAAATTGAGCTTCCTCGTTATAATTATGCTTTTCTCCGATATGAATATTATATCGTCGATGAGATTTTCAATATAGGCCAGGCCTTCCTCATGGGTGTCATACTTATTGAAGTCAAGGCAGTTATTCAAGTATCTGCTTATTTCCGCTTCACTTGTACTGTTGGAGGAGTAGGTGTAATTTAGAATCCTTGAGTCGTTGGATATCATTATGGCGGTATTTTCAGCCAGCTTGAGCCTTGAATTTATTTTGTCCATCGTTTCCTGCAGTATGAGCAGTCCTGTTTCCTTGAAGTTCTCCTTTGTCTGATTGAATGTGTTTACATAGGTGATGGTCAAAATCAGAAATATGGTTATTAAAATGATAACCCCTATTGCAATATTTATTTGCAGGTTCAAAGGATAGGAATATATTTTTTGTTTTATCCAGCGAAAAGCACTGCTTATCATCTCATTATCAGCTCCAAAAGATTAGTCTATTTGTTTAATTGCCTTGCCATTAAATTATTCAGGTCCCTCTCTATGTTTTCTATTGCTGTTTTCGCCGTAATCCTGCCGGAGAGAGCATCGAAAAAGTTTTTTTGCATAGACTCGGAGACCGCCGGATAGTAAGGCGATACCGGACGGGGCTTGGCATTCTCGAATATGCTTTTGAACTGGGATATCCAGGGGGTCAGCTTTTGAAGCTCCGCGTCATCGTAAACGGGTTTTCTGGTAGGTGCATACCCGCCAAGTCTGTTGTCCATTACTTGTGTTTCATAGCTGGACATCCATTCAATAAACTTCCACGCAAGTTCAGGGTTTTTAGAGTTTTTATTTATCATGAAATTCCATCCGCCCAGGGTTCCGCTGCTTGATTTGCCTTTGGGGCCTATGGGCAGAGGAGCGATACCGACTTTACCCTTTACTTTTGAGTCGCCGGAATTCACATGGGTATAGGCATAAGGCCAGTTCCTCATAAAAATAGAGCTGCCGTCGCTGAAAGCTATAATGGAATCATCCTCCTGGAAGCTCAAAACATCCGGAGAGGATATGCCGGAGTTGACTATGTCAATCATTATTTGTAAGCCTTCAATGGCTTCGGGGGAATTTATTGATACCCTGCCGTTTTCGAAGACGGAGCCTCCGTTGTTCCATATAAATTCAAGAGCATTACAGACGAGGCCTTCGTATGCATAGCCCTGGAAAACGTATCCGTATTTAATCCCGGGGTAGTCCATATGCTTTCTTGCCTGCTCTATGAGTTCACTGTATGTGGCCGGAGGAGAGGCGATGATATCCTTGCGATAATATAAGAACGGAGCATCTGTTCTGTTTGGGACTGCATATATTTTGCCTCCGAAGGAGCAAGCTTCGATGGCATTTGGGAAAAAATCCCTGCGCATATCCTCATCAAAGTATTCATCAAGGGGAAGCACCCAGCCGTTGAAGGCCAGTTCCGCTACCCATATGATATCAGCCGAAAAAACGTCTACACTACTGTCACCTGATGAAAAGGCGGTTTTGTATACATTTCTCTGATAATCGGTGGAGCTTTGGAGCTGCTGCAGCTTGACCTCTATATCGGGATAGGCTTCCTGAAAGCTGCGGACAAGATGCTTTATAGAGAAGTCGTTGCCGCCATATGAGTATACAATCGTCTTTTTGGCAGAAGCATCGACGACTTCACCGGGCTTATCCACGTCGCCGGAGCTGTGGCTGCCCTTAGAGTAAATGGTTATAATCGATGTTAAGGCTAATAGGAAAAATACAACTACGGCGCATGCGATGAATACAACCCTTGACTTGGTGACCTTTATCATTTATATCCCCACCTTTAACCTATTCATATTTTATATTAATATATGGTATAATTCAACCAGATAAAATTAAAAAAGCCTTTTCCTGGGGGTACTGTCAAAATGTATAAGCTGATGATAGTTGATGATGAGGAAATAATCCGCAACGGCCTGGTGAATTCAATCAATTGGTCCATGCATGGCTATAGCGTAGTAGCTGTAGCGGAAAACGGAAAGAAGGCCCTTGAAGCCGCAAAGAGCGTAAAGCCTGACATCATTTTGACGGACATATATATGCCTATTATGGACGGTATCGAGTTTACAAAAGAGGTCAGAAAGCTGTACCCTGAGGTAATTGTTATATTTCTGAGCGGCTACAATGAGTTCACTTATGCGCAAAAGGCCATTGAAGTAGGGATTTTCCGGTATCTCACCAAGCCCATCATGGAAGAAGAGCTGCTTTTGGTGCTTGGCGAGGCAAGCAAGGATTTAGAGCACAAGGAACTGGAGAAACATCAGATCAGCAAATTGAAGGCTCTGATCCGGGACAGCCTTCCACTGCTTAAGGAAAGGTTTTTTCTCAACCTGGTAAAGGGTGTGTTCAGCGAGAGGGAAATTCACAACAAGCTTGACTATTTCGGTATAAGCATTGAGGCAAGTCATTTCTTTTGCATGATTATAAGCATGGATGAATATTTCATATTAAGCGAAAATCAAAGCGAATCCGATCTCAATCTCTTAAAATTTGCTATTCAGAACATATCCGAAGAAGTGTTATCTGAAATCGGCAGTACCGTGTTCTTTTTTGAGGAAAAACGGAACGAAATTGGAGTGCTGTTCTGTTATAAGGATGACAGTGAAACAAGTATGCTGGGTCTCCTTCACCCTGTGCTGCAGAAAATACAGGATGCCGTAAGGAGATACTTGAAGACCACCGTTTCTATCGGTATCGGCAGGAGCTGCCGGCGTTTAAAGGATATAAGCACGTCATACAGGGAAGCGGAGGCTTCCCTGGAATACCGGACTGCTTTTGGCAAAAACAGCATTATATATTTTGGGGATATCGGCGAACCGGACAAGGGAACTATACCATACGCCATATTTGAAAAGGCCAGCGAACTGGTAAAAGCTGTAAAAAGCGGAGACGAAGGCTTATCCATGAACATAGTTACGGACATTTTTGAATCCATAAAACAGGAAAACGGTTTGAAGAAAGCCCACATCCACCTTATGGTTGTTGAAATCATAAACAAATTTATAAGGGTGGTGCTGGAGTTTGGCGCAGATATTTCGGAAGTATATGGGGATGGTTTTACGCCCTTCACTCTTCTCAATTATGACACCCTTGAGGATATAAGTCTTAAATTGAGGGAGCTTACAAACCGCACCATTGAGTTCGTCAATTCCAGGCACAAGGCAGTGAGCAGGAATTTTGTCGAAAAAGCCAAGGAATTTATCAACGACAATTATATGAAAGAGGGTTTGAACCTGAGCAAGATAGCTGAAAACGTGCATGTGAGCCCGGGCTATTTAAGTCAGCTTTTCAAGCAGGTTACAGGTGAATCCTGCATAGAGTACCTTACTAAAGTAAGGATAAATCAGGCCAAAAAGCTGCTGAAGGAGACGACGCTGAAGGCATATGAAATCGCTTGCCGGGTAGGATACGGCGACTCACAGTACTTCAGCACTTGCTTCAAGAGGTATGTGGGAGTTTCACCCACTGATTACAGGGATTTTATCACAAAGGATATATTCGAGTAAAGTTGCATCTCAGTTAGACCAATTTTACAAATCTTTTTTTGAGCTTTTACAACTTCTAAAGATAACGAACAAAATCGTTAGATATTCTATTAACCCCCTTTTTAAAATTACGTAATATAAATACATATTGGATATTAACAAGGGGGATTGATCTGATGAAAAAATTGAGAAAAGTTCTCACATTGGTAATTGCCTTGGCTATGGCTTTGTCACTGGCGGCATGCGCTCAGAAACCGACGCCTTCAGCAGAGACTGGTGCTGAAGGGACAAAGCAGGCAGAGGGAACAAAACCGGCTGAAGGAACGGAATCCAAGCCGGCGGAGCCTATCGAGATTGTTTATGCCAGAGGTGTGGACAACACGCCCGCAAACGCCAAAATAATAGAGGCTTTCAACAAGAAATATGAAGGCAAGATCAAGGTTAAGTTTATTGAAATGCCCAATGAGACAGACAAGCAGCACAATCAATATGTTACAACCTTCAGTGCCGGCGGAACGGAATATGACGTAGTAGACATAGACGTTATCTGGCCGGCGGAATTTGCCCAGGCCGGTTATGCTCTGCCCCTTGACAGGTTTGTAGAAAGGGATGGCATCAAGATGGAGGAATACATGGCCGGACCTGTAGCAGCAGCCACATTCAAAGGCAAGCTGTGGGCGATGCCTAAGTTTATCGACGCAGGTCTTCTTTTCTACAGAAAAGACATCATCAGCGAGGCTCCGTCTACCTGGGAGGAGCTAATCAAAGCGGCTAGAGAAAACAAAGGCAAAGAAGGCACAAAATTTGGCTATCTTATGCAGGCAAAACAGTACGAAGGTATGGTTTGCAACGCAGTGGAATTTATTGCTGCCTACGGTGGATCGGTTGTCGATGGAGAGGGTAACATCACCATAAACAGCCCCGAAACCATAAAAGGACTTCAAACGATGGTTTCCATCGTAAGATCCGATATAGTACCCAATGACGTCACCACTTTCACTGAACAGGAATCCCATACGGCATTTATTAACGGACAGGCACCCTTTATCCGCAATTGGCCTTACCTGTGGGCATTAGGAAACGATGAGAAACAGTCTAAAATCGCAGGGAAAATTGCTATAGCTCCGCTGCCCAAAGGTGACAAGAGGGCTGCGTCATGCCTTGGAGGCTGGTTGACGATGATCAACAAGAATACCAAGAATCCTGAGGCAGCCTGGGAGTTCCTCAAGTTTATGACAGGGCCTGAGGGTCAAAAGATATCAGCCGTTGACGGAGGTCTTGCTCCCACATATATTCCTTTGTATGAAGATGCCGAGGTTATAGCAAAGAATCCTCACTTCGGGGAGGCAGGATTTTTAGAGGGTTTGAAGGCCGCTGTTCCAAGGCCCGTATCTCCCATCTATCCCAAGCTCTCCGAAATCATGCAAATAGAAATATCAAAGGCTCTGGCCGGCGAGCAGTCGGTTGAGGATGCCGTAAAGAATATGGATGAAAAGATGAAAGCGGCGGTAGCCGCAGCAAAGTAGCGGCATACGGGGTTCAAAAGCCATTAAGTGTCTGCACTTAATGGCTTTTGTTTAGCCGCTTCAACTTGGATAGGGGGATAATGTATAATGAGGAGAAAAAAACGCTTTTCAGAATCGCTTACAGCATATTTTATGGTGCTGCCGGCTGTAATCATCATTTTCACGGTGGCCCTCTGGCCTGTTATTCAGTCCTTTTGGTATAGCCTGTTTGACCTGAGGTTGAATCACCCTTTGAGGAATCAAATCCACCTGGGGTATCAACTGGACATGGAGAAATATGTTGACACCCAGTTCTATTTAGAAGGTGTCTTTAAGGACCTTGAGGGAAGTGAAGACAGCGCCGGTAAAGCTATGGAGATCAGGAAAGAGCTTGATTCGCTGAGAGAAGATTTGATGAAGATACAAAGCGTGGCCCAGAGGTATGAACCTGTAAAAAAGCGGTTGGACAACATGGAGCCGGTGAATGATCCGCAGTTGAAATACGCCGAAATTACTAAAAAAGTTGCAGAGGATTACCTTGAGAGGATAGCAAAAGTGAAGGATGAGCTGAATGCTTTAAGCAAAGACAAGGATGATGCTGCAGCACAAGCGGCAGGCCTGATGGAGGAGTTAAGGGTTTCGATAATGGAGCCTAATTTTGTCGGTCTGGGCAACTATAAATACTTTCTCAGCGAGCTGACCTATAATGGCAGTGAACCGGGAAGGCTGGCATTATCCCTTCTTAATACAATAAGTATCACGGTGATATCCGTTTTCATGGAACTGGTTTTCGGCATAGCTATAGCGTTATTGATCAACCGGTCTTTCAAGGGAAGAGGACTCACCAGAGCGGCAATACTTGTGCCCTGGGCGATTCCTACGGTGGTATCCGCAAGGATGTGGCGTTTTTTGTACGATGGCCAGACGGGTATAATCGCCCACTGGCTTGAGCAGATTGGAATTATAAAAGATGCGGGAGTGCTTTTGACTACTAAACTCGGTGCATTTTTATCCGTCATTTTTGCGGACGTATGGAAAACGACCCCTTACATGGCGCTGCTGATTCTGGCAGGTCTGCAGACTATCTCCGAAGACCTCCATGAGGCTGCAAACATTGACGGCGCTTCAAAGATCCAGGATTTCTTCAGGATCACCCTTCCTCTCTTAAAGCCCACCATCCTGGTTGCGTTGCTTTTTAGAACGCTGGATGCCTTCAGGATATTCGACCTGATTTACGTGTTGACAGGCGGAGGGCCGGGCAACTCAACTGAGACAATCTCAATATACGCTTACGTTACCATGTTTTCACAGATGGACTTCGGCAAGGGTTCCACCCTTTCCATAGTGGTCTTTATATGTATTTCGCTGATAAGCATTGCCTATATAAAGATCCTCGGAGCAGATGTGATGAGAAGCGGAAGCAGATAGGGAAGGGAGGTTTTAGATGATGAACAAGCGCACAGGACTCGCATTTTATATATTTTTAGCACTTTTTATTTTCTGTGTCATGTTTCCGTTTTATTATGTTTTTTTAACATCAATAAGAAAGCCGGATGAAATTTTTTCCACCTTTAGTTTGATTACTACCAAGCCAACCATAGAATCATATATCAATGCCTTTACTGTAAGGCCCTTTGCCAGGTATCTTGTAAACAGCTTCATCGTATCTTTCGGGGCCACCGCCTTATCAATGGTTGTCGCAGCCTTTACGGCATATGCGGTCGCAAGGCTTAAATTCAGAGGCAAGTCGGTTGTTCTGGGACTTGTGCTGGCAGTATCCATGTTTCCTCAGATAGCTATCATCTCGCCTGTATACCTGTTCATGAAATCCATGGGGCTCAGGAATACCTATTTCGGACTTATAATACCATATATTACTTTTGCCCTCCCCCTTGGGATATGGTATCTGGCTACATTCTTCAAGGAGATACCCTTTTCTCTTGAGGAAGCGGCAAAAATTGACGGGGCCAGCCCCCTGCAAACCTTTTTTCTGGTCATCGCACCTCTTGCGGCACCGGGGGTTTTTACAACTGCCATACTGGTCTTTATCAACGCGTGGAACGAGTATTTGTTTGCGCTGACTATTAATACAGATGACAACATGAGGACCGTGACTGTGGGAATAACCATGTTTAACTCCCAATATACGATACCCTGGGGAGATATTGCCGCGGCTACCGTTATTGTTACGGTTCCCCTGATAATTATGGTGCTGATATTCCAGAAACGGATTGTATCAGGGCTGACTGCGGGTGCAGTTAAAGGATAAAGAGAAAAAGAATAAAAATAAAATAGGGAGGAGATGTCAGGTGAAAGAAACATTGAAAAGAACGTGGTGGAAGGAAGCAGTAGTATATCAGGTGTATCCGAGAAGCTTTTACGATTCCAACGGGGATGGGATAGGCGACCTGAGGGGGGTGATTCAGAAGCTCGACTACCTGAAAGAGCTGGGAATAGACGTTATCTGGCTTAATCCCGTTTATAAATCGCCTAATGATGATAATGGCTATGATATATCCGACTACTACGACATTATGGATGAGTTCGGAACCCTCGCAGATTGGGAGGAGCTTCTTTTAAAAGCCCATGAAAAAGGTATAAAGATAATAATGGACCTTGTAGTAAATCACACGTCGGATGAGCATCCTTGGTTTATAGAATCCCGGTCGTCAAGAGACAGCGCTAAAAGGGATTATTACATTTGGATGGACCCAAAGGATGGAAAAGAGCCGAACAACTGGGCCTCATTCTTCTCGCCTTCGGTCTGGGAGTGGGATGAGGCTACCGGCCAGTACTATTTGCATTTGTTTTCCAAAAAGCAGCCGGACTTGAACTGGAAAAACCCGGAGGTAAGGCGTGAAGTTTACAAGATGATGAAATGGTGGCTGGATAAAGGCATTGACGGATTTAGAATGGATGTGATAAACGCCCTTGCCAAAGCTGAAGGATTTCCCGACGCACCGACGGACGGGAAGAAAGGCAGGTATGTATTTTGTCCCAGCCTGTATTTCAACCAGCCGGGAATACATGAATATCTCAAAGAGATGAACAGGGAAGTGCTGTCAAAATATGACATAATGACGGTGGGAGAAACCGGTGGCGTAACACCTGAAGAAGCGCTTCTGTATGTAGGAGAGGACAGAGATGAGCTCAATATGGTATTCCAGTTTGAGCATATGGAGATCGACGCAGGACCTTCAGGAAAATGGGAAACTGTACCCTGGAAGCTGACGGACTTTAAGCGCATAATGTCAAAGTGGCAGCTGAGCCTCCAGGGTAAGGGCTGGAACAGCCTATACCTCAACAACCACGACCAGCCCAGGATGGTTTCCAGGTTTGGAAACGATAAGGAATTCAGAGTCGAAAGCGCAAAGATGCTGGCTACCCTTCTGCATACTCTGCAGGGCACCCCTTACATATACCAGGGTGAGGAGATCGGGATGACCAATGTGAGGTTCCGGTCCATTGAAGAATATAATGATATAGAAATACATAATTTCTACAATATTGCCCTTAACGAGTTGGGGCTGGATGAGAAAGAGGTAATGGAGGCTATTTACCTTAAGGGAAGGGATAACGCAAGAACACCTATGCAATGGGATGACAGCCCTAATGCCGGGTTCACCACCGGCAAGCCCTGGCTGGGTGTAAACCCCAATTATAAAGAGATTAACGTTGCAGCGGCACTTAAGGACAGCAACTCCATATTCTATTACTATAAGAAGCTTATACAATTAAGAAAAGAGAACCTGGTGATAGTGTACGGGGATTACAGGCCTATTCTGGAAGAGGACGAAAACATATATTCGTATATAAGGACTCTTGATGATGACAGGATCCTTGTCATATTGAACTTTTTTGACAGAACCCCGGAATTTCGGCTGCCGGAAGACATCGCCTATGATAGTGCGGAACTGCTTATATCAAATTATAACGTGGACCCGGCAGAAGATCTGAGGAGCATAAAGCTGAGGCCTTATGAAGCGAGGGTTTACAGGATACGCTAAAAGGCTGTTATTAAATATATCTGTCCCCTTTAAGAAACAAGAGACAGAGGAGGATAAATTCAAGGTTTAGAATAATCGCAGGAGCGAAAGCGCGTTGGCGATGGCTGACGGCTATCCGGGCATTAGGGAAAGGTTTTTTGAGACCTGCCGGAGCCGGATGACTGCCAAAGCGAGGACAAGCTTTATCAAGGGGGTTGACAAATGCACTGGGAATGGCCGGCAATGAATTATGGAAGGCTTGCAGAAAGCACGATTGCCGGCCTTCGGTGTTCTGGGCATTTTACTTAAAAATTATGACGAAAATTTTGGTCGGAATATTGACAAGACAAGAAATGTTCAATAAAATAATATTAGCACTCAAATATGGTGAGTGCTAATAAAGCGTTTTAATATTCCTTTTATTTTTAGAGGCATATGGAGCTAGCGATAATTCGTTATGAGGTATGTTATCAGAAAATGAGAAGGGGTTTTAAAACGCTTTTTTGTTGGCCTTGGCAGAGATTAAAACACTGCATCACAAACTGTGCCTAAAAGCATCTTATTAATATAAACCATAAATGCGAAAGGAGATGTTTTTTTAATGAAAATCAAACCATTGGGTACAAGGGTGCTTTTAAAGGAAATCGAAACTGAAGAAACAACCAAAAGCGGCATCGTGCTGCCGTCTAATGCCAAGGAGAAGCCTTACATGGCCGAAGTTATTGAGATAGGGCCGGGTGAGGTAAAGGATGGAAAGGAAATTAAGATGGTTGTTAAAAAAGGTGACAAGGTTCTCTACAGCAAGTATGCAGGTACGGAAGTCAAGGTGGATAACGAGAAGTACCTGCTTATAAAACAAGATGATATCCTTGCGGTAGTTGAATAAAGGGGGTATTTAAAAGATGTCTGTTAAAATGATCGCATTTGATGAGAAGGCAAGAAAATCTATAGAGGCTGGTGTCAATAAACTCGCCGACGCCGTAAAAATCACTTTGGGCCCTAAAGGGAGAAATGTGGTATTAGAGAAAAAATTTGGGTCTCCGACGATAACAAACGACGGTGTGACCATCGCAAAGGAAATAGAGCTGGAGGATCCCTATGAGAACATGGGCGCACAGCTTGTAAAGGAAGTCGCAAGCAAGACCAATGACGTGGCGGGCGACGGGACCACTACAGCTACGCTGCTTGCCCAGGCAATTGTAAGGGAAGGTCTTAAAAACGTAGCCTCCGGGGCAAATCCGATAATACTTAAAAGGGGAATGGAGAAGGCTGTTGAAAAAGCGGTTGATTCCATGAAGAAGAACAGCCAGAAAATCAAAGGCAAGGACGATATGGCCTTTGTTGCCACCATTTCATCCGGAGATGAAGAAATAGGCCGGCTTATTGCCGACGCCATGGAGAAGGTTACTGCAGAGGGAGTAATCACCATTGAGGAGTCCAAGACCTCGGAGACGTACACCGAAGTTGTTGAAGGAATGCAGTTTGACAGGGGTTACATATCTCCTTATATGGTGACGGACAATGAAAAAATGGAGGCGGAGCTGGAAGACCCCTATATATTAATCACCGATAAGAAAATAAGCAATGTTCAGGATATATTGCCCGCCCTTGAGCTTGTAGTTAAAAACGGAGGCAAGATGCTCCTGATCGCCGAGGACGTTGAAGGGGACGCTCTGGCAACTCTTGTTGTGAACAAGCTGAGAGGCACTTTCAACTGCGTTGCTGTAAAAGCTCCGGGTTTCGGAGACAGAAGGAAGGAAATGCTGCGTGATATCGCTATCCTTACCGGCGGACAGGTCATCTCCGATGAGGTCGGCATGGACATAAGGGATGTCAAGCTTGACTGGCTCGGCAAAGCTAAGTCTGTAAAAGTGCAGAAGGAAAATACCATTATAGTAAACGGCGCCGGCAACCCGAAAGAGATTAAAGACAGAATCGAGTCCATCAAAAAACAGATTGAAATTACCACCTCAAGCTATGATAAAGAGAAGCTCAACGAAAGGCTTGCCAAACTTGCCGGAGGCGTTGCTGTCATCAGGGTTGGAGCCGCCACCGAGACCGAGATGAAGGAAAAGAAATACAGGGTTGAGGATGCCTTAAATGCAACAAGGGCTGCCGTTGAGGAAGGCATTGTTCCTGGAGGCGGCACTGCCTACATCAATGCTATCCCTGAAGTGCGCGAGCTGGTAAACAGCCTCCATGGGGATGAGAAAACAGGTGCCTCCATCATTTTGAGGGCTTTGGAGGAACCACTGCGTCAGATAGCCACAAATGCGGGAATTGACGGCTCTATTGTTGTAGAGAAGGTGAAGAACAGCGAAAAGGGCATAGGCTTTGACGCTGCAAAAGAAGAATATGTGGATATGTTCAAAGCCGGCATAGTCGACCCTGTGAAGGTCACAAGGACCGCACTTCAGAATGCGGCTTCGATAGCGGCCATGATACTTACAACTGAAAGCACCGTTGCGGAAAAGCCTGAGAAAAAGAAAACGCCTCCTGCGCCGGCTGGAGACATGGATTATTAAAAAGCTGGCTGCAGGCGCGTCGGCGGCCTGGATTAGGCAAGAAAGCCAACCACTGGAAATCCCCGTGGTTGGCTTTCTTGCTGTGGGCGCGGCACATATGTAGCCAGAGACATGAAAGAGGCGAGAAAAGGCCAGCCCCGGTCTTTGTTTGAGCCATGAATTAAAAACTGTAAGGAAAACCATTGAATAATAGAAAAAGATAATGTATAATAATAAAAAATACTAAACGATAACATATAATAATATTATATGTGGGGGCATGTAATGAAAAAGGGCAAAGTGGGCATTTGTGTTATAGGTGCAGGCAGGGCGGGGATGGTCCACGCCGCCAATTTCAGGTCTAAGGTTCCTGATGCCCGGCTGGTTGCGATTGTTGACCCTGTTGAGGAGGCAGCCGCAAGAGCATGCAGAGACCTTGAAATCTCCCGATATTACCTGAATTATGAAGATGCATTGAAAGACGGTGAAGTTCATGCAGTGGTCATAGCCGCACCGACAGCATATCATAAGGAGATCGCAGTTGCCGCTGCCAATGCGGGCAAGCACATATTATGCGAGAAACCCATGGCGATGGACGAAACTGAATGTGATGAGATGATAATAAATGCGAAAAAAAATAGAGTGAAATTTCAGATGGCCTTTATGCGAAGGTTTGATGAAAGCTTTGTCCGGGCGAAAGAGCTCATTGAAAACGGAGAAATAGGCGATGTAGTCCTTGTTAAGTCTAATACCCGCGGTCCCAGCGTACCTCAAAGGTGGATGTATGATATTGATAAGAGCAATGGACCCCTTGCGGAAGTTAACAGTCACGATATCGATACCTTAAGGTGGTTTACCGGTAGCGAATTTAAAAGTGTTTACGCCATCGGCGGCAACTTCAGAAGCCCTGAGGCGAAGGAAGAATTTCCGGATTTCTATGACAATGTGATAATGAATGCTTTGTTCGTAAATGGAATGCAGGGCTCCATTGACGGGGCTCAAGGCGTAGACTATGGATATGATGCGAGAGTTGAGATACTGGGGACTAAAGGCTGCATATTCCTGGGCCGGGTTTATGATAAGACTATAGCTGTATGCACCAGGGATAAGGGTGTAATAAGGCCTGCAGTGGACAGTTGGAGATGCCTTTTCAGGGATGCCTACCTTGCTGAGGATATTCATTTTGTGGAATGCATTCTGAAAGATGAAAATCCCAGGGTTACGGGTCTGGATGGAAAAATGGCCGTAAAAGTCGTGAAGGCGGGAAACCTTTCTATTAAAGAAAAAAGGGTGGTTGAATTGGAATAGGGGTAATAAAAATCCGGCAGTTGTCTTGCATGATAAAAATGGCAGGTATATGGAAGAGAAAATGCCTGGAGCAGACGGTAGCAGTATTAAGAAATTGTGGAAAGGAGCGGAAGCTTGATGGATAAGGCAAAAAAGGAGCCTTTGTTTGCAGAAGAGAGGAAAAAGAAGATACTGGAATTATTGAATGAAAACTCCAAACTTCTTGTGCCCGACCTTTGCGAATACTTCGATGTTTCTCCTGCGACAATACGGAACGATTTAAGGGAACTGGAGAATGCCGGTTTGTTGAAAAGGACCCATGGGGGAGCCATAAGCAATGCAAAAGCGAGGTTTGAATTGAACTCATACCAGAAGGAGGTTAAAAATCTTTCTGAAAAGAAAGCGATAGCAAGGTTTGCGGCAGAACTGGTTGAAGACGGCGATACCATAGCTATTGATACAGGCACTACAACCCTGGAATTTGCCAAATTGCTGACAGATAAGAAAGATATCACAGTGGTGGTTAATGATTTGGCTATTGCGAGTTATCTTGAGGAAAACTCCGATGCCAACATATTTTTTGTCGGGGGGGAGGTCAGAAGGAATTTTCACTGCACCGTCGGACCTACGGCGGTAAAGGTGTTGAAGGGTCTCAGTGTGGACAAAGCGTTTATGGCTACTAATGGCATAACAATAAAGAAGGGGCTGACGACGCCCGATTTAAATCAGGCGGAAGTAAAAAAAGCGATGATAGATATTGCTTCTGAAGTGACCGTGCTTTGCGACAGCAGCAAGGTTGGGAACAACGGATTTGCACAGGTCATACCAATAACAGGGATCCATCGCCTTATTACCGACGAAAAAATTGATGAAAGGGACTTAAAGGAATTCGAAGCTTTAGGCATTGAGGTTCATGTTGTTAAAGTTTAAAGGCTCCTTAAGAAATTAATGTGAGGTCGTGCTTATGAATAATCCTATATCTGGGAAAAATGGTTTCATTCAGGCGGTTACAGGGATTATTCCACCTGAAGGGCTTGGATATTGCCAGTGCCATGAGCATCTTTTTATTGCGAAAGGGAAGTCTTTTGAGATAAACCCCTCCCTGTGCATCGACGATATAGACAAAACCATCAGGGAAGTGGAGTTGTATAAACAGGCAGGAGGAAACAGCATTGTAGACGCGCAGCCTGTAGGATGCGGGCGTATGGCAGGATGCCTGCTGGAGACATCAGCAAGGACAGGCGTAAATGTCATAGCCTCCACAGGCTTTCACAAGATGATATTCTATCCCGATAATCACTGGATTTACATAAAAGACGAAGATTTTCTCACCCGGCTTTTTGTAGGTGAAATCGAGAATGGAATGTATCTGGACGGGGATGAAACAGTTCCGGCTAAGAGGACTCATGCAAAAGCGGGAATTATTAAAGTCGCCTTGGACTGTGAAGGGATTTCCGGAAACTACGAAAAGCTGTTTAACGCTGCCGCCAACGCTTCTTTATGCACAGGAGCTCCGATTATGTGCCATGTGGAAAAGGGAAGCGAGGCTTTTTGCGCAATCAGATTTTTTCTGGATAAAGGGGTTGATGCTTCATCCATAATCCTGTGCCATCTTGATCGGGCAAAGTTTGACATGGAATACCACCGGGAAATTGCTGAAACAGGTGTTTATATTGAATATGATACTATAGGCCGTTTCAAGTACCACACAGATGAGCAGGAAATAGCTCTCATCCGCAGGATGGTTGAATATGGTTTTGAGGGAAGGATGCTTTTAGGTCTGGATACTACGAGAGAGCGCCTTAAGAGTTACGGCGGGGGAGTGGGGCTGGATTATATTAAATTGGTTTTTATCCCAAAACTGGTTGCCTCGGGAATCGCAGAAGAGCAGATCAGGTTGTTCATGGTTGAAAATCCTTCCAAAGCCCTGTCCATCAAGCAAACTTTATAAGCGAACTTTGGAATCCATTTAAAATTAACAGATCAATATAGATCAGTACCTATTACAGGAAGTGAGAGGGGATGCTTATGAATTTACCAGAAAAAGCGGTTGTACCTACAATGTATTTTATTGGGGTGACTACAAGCAAATCGTCAATTATGAAACTTTTCCCCCTGTGGGCAAAAGAGCTGGGGCTTAAGGATGCAGTTTTAAAAGGTATCGATATTGAAATACACGCGGCCCCTGAAATTTACCGGAAAGTAGTGGAATTTATTAAAAATGACGAACTGTCCCTTGGGGCCCTGGTGACAACCCATAAAATTGACTTGTATAATGCCGCTAAAGATATGTTCGAGTATTTGGACCCTTATGCCCGGAGGTTTGAAGAACTGTCATCCATTTCCAAAAAGGACGGCAGGCTTGAGGGGTATGCGAAAGATCCCATCTCGAGCGGCCTTGCAATGGAAGCCTTTATTCCGAGGGATTACTGGAAAAACTATGGCGGTGAAGTTCTCATCATGGGGGCGGGAGGGAGCGCCCTGGCCATCAGTTCATACCTGATGAAAGAGGAGCATGGCGAAGATGTGCCTTCAAAAATAATCATAACCAATAGGAGCCAGCCGAGGCTTGAATCTGCAAAGGCTAAACTTGACGGCATGAATCCAAAAGTTAAGATGGAGTATTACTTGTGCCCGGAACCTGAACAGAATGATGAAGTATTGAAAAGATTAAAAACTCATTCATTGGTTATAAATGCCACGGGGCTTGGGAAAGACAGACCGGGTTCACCTCTGACAGATGCATGTGAATTCCCGAAAGACAGTCTTGTTTGGGAATTAAACTACAGGGGAGATCTTAAATTCATGCATCAGGCAAACGCTCAAAAACAGGCCAGGAATCTTCACGTGGAAGACGGATGGATATATTTCATACACGGTTGGACCCAGGTGATTGCAGAGGTTTTCCATATAGATATCAAGGAGGAAATATTTAGCAGGCTTGAGCAAATTGCTTATAGCATAAGATAAACAGATCTAAGGGCTGGAATGTTTTGCTCTTAATAAATTTTATGTTGAGGTGTATAGTGATGATGAATAATGTAAACAAATCAGACTGTTTAATTCCCTTTACGATGTATTTCGATCTTGTCACCGGCAAGTCGGCTGACAGAAAGCCTACTCAGAGACGGCTGTCAAACATGAAAGGCATGTTCAGCGATGATAGTGCATTTCAAAAAATCCTGGAAAAAGACGACCCTGTTGTGTACGAATTCTATGAGCTTGGACTGCCTGAAAATCCGGGAGATCTTGCTTTCGGAACAAGTATCACCTATCCCGGCAAGGTAGGAAAGGAATATTTCATGACCAAAGGGCATTTCCACGCCATTTTGGATACCGCTGAAGTATATTACTGCCTGAGGGGGCACGGATACATGATGATGGAAAACCCTGAGGGAGACTGGTTTGCTGAGGAGCTTACACCCGGAAAGGTTGTCTACGTCCCTCGAAGGTATGCCCACAGAAGCATCAACATAGGTGATGAACCCTTCGTCACATTCTTTGTCTTCCGTGGCGATGCAGGGCATGATTACGGAACAATTGAGAGCAAAGGATACAGGAAGCTGATAGTTGAGGTGGATGGGAAACCGGCAATTGTGGATAATCCGAGATGGAAATGAGGTGGGGACTGCTATGAAGATTTTGGTAACACCTACGTCTTTTCACAGGGATAAGAAATCGAAAGCAAAAGATTTGCTGGAGCAGTTTGCCGATGAAATAGTTTATAATCCTTACGGGCGCCCCTTGAATGAAGATGAGATAGTTCATCTTCTTGAGGGGGTTGATGGCTATATCGCCGGCCTTGATTATATAACCGCCAGGGTTATAGAGCAGGCTCCCGAGACTCTGAAAGTGATCTCAAGGTATGGAGCGGGGTATGACAGAGTAGATGTAAAGGCAGCTGCGAAAAAGGGGATTGTCGTTACTAATACGCCGGAAGTGAACTCCCAATCGGTGGCTGAACTGGCTTTCGGGTTGATGTTGTGCCTTGCGAGAAGGATTCCGGCCCTCGATGGAAAAGTAAAGGCCGGAGAATGGCCGAGGATGACCGGTATAGAACTTTATAAAAAGACGCTGGGTGTGGTGGGACTGGGAGCGGTTGGTAAAAGGGTCGCCATGATGGCGAAAGGATTCTCGATGGACATCCTTGCCTATGACCCATATATTGATAGGACCTTTGCGCGGGATAAGGGGATAAAGGAGGCCACTTTTGAAGAGCTGATCGGGAATTCGGATTTTATATCCCTTCACCTTCCGTTAAATGAGAGCACTCGGAACATTATAGATGAAAAGGCAATAGAGAAAATGAAGCAGGGAGCTGTCATAATAAACACTTCAAGGGGCGGGCTGATTGATGAGAAAGCGGCTTATCGGGCATTAAAGTCCGGGAAATTGGGAGGGCTTGGCCTTGACGCCTTTGAAAAAGAGCCTCCGGGAGAATCTCCTCTTTTTGAATTGAATAATGTTGTAGCTACACCCCATGCGGGCGCTCACACTGCCGAGGCCATCGAAAATATGGGAATGTTGGCTGTGCGTAACCTAATTGATGTCCTTTCAGGGAAAGAATGTAAGCATGTTGTAAATAATATGATATTTTCGTAAAATTTATATGAAATTTTCACATAAATTTTCATAATTTGATTATTTTTTTGATGCCCAAAAAGCGGCTAGCCTTCTGTCTGATATTATCCTGCGCAGATTGGCAAGATGTGTTGAAAGGCCATGGCTTAGTCCAATCAATTCGCTTTTGCCTCGGATGATTTGAGATTCGTAAAAAATTTACATATAAAATTTATACAAAAAATTTTAAATTTCTATTGCCATATTTGTGCTTATAGTATATAATTAAAATGTAAAATATATGAAAATATATGAAAATTATTATCAGAAGAAAAATGTCAGAACGGCTTTATTTTCACAAGAGTTTACTTTAATACCTGCAAACAGAAGGAATGACATTTTTGGTTGCCGCCTTCCTGTCAGGTATATTAGGCTTCAGGAAGCTAAGAGTGAAAAAGGCTGGAAAAGCGGTTTGCTTCCGGCAAACAAGGACCATGGTTAATGTGGCCGAGGGAGGATTGGGCAGGACTTCAGGTGTGATTCCGGGGCAGACTTAACCGGAATTTTGCTTACTGAACAATACAAAATTTACTATACGAGGGGTTAATCTATAGTGAGAATCAAAGATATAGCACAGAAAGCAGGAGTATCTATTGCAACAGTTTCACGGGTAATTAATTCTTCAGGCTATGTAAATGAAGAGAAGAGGCGGCTTGTGCTGCAAGCAATGGAAGAGCTCAAATACGTTCAAGGTGCTTCGTCTCGGAAAAAAGCCATTAAAAACCATAGAATTGGCTTTGTTATTCCGGATATTACCAACCCCTTTTTCAGTGAAACCTTAAAAGGCATTTACAAGGTTGCTGAAAGGGAAAAGCTGAGCATAATAATTTTTGACACCAATGAAAATATAAATAAAGAGATTGATGCCCTTGAAGCCTTGAAAGAGCAGAATATAAGCGGGCTTATTATTACGCCTACGACAGAGCGCGGTGAATTTTACAAAGAGTACCTTGAGCGGCTGGAGAATATGGGGATCCCTGTTGTGCTGTTGGACAGGGATCTCAAGTATTTGCATTATGATGCCGTGTACGTCGATAACATTCAAGGTTCCTATGAGGCGGTAGAAGCCTTGATACGTGAGGGGCACAGAAAGATTGCCATTATTGCGGCCACGATAGATGCCAGACCTGGCAGGGATAGGGTGGCAGGCTATCAGAAGGCCCTGTTTATGAACGGAATTGACATAGACGAAAAATATATGTTTTATGGGGAGCCTAAGCTGGAAAGCGGGTATGAGCTGACAAAAAAGATTGTTGCAATGGATGACCCCCCAACTGCCATATTTTCTTACAACAACACGATGACTATGGGGTGTTTGAAAGCCTTGAGGGAGTTAGGGCTTAGAATTCCCGAAGATATGGCGGTCATAGGGTTTGATGATATAGAGTTTATCAATATCATCGGCCTGCAAATAAGTGTAGTAGACAGGCCCACTTGGGAGATGGGCGAGATTGCGATGGAAATGCTTGTCGACAGGATTCGCGAGAAAAAGTCCGGCAGCCATACAAAGGCACCGGTGAAGGAGGTTATTCTGCCTACAAAGCTTATCCTGAGAGGATCGGAGAAGTATTTTCCCAAGGATAGCGGTAAAGGACGAAGAACTTCTAAAACATAAATGATTTACCTCTTATTATCAGGATAGGGATGTGATAGCGGTGGAAAAAGGCAAAATGCTCAAAAGTGGGGAGAGGGCGGGAGGTGAGGAGCCCATAAAAGAACTTAAACCGGTAGAAAATATTGCGTCTTTTATTGACCATACCCTGTTAAAGCCCGACGCAACTGAAGAGCAGATAATGAGGTTGTGCTCTGAAGCTGTGGAGTACAAGTTTGCGTCTGTGTGTGTCAATTTGCATTACGTGCCTCTTGTAAGGGAAAAACTGAGGGGAAGCGGCGTAAAGGTATGCACTGTTGTTGGATTTCCTCTCGGAGCCACGTCATCCGGCACAAAAGCCCATGAAGCTGTAGAAGCCATAGAAAACGGCGCCTCAGAAATCGATATGGTTATGAACATAAGTGCGGCCAAATCGGGGAGGTGGGATGTGGTAAGGAAAGATATAGAAGCGGTGGTGAATGCGGTCGGCGGCAGGGCGGTGGTAAAGGTGATCCTTGAGACCTGCCTGTTGAGTGATGAGGAAAAGATAAGGGCATGCGAGGAAGCTAAACTTGCCGGAGCAGATTTTGTAAAAACATCCACCGGTTTCAGCACCGGGGGTGCCACTGTTGAAGATGTACGCCTTATGAGGGCTGCAGTTGGTGAGGAAATGGGTGTAAAAGCAGCCGGCGGCATAAGGGATTATGACGGCGCTGTTGCAATGATACAGGCCGGCGCCAACAGGCTTGGTACTTCATCAGGTGTTGCAATAGTGAAACAAGAGTGCGCAAGAAAAGGATAATAGAACATTACCTGCCTGAATTTCATATGAACGTCTAACCAGAAAGCAAGGGTATTGAATCTACAATAAATTTTATGATAGAAAAAGTGAAAGCTAGATCCCTGAGTATTATTGAGCTATTACAAAAGCGATAATTAATGGGGGTTTGCTTATGAATAAAAAATATAATATTTTCAAGTGGATGGATCTTAAGTAAAAAACATAGCACAGTTTTTACATTTCTAAAGTTCGCAGGACAAATCTCGGCAATTAAATCTCTAAAAGTTATTAAAAAAATATGAAAAAAGGTATGAGGAGAAGTTTGATGTATCCGGCTGCAGGCGCCTTTTGCGGTGTAATAGGGAACTGTAGGCGAAAGCTTTGCAAGTTCCGGCACCTGTAATTGGCTCAAAAACGGAGCAAAGGGCTCATCTTACCTCCTCCTAGGGGGCGTAGTGCGCCTTGGGGGATTGAGCCGCAGAAAAGAAAGAGAGGTTCTGTTTCCTGTTACCTTAAAAGGGCCTAAAATCCTTGGTAAGAAAGATCTTGGGAATCTATTTAAATTTTTAAATAGATTATTATTAATAAAAAACAGGAGGGAAATTTATGAAAAGGTATTTAAGTTTGTTGCTGGTTCTGGTATTTTTGGCGGCGGTGGTTACAGCTTGCGGCGGACAAAGCAGTGCTCCCGCGGCAGATTCGACAAAGCCTGCCGAGGAAACAAAACCAGCGGAAACGACGAAAGCGGAAGAAAAAGCTAAAGGGCCTGTGGATGTTGCAGTCATCATCAAGGCCACCGACTCGGATTTCTGGCAGTATGTGTTAATAGGCGCAGAGAACTATGCCAAGGAAAATCCGGACAAGGTAAAAATAACAACCTACGGTCCTAAATCGGAAGCGGACATCGATAGGCAGATTGCCATCCTTGAGGATGTAATCTCCAAAAAGCCGGATGCTATAGTAATAGCTTCTACCAGTTCCGACGCATCGGTGCCTGCTATCGAGAAGGCCTATGACCAGGGAATCAAGATTATAACCATCGACAACAAGGTAATGACTGACAAGGTACATTCATTCCTCGCCACCAATAATAAAAAAGGAGGGGCCCTTGCGGCAGAAAAGCTGGTTGAGGCTTTGAAAGCAAAGAACATACCACTTAAAGGGAAGGTTGGCCTGATAAGCGCTATGGCGGGAATCCAAGTTCTTACAGACAGGGACAGCGGTTTCATCGAAAAGATGAAGGAGATTGCCCCCGATATCGAGATACTTGAGACCAGGTATACCGACAACGACATCGTAAAAGCCTTGGGAGCGGCACAAGACTTGTTGACCGCCAATGAGGATCTGATAGGGTTCTTTGCCGACAACAATCACACTGGTGACGGTGTAGCAAGGGCAATCTTGGAGCGCAAGCTGGAAGGCAAAGTTATGGCAGTTGCTTATGACTCAGACCCTGAGGAAATTGAATCACTCAGAGCAGGAGTGCTCCAGGCTTTGATTGTGCAGGATCCTTATGGAATGGGATATAAAGGGACTGATTTCGCATATAAGGCAGTAATGGGTGAGCCCATAGAGAAGGAAGTAGACACCGGAGTTACGGCAGTAACAAAGGAGAACATGGATCAGCCTAACATCAAGGCACTTCTTGATCCAACACTTAAGAAGAAATAATAAAAACTGTAAGCGAAAGGTCTGGGACTTTGGCGTCCCAGACCGGTTTTTGAAGGGGAGTAATTGATGAGCGAATTTGGAAATGAATTGATCAGGATGGAAAATATCCATAAATCCTTTCCCGGAGTAAAGGCGTTAAAAGGTGTGAACTTCAGCCTCAGGGAGGGGGAAGTCCACGGCCTGGTAGGAGAGAACGGGGCCGGCAAATCCACTTTGATTAAGATTCTGACAGGAGCGTACCAGAAAGATGAGGGAGAGATATACATAAATGGGAAGCAAGTGGAAATAAAAAATCCTATACAGGCAAAAAAGCTTGGCATAGGGGCTGTTTACCAGGATATTACCCTTGCTCCCCATTTATCGGTGGGTGAAAATTTCTTCCTCGGAAAGCTGCCGAAAAAAAACAATCTTATCGATTGGAACAGAATTCACAAAACAACAAGTGAAATCTTAAAGGAACTGGACATTGACGTAAATCCCAGGACTCTTGTAAAAGACCTGACAGTGGCGCAACAGGAAATGGTGATGATAGCAAAGACGGTGTATGAAAATGCGAGGATAATAATATTTGACGAGCCTACGGCATTGCTGGCGAATGAAGAGACAGAGGAACTTTTCAGACTGATAAGGACGTTAAAGGAGAACAAAATAGGAGTTATATATATTTCGCACCGGCTTGAGGAGATATTCACCATATGCGACACAGTGACGGTTATGAAGGACGGGGCATGGGTAAATACCCTGCCTGTGGAGCGCATCAACCAGGATGAACTGATATCGATGATGGTAGGGCGCAGCATGGAGGATATGTATTTCATCAAGCACCCGGAGAGGGGAGAAAAAGTTCTGGAAGTAAAAAATTTGACAAAAGAACCCAGGTTTAGAGACATCAGCTTTGATCTGCACAGGGGAGAAATTTTGGGACTGTTCGGGCTGGTAGGCTCAGGAAGGACGGATGTGGTAAGGTGCATATTTGGAGCCGATCCCTATGACTCGGGAGAGATAAGGATTAACGGCGAGAAGGTTGAAATCAGGTCTCCGCTGGACGGCATCAGGCACGGCATAAGCCTTCTGCCCGAGGACAGGAAAAAGCAGGGTTTGGCTTTAGCCCTTACAGTATCGGTAAACACCAACCTTGCCTCCTACAACATGATATCCCGTTGGGGAATCATCAACCTCAGGAAGGAGAAAAAAAGGGCGGAGAAATATGTATCCGAGCTGAGCATAAAGACTCCTTCAATCCTGCAAAGGGTACGCAATTTAAGCGGGGGAAACCAGCAGAAGGTGGTCATTTCGAAATGGCTGTGCAGGGACAGCAGAATATTCATATTCGACGAGCCTACAGTTGGGGTGGATGTAGGCGCAAAGGGAGAGATATACAAACTGTTTGAAAAGATACTGAGTGAAGGGAACTCAATCATCATTATCTCATCGTATTTACCCGAAGTAATGGGATTGGCGGACAGGATAGTCGTAATGAGGGAAGGTAGATGTACAGGAATTTTGAACAGGGAAGAATTCGATGATGAAAAGATACTGAGGTATGCAACGGTAGCAACCTGACAGGTTTATAATGGACATACATAAAAAGGACTGGGAGGATTATCGAATGGAAGTTCAGTTCAAAGAGAAAAAAGCTTATATGCATTCAGGCGCATTGAAGAAAATATTTGCAGGCGAGGGGACGCTAATAATTATCCTGGCGGTCCTGTTTGTTGTACTGAGCATAGTATCCAGCAGTTTTCTAACGCTGAACAATCTGTCAAACCTTGTACGGCAGACTGCCATCACCGGAGTAGTATCCATCGGAATGACCTTTGTCATCATATCGGGGGGCATAGACCTGTCGGTGGGGTCTGTGGTAGGTTTCAGCGGAATATTTGCCACCATATTGATGAAAAGCGGCATGGATATGATGCTGGCCATAGTAATCTCGGTTGTATTGAGCTCGCTGATCGGGCTGGTTAACGGCTTCCTGATACATGACGGGAAAGTGCCGCCGTTCATAGCAACCATGGGAATGATGGCGATAGTGAGGGGAGCTATAATGCTGATGTCCGGCGCAAGGATGATAGCGGGGCTCCCAAAGGCCTTTACCAATTTTGCTCAGACGAGCATATTGTTCATGCCGTCATTGTTCTTCATATGGCTGGTCATCATACTTATAGCGGCGTTTATTACGAGATGGACCACATTCGGGAGAAACGTATACGCAGTAGGGAGCAATGTTGAGGCTGCAAGGCTGAGCGGAATCAGCATAAGAGCCACTCTATACAAGACTTACATATTGAGCGCCTTTACATCAGCGGTGGCGGGAATATTGATGACTTCAAGGCTGGGAAACGGCATACCGACGGGAGGCCAGAGCTATGAAATGGAGGCCATAGCGGCGGCAGTACTGGGCGGAGCGAGTCTGTCAGGCGCGGAAGGTACCATTCTTGGCACAGTACTTGGAGCCATCATCATGGCGACGCTCAGGAACGGTGGAAACTTGCTGGGAGTCAACCCTTTCATACTGGATATATCCATCGGTGCGCTGATAATCATTGCAGTGCTGATTGACCAGAATGCAAGAGGTAGAAAGTGACACAAATTTATAAAGTTAAGGTGGGATAGCTGTTATGAAAAAAAGAAAAGTGAAATTGATTGACGAGGAGTTTTCAGTCATAGGCCTTGGCTGCTGGTGCATGTCAGGAGCAAATTTCTGGACCGGCTGCAGTGATGAGGAATCCATAAGGATAGTTAATCAGGCTATTGACCTTGGAGTGAATTTTTTTGATGTGGCGCCTGTGTATGGTTTCGGGCATGCTGAAGAAATCCTCGGAAGAGCTGTAAAGCATAACAGGCACAAAGTGATGATTGCCTCAAAAGTAGGACTTGTCTGGGATGATCAGTACAGGATACGGAATTGCCTAAAGCCCGAGAGCATATATAAAGAAATTGACGACAGTCTGAGAAGGCTTGGGACAGACTATATAGATATTTACCAGTTGCACTGGCCGGACCCGGAGACGCCCATTGAAGAGACTATGGAGGCCCTTGTGAAGATAAAGGAGTCCGGTAAAATCCGGTATGTGGGTGTATCAAATTTCAGTACGTCCAGGACCCTTAAAGCGATGAGCGTAACTACGGTGGCATCTCAGCAGTGCTACTATAATATGCTGGAAAGAAATCCAGAAAGTTATCATTCCATTCCCCTTGAATACAGAACCGAAAAGGAGATACTTCCTTTCTGCAAAGAGCATGGCCAGGCTTTTTTCCCATACAGCCCGCTTTTCCAGGGTTTGCTTACGGATGGGTTTCAGTCTGCCATCAATTTTGACAAGAATGATGTCAGAAATGCCAACCCACAGTTAAAAGGCGACAACCTGAAAAAAAACCTGGAAACTGTTGAAAAGCTGAGAGGAATTGCTTTAAGGATCGGCAAACCTTTGAGCCAGATGGTATTGAACTGGCTTATCAGAAATGAAGCCATCACATCTATTATATGCGGTGTCCAAAAAGCCTCTGAAATCAAGGAAAACGTCGCATGCTTGGAATGGGAGCTTGATGATGAAACCATGGGAGAAATAAATAAGGTACTTGGTATAGAGTGAAAATGTATTAGGGGTGAAACACTTATGTCGAGGCCGAAGATTACGGTTTTGGGAAGCTTTGTCGTTGATTTGATGAGCAAAACTCCCCACTTGCCTGTAAGGGGGGAAACGGTTTTCGGAGGGCCATTCAAACTTGGTCCCGGCGGCAAAGGTTCCAACCAGGCGGTTGCAGCGAGCAAAGCGGGCGCAGATGTCACGATGATAACAAAAATCGGCAGGGATGTTTTTGCCGACATAGCGCTGAAAAGCTTTGAAAGCGCAGGAATAAAGACCGATTTTGTTTACCAGGACGAAAGGTATGAAACCGGGGCTGCGCTTATAATGGTTGAAGAAGGAACGGCGGAAAACGAAATAGTCGTATCCCCGGGCGCATGCAAATATATTACGAATGAGGACATCGATGCCGCCATAGAAGACATTAAAAAGTCAAGCCTCCTTTTAACTCAGCTTGAAACAAACCTTAGCGCTGTATTACATGCGGTGGATATAGCTGCACGGCATGCGATACCTGTTGTTTTGAATCCTGCTCCCGTGCAGGAAATACCGGAGGAGCTTTACGGTAAAATTGACATATTGACGCCGAATGAAACAGAAGCCCAGACCTTATCAGGGATAGAAGTTAATAGCCTGGATGGTGCCGCAAAAGCGGCGGATGTGTTCATAAAGCGAGGTGTAAAATCAGTAATAATTACGCTGGGAAAAAACGGCGTATATATAAAATCCAGGAAATTTGTAGGTCATATACCCGCTTTCAGGATTGACAACGTCATAGACACGACAGGCGCGGGAGATGCATTCAACGGAGGTTTTGCCACGGCCCTTGCAGAAGGCATGGATATTAAAGATGCTGCCATTTTCGGGAATGCCGTTGCGGGCATATCAGTTACACGCATTGGGACCGCGCCGGCTATGCCTGAGCGCAGCGAGATTGATGATTTTCTTGCAAAGCACAGGCAGGAAATTAATGCTTAAAGTGCGTATAAGGAGGGGTTGGTTTGAAAAAAGGGGGTATCTTGCATAAACACCTAAATGAAGTCATCGCAAGTCTTGGACATATGGATACCATCGTTGTATGCGATGCGGGGCTCCCAATCCCCGATGAGAGGCAGAGAGTTGAATTGGCTTTTAAAGAAGGTGTCCCAGGACAGCTTGAAGTCATTGAGGAATTATTGAAGGAGATCGTCATAGAAAAAGCAATAATGGCAAATGAAAGCAAAACCGTCAGCCCGGAAATGCATGCAAATATTTTAAAGCTTTTGGGTGACGTGGAGGTTGAATATATACCCCACGCCGAATTCAAGCAAAGAAGCAGGAACTGCAAAGCAATCATAAGGACCGGAGAGTTTACTCCTTATTCAAATGTCATGTTTGTATGCGGCTGTGCCTACTAAACCAAAACAGCCACAGAGGACAATGACATAATTGAGTGATTTCCCGAGGCTTTTATTGCAACAGCGGTATTGAAAGGGGAAGAGGCATGAAACTGCAGCTTGCACTCGATCACTTCAACATACAGGAAGCCACAAATTTATTAAAAGAAGTGGCTGATGTTATAGATATAGTTGAAGTCGGAACGCCTTTTATAATAAAGGAAGGTTTGAAAGCAGTAGAGGAAATTAAAACAGGATTTCCACATCTTGAAGTTCTTGCAGATTTGAAAATAATGGATGCAGGCATGTACGAGGCTTCCATGGCCTATGAAGCCGGAGCGGATATTGTGACCGTTTTAGGAGTGTCCGACGATGAAACAATTAAGGGAGTCGTGGCTGCAGCCTCAAAATATAACAGGCTTGTGATGGCAGATATGATTTGTGTTAAAAACCTGGCCCAAAGGGCTGCTGAGGTTGAAAATACAGGAGTTGATTATGTTTGCGTGCATACGGCTTCAGATTTGCACGCAAAGGGAAAAAACCCTTTGAAAGACCTTCGCAAAATAAAAAGCAGTCTGAAAAAGGTTGGTATTGCTGTTGCAGGGGGCATAAACAAAGCGATGCTGGAAAGCATCTTACAAGAAAATCCTGAGATTATTATTGTGGGCACCGGAATCACAGGACAGAAGGATAGAAGGGAAACAGCCCTTGCTATGAAGAAAATGATAAATGAATACCGGAGGTCTTAATAGTATGATTTCACAAATACTGACAGATGTTTTAAAGGAAATTGAAAGTACTTTATCCATAGCCGACCATGCTTCCGGTGAGAAACTTGTAGACAGGATTATCCGGTCAAAAAGGATATTTGTTGCCGGTGCCGGTCGTTCAGGTTATATAATGAGGGCTTTTGCAATGCGCCTCATGCATTTAGGCTTCGAGGTATATTTTGTAAGTGAGACAAACACTCCTTCCATAGGAAGGGAAGATCTGCTTATTATCGGCTCAGGCTCGGGAGAAACAGAAAGCCTGGTGGTGATGAGCAAAAAGGCAAAATCTGTCGGGGCAGAGATAGTGCTTGTCAGCGCATTTCCTGAATCCTCCATTGGAGCCCTTGCTGACATAGTGATAAAAATACCTGCTCCAAATCCTAAAGCGCCGAGAAAGACAGGATTCGTATCAATTCAACCCATGGGAAACCTGTTTGAGCAGAGCATGATGATATACATGGATGCCGTTATCATAAGGATTATGAATAAAAAAGGCGTAGATGCTGAAGAGATGTTTAGGCGCCATGCAAATCTCGAATGATTAAATTGCGATAAGCAAGCAGTGCATTAGGTGTTCTTGAAATGGGAGGAGTTTATTTCGGAGAAATTATGCTGAGGCTGTTGCCGCCAATCATATACGCGATTTACCTAAGTTAATAATTCGACCGGAATACAAAAAGTGGGAGATAGGTGTGAACTATGGTTAAATATTTATTGGCCCATGATTTGGGGACTTCAGGTAATAAAGCGACACTATATACAACTGATGGAACCCTCGTTAAAAGCATCGTCTATTCTTACGAGACAAGCTATTTTAACAATAACTGGGCAGAGCAGGATGCCAATGACTGGTGGAAAGCGGTATGCCTTACCACCAGGGAGATACTTGAGGGCGTTGACAAAAACAATGTAGCGGCCGTGTCCTTCAGCGGCCAGATGATGGGCTGCCTATGTGTCGACAAAGACGGCAGCCCGTTAAGAAAAAGCATTATTTGGGCAGACCAGAGAGCTGTCAGGGAAATGGAGGAAATCCGGGAGCGGATAGGCGATGGAAAATTTTACAGGATCACGGGCCATCGCATCAGTGCCTCATACACCCTTCAAAAGCTCTTGTGGATAAAAAACAACGATCCGGAAGTTTATGAGAGTACATATAAGGTGCTGAACTCAAAGGATTATATTCTGTTTAAGCTTACAGGAAAGTTTGTAACAGATTATTCCGACGGAACGGGCACCAATATGGTTGATATAAACACACTGAAGTGGTCGGACGAGATCATTACCACTATGGGAATAGACGGGGATAAGCTGCCTGAGCTCAGAGAATCAACATATGTTGTGGGTGGCGTTACACCGCAGGCGGCGAAAGAGACAGGTTTAGCGGAAGGTACGCCGGTGGTATGCGGAGGCGGTGACGGGGTGTGTGCCGCTGTTGGGGCAGGTTGCATCAGGGAAGGGGTGGCTTACAATGTTTTAGGCTCCTCCTCCTGGATTTCGTTGACTACGGAAGAGCCTATTTATGACGATCAAATGCGAACCTTCAACTGGGCCCATATAGTGCCGGGCTACGTAGCGCCCTGCGGTACAATGCAGGCAGCGGGAGTATCATACAGCTGGCTCAAGAACGAGATTTGTACCAGTGAAACTATGGAAGCGGAAAAATTAGGGATAAGCCCTTACGAACTCATCGATGGGAAGATTGAGAAGTCACCTGCAGGAGCCAAAGGCCTCTTGTTTCTGCCTTATCTGTTAGGGGAAAGAAGCCCGCGCTGGAATCCCAATGCCAGAGGCGCTTTTATCGGATTAACCATTGAGCATAAAAGGGAAGACATCCTGAGGTCCGTCCTGGAAGGTATAACTTTGAACTTAAACGTAATTTTGGAGGTATTCAAGCAGTATGCCGATATCGATGAAATTGTGGTTATAGGCGGCGGAGCGAAAAGCAGGGTGTGGCGCCAAATTATGGCGGATGTATATGGTCTGAGGTTGCTGAAGCCCAATTACTTGGAAGAGGCCACGTCAATGGGAGCAGCGGTGACAGCCGGAGTAGGGGCAGGCATTTTCAAAGACTTCAATGTCATCGACCGTTTTATCCGTATTGAGGAAGTACAGGAGCCGGTGGAGAAAAACAATAAAGTATACCGGAAGTTGATGCCCATATTTGAGGACAGTTATTTCTCCCTTGTCAATGTCTACGACAGGCTTGCGAAAATAAGGTGAGAGCTGGGAAATAATAACTATCTTGTACAATGGAGGTTGGCTATGAAAAAAGGCAGAATTTTAAACAGTGAACTTAACTGGCTTATCGGGACCGTTGCACATGGAGACATTGTGTTTGTCAGCGATGCGGGGATGGCAATACCTGAAAACACAAAAAGAATTGATCTGGCCATAGAAAGGGATTTGCCGGACATACCGACAATCCTTAAGCTGATCAACGATGAACTGAATATTGAAAAGGTGGCCATTGCGGAAGAACAGAAGATATACAATGCTCCGCTGCACAATGAGATCCTGCACATTTACAGGGATATGCCCGTAGAGATTGAACTGCTGCCATACAGCAGGATAATTGCTGAATATCTCCCAAAAGCGAGAGCAGTGGTGAGGACGGGTGCCTTTTCACCCTGGGGAAGCGTTGTCATCTTTCCTGGAATTGACGCTGCTCAATGGTATGATAAAGAAGGCCTTGTTGTGCCTGAAATGTATAAAAAGAGGGTCGAATTTGGAAGGCTGAAAAAAGATTAAAGGGGGATTGAAATTTATATGAAAGCCGTATATGTAAAAGCGCCGTACATGTTTGAAGTACGGGATGTGGAGCTTAGGGACATAGGCCCTGATGAGGCATTGGTAAGAGTAAAAGCATGCGGTGTATGCGGCACTGACCTGCAACTGGCGGCTACCGATGCAGAGGAGTGGCAATCCTTCGGACATGAAATTGCGGGTGTCGTTGAAAAAGTCGGTAAAAATGTGAAAGGCGTCAAGGTTAATGACAATGTGCTGCTTGAAAGCGGCTCCTTCTGCCGTGAATGTGCGACTTGCAGAAATGGAAGGGTTGATCTTTGCAATGGTGCTCCGAACATTTTTAAAGGCGATACGATGGGATTTGCCGAGTATATCATCGCCCCGAAAGAGTGCCTTGTGCCTTTTAGCGGCATCGATTTTGCTGAAGCTACTGTGGTAGAGCCGTTAGGGGTAGCTCTGGATCTAGTCTATACGGCAGACATCAAACTGAATGACGATGTGCTGGTGGTAGGCCTTGGACCTATCGGCCTCATGGCTTTGAAGCTGGCGAAAGCGATGGGGGCCAGAAATGTTTACGGTGCTGCTTTATCCAGAAGCAAAGCCAGGATTAACCTTGCAAGAGAATATGGAGCTGCGGATATAGTTTATACCGATGTGACAAGCCTGGAGGATTATAAATTTCCCAGGGGCGGCGTTGACAAGGTCTTGGTGACCGCTCCTCCCAGAACAATACCCCAAGCCCTGAAAGTAACAAATATTGGCGGTATTGTAGCGTTTCTCGGAATAGAATACGGCGAGAGAGGGATTATATCCTTCGATGCCAACGAATTTCATTTTAGAAAGCTTCAATTGAGAGCTTCTTATGCCGCCCCTGCCCTGTGGTTTCCAAGGTGTATTGAACTGATTGAATCCGGTGTTATCAACCCCAAATCCCTGATAACCCATAAGTTTAAGCTGGAAGAAATGGATAAATTCATGCTGAAAGCCAGAGATGACAAATCGGATATTATAAAAATGGTTATGGTCAATTATTAAGGCATGAGCTCAGGGAAAGCATTGCTCATGGAGGTGAGGCGAAGATACCCATCATTTGCTCTGTTTTGCTACACATAGAGCAAATGATGGGTTTTTTGTTTATTTTAGATATTTCTAAGGAGATTGTATAAAAATTACGGTTTATGTAAAAGCTGTTGCAAAGCGCTGGCGCGCCGAAATTAGCGTATGGTGCATCAATGTATTATTGTAACGTTTGGATAGTCTATTTCGTCTAATATAATAGAGAAGCTAAGGGGCGCCTATCAAGATTTTGAGAAAAATGCCCCGAAACAAAATACAAAATCGATATTATAAGGGGGATCAGTAATGCGTACTATCTGCAAGACATTATTAATTTCGCTTATTATGGTCGGATTGCTCGTCTCACCGGTGTTGGGAGGGAGCAGCACTGTGCTGGCCCAGGGAGAAGGACTGATTTTAAGCACCTTATACCCTGGGATAACCGCGAAAGCAGGAGAGACGGCAGAATTTTCGCTGAACATTGAAAACAAAAGCGGAACCGCCCAGGACCTGGAAATGTCGGTGGTGTCAATTCCTGAGGGCTGGGAAGGCCGCTTTGAAGGAGCGGGAAAAACAATTCAAAGGGTGTTTGTAAAGAACAATGATTCTGCAATCGTCGACTTTGAAGTAAAAATCCCGTCAGAAGCAAGCGATGGAAATTACAAGATAGAAGTGAAGGCAAGTGGAAAAAATGTATCGCAGGTTTTATCGCTGGGTATTAAAATAAGCGAGCAAATCCAAGCCCAGGGCAGTCTGGCAACGCAGTATCCGGAGCTGCGGGGTCCAAGCGATGCCGTTTTCAAATTCCGTGTGGACTTAACTAATAACAGCAGCAAGGACCAGTCTTACAGCCTGGGGGCTAAAGCTCCTGAAGGCTGGGAAGTGTCTTTCACACCATCCTCCGACAGCAAACAGATTGCCAGCATAAGCCTTCAAGCCGGCAAAAGCCAGGGGTTGGATGTTGAGATTAAACCGCCCAGGGCCGTGAAGGCGGGGAAATACAACATTCCCATCGCTGCCGTTTCGGCTGATGAGACTCTGGAAACTGAGCTGCAGGTAATCATCACAGGAACATACAGCATTGCATTATCAACGCCGTCAGGGCGCTTAAACATGGAAGCATATGCAGGAAAAGAGTCATCAATAACGTTGAGGGTCACAAACACCGGCAGTGCGGACTTGAAGGATATCAATTTCTCCTCCTCAGAGCCATCCAACTGGTCTGTGACCTTCAAACCGGAAAAGCTGGATGTTCTACAAGCCGGCCAAAGCCAAGAGATTAAGGCATTCGTCAAGCCGTCATCCCGTGCAATCGCAGGTGACTATGCTGTAAAAGTAACTGCGAGCACTAATGAAACAAACGATGAGGCAGAACTGAGGGTTATGGTCAAAACATCTACTATCTGGGGCATAATAGGAGTTTTGATTATAATTGTGCTGGTCGGCGGATTATACTGGATATTCAAGGTTTATGGGAGAAGATAGGTATGGCTGGTGGAAGAATTATAATAAAAACGGAAAATCTCACCAAAAAGTACCAGAACAAAACGGCTGTAAGCTCACTTAATTTGGAAATAGAAGAGGGTGAGATTTTTGGCCTGCTGGGTCCCAACGGAGCAGGAAAAACCACAACAATTTTGATGCTGCTCGGGTTGACCGAGCCTAACGAAGGGAGAGCGTGGATTGACGGGTATGATTGCACCCGAAATCCCATAGCGGTAAAAAGTATCGTGGGTTATCTTCCTGATAACGTAGGGTTTTACGGGGATATGACAGGCAGGGAAAACCTGCGCTATACAGGGCTTCTCAACGGCATGGATGAAAAAGAGCTGGAACGCAGGATTGATTTTCTGATTGAGAGAGTCGGACTGCGGGATTCGGCAGATAAAAAAGTAGCGACATATTCGCGGGGAATGCGCCAGAGACTGGGCATAGCGGACGTCCTTATAAAAAATCCGAAGGTGGTAATACTGGATGAGCCCACCCTTGGCATCGACCCGGAAGGCATTAGAGAAATGTTTGCGCTGATCACCGAGCTTTCGCGCAAAGATAAGCGCACGGTGCTGATATCCTCCCATCTGCTGCACCAGGTACAGCAGATATGCGATCGGGTGGGCATTTTCGTAGATGGCAGCCTTCTGGCTGCGGGACGCATAGACGAGCTTGGAGAGCAGGTCTTGAAGGGCCAGTCGAAAATCATCGAATTAAAGGCTTTACCTGAAAATGATGAATTACAGCGCATTATTAAAGCTGCTGACGGAGTGAAAAAAGTTGAGCGGGACAGGGGCATGATTGTAGTACATTCTGATTATGACATACGCAGCGAGCTGGCGCATTTGATAATAAAAAACGGCTTTTCACTGCTGCATCTGAGACTGCGCGGCGGAGACCTGGATGACATATACCGCTGCTATTTCGCTAAAGAGGGGGTGGCCTGATGAACATACCGTTTTCTTTCAAAGGAGCATTGAAAATTCCTTTTAAGGAAAAGTCCGAAAGCTCCCATTCTGAAGCTAAAAGAACGGGTCTTGCGGTGCTGTATAAAAAGGAGTTGGCGGACCAATTCAGAAGCAAAAGGTTTATCATTGTGCTCATTTTAATAGCAGTAACAGGACTTGCGAGCATTTACAGCGCCGGCCTCGGGATCCGGGAGGCAGTAGAGCAGCAGGAAAGTGATTTCGTCTTTCTCCGGCTTTTTACCAGCAGTGGCAATTCGCTGCCTTCCTTTATATCCTTTGTTTCCTTTTTGGGTCCCCTGATAGGGTTAGCTCTGGGTTTTGACTCGATCAACGGAGAGCAGGCAAGGGGCACCTTAAGCAGGCTGTTATCCCAGCCTATACACCGGGACACGGTAGTTAACCGAAAATTCCTGGCCGGAGTTACGGTGCTGTCGGTAATGCTGCTGGCTATAGGGCTTACCGTAGGAGGGCTGGGAATCATACTGATCGGCATACCGCCCTCACTGGAAGAACTTTTCAGGCTGCTTCTGTTTATCTTGCTAACCATTGTTTACATGGCGCTGTGGCTTAGCATTTCCTTGCTGTTTTCACTGCTGTTCAAGCAGACGGCGACTTCCGCTCTGTCGGGCATTGCCCTATGGCTGTTTTTTTCTGTATTCATGAACCTGATAGCAGGGCTGGTGGCCAATGTATTGTTTCCTGTAACTGAGCAAGCGTCGGCCTCTGTAGTGCTGAGGAATCAGAGATGGCAACAGGGCATAAGCCGGCTGTCTCCTACGCAGCTGTACGATGAGGCGGTTGTGACAATTTTAAATCCCGGTGTCAGAACTATAGGCCCCATTTTATCCGAACAAATCGAAGGCGCCATTCCCGGGGCGTTACCCCTTGGTCAAAGCATCCTTCTGGTGTGGCCGCATATTGTGGGACTGATAGCTTTGACTATGATTTGCTTTGCAATTTCATATGTATATTTTATGAAGCAGGAGATTAGGGCTTAACCGGCTTAAATATGTTATTATATTTATATAGCTCAATTTCAGGTGGTTCAAAATGAATGCCGAGTTGAGAGGCTATGCTTTTATGGGCGACGAAAAATCCGAACAGCTTGAATATATTATGAGGCGCTTTGGTGACAAGGTGCTGAAAATAGCCTATTATTACCTCAGGGACCGCCATCTGGCGGAAGATATTTCCCAGGAGGTGTTCTGCCGGGTGTATCAAAATCTGGACAGCTTCCGCGGTGAAAGCTCCTATTATACATGGATTTACCGTATTACAGTCAATCTGTGCCGTGATTATATGGAGTCTGCCTATTGCAGGCGGGTTTTTCCCTGGGGTATAATTGGGCGCCGAACTGTTCCCACCGATTCAACAAACCGCATGCTGGAGGCTGTTGAGGGTGGAAGGATATTCCAAAAAGTCATGGACCTGCCTTCGGACTATAGGACAGTAGTGGCCCTTTATTATTTTGAGGAATTGCCCGTATCCCAGATTGCCGAAATACTCAACCTGAGGGAGGGCGCTGTAAGGACCAGGCTGTGCAGGGCAAGAAAAATGCTGAAGGATATTTTGTCCAGGGAGGTGTTATAGATGGACGATAGGGAGCTGGAAAAAATACTTAAGGCAGCGAAAGAAGAGTGCAACAGTTTTTTCTCCGGCTGGAAATTTGAGCCCTACCGTAAAATAGTGCATCTAAGAACCTCCAAGGAGGGTGCCTGTACTCAAAAAGAAAGCAGGAAAACCTTCCGCTGGACTGTATTGGGTAAAACGGCAGGTGTTGTGGCTTTTGTGTGCCTTTTGGTCCTATTCTCCTTTGCCCTCGGTGCGCGACTTTTTGATACACAGGATCCTGTGTCAGATTATGCAACTTCGGTCAATCGGCAGGTTGTGAACTTCAGCAGCAATGAACCCGCCTATCTGTTGGAGTTTTATCGGCTGCAAAAGCCAAATTACAGCTCGGAGGACCTGATGGCGGTGGTATGGAAATTAACCGGCCACGGCAATTATAAAATGATGTACAGCAGTCTGCTGGAAAGCAGTGATGAACCCTATCCGGCTTCAGAAATAGACTTTCCCGGCGGCGATAACAGGTTAATCATAATCTCCTCGGGCAACAGCAGCAACCAGTATATGCATTACAGGCTGTTGGGCTACAGCAATGGTTCTATAAAGGCTTTATGGTCCCAGGACTTTGTCCGGGACGGCCATCTAGGAATAAAAAAGGGTACGCTTATAGAGCAGAGAAAAACTGAAGGAGCTTTTTCGCGGATAACCTACATTATCCCCTATTATATAGATGAGTCGGGGGAACCCCTTCTGCCTCTGAGCAGCGTGCAAATGAAAGTAGGCGAACAGCTGGTGCTGGTCAGCAACGACGATGAAAAACACGCGGAGGTGGTCTCTGAGAAAAACCTGGTAAAAAAGGCAGAAGAATCAGGTACGTCGGAAAACAGATCTGCGGCGGTGTTTTATGCCTCCGATCCCGGAGAGGACTACTTGGTTTTAATACCTGACAATGACAGAGAAAAAGGCAAAAGCCTGCTGGTCACAGTTGAATAAAAAAATCGAACATATGTTTGATTTCCATTTATTACTGTGGTAAAATATAGGCAGACAACCTTATGTTATGAGGTGATGCCTGTGGAACTGCTTCAGAAGCTGAACATCCTGTCGGCTGCAGCAAAGTATGATGTAGCATGCACTTCCAGCGGAAGCATGCGAAAGAGTACACCGGGAACTTTTGGGAATACCGTAAGTGCCGGCATATGTCACAGTTTTTCCAGCGATGGGAGATGCATATCCCTTTTAAAGATTTTAATGTCAAACTGCTGCGTTTACGACTGCGCTTACTGTGTCAACAGGGTGTCCAACGATATCCCGAGGGCCACATTCACACCCGAAGAGGTCGTTGACCTGACCATAAATTTTTATAGAAGAAACTACATTGAAGGCTTGTTTTTGAGCTCTGCGGTAGTTAAGAATCCTGATTATACCATGGAGAGGATTATAAAGATAGTTAGAACCCTCCGGGAAGAATACAGATTTAATGGTTACATCCATACCAAGGCCATTCCCGGAGCAGATCAGCGGCTGATAGAGGAAGCCGGAAGGTATGTGGACAGGATGAGCGTAAACATTGAGCTCCCTACAAGTGAAGGTTTGAAGCTTCTTGCACCTCAGAAAAAGAAAGAAACCATCCTTGGTCCCATGGGATTTATAAGCTCAAAAATCGCCGAGAGCAGTGAAGATAGGAAAGCCTTTAAAAAGGCTCCCTTATTTGTTCCCGCGGGCCAAAGCACCCAACTGATTGTGGGAGCGACTCCTGACCACGACTTGAAGATACTCAAGCTTTCCGAAGGGCTCTACCGGCGTTATAAGCTGAAGAGGGTATTTTACTCTGCCTACGTTCCGGTGTCCAAACACCCCTGCCTTCCCGCTAACATAAAGCCGCCGCTGTTAAGGGAACACCGGTTGTATCAGGCAGACTGGCTTTTGAGGTTTTATGGTTTTTCTGCCGATGAGCTGCTGGATGACAATCACCCGAATCTCGATATGCAGCTGGACCCCAAATGCGATTGGGCTTTAAGAAACCTCCACAGCTTTCCTGTAGAGGTCAACAGGGCGGATTACGAGAGCCTGTTGCGTGTACCGGGGATAGGTGTGCGCTCGGCACGACGTATACTGGCAGCCAGAAAGGTGGGGACTTTGGATTTCCCAGACCTTAAAAAGCTGGGCGTAGTTTTAAAACGCGCCCGGTATTTTATCACATGCAAGGGAAAATACTACGACAGGATCAAAATGGATGACGTATTCATCAGACAGAACCTGCTGGCAGACAGGAGCCAGATGCCTGACATCGAAAGCGGCGATTATACACAGCTTAGCATGTTTCCTCTCCTGCCTGCGGCGCCTACATCCCAGGATATTTTTGCAAGCATAACGGGAGAGATGTGATGACGGTTTATGTTTATGACGGCAGTTTTGAGGGGCTTTTGACTGCCGTATATGAAGCCTTTTACCGCAGGGAAAAGCCTGATAAAATCATACAGCGCAATAATCTGCAGATGGACCTGACGGCCCAATACATATATATCGATACCGACAAGGAGAAATCCGAGAGGGTGTACAATTCCATCAGAGAGAAAATATCCGTAAGAGCTTTGCAAAATGTTTATTACGTTTTTCTTTCTGAAGTGGAGGAAGCGGGGACCTTAATATATAATTATTTGAAGTTCGGCTGGAAGGTAGGGCCTAAGGTAGACCTTCATATGGCGGATGACCGGGTGCTGACGGTGCTTAAAATAAGGCGGAAAGTAGAGTGTGAAGTACACAAAATGATGGGCTTTGTGCGCTTCAGGCTTTTGGAGGGGGACATTTACTATGCCCCGATAGCGCCTGTCCATAATATAGTTGAGCTGCTTGCCCCGCATTTTGCCCAAAGGCTGGCTGACCAGAACTGGGTGATATATGATGAGCGGAGGAATCTGGCAGCGGTATACAACCGCAGGGAATGGGTTATGACGGACACGGTGCCGGACCGCATACCTGAGTCGGGGGAGGGTGAGCTTTTATATCAAAAGCTCTGGAAGGAATTTTTCAACAGCATAGCTATTTCGAGCCGCAAAAACCCGAAGCTTCAAAAAAGGCTTATGCCTGTGCGGTACTGGCGGTACCTGACCGAAATGCAGTAAGGCGTATTAAAGTATGTGCTTTGAAGCAGGTCCGTAATATTAGGCACTCTTCACTTACAAGCCAGAAAACAAATAAGTTAAGCTATATGGTAAAAACTCCAAGTTTGAAAAATTGGAGTTTTTTTATTTTGTACAGGCACTTTTGTTTTTCGGAGGGCATATATATATAGGTACGTATGTTTGAGGGGAGGTAATCTGCTTGGTCTCAGCACTGTATTCGGCTCTGCTCCAGATCATTGACAGCATATTTTTTCTAGTAGGTTATGTGTCAAATGAAAACTCTTTTCCTCAGCCCCTTACTCCGGAAGAAGAATCAAAATACATTAAAATGTACGAAGATGGCGATGAAGAAGCAAAAAATATACTTATAGAAAGGAATTTAAGGCTTGTGGCATGCATAGCGAAAAAATACTTTACAAGCGGCATCGACAGCGAAGACCTGATATCGATCGGGAGCATCGGCCTGATAAAAGCCATTTCCACCTTCGACCATACAAAAGGCATAAAACTTGCAACTTATGCAGCCAAGTGCATCGAAAACGAGATACTCATGTTTATAAGAAAAAATGTGAAAAACAGGAGTGAGGTATCCTTGCATGAGCCTGTCAGCGTCGATGGAGACGGAAATGAGACCACCTTGATAGACTTGCTCGAAAACGATTGCGAGTCAGTCGATGAAAAAGTAGAGTTAAAAATGCAGATAAAAAGGATGTATAACAAAATGAAAAATGTGCTAAAGGGCAGGGAGAAAAGAATTATAGAGCTCAGGTACGGCCTTGCCAACAAAGGCAGCAAGACACAGATGGAAATTGCCGAAATGTTTGGCATTTCAAGGTCATATGTGTCAAGGATAGAGACTAAAGCTATCAACAAGCTCAGGAAGGAACTGCTTTCCGAAAAATGCAATTGAGGGCATTTTGCGGCCTGCCGGCTGTCGGAAAGCTGTATACTCCGGCAGCTTTTATTGTTGCACCGATGTGACAATTTGAAATTATAGTATTAAGGTGTCATGCCGGCAAGGAAGAGATATTTATTGGGAAGGGCGGAACTTGTGCTTTCAAGGATTGTCGCCGGACACCTAATTGCCACAAAACAATTGTAAACGCCCTGGTTTAAAGAATTCTAAGCGCCAGTCAAGTCCCTGAATATCTTTCTGAACATCTGATTTACATAAATTCCAATAAGAAACCCTAAAAATACTCTTGACTTTTTGATATACTATTGCTAAAATAAAAAGGCGCTTTGGTTGAGGCGCCTATAATCAATAGAATAGATTCATGGCGGCGTAGCTCAGATGGCTAGAGCATGCGGTTCATACCCGCAGTGTCGTTGGTTCGATTCCGACCGCCGCTACCATTTTTTTATGGCCCATTGGTCAAGCGGTTAAGACACCGCCCTTTCACGGCGGTAACAGGGGTTCGAGTCCCCTATGGGTCACCACACAGAAGCGAGAGACAGAGGTGAGATATAGAAGAAATAAGCGGACCGCTTGTTTCAGCAAATCTGACATCTGATATCCGACTTCTGTTATGGGCGCTTAGCTCAGCTGGGAGAGCACCTGCCTTACAAGCAGGGGGTCATAGGTTCGAGCCCTATAGTGCCCACCAGAAAATTAGGGGCTGCATGATTGCTGTGCAGCCTTTTTATTTATAGGCTTTAGCCTGTTGAGCATGAAGCGAGTTTCTCTACAGAGAAATGAGCCATGCGAAACAATAAACCACCCGCTATGCGGGTGCGGAAACGATTGTTATACAAAAAATCAC